>Ga0070738_10000830_pt1 | contig 76549 bp, 63 predicted proteins | sample Coa_R2_2_FD_66446 | JGI IMG/M metagenome (GOLD analysis project Ga0070738, IMG submission 66446) | Surface soil microbial communities from Centralia Pennsylvania, which are recovering from an underground coalmine fire - Coalmine... | ecosystem: Environmental > Terrestrial > Soil > Unclassified ...
CTGGTCGTGCGCGGCCCCATCGGCTACGACGTCTACCCCAACCAGCAGATCGCCGTGGTCCTTTTCCGGGACAAGCTGCTGACGGACCGCGACCTGGGCTTGCGCTACCTGCGCGCCTACACGCGCGGCGTGCGCGACTACGTGAAGGCCATGCAGGACCACGACCCCACCATGTTCGACCAGGTCGTGCCCATCCTCATCGAGCACACGACGGTGAAGGACCGCTCCCTCTACGAGAAGGCGATCCCCTCGGGACTGAAGCCCGACCCGATCCCGAACGTCCAGTCGATTAGCGACGACCAGGAGTGGTACATCGCCCACGGCCAGCAGCAGGAGCGCGTGAACGTGCAGGACTTCATCGACACGTCGATGATCGAGGAGGTCATCCGTCAGCTTGGGTCCGCGGGGCGGTAAGAGGAGTTTCTAGCGATGGCAGACCAACGACCGGTGGCGCTGGTCACCGGCTCGGCGAGCGGCATCGGGCGCGCGGAGGCACTGGCGCTGGCGCGCGTGGGCTACGATGTCGTGATCAACTACAGCCAGAGCGAGGCCGCCGCGAAAGCCACCGCCGCCGACGCCGAGGCGGCCGGCGCGCGCACGCTCGTCTACCAGTGCGACGTGGCCGACGAGGCGCAGGTGCGCGGCATGGTCGCCGCCTGCCAGGAGCGGTTCGGCCGCCTGGACGTGCTGGTGAACAACGCCGGCACCACCGTGAACGTGCCGATCAAGGACCTGGACGGGCTCACCGTGGAGGCCTGGGACCGGGTGTTCGCCGTGAACGTGCGCGGGCTGTTCCTGGTGACGCGCGCCGCCGCCCCGCTGCTCAAGGAGGCGCACGGCTGCGTGGTGAACACCGCCAGCATCGTGGGCCTGCGGCCCGGCCCCCAGCCACTGCCCTACTCGGCCAGCAAGGCCGCGGTCGTCAGCCTGACCAAGACGCTGGCGTTCGCGCTGGCGCCCGAGGTGCGCGTGAACGCCGTCGCGCCCGGCTGGATGGAGGGCGAGTGGATGGAGCGCATGCTGGGCGAGAACTACGAGGGGCTGATGGGCCGCCGCGCGAAGGCGACGCCGCTCAAGCGCTGCGCCACCGCCGAGGACGTGGCGGAGGTCATGGTGTGCCTGGTGCAGAGCATGAAGTTCGTGACGGGCGAGGTGGTCGTCATCGACGGCGGGTTCACTAGCTACACATAGCGTGGGGGACACCCCCACACCCCCGGAGAGGTAAAGATGGGGCAAGTTGGGGGCACACCCCCCACCCCCCGCCAGGGGACACCCCTGGACTCCGCCAGAGGACGTGGGGGACACCCGCGGCCGCGGAGCGTCCCCCACGTCCTCTGGGAGGCTAGGAGCAAACAGAATGTTGGAAGGTGTCGTTAAGTTTCCGCCGGAGTATGCGGCGCGGTACCGCGAGCGGGGCTACTGGGAAGACCGCACGATCGCGGATCAGTTCGCGGAACGCTTCGCGCGGTTCGCCGACCGTGTCGCCGTCATCGACCGCGACGAGCAGGTCAGTTACCGGCAGCTCGACGAGCGCAGCACGCGGCTGGCGCTCAACCTGCTGGACGCGGGGCTGCGGCCGCTCGACCGCATCGTGGTGCAGCTGCCGAACGTGGTCGAGTTCGTCTATCTTTACTTCGCGCTGCAGAAGATCGGCGCCATCCCGATCATGGCGTTGCCGTCACACCGCTACCACGAGGTGAGCCAGTTCGTGGCGCTGTCGGGCGCGGTGGCCTGCGCCATGCCCGACCGCCAGGGCGACTTCGACTTCACCGCGCTCGTCGGCCGCATCCGCGACGAGAGCCCAACGCTCAGGCTGGGCATCATCCTGGGCGAGACGCCGCCCGGCTTCCTCTCCCTCCGCGAGCTGCTGGCGAAGCAGCCCACGCGCTCGCCCGACGAGCTGAAGGCCATCCAGGCGCAGATCGACCCCACCGATCCCGCCGTCTTCCAGCTCTCGGGCGGCACGACGGGCATCCCGAAGCTCATCCCGCGCACGCACAACGACTACATCTACAACTCGAAGTGCGCCTGCGAGGTAACCCGCATTGGCCCCGACAGCGCGCTCTTGCTCGTGCTGCCGATCGCGCACAACCTGCCGCTCGCCTGCCCGGGCCTTCAGGGGCTGCTGCTGCACGGCGGGCGCGTGGTGCTCAGCACCAGCACCCGCCCCACCGACGTGTTCCCGCTGGTGGAGCGCCACCGCGTCACGCACGTCGCCGTGGTGCCGGCGCTGCTCATTCGCTGGATCAACGATCCATCGATCACCCAGCACGACCTGTCGTCGCTGGTGGCGATCCAGAGCGGCGGCCAGCGCCTCCAGCCGGAGGTGCGCATCCGCACGAAGGAGCTGATCCCCAACGTCTTCGTGCAGGAGAACTTCGGCATGGCCGAGGGCATGCTGATGTTCGTGCGCTTCGACGACCCGGAGGACGTGCGGCTGGAAACGGTCGGCCTGCCGGTCTCGCCCGACGACGAGGTGCGCCTGGTGGACGACGACGACAACGAGGTGCCCGACGGCGAGGTGGGCGAGTTCCTAGCGCGCGGCCCGTACACGCTGCGTGGCTACTACGGCGTGCCGGAGTACAACGCCCGCGCCTTCACGACCGACGGCTTCTACCGCTCGGGCGACCTGATGCGGAAGCATCCCTCGGGCCGCTACATGGTCGAGGGGCGCAAGAAGGACCTCATCAACCGCGGCGGCGAGAAGATCAGCGCTGAGGAGATCGAGAACCTGATCCTCCAGCATCCGGCCGTCCAGAACGTCGCCTGCGTCGGCATGCCCGACCCCGTGCTGGGCGAGCGCATGTGCGCCTGCGTGATCCTGCGGCCCGGCCACGCGCTGACCTTCCCCGAGCTGGTGCAGTTCCTGAGCGACAAGGAGATCGCGCGGTTCAAGCTGCCCGAGCGCCTGGAGGTGCTGGACGACTTCCCCGTCTCCACCTTCGGCAAGGTATCGAAGAAGGCGCTCGTGGAGATGGTCGCCAGCAAGCTGGAGGCCGAGAAAGCCACGGCGTAGCCAGCCCGCGCCACGCTGCGATGTGAGCAAGACAGAGTTCCCCCTCTCCTCCTGGGAGAGGGTCGGGGTGAGGGCACCTTGAGACGTATCGACCTTCACGCCTACCCGGGCACCGAGCAGTGGGTCCGCTCGCAGGACCCCTACCCCGAGGCGCTGGCGAAGTACTGGCACCACGCCTGGACGCCGAAGACCGAGGACGAGGTGATCGCGGACTTTAGCGCGGCCGGCGTCGAGGTGATCTTGGTCGCCTTCGACATCGAGTCGATCACCGGCAGCAAGCCGTGCTCGAACGACTACGTTGCCGCACTGCGCGCCCGCCATCCTGAGCAGATCATCCAGGGCTGGGCGGCCGTCGATCCGTGGAAGCCGTCGGCGCTGGACGACGCGCGCCACGCCATCGAGGACCTGCACCTGCTCGGCTTCCACATGCACCCCATCATGGGCCGCTACGCCGTGAACGACCGGCGGCTCTGGCCGCTCTGGGAGCTGATCGACAGCCTGCACGCGCCGGCGATGATCGACGTCGGCACGACCGGCATGGGGGCGGGCATGGCCGGCGGCCACGGCGCGATCATTCGCCACGCCCATCCCTCGGCCATCGACGAGCTGGCGGCGAACTTCCCGAACCTGACGATCGTGGCGGCGCACCCCGGCTGGCCGTGGGTGGACGAGATGACCGCCGTGGCGCTGCACAAGGGCAACGTCTACTGGGAGCTATCCGGCTGGGCGCCGAAATACTTCCCGGAGGCGCTGAAGCGCGACGTGCGAGGCCGGCTGCGCGACAAGATCATGTTCGGCAGCGACTACCCGAGCATCCCCTACGAGCGCCTGTTCCGCGAGTGGGGCGAGCTGGGCTACGCCGACGAGATCCTGGAGAAGGTCTTCCACGCGAACGCCGAGCGCGTGCTGGGAGTATGACCCCTAACCCCCCAGGCCCCTTCCCCCCGCGGAGGGGAAGGGGGAGCCGGCGGCTTGCGCGGGGATGAGCTGGGTTGCGTAGATACCCAGGCCTAGGTCCCCATCGGGATGAGGAGCAGGCGGAGTTCGGCATGACTTCCCAGTGGGTCGTCAAGGGACAGCGAGTCGCGAGCGCCAAGATTGAGCGGTCGAAGGCGCTCCGCAAGGAGATGACGCCCGCAGAGAAGCGGCTGTGGGCAGCTCTTCGCAGAAAACAGCTCGACGGCCTCCGCTTTCGGCGACAGCAAGTGATCGAGGGGTTCATCGTCGACTTCTATTGTCATGCGGCCGGGTTGGTCGTGGAGGTGGACGGCTCCGTGCACGCCGAGCAGCCAGAATATGACGCGGCCCGCGCCGCGCTGCTCGCTGCGCGTGGCACTCGCATCGTGCGGTTCAGCAATGACGTTGTGCTCAACGACCTGGGCGGTGTGCTTGGCGTGATTCACGGCATGATATCCGAGCGAAAGATGGCTGAGAGCTGACCCCCTCCCCCAACCCCCTCCCCCCATAGGGGGCGGGGGCTTCTGGCGAAGGCGGCGCCGGCGTCCTCCCCCTTTCCCCTATGGGGGAGAGGGGGCTGGGGGGTGAGGGGTCCTCCGCCACCGCCAGCAATGGAGAGAGCATGCGAAACGTTCGTCACTTGTCCGCCCGCGGCCTGGCCGTGCTGGCGCTCGCCACCTACCTGGCCGCCTGCACGTCGGGCCAGCCCCAGGCCGGCGCGAAGCCGGCCGCGGCGCCCGCGACAGCCCCGGCCGCGGGCACCTCGGGAGCGCCAGGGGCGACCGCCGGCGCCCCGACTGCCGCCGCGCCCGCCGCGCTGACCCACGTCCGCATCTCGACGGCGCGGACGGCCAGCGACGCGGGGCTCGACATCGCCGTGGACAAGGGCTACTTCCAGCAGGAGGGCATCGACCCCGAGCTGATCCCGTTCCCGAGCACGTCGGAGATGATCCCGGCCGTGGGCACCGGCCAGGTCGATACGGTAACGGTCGGCCCGAACCCCGCCACGCTGAACGCGCTGGCGCGCGGCGTGCCGCTCAAGGCCGTCCTGGACACGGGCTCCTTCCGCCCCGGTGTGCAGTACCAGGCCATAGTCGTACGCAAGGAGCTATACGACCAGGGGCGCGGCCACGAGCTGACGGACATGCGCGGCATGAGCATCGCGATCACGCCGCCCGGCAAGGCGACGACTAGCGCCTGCGCGCTCGCCAACGGCTTGCAGCGCGTCGGCATGACGCTCGACGACCTGAACATCCAGCCGCTGACGTTCCCCGACATGGTGCCCGCGCTGGCGAACGGCGCCGTCGATTCCGCGCTGATGAGCGAGCCGTTCAAGACGCGGGCGCTGCGCCAGGGCACGATCGTCAGCACCGTGCCCACCTCGGTGCTCTACCCGAACTTCGCGCTCGGCCTGATCGCCTTCTCCACGGACTTCTACAACAACCGCCCCGCCGGCAAGGCGTTCGCGCGCGCCTACGTGAAGGCCATCCGCGAGCTGCTCGACGCCCGTGCGGGACGCCTGGGCGATGCCCGCCGCGCCGAGCTGGAGGAGATCATCGCGCGCAACACGGGGCTCGACGCGGCCACCGTACACGACATGGAGCTGCCCGGCTTCAACCCGAACGGCGTTCCCACCCAGGAGGGGATGCTCTACTGCTACCAGTTCTTCCGCGACCTGGGCCTCGTCCCCGAGCCCGTCTCCGACGCCACGTTCGCCAGCCTGTGGGGCACCGACCTGATCGAGGAGGTGCTGACCGAGATCGGCCGGGTCCCCGAGAGCTAAGGCGGTCGTCGCCTATACTCGATTACAGCAGTTTGCAGCCAGGCGGGGCGGCCACGCGAGCCGCGCCTCCAAGGCGCTGGCTGCTCCACCTTACAGGCAGCTCCAATCCAGCTGCGTCCCGGGCGGGCAGCGCCGCGCGCGGTGCCGACCGCGTGGCGTGCCCGCGGGGGCGTATTCGGAGGACCAACATGCAGGCGGCGGCAGTCGATACGCTTCTGGCCCGGCTGAGGGCGATTGCGAGCGACACCGTGGCGCTCCTCGCCGGGCACCCGGTCACGCGGGCCTGGCTCGACGGGACGCTTGACCGCGAGCGCAGCTTCGCGCTCCAGGCACAGGTCTACCACCAGGTCGCCCAGACGGTGCCGCTGCTCCAGCGCAGCGCGGCGACCTGCGCCGCGTGGGCCGCGGACGAGCCGATGTATGCGGCGCTGGCGGCGCACTATCGGGAACACGCCCACGAAGAGAGCCAGCCGGCGCCTCACGATCAGCTCCTGCTGGAACGCTTGCGGCGCCAGGGCTTCCCGGTGGACCGGATGCCGCGGCCGTTCCCGCCGCTCCAGGAGGCGCTGGAACGCGCGTGGTGGGCGGCCGAGCACACCCCGCTCTACGAGCTGGGGCGGGCGTGGGTGAAGGAGGTGGTGAGCCAATACATGTCCGGGCGCGCGACGCGCGCCGCGGCGGGCGCGGGGCCCGAGGGCGCCGGCGAGGCAGGCGACTTCTACGCGGTCCACGCGACGGCGGACCCGGGGCACAGCGCCGAGAACGCCCGCATCCTGCGCGAGTTGAGCGCGTACCCGCTCTTCGCGGCGAAGGCCCCCGAGGTGCTGGCGGGCGCCACCGATGCCTACGAGCAGACGCGGCGCTCGCTGGCGTACCTGGAGGGGCTAGCTCGCCCGAGCCAGTGATCGGGTCAGCCGGCCTCGGCGATGGGCAGATTCACCGTCACGCGGGTGCCGCGCCCCTCGGCGCTCTCGATGGCCGTTTGCCCGCCGTGCCGGAGGACGGTGTCGTAGACGCGCGTGAGCCCAAAGCCATTGCCGGTCGGGCGGCGCGTGGTGAAAAACGGATCGGTGCAGCGCTCCCGCACCTCGGCGGACATCCCGACGCCGTCGTCCGTCACGCTGAACTCGACGTGGTCATCCGTCCGCGCCGTGCGGACCACGATCGTGCCACCCCGCGGCAGCGCCTGCACGGCGTTGCTGAGCAGCTCTCCTGCCATCTCGCGTAGCTCGCTCGGGCTACCGTACACGGCGGGAACCGGCTGCGTTTCCACGGACATGCGGATTGGGCGGTCCGGCGCGGGCCGGTGCGCCTCGCGGGCCGCCTCGACCGCCTCCACGGCGATCTGGTTCACGTCCACGCTGGTCCAGGCGCCGACCAGCGCGGGGCGGGCGAAGCGGTGGACCTCCCGCACGGCGTCGGCGATGCGGTTGGCGGCGTCCCGGATCGGCTCCAGCAACACCCGCTGCTCGGGCTGCGCGCCCTCCTCCAGCAGCATCTCGGCGTTGCCGAGCACGACGGCGAGAGGGCTATTCAGGTGGTGAGCCAGGCCGGACCCGATCTCGGACAACAGGCGCATCTTCTCCATGCGGACGGCCTGGGCGTCCGCCTGTCGGTCCATGGAGAGGTCGCGGATCACGCCGCGGACCACCGGCCCGTCGGGCTGCGGCAACGCCTGCAGGTTGACGCGCACCGGGATCAATCGCCCGTCGCGCCGAAGCAGCGAGGCGTCGAAGTGGACCGGAGCGCCCTGGAACACCCGCTCGCGCAAGGGGATCAGCGCCTGTGACTCGTCCACGCCCGGCGGGAGCGGGATCAAGTCCACGAGTCGGAGCTGGAGGAGGTCCTGGCGCGAGTACCCCAGGATGCGGCAGGCAGCCTCGTCGGCGTCGATGATCTGACCCCGGCGGGTCACGGTCACGAAGTCGCCGGCCTGCGCGACGGGCGGGCGCCAGGCCGGATCGAGGACCGCCAGCTCCTGCGCGCGGGCGCGCAGGGCCGCGCTCTCGTGCACCGCGCCCAGCCGGGCGGCCGCCAGATCCGCGAGCACTTGCAGCGCACACTGATCGGCGTCCGCAAACGGCGGATCGTCGGGACCGCGCGCCACCGCCACCGCGCCCAGGACCAGCCCCTCGGGGATACGGATCGGCACGGCAAGCACGCTGCCCGCGCCCGCGAGGCCCGGCGTGTCGCCCTCGCAGCAACCCTCCCCACCCGCGACGGCCAGGACGGCCTCGCCCCTCTGGACGACCTGACCGAGCACACCCGCGCCGCTCGGCTGCCGTGCGCCGACGTGCGGAGCGGCGGGGCCCACCGCGTGGTGCAGCACCAGCCAGCGCGGATCGGCGTCGAGCAGCGCCAGGCGGGCGTCGCGAGCTTCGAGGATCTCGGCCGCCTGCTCGACAACCAGGGCGCCGACATCGGCGGTAAACGGCTGGCTGGCGATCCGGCTGGTCGCGGCCGCCACCGCCTGCAGCCGCGCCGTGGCAGAAGGCCGCGCGCAACCTATCGACCGATCAGCCTGGCACGGTATGCTCAAGGGCAGCGTCCTCGCGGCGTTGGCCGAGCCCTCCCTCGCCCCAACATGGTTCGTCGCGCGCCAGGTGTCCGGCCGGTCGGACGCTGGGAGTCTTCGGAGATTCTCGCTATCAGTTTATACTGATTGGGAAGTCGCCATCCATTTTTCGGCCTCGGTGGAGTGAATGCCGAGCACACGCCCAAGCCTGCGTCGGCGCCTGCCGCTACTTCTCGGCGCCAGCCTGCTTTGGTTGGGCCTCGCCTGCGGGCAGCCAGCCACGCGCGAAGGCCCCGCCGCCACCAGCCCGCCCGCCAGCACCCCCGCCGGCAGCCCCACGCCCGCCGCCACGCCGACACCGGCGCCGCTGGCGACCGTGCGGCTGGGCATTCCGCAGGGGCTGGCCCTGCCGCTGATCCTAGCCGTGGAGCGCGGCTACTTTCAAGAGGAAGGCATCGATCCGCAGCGCGTGGAGTTCGCGAGCGCGGCCGATGCCATGCCGCCACTCAGCACCGGAGAGCTGGACGCCGGCATCGGCTCGTACAGCGCCGCCTTCTTCAACGCGCTCGCGCGGGGCATCCGCCTCGATCTGGTCCTCGACGCCGCGCACCTGGAGGCGGGCTCGGCCGGCCTGCCGCTGATGGTGCCCAACGGCTCCGCCGTGGCGGCCGGCGCGGACCTGACCGCCCTGCGCGGTCAGCGGGTCGGGCAGCCCGCGCGCGGGGTGATCACCGAGTGGGCGCTCGACCGCATGCTGGCGGAGGCAGGGCTGGGGCTGGACGACACGGAGTCGGTCTTCATGCCGTTCCCGGACATGCTCGGCGCCCTGGCCACCGGGCAGCTTCAAGGAGCGGTCCTGCCGGAGCCGTTTGCCACGCTCAGCGAGATGCGGGGCGTGGCGACCCGCGCGCGCGAAACCGGCGACTACCTGCCCGGCGCCCAGCTCGCCGTCGTCCTCTTCTCGGACCGCTTCGCGCGCGAGCGCCAGGATGCCGCGGACCGCTGGGCCGTCGCCTACCTGCGGGGCGGCCGCGACTATATGGACGCGATCGAGAACGGCCGCGACCGGGAGGCGGTGATGGCGCTGCTGGCGCGCGCCAGCAACCTCGACCCCCAGGTGCTCGACCGCATGGGCCACTACCCCATGGCGCGGGATGGGCGCATCAACCTCGATACCACGCTGGCCATGCTCGACTGGATGGTCCAGCGCGGCTACGTGGGGCAGAAGCCGGACGTCGCCTCCCTCGTGGACCCACGGTTTGCGGAGTACGCCCGCCAGACGCTGGACAGCCGGCGCTAGCCGCGACCGGAGCCCGCGCCGTCGCCGGGCGGCCGGCGCTCGTCCACCGGAGGATCACCCGGATTGCGCACGCGGCGGCGCTGTTTCAGCCCGCGGCTGAACCATCCGGCGGGCACCAGCTCGATCTCCAGCGCTAGCCGGCCGGCCGTCGAGTGGTACGCATCGCGGAACTCGGAGTTCACCGCCAGCAGCCCCGCGAGTAGCTCGCTCTGGAAGCGCTCGCGCACGGCGTCCGTTGCCTCGACCCCCTCGCGCAGCTCCACCGTCATGTGCAGGGTAGCCCGCCCGTCGGCATCGGTCGAGGCGCCCAGCTCGAAGTTGCCGCTGCTCAGCGCGTGCAGCGCGTCCCCTTCCAGGACGTGGGCGACGTGGTGGACCGAAACGTTGGCCCGCTGGACGATCACCGCGTCGCTGCGGCCGAAGACGTACAGGAGGGGGCGGGGGCTCAGCGCCTCCGGGCCGAGGCCGCGCGCGCGTAGCTCGGCCAGCAGGTCGTACCCGTGCTCGCGGCAGCACTCTTGCACGGCGTCGGGGGTCAGCAGGCCGCCGCAATCGTGCGTGTTGTAGCGGACGAGCGGCACCGGCCCGGCCTTCGTAAGCAGGATCTCGCCATCCTCGACCTCCAGGAACGCGCGGCTTGGGTCGTACTGGTGGATCGACGGCAGGACCGTGCTCCCGAAGAGGGCTTCCGCGAGGGCGGGGCGCTGCACGCACAGCTGGCGGAGCAGCAGGCAGAGGCGCGTCTCATACCCGATGAGGCCGCCGGCCTCGGCCGACACGAACAGGCCCACGAAGCCCTCCAGCCGGTCCGGGTCCCTGCCCAGCCCCTGGAGGATCCGCTCCCGCCGCTCCTGCGACAGCCATTCGCCCCCCATCAGTGCGCCCGCGTTGAGCGCGCGCCAGTCGATGCCGCGCCGCGCACCCTCCGCGAGGATTACCGGCAGCGCGGTGCCGGTGAAGATGGTCTGGTCGTACTGGGTGCTGAGCTGCTCGACGAAGCGCAGCACGGCTGCCGGGTCCGGCCCCGGTGTGACGACCGTGCCCTCGATCCCCGGCTGGGAGAACAGGCGCTGGCCGACCTCGGCCATTAGCGTGCCCGCCACCCAGGCGCCGAGGGGGATCCCGATGATGAGCAGCGTCCGCCGCTCGCCGATGCGGAAGTGCTCCTCCAGCACCTCCCGGAAGGCCGCCACCATGGCGGCGTCCTGCTCGGGCCAGCGCGGCCAGAGGGTGGCCGCGCCGGACGACCCCGAGCTGAGGGTCACGAAGTAGGCTTGCGCCACGTCGCCGCGCAGGCTGCGCTGATCGATCGGGTAGCGCGCCAGGTAGCTGTCCTTGTCCATGACCGGCAGGGCGCGAAAGTCCGCGCGATCGTTGAGGCGGGCCGGATCGTACCCGGCCTGGCGCAGAAAGGCCCCGTAGGCGGGCGCCTGGGCGGCGGCTTCCTGGGCGATCCGCAGCGCCTGGACCTCGGCCTGCCGTTGCAGCAGCGGATCGAGCTGAGGGAGGGCCTGATTCATACTGGATTCTAGACGTTCTCGTCCGCGCCGCCCGCGTCGCCCAGGTCGGTGTCGACGAACAGGTCGTCGAGCGGCATGGTGCGGCCGATGAGGCCCTGCTGGTGGACGTAGCGTTGGATCGTCTCCAGGTTGCGGCGGTTCGTCGCCGTCAGGCCGTACTCCCAGGGGTCGGGACCGAGCAGTGCGCGCTCCTCCTCCCAAGCCGTGCGCATCCAGGCCAGTGGGACCATGCGCGGGTTCGCGGCCCGCTTGTAGGCGAGCTGCTTGGCCCGCTCGAACGCCTTTACCAGCTCGGTGGCCGCCCAGGGATGGCGGTCCACGATCTCGCGGCGGATGGCCGTGACATGCATGATCGGGAAGATGCCGGTCTGCTGAAAGTACTCGCGCTCGAGCTGCGGGTAGTTCGGGAACAGCCGCGCCACGCGCGGGTCGCCGACCACGATCGGCCGCGGGATGGCGGGCGAGATCATCGCCGGCAGCTCGCCCTCGGCCAGCATCGTGTCCAGGTCCTTACCCGCCGGCGCCATCTCGATCCGCAGGCCCGGCGGCGGCTCGAACTCCACGTCCTCGCTGCGCTCGACCACCCACGTGATCGACTGGTGGGGCACGCCGTAGTGCTCCTCCAGGATGCCGCGCAGCCAGATGTTGCCGGCCGGCTGGAAGTTCGTGCCGCCCACCCGCTTGCCGATCAAGTCCTGGGGCGTCGTGATCCCCGCTGCCGTGTTGACGAAGGCGAAGCCGTGGCGGAAGCGGCGGTGCAGGAAGACGGGCAGCGCGGTAATCGGCGCGTCGCGGTAGCGCGCCATCAAGTAGGCGCCGACGTTCAGCTCGCAGACGTCGAACTCCAGCTTGCGCGCCATGCGCCAGTGGCGCTCGCGCGAGCCCATCGCCGTGAGCATCGTTAGCTCGATCCCGTCGGGGGCGACCAGGCCATCGGTGAGCGCTCGCACGATGTCGTAGTTGCCGCAGGCGACGGTCAGCTTCAGCTTTTCTGCCATGACCGAGATCCCTTCTGGCGGCTATCGCACCTGGGGCACCGCGGCGTCGAGGTACTTGTACTCCACGAAGTTCGCCAGGTCGGCCTTGCTTTGCACCAGGCCCTCCTGCGCCCAGAAGTCCTGCTGGCGATTCAGGTCGTCCAGGTCGATGCGGTTGTTCGGCGGGGCGCCCGAATCGACCGCCTGGGCCAGCACCTCGACGGGGATGTTCGTCCAGCGGCTGACGATCTCGGTCACGGCAGGGTCTACCAGCTTGTGATCGCGCTGGGCGCCCTGGAAGTCGCGCATGCCTTTCATGAAGCCGACCAGGAAGGCGGTCACCGCGGCGTCGCCGCGGCCGAGGAGGCTCGGCCCGGCCAGCATGATCGACGCCTCGTCCTGCCACACCATGCCCTGCACGTCGAGCGGCCGCGAGCCGACGCCACGCGTCTCGATGAGGACCGGGAACGGCTCGACGACGGCCGCGGCGTCGAGCCCGCCGTTCGCCAGCGCCGCCGCGCTGTCGGGCATGCTGAGCCGCTGCACGTCCACGTCCTGGAGCGTCATGCCGTTCTGATAGAGCACGCGCCGCATCGTGAGGTCGATGGGCGAGCCCTCGACCATGAAGCTGATGCGTTTGCCCTTCAGGTCCGGGACCGCGTGGATCTGGTCGGCCAGGTCCTTGCGGACCATCAGCTGGGTGCCGTTGTAGCTAATCGACGCTACCGTCTTGATGTCGACGGCGCGCGCCAGCGCGTTGAACAGCGCGGGGCCCGGCGTGCCGTGGCCGGCCTCGAGCTGGCCGGCCGAGAGCGCCGGGGGCATGAGCGCCCCCGAGTCGAACGATTGCATGTCCAGGTCGATGCCCTGCTCGGTGAAGTAGCCGCGCTCCTGGGCGAGGTACATCGCCGCCGACGCGACGATGGGCACGTAGCCGTAGCGGATCGACTGCCGTTGCGGCGGGGTCGTGGGCGCGGCCGACGTGGAGGCGGGCGCCTGTGCCGCGGGCGCTTGGGCCGCGGGCGCCGGCGCGGCCGGCGTCGACGCGGCGCTGGGCGTCGGCGCGGCGGCCGGGCCCGCGCACGCCGTGGCGACCAGAAGCTGCGCCGCCACGAGCCAGACAGAGACTCTCCGCCGCATGGATCCTCCCCGGGCGCCGCGCGGCGCCCCTCGCCGATCACTTGTGGAGCAGACACCCGGACCCTGGTAACGCCAGCAGCCGGCCGGCCGTGAGTCGGGTAGTCTTTAGTATAGGGGACGCGAGGAGTTGGATAAATTCGGGCAGACTCGCTATGCTGCTGCCAACCCCACCGGCCCGCGGGCGTCCCCCGGCAACCAGCAGAGGTGAGTGAGCATGTGGCACGCGCCCCGTCTCGGCATCCTCGCGCTCCTCTTCGCGGCCCTGGCGTGCCAGCCACCCGCCAGCCCCACGGCTAAACCGGCTGCGAGCGCCACCAGCGCCGCCGCTACGAGCCCGAGCGGCACTGGCAGCCCGGCCACTGCGGCCCAGGCGCCCACCGCCGCGCCCGAGCCCGTGGCACTGCGCTACGCCTACTCGGCCACCTCGATCGTCTTCCTGGCGCAGAAGATCGCCCAAGACCAGGGTATCTATCGCCAGCATGGCCTGGACATGGAGCAGGTCTTGATGGGCGCGGGCGTGATGGCCGCCGCGCAGCTCTCGGGCGAGGTCGATTACACCAACTCGTACCCCGCCACCATCCACTCGGCGGCCCAGGGCGCCCCCCTGCGCATCGTCTCCACGGTCGTGGACGCGCCGCTGTTCGCCTACATGGTGCGGCCGGAGATCCAGAGCCTGGCCGACCTGCGCGGCAAGGCCGTCGGCATCACCACCCGCGGCGGCGCCGTGGACAAGGTGACGCGCGCGCTGTTCGCGCAGCAGGGCATGGACGCCGACACCGACGTGACGATCCTGCCGGCCGGCGGCCAGGTGACCGTGCTGCTCGACGCGCTGCTCAGCGGCCGCGTGCAGGGCGCCGCGCTGTCGGCGCCGTGGTACGGGCGGGCGCGCGATCTGGGCATGCGCCTGCTCATCAAGGCGCCCGAGGTGATGCACGAGCCGCAGAACGGCCTGGCCGTGACGGCCGACCGCCTGGCGCAGCAGCGCGACCAGGTGCGCCGCGTGGTCGAGTCCGAGACGGAAGCGATTCGCTACATGAAGGACAACCGCGCGGCGACGGTCGCGCTCGCCCGCGACTGGCTGGAGATCTCCCAGGCCGAGGCCGAGGAGTCGTACGACTTCGCGCTGCCGGCCTTCGTGCCGGACGGCCGCATCGACGTGCCGGGGCTGGGGCGCTACGTCGCCGACGAGAAGGCCGACGGCACCCTGCCGGCCGACTTCCAGGTCGAGAGCATCCTCGACACCAGCCTGGCCGAGGAGGCGCTGCGCGCCCTAGACGCGCGACGGTGACTGACCCCTTCCCCCCAACCTCCCTTCCCCCCTAGGGGGACGGGGGGCTCTTAGGGGGAGCCGGCGTCCTCCCCCTTTCCCCTTATGGGGGAGAGGGGGCAGGGGGGTGAGGGACCCCGCCGCAGCCTTGTGGATAGATGGAGTCGCCCGATGAGCAATCGTGCCGCGCCCACCGACCTCGACGAGCCGAGCTACTTCCTGCGCCTGGGTGACGACATAATCGTCGAGCACGTGACGGTGCCGGCGCGCGATGGGATGCGCCTGGCGGCCGACGTGTACCGCCCGGCCGCCGCGGGCACCTACCCGGCGCTCTACGGCGTCATGCCGTACCGCAAGAATCTCGTCGCGCGCCCGCCGTGGCCGGCCTTCCGCACGCGCGAGTCGGGCGACATCGCCTGGTGGGTGCGCCGCGGCTACGCCTACGTCCACGCCGACGTGCGCGGCACGGGCGAGTCGGTCGAGGGCGTGTGGCGCTGCTTCGACACGGCCGAGCAGCACGACCTGTACGACACGATCGAGTGGATCGCCCAGCAGCCGTGGTGTACGGGCAAGGTGGGCATGATCGGCGAGTCGTACTACGCCATGTCGCAGTGGCACGCCGCCGCGCAGAACCCGCCCCACCTCGCCTGCATCGCCCCCTTCGACGCCAACGCCGACCTGTACCGCGATTTCGTCTATCACGGCGGCCTCTTCTCGGCCGACTTCATCGGCCACTGGAGCTGCAAGGTGCGGGCGCGTACGCTGGTGGATGCCCCCGGCCCTCACCCCGACAATATGATGGCCTGGGACATGGTCGGCGAGTTCCTACGTCACCCGCTGTACGACGCCTTCTGGGAGGAGCGCGCGGCGGCGCCGAAGCTCGACCAGATCCGCGTGCCCGTCTACAGCATCGGCAACTGGCAGATGGTCGGGCTGCACATCCGCGGCAACCTGCTCGGCTTCGAGCGGGCGCGCGGCCCGAAGAAGCTGGCCATCTACTTCCAGAGCGGCCTGCCCGGCCCCCAGGCGCTCTACGCCTCGAAGGAGATGCACCTGGAGCTGCAGCGCTGGTACGACTACTGGCTGAAGGGCGTCGACACGGGGATCATGGACGAGCCGCCGGTCAAGTACCTGGCGCGGCCAAGCGGCGAGTGGCGCACGCTCGACACCTGGCCGCCGCGCGACGTGACCTACACGCCGCTCTACCTGGCGCCCGGCCAGGCGGGCGCCGTGGACTCGCTGAACGACGGCTGCCTGGCGTGGGAGGCGCCGCCCGCGGACGCCCCGCCGACGGCCTACAGCTACCCGCACCTGGAGTGGGGCGGCTGGCCGGGGCCGGGTACGGCGATCGTGCGGCCGGACGGCACGCTGGACGGCCTGGCGAAGATCGCCACCTTCAGCACGCCGCCGCTCAAGCGCGACGTGAACGTCCTGGGGCCGATCGTGCTGAAGCTGTGGGCGTCGTCGGACCAGACCGATACCGACTTCTACGTGAAGCTGGCCGACCAGGCGCCCGCGGGCGAGCGCGGCTCGCCGCCGGCGGGCGTGACCCGCGGCTGGCTGCGCGCCTCGCACCGCGCCGTCGACCCGGCGCGCGGCACGCCATACCAGCCTTACCACCCGCACGACCGCCAGGAGCCGCTGGTGCCCGGCCAGGTATACGAGTTCGAGATCGAGGCCTGGCCGACCTCGTGGGCGTTCAAGCGGGGGCACCGCATCCGCCTGGAGCTAGCGGCCGGCGACTCGCCGGTGCTCGACGCGCCGTTCGGCCACGACTACGGCGTGAAGATGGGCACCGACACCATCTACCACGACGCCGCCCGCCCCAGCCACCTCCTGCTGCCCATTCAGCGCTGAGGAGACGCCACGGAGGTCCCGGTAACCATATGCCGCGACACTCACACGACCTGATCTTGACGCGCGCTGCACGAGCGACGCTGCGTCCGATGGGGCTCGTACAACGGGGCAGAAGCCGGCTCTGGATCGACGATCAGGGCTGGTGGCTGATCAACGTGGAGTTCCAGCCGTCATCCTGGAGTCGCGGGAGCTACCTGAACGTGGGCGTCCAATGGCTCTGGCATCGGTCCCCAACCTTCTCCTTCGAGTTCGGCAACCGAGTAGCCGAGGCCGGATTCATGCCCTTTGAGACGCCCGAGGAATTCGACCAGGCGGCGAATCGTCTGGCGGCACTGGCTGCCGAAAAGGTATATGCGTACCGCAGTCTGGTGAGCGACGTTGCGTCGCTACCGCGTGTGTTGGCCACCGGAGGTACGCTCGACACTCGCAACGCTTACCACGTCGCTGTGGCTCTGGCACTCATAGGCGATACGGCCGGGGCCGAGACGTACATGGCGAGAGCGATGATAGCTTCGCCTACTACAGGCTGGCACCGCGAGTGGAATGAGCAGGTCCGAGCGGTCTGCGAGTTGCTATCTGATCCGGCCCGGCTTCGGGGTCACGTCACCAGCGTAGTGCTGGACCAGCGGATGTGCCTGAAGCTGGATCAATCACGCCCAATTGAGCTACCCGGGTCGGACGCTCGTGGAGGGTAAGATTGTTAGCTGTGCCAGCACCATGATATGGGGTCGCAAGATGAAAAGACTCGCCGAGCTTGCTCGGTCAGGCTCGCTACTTTCGGCTCTCGGCGCAGCTATGCTAATCGTCGCCTGCGGCAGCCCCGCCTCTGCACCGGCAGCGCCCACCGCCGTGTCGAAGCCGACGGCGGCGAGCGCCGCCCCGACGTCCGCGGCAAGTAGCCCGGCCGCGGCCGGCCCAGCCGCCGGGGCGCCGCCGGCGGCGGTCACCCCGGTCGCCGCCTCGCTGAAAGCGGGCTCGATCTTCGCGCTCACCGACTCGCCGATGATCCTGGCGCTGGAGCGCGGCTACTTCCAGGAGGTTGGCATCAACCTCGACGTGCAGCAGTTCCAGTCCATCGTGAACATGATCCCGCTGCTCAGCACGAACCAGCTCGACGCGGCGTTCGACGGTGCCAGCAGCGCCGGCTTCTTCAACGCCATCGGCCGCGGCATCGACATCAAGATGGTCGCCAACCAGGGCATCGCGCAGGGCAGCAGCGACGAGCGGCCGTACTACGCCATCGTCGCCTCCAAGCAGCTCGTGGACGCCGGCCGGGTCACGCACGTCGCCGACCTGAAGGGGATGCCCGTGAACGTCCTGGCCGAGGGCTCGCTGGCGCAGCTCCTCGTCGGCCTGGCGCTGGCCCAGGACGGCCTCACCCTCGCGGACGTGGACCAGCAGCAGCTCGCCATGCCGGACACGCTGGCCGGGCTGCAGAACGGCTCGATCGCCGGCTCGTTCTTCCTCGAGCCGTTCATCACCCTCGGGCGGCAGCAAGGCACGCTCGACGTGCTCGTCAACGCCGAGAAGCTAGCGCCCGGCCGCGAGATCACCGACGTGTTCTACGCCTCGGGGCTCGCCCAGAACCGCCCAGTGAGCAACAACTTCGCGGTGGCCTACCTGCGCGGCGTGCGCGACTACCTACGGACGTTCTTTGACAACCAGGGCGACCGCGCGACCGCCGTAGCGCAGCTCATCAAGCACCTGCCCGTCAAGGAGCCCGCGCTCTACGACCGTATGGGCCTGCCCTACTTCAATCCCGACGGCCACATCAACAGCGCCGACATCCGCGCCCAGCAGGACTGGTACGTGTCGCAGGGCCAGGTGCAGCAGCCGATCGACGTGGACCGCGTCGTGGACAACAGCTTCGCGGACTACGCCCTCAGCGTCCTCGGCCCGTACCGGCCGTGAAGGGAGCCGAGCATGACCTGGTCCCAACCTGACGTTCCGCTCAGCGTTAGCCCCGAGGCGCTGGCGCAGCTCGCCGCCTACGCCGAGCTGCCACTATCGGCTGAGCGCGCCGCCGCGCTCGCGCCGCTGCTCACCGGACCGCTCGCCACCATCCGCGCGCTGCGCCCGGCCGGCTACGACGACCTCCAGCCGGCCACCGCCTACCGCGTGCCGAAAGGGGAGCAGTCGTGAGCGCCGACGAGCTGATCTACCTCACGCTGCGCGAGGCGGCCGACCGCTTGCGCGAACGGACGCTCTCGCCCGTCGCGCTGCTCGACGCGATGGAGGCGCGCACGGCGGCCGTCGAGCCGCGGCTGAACGCCTACGTGCGCCCCACGTTCGAGGCGGCGCGAGCCGAGGCGCGGGCCGCCGAGCGGGAGATCGCCGCCGGGCGCTACCGCGGCCCCCTCCACGGCATCCCTGTCGCGCTGAAAGACAACTACTGGACGCGGGGCGTGACCACGGCCGCTGGCTCGAAGCTACTCGCCGACTTCGTGCCGCCGGAGGATGGCACGGTCGTCGCGAAGCTGCGCGCGGCGGGCGCGGTCATCACCGGCAAGACGAACATGCACGAGCTGGCCATCGGCGGCTCGACCACCAACCCGCACTACGGCCCGACCCACAACCCCTGGCGGCTCGACTGCATCCCCGGCGGCTCTAGCGGCGGCTCGGCGGCGGCGGTGGCCGCGGGCTGCTGCTTCGCCGCCACCGGCACCGACACGGCCGGCTCCATCCGCGAGCCGGCGGCCTACTGCGGCCTCGTCGGCATCAAGCCGACCTACGGGCGAGTGAGCATCCGCGGCATCGTGCCGCTCTCGTGGAGCCTCGACCACGCCGGCCCCCTCACCCGCACGGTCGAGGACGGCGCGCTGGTGCTGCAAGCCATCGCCGGCTACGACCCCGCCGACCAGTGCTCGGCCGACGTGCCGGTGCCCGACTTCACGGCCGACCTGGGGCGCGGGCTGCGCGGCCTGCGGTTGGGCGTGCCGCGCCCGTACTTCTTCGACCAGCTCGACGCCGAGGTGGCAGCGAGCGTGGAGACGGCCATCGGCGTGCTGCGCGACCTGGGCGCCAGCGTCGAGGACGTGACGTTCGAGCGCGCGGCGTGGGCGCCGGCCCTCTTCCCGGTGATCAGCCGGCCCGAGGCCGCGTCGTTCCAGGAGGAGCTGCTGCGCACGCGGCCCGACGACTACGGCGACGTGCGGGTGCAGGTGGAGCTGGGCACGCTGGTGCTGGCGACCGACTACCTGCGTGCCCAGCGGCTGCGCACCGCCCTGCGCCAGGAGCTAGAGGGGGTGTTCACGCGGGTGGACGCGCTCGTCACGCCGACCACGCGCACGGTGGCCCACCCAATCGGCCAGCCGTTCACCGAGGTCGCCGGCAAGCCGGTGCCCAATACGTCCCACCTCTGGGTGGGGCTGACCGTGCCGTTCGACCTGACCGGCACGCCGGCCGTGTCCGTGCCGTGCGGCTTCGCGGCAAACGGCCTGCCGATCGGCCTGCAGATCGCAGGACGCGCCTGGGACGAGGCGACCATCCTGCGCATCGCCGCCGCCTACGAAGGCGCCACGTCCTGGCACCGGCAGCACCCGCCGCTGTAGCAACATTCGGGGTGTCGTAGGCCAGGGGCTCGCCCCCTGCCGCCCGGCCGGGGCAGCGACCCGCCGGGTCGTAGCTACCGGCCGGCGTAGGGCAGGGGCTCGTCCCCTGCCGCCCGGCGTGCGACACTGCGCGCCACAACCGGCGGCAGCAACGAAGAGCGCGGCCCCACGCGGTACCGCGGGCCTGCGCTAATGCCCGTAGGACGCCCCCCGCGACCAATCGAGAGACGGCATACCCGGCCCGGGAAGCAGGGCCCAGACGTGAGACGCAACGAGCGCCCCGTCGTCGCCGGGATTCCCCTGGAGTGGCGCGAGTTCCGCGTGCCCGACAGCGACGGGAACCCGGCCGGCGGCGAGGCGGCCTTCGGCCTGTGGGTGCCCGCCTGCGACCTGGACGCGCTGGTGGCCCCCATCACGCAGGAGGAGTTCGCGCGCAGCGACGAGCGCCTGCCCTACTTCGGCGCCATCTGGCCGGCCGCCGCGGCGCTGGTCGCCAAGCTGCTGGCCGGGCCGCCGCTCGACGGCACCCACGCGCTCGACCTCGGCTGCGGGCTCGGCGCCTGCGGCTTCGCCGCGGCCTCCCGCGGTGCCCGCGTGACGTTCTTCGACTGGGAGCCCCGCGCGCTGGCCATCGTCGCCGCCAGCGCCCGCGCGCAGGCCGCGCCCGCCGACCGCTTCGCCTTCGTCGTCGGCGACTGGCGCGCGCCGCCGCCCTGCGGCCCCTTCGACCTCATCCTCGTCGCCGACGTGCTCTACGAGGCGCGCAACGGCCCCGCCGTGGCCGCCTTCCTCGCCCGCCACCTGGCGCCCGGCGGCGAAGCCTGGCTCGCCGACCCCGGTCGCCCCCACGCGCGGGATTTCCCGGCACTCGCAGAGCAGGCCGGACTGGAGCTACTGAGCAGCGAGCAATTGCCACCGCGAGCGCCCAAGGGTCGGAGCAGCCTGCTGCGGCTGCGACAGGCGCGGTAAAGCGGTCGTGCCCCGGCGGGCTAGAATAGGCAGGAATTGAGCGGTGAGAGGGGGTTGACCCCCTCCCCCAACCCAGCGACGCTCGCAGTATTCCGCGTCGCACCCCATAGGGGGCGGGGGCTTCCGGCGGGGGCGGCCGCAGCGTCCTCGTCTTCTCCCCCCTTCCTTCGGAGGGAAGGGGGCCGGGGGGTTAGGTCATCCGGCGTTCTCCCCCTTTCCTCTACGGGGGGAGAGGGGGCTAGGGGGGTGAGGGGTCCGAGGAGCACGATGAGCGAGCCAGAGAGCGGCGGGCACTTGCAGGGCAAGGTCGCGATCGTGACCGGCGCGGGCGGCGACATCGGCCGCGCCATCTGCGTGCGCTACGCGCGGGAGGGCGCGCGCGTGCTGGCCGTCGATCTGAAACCCGACCTGGCCGAGCGCACCGCCGCCACCCTGCGCGAGGCGGGCGGCGAGGGGCACGCGCTCGCCGCCGACGTGAGCCACACGGCGGGCGCGGAGGCGCTGGCGCGGGCGGCCGTCGAGCGCTGGGGCCACATCGACGTGCTGGCGAACGTCGCCGCGCTGTTCACGGGCATCGTGCGCAAGCCGTTCTACGAGTTGACCGAGCAAGAATGGGACGCCGTGATGGCCGTCAACCTGCGCGGCATGTGGCTGTGCTGCAAGGCCGTCTTCCCGACGATGCGCGAGCAGGGGGGCGGGCGCATCGTGAACATGGCGTCCGTGGTCGCCTTCTGGGGCGCGCCGCTGTTCCTGCACTACGTCACGTCGAAGGCCGGCGTGATCGGGCTAACGCGGGCGCTGGCGCGCGAGGTCGGCGAGTACGGCATCACCGTGAACGCCGTGGCGCCCGACCTGACGCTGACCAGCGGCGCGCTGTCGATGACGAGCCGCGAGTGGATCGACCAGCGCGGCCAGGACGGCGCCATCAAGCGCACCGAGCTGCCCGACGACCTCGCGGGCGCCTTCGTCTACTTCGCATCCGACGCCAGCGCCTTCGTCACCGGCCAGACCCTCGTCGTCGACGGCGGCCGCGTCTGCTGGTAATTGCTGACCTAACGATTATGCTGTCGGGCCTCGGCGTCGAGCCGCTCCCTGAGCCATACGCGAAGGAGAGTCTGATAAGGTAGCGCTCGTCGGGCGGCCTCGTCCTTCAGCGCCTCGATCATGTCGACGGGCAGACGGATGTTGACTGGCCTGGTCCGGACGATACGACTCGGGCCGAGGCGTTCATCCTCGCCTTCATTGCTGTCCCAGTAGTCATGGTGATCGTCCCACCAACGAGCCTCCTCCGCCGGCGAGAGCCCGGGAGGCAATCGCGGACTAGTCTTTGACCTGGCGGTCATACAAATTCCTCTCGTGCGGGCGCATCTCCCAACCGGTAAACGGACGGATCACGCCGCGTCCTTTCTGCTGAATTACGATGGCGAGATAGTGGCCCGCAGCGGTACGGCCGAGCACTCGAAAGCGGTCCGGCGCGTCAGTGCCCCCCCGCCGCCGGATGACCGGCCCTTCGAGCATGTCTTCCACTTCGTCGGGAGAGATTCCGTGGAGAGCCAGGTGCTCAACATTATCGTCGTCCCACTCGACCTCTACCCCCTCCATAGTAGACATTGTAAATACGACGTCTCCCGCTCACCATACTCACTGCCGCATCTCAGGCGCGACGCAGAGCGCTATGGCTGGAAGTGCAGCGCACCACGATCGTTCACAGCCCGTAGAACCGGGCGGGGTTGTCGCACATGATGCGCTCCAGCTGCGCGTCGGACAGGTCGCCGCGGGCGCGCATGGTGGCCACGAGCTGCGGCTCCTCGGATGGGTCGTTGTGGCCGTAGTCGGAGCCGATGAGCAGGTTGTCCTCGCCGATGTACTGCATCAGGTACGGGATGTCCTCGTCGGCCTCGCAAGCCACGAACAAGCGATTGTCGCGGAAGAACTGCGGCGAGCGGCCATTCTCCTCGCGGAACCAGCGCTTCAGGTTGTGCAGCACGTAGGGCAGCCACGCCGCGCCCGCCTCGATGATGCCGAAGCGCAGCCGCGGGAACTGCGTCGGGATCCCGTTGGCAATGAGGTCGCGGCAGGCGATGAGCGGCAGCATCCGCGACTGCGGCATGCTGCCGTTGCGGCCGACGTCGAACAGCCGCGTGATCGCGGGGCAGCCGCCGCCGGTGTGGATGCAGATCGGCAGGTCGAGCGCGCTGGCCTCCTCGTAGATCGGGAAGAAGTACGGATCGTCCAGCGTGCGCTCGCCCTCCATGCCGCGGAAGAAGACGCCTACCGCGCCGTGCTCCTTCGCCCAGTGCACCTCGGCCGCCGCCGCGTCGAGCGATTGCAGCGGCGGCACCACGACCCAACGCAGGCGGCCATCGGTCGCGGCGCAAGCGTCGGCCAGGTAGCGGTTGTAGGCGCGGCAGAGCGCGGCCTCCAGCGCCGCATCGTCGGTCAGGTACATCAGGAACAGCGTCGGGTAGACGACCTGCGTGCGCACGCCGAGCGCGTCCATGTCGGCGATGCGCCCCGCCAGGTCGGTTAGCTCGCGGCGGCCCACCGACACCGTGCAGCGCTCGGCGTTGCTCGCGTTGGCCGACGGCGTGATCAGGTTGAAGCTGCCCTTGCCCGCCGGCTTCGGGAAGATCTCGGCGTCGACCAGCCAGAAGGCGTTGCTGCGCCCGTAGAGCGTGTCGTTCGGCACCGACACCAGCACCGGTCGGCGCGGGTACATGTCGGGCTCGACGCGCTCCCACATCTGCGGCGACTCGGCGACGTGTGTATCGACGTCGATGATGGGCCTCATGGTCCCTTCTCCTAGCGGCCGTCGACGCGGGCGCGCAGCCAGCAGACGATCGTCGGTACGGTGTCGGGCGTGTTGCCCATGTGGCCGCCCGGGAAGACGCGGCACGCCTTCGGGTCGCCGTGCTCCATCAGGAAGTAGAAGTCCTCGATCGGCGTCTGCGTGTCGTTCTTGCCGTTCACCAGCAGCAGCGGCGCGCAGGGGCCGTCGACCAGGCCCTGCTCCAGCAGCGACAGGCGCGGCACGAACGCCACGTAGTCGTCGTAAGTCTGGATGCCCATGCTGTTCCGGCGCGACTCGGTGAGGTCGCTCAGGTAGCTGTCGGCGTAGCGCGACTTCGCCGTCCAGTCGGGCTGGAACACCAGGTGGGCGCCGCCGCCCCAGCCGCACACGCCGGCCAGGTACTCGCGGTGGGTGTGCGCGACTTTGTTCGCCCAGTAGCCGCCAAACGAGCCGCCGACGCAGACGATGCGCTGGCCGTCGAGGTCGGGCTGCGCCCGCACCCACTCGAAGACGGGCGTGTACTGGCGCTCCGCATCGACCGAGCCCAGCAGCGGCGACTCGCCGGTGCCCGGCATGTCCATCGACACCACGGCGAAGCCCGCCGCCAGGAACGGCTCGGCGACGTGGTTGCGCTCCTCCTTGAAGCTGTCCACGCCGCCCCAGTTCACCAGCACGGGCGGCCGCGTGACGCCCTTGGGCTTGCGGACGTGGACGACCACCTCGGAGCCCTCGCCGGGGCGGCCGGCGAACGGGATCGCCACGCGCGTGAGCGGCGGATCGAACGCCTGCGCGGCCCGCAGGTAGAGCTGGCGGGCCTTCACGGCATTTGCGCGCTTCGCGGGCGTGTTCGGGCAGGGGAAGCGGCCCAGGAAGTAGAAAGCGTAGGCCTGGAAGTAGGCGGCGTCGGCGGTCCGCTTGTCCCCGCGCGCCTCGGCCGCCTGAGCCTGCGCCTCGAAGCGCGCGCCGATCTCCGCCCACACGCTCGCCCAGTGGTCGGGGTCCAGGCTCGCCAGCCGCTCGATGCCCTCGGCTGCGGCCTGCTGGTCCTGCACGATCATCGGGTTCAGCCGGGCCGCCAGCCGCCGCCGCAGGTAGTCCTTCGACTCCTCCAGCGTCTTGGGGCGCCCTACTACCGTCGTCGTCGCCACGCTGCCACCTCCTCTACCCATGCGGTCGCAGGCCGCGCGCCAGTGGGTCGATTATAGCGGCGCGGATCACCCCCCGCTGAACGGCCGGACCGTCCCGGTCCCGGACACCGAGCTTTCCACGCGCGGATTGCCCAGGTATTCCACGCTGCTCGTCCCGGCAACCTTCGCCTGGAGCGTGTCGCTCACGCGCACGACGGCTTTGCCCGCGCCGCTAAGCGTCAACTCCGCATCCTCCACCGCCAGATCCTGCCCGTTCACCTTCCCGGCGCCCGTGACCCTGACGACGAGCCGCGACGCCGTGCCGCTGGCGTCGAGCGCGCCCGCACCCGCGAGCGTGCTCTCCAGCTCCTGCGTGTTCAGCCCGTCCAGCCGGATGTTTCCCGCGCCGTTCTGGGTCGTCTGCAGGCGCGGGACGGCGAGCCCGCTGGCCGCGACGTCGCCGGCGCCGAGCGTGCTGAGGGCCGCTAGCTGCCGCGCCGTCACCCGGTAGACGATCGGCCGTGTCGGGCGGCCCGCTTGTAGCTCCAAGACGAGCTTGTCCCCGCTCACCGTGGTGGTGATCTGCGGGAGCAAGTTGTCCTCGGCCTCGACGCTGAGCGCTTCCTCGGCGCCCAGCGTGACGAGCGCCTGGCCGACGCCCCGCAGCTCGATCGCCGAAAAGCCCGAAACGGCGCGCGTGTCCGTAACAACTCGGCCCGATCCAGTCGGATCCTCGTCCCGCGCCGGCAGCGCGCGGCACCCAGCGCTCCCGCCAGCCGCCATCGCCAGGAGGACGACGACGGCCAGGACCTTCCCACGGGATGGGACGCGGGGGTAGCAGCGCGGCAGGAGCGGCGCGGCGGACTGGCGCATAAGTCTCCTCCTCGTGCGGGGCGGCCCCCGGTTGCCGGCCGCCGCCCGCCGGAGCATAGCAGAGCCGCGGAGGCGACGCGCAGGAGCGCCAGCGCCGCCCCGGTCCGCGTGCGCGGCCAGCCGCGCGCCCTCTGCCGGCGGCAGCGATCGGCGCGGGTGCCGTCCAGCATGTTGCCGGCCGATTCCCGGCTCCGCTGGCTGCGCCGGACGACGGCTCTTCGCCAATGCATTATCTGTAGAGAGGCCGCGAGGCGCGCCGGAGAGCGCCCGCCCGCGGCGCGACGTGGTCGCGTATCTTGCGCCGTACACGCCTCCCCCCCGCCCGCCGCCCGCGCCCGGCCCGGGGCACTCCCCGCCGGCCCGGCCCGCGGCAGGAGAGCCGGGGAGTATCGTACGGGGCAAACGATGCGACCTTCCGCGCCCGACCAGCACGCGCAGACCCGCGCCCGGCCTAGCACTTAACCACCCGGTCAAGGAGCATCGTTTGACCGTTCCTCGGCTAAACCGTGCCGCAAAATCGTGGGGCGCCCCCGGGCCGCGCCGGCGAGTGGACGGGCCGGGGCGCGGCGCCTATACTGCGGGACAGCGAGCGCCGGGGGAGCGCGCCTCGCCGGCCGCAAGCGGGTGGTCCGGACTTCAGGGGCGGTGCGCGCCGCGGGCAGGTCGAGAGGAGCGAACGATGTACGGACAGCTCGTGAGCGCGGCTCTCCTGACGGTGCTGCTCGGCAGCGCCTGCGCCGGGGCGGCGTCCCGTTCGAGCGGCCCGGCCGCCGCGCCGCCCGCGGCTCCCGCCGCGCAATCGCCCCCCGGTGTGGGTGGATCGGGGCAGTCCGCGCCCGCCAACAGTGGGGGATCGGGCGGGCCGTCCGCGAGTACGGCGGGCTCCGTGGGCGAGGCGGCCGCGGCGAGCCCGGCGGCCGCGCCGGCGAGTGCCGGGGCGCAGGCCGTGCCAGTGCCCCAGCCGATCACCGTGCGCTTCGCCAACGCGGGCATCGCCGCCCAGACCCCCACGTTCCTGGGCATCGAGCAGGGCTACTTCCAGGAGCTAGGCATCAACATCGACGTCCACGAGATCACCTCCACGAACGACATGGTGGCGCTGCTGAGCGGCGACCAGCTGGACGTGGGCCACCAGGCCGTCTCGCCGGCGCTGTTCAACGCGGCGGCGCGCGGCGTCGGCGTGCGCATGGTGGCCGACCACGGCGGCAACATCCCCGGCCGCACCACGCCGAGCCTCGCCGTGCGCACGGACATCCTCGAGCGGCAGCCGTGGACCGGCTACCAGGACCTCAAGGGTTTCAAGGTGGGCCTGTCGAGCCTCGGCACGCTGAGCGAGTATGCGTTCGACCTGATGCTGGCGCGCGGGGGCCTACAGCCCGACGACGTCGAGATGGTGCCGCTGGCGTTCCCCGACATGGCCGTGGCGTTCAGCAACAAGGCCATCGACGCCGGGATGTTCAACGAGCCCTGGGCGACCCAGTTGGAGGATGCGGGCGTCATCAAGAAAGTAGTGTACACCGACGACGTGGATCCGAACGGCAACGTCTCCGGCGTCGAGTACAGCGAGACGTTCGCGCGCAACACGCCGGCCGCGCGCAACTACATGGTCGCCTACCTGCGCGGCGTGCGCGACTACTGGGACGCCTACGACGGCCGGCGCGATTTCCAGATCATCGTGGACGTGCAGAAGAAATTCACGCCGCTCAAGGACGAGCGGCTGATCCGCAAGGTGCCGCCCACCGGCATGAAGCCTGACGGCTACCTGAACCTGGAGAAGATGGCGATCTACCAGGACTGGTTCATCGAGAAGGGGCTGGTGACGCAGAAGGTCGATCTCAGCCAGGTCGTGGACCACAGCTTCCTAGACTACGCCAACAGCATCCTGGGGCCGTACCAGCCGGTCGAGCACCCGCAGCGGCCTAGATGAGTCGGATCGCCCTAGGGCACGTACGGGCGCGTCTCGTGCGCGCCCGCGGCCGTCGAGGCCGCCGCTCCGTTCTGGCCCGCGCTCCCATTATTCCGCGCGATCCCGCGACGCCGCGCGCCGCACGGGCGTGGCGTCAGGAGGTTAGGCAGCCATGTTCGGCAAGACGTGGCAGACGTCCGAGCGGCAGTACGAGGTGCGCGCCGAGCACGGCGTGCGGGTGCGCATGAGCGACGGCGTCGAGCTAGAGGCGACTATCTTCCGCCCCGCCGCGGCCGGCCAATTCCCCGCGATCCTCGGCATGCACCCTTACGATCCGGTGGGGCAGTGGGCACCGATCGGCGCGGCCGGCTTCGCGGCGATCGGCCTGCGACCGGGCCAGGAGAAGGGCAACGGCTTCCTGGAGGCGGGCGACTCGTCGTTCTTCGTGCGTCGCGGCTACGTCCACGTCATCGCTAACGTGCGCGGCACCGGCAACTCCGGCGGCACGTACCAGTTTCTCGACCGGCGCGAGTGCCAGGACGGCTACGAGCTGATCGAGTGGGCCGCCAGCCAGCCGTGGTGCGACGGCAACGTGGGCATGTTCGGCGTGTCCTACTTCGCGCGCATCCAGCTCTTCGTCGCCGCGCTGAACCCGCCCCACCTGAAATGCCTGTTTTCGCCGTGGGCCTCCACCGACCAGTACCGCGACTCGTTCTACCACGGCGGCATCCTGAACAAGAACTGGGCGATCCACTGGGGCCGCGGCTCGCTGTACAACTGCCGTTACGAGAGCGAGGCGCGGCGCGAGTGGGGCGAGGAGCGCTACCGCGCCGCCATCGCGGAGGCGCTGCGAGACCCCGACCTGCGCGCCATCCCCGAGCTGGTGGCCGCGCTGCGCAACGTGGACGAGCCCACCGCCGCGCTGCTCTCGGACATCGTCGTGAACCCGACCGACGGGCCGTTCTGGGACAAGCGACGCCTGAAGTACGAGACGATCGACGTGCCGGCCTACGTCGGCGCCGACTGGTCGCTCTACGGCCTGCACCTGCCCGGCGCCTTCCGCAGCTGGGACAACCTGCGCGGGCCGAAGAAGATGATCGTCGGCCCGCAGGCGTACCTCGACCGGCCCGTCTACCAGCTTCAGTACGAGTCGCTGCGCTGGTTCGACTACTGGCTGAAGGGCAACGACACGCGCATCATGGACGAGCCGCCGATCCGCCTCTTCCTGATGGGCACGCACCGCTGGAAAGCCGCCGACGAATGGCCGCTGGCCGAGACGAAGTGGACGCCGTTCTACCTGCACGAGAACGGCCTGCTGTGGGAGCACGAGCTATATCCCGGCGAGGGCTACACCACGTTCTCCGACTCGCCGTGGAGCCGCGGCTACCTGGAGTTCACCACGCCGAAGCTGGTCGAGGAGACGGAGGTGATCGGCCCCGCCGTGCTGCGCCTCTACGCCTCGACGACCGACGACGACGTGCTGCTGTTCGTGAGCCTGCGCGAGGTGGACCCAAGCGGCAAGGAGCGGGTCCTGACGCGCGGCTGGCTGCGCGGCTCCCACCGCGCCGTCGACCCGGCGCGGTCGACGCCCTGGCAGCCGTACCACCCGCACGACCGGGCCGAGCCGCTGACGCCCGGCGAGGTCTACGAGTTCCAGATCCCGATCGTGCCGACGGCTAACCTGTTCGCGGGCGGCTCGCGCATCAAGCTGCGCGTCTCGTGTACCGACGACGAGCCGGCCCACTCGCTGGAGGCGATTGCGGCCGGCCACATCCGCCGCCAGATGCCCGCGCGCGTCACGGTGTACCACGACGCCGCCCACCCGTCGTGCCTGCTCCTGCCGATCACCCGCGGCAACGTCCTCGGCACCTACATCTCGGGCGGCGAGCCGTATATGTAACTATGTAATGGGGGACGGGGGCCAGGCCATCGCCGCTTCAGCTTCCCTAGCTGTGCCGCGCTGGGCGACGACTGGGAGAGGCACCACGAGCGGGAGCAGCCGCCCGCTCACGGACGAGGTTCGCGAGCACCCGAAGCGCCTCGTTGACGGAGTCGGAGTCGGTGAACACCTCGGCGACATCGGGCGCCAGAACCACGACGTTGCTACCCGCCGCATAGCGCTCGGCGTACTTGCCGCGCACGCCGGTAGTGAAGTCGTACTCAGGCTGCATCCCCGCGTCCGACTCCGATTGACGCTTATGGCTCTTCATACGTGGCCCTCTCTCGCGTGGTCGCCCGGCGCGATTGTCCGCTCCCTAGCCACCTTCGCCATCGCCGAGGCCATTATAGGCACGGGCCTGTGGGCGCCCGAGTACCTCCTAGAAACGAGCTGCTGGCCGGGGTATGGAGCGGTCCGCCACAATAGGCGGCATGCGCGCGAAGGAGAATCCATGAAGATTCACCACCTGTACCCGGACGCCAACGGCGAGTCCCACTTCGAGGACCTGGAGATCGAGTGGGCGGAGCAAGCGCGGGGCAGCAAGCTGTCCCAGCGGTTCCCCGCGAACGGCATCATCTTCCGCGAGGTGGCGCCGACCTACGACCTCGACTGGCACCCGGCGCCGCGCCGCCAGTACATCATCAACCTGGAAGGCGCGGTCGAGATCACGGCGAGCGACGGCGAGAGCCGCGTCATCGGCCCCGGCGAGGTGCTGCTCGTCGAGGACGTGACGGGCAAGGGCCATCTGTCGAAGGCCGTCGGCAACCAGCCGCGCCTGTGCATCTTCGTGCCGGTGGAGTAGCGCTGAGGCCACCCGAGCCACTGGTCACGGGGCGGCGACGCTCAGCGCCCAGCGGCGGCGAGGGCCGCGGCGAGGAGGGGCAGGCCGAGGCCGAGCAGGTCGGCGAGCCAGTGGCCGAGGATGAGCGCCGTCAGCCGTCGGGTGCGCACGTACACCCAGCCGAGGAAGAGCGCCGTGGCGGCGGTCGCGCCGAAGCGCACGAGCGAGACCTGAGGCGACACGAGCGGCAGCACGAGGTGCTGGGCGCCGAACGCCAGCGTCATCAGCAGGACACCACGCCCCGCGCTCCCCGTCAGCGCCTCGAAGCGGGGCTGGCTGTAGCCCCGGTAAACCATCTCCTCCACGAAGCCAACCGCGATGGGGAAGACCAGGACGCCCCACCAGCCGATCCACGGCGGCGGCGGGGTGAAGCCGCTCGCGCCCGACGGCGAGAGGCCGAGCGCCAACGAGAGCGCGAACTGCACGACGAACAGGATCACGAGCATGGCAACGCCCACGCCCAGCCCCAGCCCGACGTCGAGCGGCAGCCGGTCGGCACGGTAGCCGATGAGGTCGCGCAGGCGCAGCCCCTCGGCCCGCGTCCGCCAGACCAGCAGCGCCAGGCAGGGCAAATCGACCACGAGCGTGAACCAGAACAGATTGGACGCCTGGGCGGCTCCCCACGGATCAGCGGCGCCCGTGGCCCTGTACGCGGCGTAGGCGAGCGCATAGCCGATGAGAATCAGGGGCAAGCGCACGAGCGCCAGCGCGACGGGCCACGTCCAGCCGAGCCGCCCAGCCGCCACCCGAGCGCGCAGGCGCTCGACCGAGTTGGGGTCCTCCGCCGGGGCAGGGGGGCCGACGGTCGTATCCGCTGGCAGCGGGGCGTTCATACGCACCTCTCCCGTGCGACGCCAAGCAGTGGCCCAGGTTCGCGTGTGTATTTGGCCAAGCCAAATACACACGCGAACCTGGGCCGGCAACTCAGGGCCGGCAGTGCGTTGTGCAGACGGCGTACCACCGGAAGGCTAGCGCGGAGCGACGGGGGCGCTGCCGGACGTACGTGCCCGCGGCGCCGTCGGCGTACCCGGCGCGGGCGAGGCCGCGGCCCGCGCCGCCCCGAGCCTTCGCACACCCAGGAACAGGATCACCCCGAGCGCCCCGAGGGCGACCGCCCGCAGGACCAGCGCCGGTGACCAGTCGCGGCCCTCCCATGCGTCCGGCGCTATCGGGTACTCTAGCCAGCGCGCGGCGCTCGCCGCGATCAGCCGCGTCTCCTGCCGCGCCAGGTCGCGGAAGGTCACATCATATGGATAGCCGCCGGCCTCGTGGATGCGCTCCGCGCCCTGGCCCACGTGGGTAGCTGCCCAGCGCTCGACGGGCGCGGCAACCGCCGCGTCCGGTCGGCCGGGGAGCAGCACGCGGTCCAGCGCTGGCGCCGACGCCAAATCGAAGCGCGGGAGCAGGTCGAGGCCGTGGCGCGTGCGCACGAACGTCCGCTCGGGCGCGATAGTGTGCACGTCCGCCGCCGTGGAGCGCGGGTAGGCGTCGACGATCGAGGCCAGCTCGATCTCCCGTACGCCCGAGTAGAGGGCGACGCCGATCTGGGTGCGATGCCAGCGGAAGGCGTTCGGCCAGACGGCGACGTCGAGCGGACCGGGCCGGGCCAGGAGGCCGTCGTCCGGTACCGGCCAGGTCGGGTCGTCCAGGAACCGCGTGTAGGGGTAGCCGACGCGCGCGGCCGTGTCCTCGGCGGCATCGCGGCCGAGGAAGCGCTCGAGGGTGTGCAGCGTCGCGTCGATGCCGGAGGTCACGCCCGCCGACGAGATGAAGCGCCCGTCGTCGACGTAGCGGACGCCGTGCACCCAGGTGACCTCGGGGTGGGTCCGTGCCAGAATCGGCAGGTTGGTGGCGTGCGAGGTGGCCTGGCGGCCGGCGAGCAGGCCCGCGTCGGCGACCATCTTCGCGCCGCCGCAGATCGACAGGATCACGGTCTGCTCCCCTGGCTGCGCGAGCAGCCAGGGGAGCACCTCGGCGTCCACGGTGTCCGTGAACGGGATGAAGGGAACGACCACCAGGTCCGGGGCCGCCCCGATCACGCGGTCGTAGTCGGCGAACGAGTAGTGGGGGACCACGTCGAGGGGGCCGCAGCAGTGCGGCTGCGGCACCAGCGGCGTCAGGCGGCGCTCGGGCGCGACGAGGTACACGTTGAAGGCGCCCGACGCGGCAAGCACCTCGTACGGGCCAAGCAGGTCGCTGCTCTCGGTGGCCGCGTTGCCGGCCACGATCACCGCGGTGCGCTTGGCCGGGTCGTGCGCGGGGGGCGCCGGCAGCGGCTGGTCGAAGGCCGGCGGCCGCGGCTGGCTCTGGGCCCGGACGATGATGGCCCCCTGGGCAATCACGACAACGATGAGCGGCGGCAAGAGAAACGCCAGCGCATAGCCCAGCGGCTTCAGGAGCCGCCGGGGGAGACGGGCAACGAGTAGCAATGTCTGTGCTGCCATCCGGACGTTCACCTCCCTCACAGGTTCGTTACTCACAGTATCCTGTTGGAGCCGCCGCCCGGCATCCGAAGGAACGCGGAACGAGGAGCCCACAATTCGCGGATTCGCGCTCCAACAAATGTTGGAGTGAGCAGGTCGTTCCCGTGGCGCCGCCGCACGCGCCCCTCGGCACGCTCCCTGCGGAGGCCCCGATATGGAGACAGACACCCTCGGGCCGGAGGTCGGGGCGCTGCTCGACGCGGCCCGCGACCTGGCCTCCACGCTCGAGCTGCACCCGCTGCTGGAGCTGCTGTTGGACCATCTCGGCATGGTGGTGAACTACAGTGGCACGGCGATCCTCGTCCTCGACCCGGCCGGCGAGTGCCTGACGTTCGCGCACATGCGGGGGCCGGCCTCCTTCACCTGGGAGGAGGCGCGCCGCATTCACTACGCGGTGAACGATTTCCGCGCCTACTGGGATCGGCTCAGCCAGGACGAGCCGATCATCATCGCGGATGTCCGGGGAGAGAGCGCCGAGGCGGCGACGTTCCGCCGTCTGATCGGCGAAGACGAGCTGGATACTACCTATGCCTTCATCCGCTCGGCGATGTGGGTGCCGCTGGTGGTGCGCGGTCGGATCATCGGCCTGCTCAGCATCACCAACCCCGCGCCGCACGCCTACGGTCCACGCGACGCCGCGCTTGCACTGGCGATCGCCCGCCAGGCCGCGGTCGCCATGGAGAACGCGCGGCTGCACGAGCGCGCCCGCCAGGCGGCGGTGCTGGAGGAGCGGCAGCGGCTGGCCCGCGAGCTGCACGACTCCGTGAGCCAGGCGCTCTACGGCGTGTCGCTGTACGCCGAGGCGGCCGGGCGGGCGCTAGCGGACGGGGAGACGGCGCCCGCGGCCGCCCACCTGCGGGAGATCCGCGAGACAGTTCAGGAGGCGCTGGGGGAGATGCGGCTCCTGCTGTTCGAGCTGCGGCCGCCGCTGCTGGAGGAGCACGGCCTGGCGGGGGCGCTCGAAGCGCGGCTGCGGGCGGTCGAGGCGCGGGCGGGGCTAGTGACTGAGTTTCACGGCGAGCACGCGGCGCGGCTGCCGCCCGAGACGGAGCAGGAGCTGTATCGACTGGCGCAGGAGGCGCTCAACAACGTGCTCCGGCACGCACAGGCCACTCGGGTCACGGTGTGGCTGGACGTGGCACCCGACGGCGCCACGCTGGAGATTGTCGACGACGGCGTCGGGTTCGAGCCGGCGCGGGGATGCAGCGGCGGCTTCGGGCTGCGGGGCATGAGCGAGCGGGCCGAACGGCTCGGCGGCACGCTGGCGGTCGAGAGCGCGCCCGGCGCCGGGACGCGCGTGCGGGTCGAGGTGCCGTGATGAGCGAGGCCGGCGAGCCTGCCATCCGGGTGCTGCTCGTGGACGACCATGCGGTGGTGCGGAAGGGGCTGCGCGCCCTGTTCGACCGCGAGCCGGACGTCGAGATCGTCGGCGAGGCCGAGAGCGGCGAGGAGGCGCTGCAACTGCTGGAGCGCCACCGGCCGGACGTCATCCTGATGGACCTGGAGATGCCCGGCATGGGCGGCGTCGAGGCAACACGCCGAATCGGCGCGCGCCATCCCGACGCGAAGATCGTCGTGCTGACCAGCCACGCCGCCGAGGAGGACGTGTTCCCCGCGCTGAAGGCGGGCGCGGTCGGCTACCTGCTCAAGCACTCCGCCCCGGACGAAGTCCTGCGCGCCATTCGCCAGGCCCAGCGCGGGGAGACGGCGCTGCACCCGGCCGTCGCGCGGATGGTGCTGCAAGAGGTGCAGCGCCCGGCCCAGCCGCGGCAGCCCCTCACCGCCGAGCCGCTGTCGGCCCGCGAGCTAGAGGTGCTGCGGCTGCTGGCCCGCGGCCTGAGCAACCAGGAGATCGCCGACACGCTCGTGGTGGGCGAGGCGACCGTGCGCAGCCACGTCAGCGCCATCCTGCGCAAGCTCCAGCTCGCGAGCCGCACGCAGGCGGCGCTCTACGCCCTGCGCGAGGGCCTCGCGTCGCTGGACGACGCCGACCTGCCGCGCTGATTCCTCGAATGGCGACGAGTGCCGACGGGGGCGCCAGGCGGGGCCGGCTGCACGCTGTAACGCCGTGGGGGTAGCCAAGAGCCGGCCTGAGAGCCGGGCCAAGCAGCTACGAGCAGGCCCGCCGTTCACGGCGGCGGCAAGCCAGCCAGCAGGTTAGGTGTGACAGGGCGCTAAGCGAACACCCCCCGCCACTTGGCCAGCGTCTGCTCGCGGAGGGCGTCGCTGGCGCGGCTGACGGGCGGGAACTGGTCCTTCCACTGCCACGGGCGGCAGGCGATGACGACGGCGCGGTTGGTCGTCATCTCGTTGCGGGCGCGCTTGTCGGGCGGCAGGGTAGGGTCGAGGGTGTGCGACGGACACTCGGGGTGAATCTCGAAGGCCACGGCCGGATCGGCGCGCGTGGCGATCGCCCACAGCACGTCCTCGGGCCGCGACGGGTCGATGTCCTCGTCCACGACGACGATCAGGTGATAGAAGGCGTGGACGAGCGCCGAGGCCACGCGCCCAACCTGACGCGCGTGGCCGGCGTACTGCTGCTTGATGGCGACGGTCAGCACCAGGCCACCCTCGCCGCCCAGCGTATCGTAGACGCCGACGACGCCGGGGATGCCCGACTTCTCCAGACCCTGCCAGACGCGCTGCACGCTGCCCGAGGCGATGCCGCCCCAGTGGGCCACCGGCGGCTTCAGCGGCGGGTCGCCCTGCAGGATGGGGTCCGTGCGATGGTAGAGGGCTTGGACACGGATGATCGGGCGCAGCTTCTCGCCGCCGGCGTAATAGCCGGTGAACTCGCCGAACGGCCCCTCGACGCGCTGCTCCACCTCCGGCGGCGGCACCTCGCCCTCGAACACCAGCTCGGCGGTGGCGGGCAGCGGCAGGCCGGTCTTCAGGCCCGGCACGACCTCCAGCGGCTCGCCGCGGATGTAGCCAGCGAAGTCGAACTCGCTGCTGCCCCACGGCAGGCCGTTGCTGGCGGTAAAGAAGAGCGCGGGATCGGGGCTGATAGCGACGGCGATGGGGCAGCCCTTCCCCTGCGCCCACCACTTGCGGAAGTGCAGGTTGCCGTGGTGGTAGGGCGCGACATCGATGCCCGTGGTACGCGCGTCGTGCAGCATACAACGGTAGGCGCCGGCGTTGACCCAGCCCTCGTCGGGGTCGCGCGTGATGACCGCGCAGCCGGTGCCCAGGTAGCGGCCGCCGTCGCCCTCGTGCCAGCGGGGGATGGGGAAGCGCGTGAGGTCCACAGCGTCGTCCTCGGCGACGTTCTGCAGCACCACACCCGAGGACACCGCGACGGGCGGGATGGGGCGGTAGGCGGCGGCCTTCTCCTTCCAGGCCTTCACCAGCGCGAGCGGGGGCTGTGTGGCGTCGAGGCCGAGCGCGACGGCAGCGCGGGCCGGCGTGGCGTAGGGCTTGCCGGCGATGCGGTAGCCGAGCGGGAAGCCCTTGATCTCGTCGAAGAGCAGCATCGGGCCCATCCGCTCGCACATCAGCTCAACGAGCGTGCCGATCTCCAGGTCGGGGTCGGCGCCGGCGACGTGGCGCACCATGCCGCGCCGCTCCAGCTCGGCCAGGAAGTCCCGAAAGTCGCGCCAGCCCATCGCCGCCTCCCGCCTGCACTTTGCGCGGACCATAGCACGGGCATCCCAGGCCGTCAAACGCTATATTGCCCTTAGCGCGCCTCGGATACGCGGGCGCTCTGCCGGAGAGGCGAAGATGGCGACTACCCACAAGCTGATGACCGCGGACGAGCTACTGCGCCTGCCCGACGATGGGCAGCGGCACGAGCTGCTCTATGGAGAGCTGCGGACGATGGCGCCGAGCGGGGCCGAGCATGGATGGGTAACCATGAAGGTGAGCGGCCCCCTGGGGCAGCACGTCGAGGCGAACCGGCTGGGGCTGGTGTTCACGGCCGAGACGGGATTCTGGCTGGCGCGAGATCCCGACCTGGTACGCGCCCCAGACGTAGCGTTCGTACGGCGCGAGCGGGTGCTGGCGGCGGGCGACGTGGAGGGCTACTGGCCGGGTGCGCCGGACCTAGTGGTTGAGGTAGTCTCGCCCAGCGACCTGTATACCGAGGTCGACGAGAAGGTTGCCCAGTGGCTAGCGTATGGCGCGCAGATGGTGCTCGTGGTCAACCCGCGCCGGTGCACCGTGGCGGTGCACCGCCCAGACCGGACGGTGCGCGTCCTGACCGAAGACGACGTCCTGGATGGCGAGGACGTCGTGCCCGGCTGGACGCTGCCTGTTCGCCACATCTTCGCGCACGGGCTGGTCAGTTGAGATCAGCCGCCAGGAGGCCAGATGAGCGCCCGCGCCTTTGGCATCGAGCTGTACGGCTATACGGACGCCCCGACGCTGCTGGAGGAGATCCAGCTGGCCGAGCGGCTGGGCTTCGAGTCGGTCTGGCTGGGGGACTCGCAGCTCATCTGGCGCGACTTGTACGTGATGCTCGGCGCGGCCGCGGCCACCACTTCGCGCGTGGCGCTGGCGACCGGTGTGACGAACCCCGTCACGCGGCACCCGGCGGTCACGGCGAGCGCCATGATGACCATGCAGGAGCTAACGCGCTCCCGGACGATCCTGGGCGTCGGCGTCGGCTTCACGTCGCTGCGCATGATGGGCCAGGCGCCCGTGACGCGCGCGGAGCTGCGGCGCTTCGTGGCGTACGTGCGGGCACTGTGCAACGGCGAGGCGGTGCCCGGGGAGGGCGGCGAGATTCGGCTGGCTTTCGGTAAGCGCGGCGGCTGCCCGCCGGTCGTGATCCCCGCCTCTGGTCCGAAGATGCTGCGACTGGCGGGCGAGATCGGCGACGGCGTGATGCTGCAATCGGTCGTGTTCGGCGGCGACGTGCTGGCGACGATGCAGGGCTGCGTGCGGGCCGGGCGCGAGGCGAGCGGCCGCGCCGACGCGCCGTTCCGCACCTACATCACCATCCCCTGCGCCGTGAGCCACGACCGTGCGGCGGCACTCGCGGCGGTGAAAGCGCACGTGGCGGTGGCGCTGCTGAAGCCGCAGTGGCCGGTGAGCGAGGTGTCGCGCGAGGCAGGGGCAGCGGTGCGCGCCGTCTACGACGCCTACGAGCACATGAGCCCGAGCGCGAACGCGAAGTTCGCCCAGGCGGTGCCCGACGCAGCGGTCACGGAGTTCGCGCTGGCCGGCACGCCCGCGGAGTGCATCGCGCGCAGTGAGGAGCTATTCGCGGGCGGCGTGGACGAGATCACGGTGCGGCCCTACGGCGTGAACGGCGAGTCCCGCCTGGCCGCCATGGAAGCCTTCGCCCGCGACGTCATGCAGCCGCTGCGCCGCTGAGCCGTGTCCATCCAGATATTGGGGGGGCGGGGCATTGAGATGGTCCGGTGGAGTATTGCTGGGCTGATACTGCTGCTCGCGCGTAGCAGCGGTGTGGCGCTGGCATCGCCCGCCAACCAAGACACCGGCGCGGCTGATGTGCGGCCTTGCAGCGCGTCAGACCTCGACGCCTCGGCGGGATGGCAGGGCGCGACAGGCTCCATGCTAGGCGGTGTCGTTTTTACCAACCGGAGTAGTGACCCCTGCCTGCTCACTGGCCGTCCCGTGGTCCAAATCGTGGATGGTCAAGGGGAGCCGTTGCCGGTGGTGCAAACCATCGGACGTGACGAGTCCCCAGGAGTATTGGTGATCGTCCAGCCTCAAGAGCAAGCGTTCGCCTCCATCCACTGGTGGCCACAATGGTGTCAGCCATCCCCGGTTCCGCCTCTGACGCTGCATCTCCGCCTGCCCGGTGGCTCAGAGCTGGTTGCTCCAGTTCGCAATGGCGGCACTCCGCGATGCGACGCGCCCGAGAGAATGACAACGAACTCGGTCATCAACGTGGGCACATTCCAGTGGCCGCCAAACGCCCGTTGACATACTCCCGACTGCCATAGGGGCACGAGATGCCCGCGCTACGGAGGCCCCCCTTCCTTGGTAGGGGAGGAGGGCCGGGGGGGTTACGTCCGTCGCTGGCGTCGGCCGCGCCCTGGCTGCTACCCTGCTGGGGACAGACGTAACTCTGGCGGAGGCGTGGGCGAGGCGATGCGCGATCTACGGCCCCTGTTGGCGCCGCGCAGCGTAGCGATCCTGGGCGCGTCGAGCCGGCCGACAAGCGTGGCCGGGCGGCCGCTGGCGAACTTGCAGCAGGTCGGCTACGCGGGCGCCATCTACCCGATCAACCCGCAGCGCGACGAGATCGCGGGCCTGCGGAGCTACCCCAACCTGGACGCGCTGCCCGAGGTGCCCGAGCTAGCGCTCGTCGTACTGCCGCAGGCGCACGTCCTGCCAGCCGTCGAGCGCTGCGCCGCGGCGGGGGTGCGCGCGGCCATCATGATCAGCGCGGGCTTTGCCGAGGCCGGGCCGGAGGGCGTGCGGGCGCAGCAGCGCATGGGCGAGCTGGCGCGAGCGAGCGGCATGGTGCTCTGCGGCCCGAATAGCCTGGGGCTGCTGAACTACGTGGACCGCGTGCCGCTCAGCTTCACCACCGCCAGCGACATGCTGCGCGGGCCGGCGGGCCGCATCGGCTTCGTCTCGCAGAGCGGCGGGCTGATGACGACGATCGCCAACCGCGCCTGGGACGCGGGCATCGGGGTGAGCCGCGCCGTGGCGACGGGCAACGAGGCCGACCTGACAGCGGCCGAGGTGCTGGAGCACCTGGCCGACGATCCCGCCACCGACGCCTGCGTGCTGCTGCTGGAGGCGGTGCGCGACGGCCCGCGCTTCCTGGCGGTCTGCGACCGGCTGCTGGCGCGCGGCAAGCCGCTCGTCGCCTACAAGATCGGGCGCGGCGCGGCGGGCAGCGCGGCGGCCGCGTCGCACACGGGCGCGCTCGCCGGCTCGTACGCGGCGCTGCAAGCCGTGTTCCGCCAGCGCGGCGTGATCGAGGCGCAGGACATCGAGGACCTGTTCGACCTGGCGGCGGCCGCGTCGGCGGGGCGGTTCCCGGAAGGGCCGGGCGTCGCCATCATGACCTCGTCCGGCGGCGCGGGCGCCATCGCGGCCGACCAGGCGGAGGAGTGCGGCCTGCAAGTCGTGCCGTTCGGCGCGGCGACCGTCGAGCGCTTGCGGGCCCTGGTGCCCGCCTTCGGCTCGGGCGCCGTCGTCAACCCGTTCGACATCGCCGTGGCGGCGATCGAGAACGCTGCCGCGGAGAGTCAGATGGCCGCCGCGGTACTGGACGATCCGGCGGTGGACGGCCTGGTGCTCTGCACGCCGGGCGTGGGCGAGCCGGGCCGGCAGAGCGCGGCGTACCTGGCCGAGCTAGCGCCCGCGACGCCGAAGCCGATGCTGCCGGTCGTGCTGGGCGGCAGCCACGGTGCGGCGGCGCGCGAGGTGCTGCGGCGGGCGCGTGTGCCCGTGTTCGCGTCGCCGCGCAAGGCGGTGCTGGCGCTCGACGGCCTGCGCCGCTTTGATAGCGCCCGCGCCGCGCACGCCGCCGCGCCCGCGCCGAACGCCGCGCCGCTCGAGGCGCGCGTGCGCCGCCTGCTCGACAGCCTCGGCCCGCGGCCGACGGAGTACGACGCGAAGCGCTTCCTGGCGCAAGTGGGCGTGCCGGTGGTCGAGGAGTACGTGGCCGAGTCGGCCGACGCGGCGGTGCGCGCCGCCGAGCTAATCGGCTATCCGGTCGCGCTGAAGGTCCTCTCCCCCGATATCACGCACAAGACCGAGGTGGGCGGCGTGCGGCTGGGCCTGGCAGACGCGGATGCCGTGCACGCCGCCTACAACGAGGTGCTGGCGCGGGCGCGCGCCGCCGCGCCGCGGGCCGAGATCGTGGGCGCGCTGGTATCGGGCATGCTGCCGACGCCGCTGGAGCTGATCGCGGGCATCCACACCGATCCGACGTTCGGGCCGCTGGTGCTGCTCGGGCTGGGCGGTATCTGGGTGGAGGTGTTCGGCGACGTGGCGATGCGACCGGCGCCGCTGCGCGCCGACGATCCGGCGGCGATGCTGGCGGATCTGCGCGGCGCGCGGCTGCTCGCGGGCGCCCGCGGCCTGCCGCCCGTCGCGCCGGCGGCCGTCGAGCGGCTGCTGCACGCCCTCTCGGACCTCGCGGTGGGCAGCGCGGGTCGGCTCAGCGGCGTGGACATCAACCCGCTGGTGTCCACCGCGGACGGCGAGCTGGTGGCGCTGGACGCGACGCTGTACCTGGCAGGATCGAGCGAGCGGGCCTGATAAGCGCACAGAGCGATCGAATTTGATGTAGGGTAGAGGCCGTGGCGCGGTAGCATTCCGTGCCAGACCTGCTACCGGGTTGGCGTAGACGCGCAGGATCGCGCGTGGCCGGGCAACCGTCTGGAGTAGCTTGGCCGCAGGCGCACATGGGAGAGAGGGCGATGGTGGACTTCCCGCAGTACCAGAACGTGAAGGTGGAGCGCGGCGACGGCATCGGCTGGCTGTACTTCAACCGGCCCGAGAAGCGCAACGCGATGAGTCCGCAGCTGCTCGCCGAGGGCGTGGACGCGCTGGACCGCCTGGAGGTGGACGACGAGACGCGCGTGCTGGTCCTTACCGGCGAGGGCGAGGCCTGGTCGGCGGGCATGGACCTCAAGGAGTACTTCCGCGCGCTGGACGACAAGCCGGCCGAGCGCCAGAAGGCCTCGTGGAACTCCCGCATGTTCAACCACTACCGCCTGGTGAAGTTCCCCAAGCCGACGATCGCGATGGTGAATGGCTGGTGCTTCGGCGGCGCCTGGAGCCCGCTCATCTCGTGCGACTTCGCCATCGCCGCCGAGGACGCCAAGTTCGGCCTGTCGGAGGTGAACTGGGGCATCATCCCGGGCGGCTTCGTGAGCAAGGACGTGGCCGTGGCGCTGCCCTACCGCCACCAGCTCTACTACGTGCTGACGGGCGAGACGTTCGACGCGAAGCGCGCGGTCGAGATCGGCCTGATCAACATGGCGGTGCCGCGCGACCAGCTCCGCGCGAAGACGATCGAGCTGGCGCAGCGGCTGATGAAGATCAGTCCCGCCGTGTTGCGCGCGGCGAAAGAAGGGATCCGCACCGTCGCGAACATGGACTACGACGAGGCCTGGGACTACCTGCGGGCGAAGAACGCGGAGCTGATCAGCAGCGACCCGGAGGGCAGCCGCAACCGGGGCATCCAGCAATTCATCGACGAGAAGAAATTCCGCCCGGGCCTCGGCCCCCAGCCGCGGTCGTAGCGCGGGCGGCACCGAATGTTCCGTGCGCGGGCGTACGCGACGCCCCCCGAGAACGTACGCGTCTCGGCCGCCTCCCCGGCCGAGGCAGGGCCGGCCGGGCCGGCGAGACGCCCGCACTCCCCGGGGAGAGCTGGCCCAGCCGCGTAGCAGGCGGCGCCAGGCGGGTGGGATCCGTGGGCTCCCGGGCGCAGCGACAGGCCGGGCTACGATGGTAGAGCAAGGCGTCGCCGGGAGCTGAGCCGGGAGAACAGGAGGCCCTGATGGTCGATTTCGCGCTGAGCGAGCCCCAGGAGATGCTGCGCCGCACGCTGCGCGAGTTCATGCAGCGCGAGTACCCGCCCACGGCCGTGCGCGCCGCCGAGACGACCGAGCGCGGCTACGATCTGGCGATCTACCAGCGGCTCAACGACCTCGGCGTGCTCGGCCTCGGCCTGCCCGAGGAGGTGGGCGGCGCGGGCGGCAGTTGGGTCGACCTGGCCGTGTTCTACGAGGAGGCGGGGCGCGCGCTGCTCGCCAGCCCCCACCTGAGCAGCGTCGTGCTGGGCGGCGGGCTGCTCGCGCGCCACGGCAGCGCCGCCCAGCAGCAGGCGTGGCTCGCCGACCTGGCGCGCGGCGCCCGCGTGCTGGCGGTCGGCTGGCCGCTGGAAGGGGGCGAGGCCGGGCCGAGCGGCATCGAAGCGCGGCGCGACGGCGACGGCTACGTGCTGCGCGGCGAGGTCGCGCACGTCGCGGGCTACGTGGGCGCCGACGGCGTGCTGCTGGTGGCCGAGATGGCGGACACGGGCGGGCGGCAAGGGTTATTCCTGGCCGCGCCGGACACGCCCGGCCTGACGGGCACGCGGCAGCCGCTGATGAGCGGCGAGCCGCTGGCGCGGCTGCGCCTGGACGACGCGCGCCTGGACGCCGCGGCGGCCGTGGGCGAGGCGCTGGCGCCCGCCGCCTTGTGGGGACCGCTGCTGGACGGCGCCAAGGTGGCCCTGGCCGCGTACGCGCTGGGCGCGGCGAGCGCGGCGGTGGACATGGGAGTGGCCTACGCGAAGGACCGCCAGCAGTTCGGACGCCCTATCGGCAGCTTCCAGGCGGTCCAGCACCGGCTCGCCAACCTGCAGATCCTCGTCGAGCAGGCGCGGCTGCTGACGTACCACGCCGCCTGGCTACTCGACCAGGGCGCGGACGCGCGGCGGGCCGCGGCGATGGCGAAGCTGCGCGCCAGCATCGCCGTGCGCGAGGCCGCAACGGGGAACATTCTCGTCCACGGCGGCTACGGGTTCATGCTGGAGGCTGATCCGCAGCTCTACTACCGCCGCGCAAAGCTGCTCGAATTGGCGCTGGGCAACCCCGACGCCGAGCGGGCGCTGCTGGCGCGCGAGCACCAGCCGCTCGTCGCGGCACAGTGAGAAGCTTGTAGACGCGCGGTTGATGGTGTCATCCGATGGATGACACCATCAACCGCGGAGTCACGGACGGGGAGGAGGCCGCGCATGGACTTCTCGTTTACCCCCGAGCAAGAGCAGTTCCGCCAGGAGGTGCGCGCCTTCTGCCGCGCGGCGGTCGCGGACGAGCAGATGCGGTCGCTCATCGGCGTGGGCCACGAGGACCACGATCCAACCCTCTACCACAGGATCGCCGAGCGCGGCTGGATCGGCATGCAGTGGCCACGCGAGTACGGCGGCCAGGAGCGCAGCCGCGTGGACATGTGCATCTTCTACGAGGAGATGAACTACGCGCGCGCTCGCATCGGCCGCTACACGGGCTCGGTGGTGTTCGTGGGCGAGTCGATCGTGACCTACGGCACGGCGCAGCAGAAGGCGGAGTTCTTGCCGCGCATCGCCCGCGGCGAGCTGACCTGCTGCTGGGGGCTGACCGAGCCGGGGTCGGGGTCCGACGCGGCGGCGCTGCAGATGCGCGCCGTCGACAAGGGCGACCACTTCGTCGTGACGGGCCAGAAGGTGTTCACCAGCGGCGCGCATCTGGCCGACATGGGCATGTTCGCCGTGCGCACCGATCCGAGCGCGCCGAAGTACCACGGCATCAGCCTCCTGCTCATCGACATGAACAGCCCCGGCATCTCGCTGCGGCCGCTGCACACGCTCGGCGGCTGGCGCGTGAACGAGACCTATCTGGACGAGGTGGTCGTCCCGAAAGAGCGGCTGATGGGCCAGCAGAACGAGGGCTGGAAGCACGTCCTCACTACGCTGGGTTTCGAGCGCTCGGGCATCGCCAGCGTGGGCGCCGTGATGCGCACGGCCGACGACCTGGCGGCCTACATGGCCGAGCGCGAGGCGGCGGGGCAGCCGGTGGCGCAGGCGCACAAGGACCGCTTCGCCGACCTAGTGGCGCAGCTCCACGCCGCGCGCTGGATGGGCTACCGCGTGGCGTGGATGCAGGACCAGGCGCTGCCCGACCTGGCGCGCTCGTCGATGGTGAAGGTGCTCGCCTCGGACCTGCAGCTCCACATGGCGAACCTGGTGGTGGACGTGCTGGGGCTGGACGGGCTGGTGCAGGGGCCGGAAGCGCCGCTCGACGGCCTGGCCGAGCAGCTTTACCGCGCCGCGCTGTTCCACCACCTGGGCGGCGGCACGATGGAGATGCAGCTCAACGCGATCGCGCTGCAGGGCCTGGGGCTCCCCCGCGGCGCCTGATCCTCAGCCGCGGCCGCATCCCGATCAGTCGCGGTACGCGCGACCGCGCGGCCGAACGCGCAGCACGCGGATGACCCGGTGCTCGAAGTCGTAGACGAAGCGCACGCGCCAGTCGCCGACGCGCAGCCGCCACTCGGGCTCAGTTGAGGTGAGCCGGATCACGTCACCGTATTGCGTTTCGGCGAGACGCCGCACAGCAGTTCGCACGCGTTCGGCTACCTGACGATCCATGTGACGTAAATCGCGGATGGCGGCGGGAGTCCATTCGATTCTCCAGCTCACCAGCCTAGCTCACGATCCAGATCCTCGTCGGCAACATAGCCAACGCGTGCAGCCTCCTCACGCGCCTCCCGCACCGCGGCGCGCTCCTCGTCGGTCTCGGGCTCGTCGTCGATCGGGGCGGTGAGGAGCAGGCGCGCCAGCGGGTCGTCGCGCAGGGCCGCGAGGTAGCGCGCGACCTCGGGCAGGATGTCGTCGGGCAGCTCGTCGAGCAGTTGGTGGACGTCGTCTCGCGCGATCACGGTAGCACCTCTAGCGGCGAATCGGCGCGGCGCTCACAGACGGAAGAAGCGGCGCGCGTTGCCGCCGAGCACGGCGGCTTGCTCCTCGCGCGTGAGCGCGGAGTTATCCAGCGTCTCGGCGATCATGCGGCGGGCGCCGGGCAGGTCCACCTCGTGCGGGTAGTCGGAGGAGTAGGCGAACGCCTCGATGCCCACGCGCTTGGCCAGGTAGGGCAGGCTGTCGTCGTTGCCCTCGCAGCCGATGAGGATCTGGCCGCTCGTCAGGTAGTCGGGCAGCTTGCGCTTCGCGCCGGCGAAGAACTCGCTGTCGCGCTCCATGCGCTCGAAGACGGGCACCGTCCAGGCCGCGCCGCCCTCCAGGAAGCTCACGCGCAGGTCGGGCAGGCGGTCGAACAGGCCGTGGTAGATGAAGGCGACGAGCGCCACCATCAGCGGCATGGGGTGCCACAGCAGGCGCGCGCCCAGACGGTTGGAGAACGTGTCGAGGTGGCAGATGTCGCGGTTCGCGCCGCCATGCACGCCGAGCGGGCAGCCCAGCCGCGCCGCCTCCTCGTACACCGGCCAGTAATACTCGTGCGCCAGGTGCAGCGGCAGGCCGGTCGAGGGCAGCATGGCGCCCGTCAGGTTTAGCTCCTTCACCGCGCGCCGCAGCTCGGCCACCGCCTCCTTGGGATCCTGCATGGGGATGAGCGCTGCCGGATGGATCCGGGGGCTCAGCCGGCGGAAGCGGTCGGCCACGTAGTCGTTGTACGCGCGGCACAGGCGCACGGCGTACTCCGGTACGCCGATGTTGCCCACGGCCAGCCCCTCGCTAGGATACAGGACGGTGTGCTCGATCTCCGCCTGCTCCAGGAACGCCAGCACGTCCTCGCCCGAGCCGGCGCGGTGGCTGCTCGCCCGCACCTTGGCCTCGCTCTCGTCCTCTTGCCGCTCGCTGGTCGGGTAGTGGAAGCCGTCGAGCGACGGGAACACGCCCTGGCGGTTGCGAAGCGGGGTCAGCGCGTTTGCGCGAACCATCGGGTCCATGTACTCCGCGAACTCGGCGACCGACTCAACCAGATGGCCGTCACAATCGATAACCGCGACCTCACGCGCCATAGCCGCACCTCCTGCTCTCTTGCAGTATCTGCCCGGCGCCCCAGCCCCCGCAAGCGCCCAGCGCATCCGAGCGACCTGCCGGGGGCACCGGTAGACGCGCGAGACTCCGTTTGACGTGCCGCGCGGTCCGCTGCCACAATGCCGACGACGCGGGTGGTCAAGCCGGGACGGTGGCATTCCCGACCTCTCAGCCGTTGATCCACGTGCCCCTGTTAGGAAGGACTGATATGGTAGCCCGCGCGACGTGCTTGCTAGTGGTCGTGCTTCTCGCGGCCTGCTCGGGCGGCAGCGACGCGGCGCGATCATCTGCCCCAGCACCCTCCGCCGTCGGGGCGACGGATGCCAATGCGGCTAGTGGCGCGGCAGCGGGGGCCGCTCCGCCTGCGGCGCCGGCCCGTCAAGTAATCAAGTATGGCTCCAATCCGATTCTAACCGGGGCGCCGTTATACCTGGCGAATGATCGGGGCTATTTTGCCGAGCAGGGTATCGAGCTCGACTATACGCCCTTCGACTCCGGCGCGTTGGCCGTGGCGCCCACCTCGGCCGGCCAGCTCGACATGACCCAGTCACCGCCGAGCCCAAGCTATTTCAACGCGCTGGCCCGAGGCGTCGCTCTCACAGGCATCGCGGCCACGTCGTACGCGGAGACGATCCTGCTCGTGCGCCAACCGCTGCTCGATAGCGGCGAGGTGCGCTCCGTCGCCGATTTGCGGGGCCGGCGAGTGAGCTTCAACGTCGAGGGCTCGCCGATCGATTACGCGCTGCGCAACATGCTACCGAAAGAAGGGGTGAGTCTACAGGAGGTCGAAATCCAGCGCCTGACCAATAGTGACCTGCCGGCCGCGCTCGCGAACGGGGCGGTAGACGCCGGTGCGGTCTCCGATCCGCTGCCGATCGAGCGCAGCGGCATCGGCAGGCGCATCCGCAGCAGCAACGACGTGCTGGGCAAACTCAGCGGGAGCACGCTGGTCATCGGGCCCAGCATGCGCGCCCGCGCCGCCGAGGTCGGGGTGCGGTTCCTGGTCGCCTACCTGAAAGGGCTGCGCGACTACCGCGCGGCGCTCCAGAACAACCGCGTCGTCGAGCCCGAGGTCATTGAGATTCTGAGCCGCTGGACGCACGTCCCGGCGGATGCGATCGCGCAGTCCACCGCGGCCGATCTCGTACCGAACGGGCGCATCGACCTGGATGACCTGAATCGCCAGCAGGACTTCTGGGTGCGCGAGGGGCTGGTCCCTACTCGCGTCGACCTCGCTCAATTCGTGGACTATCACTATCTCGACGCGGCGCTCGCGCGGCTCCCATAGCGGCGCTCGCCCTCGGGCGAGAGGCGCGCCGGCGTTCACCCGCCGGGCTGCAGGCCGGCGAACGGAGGAGACAGGACGGATGGCCCAGCAGCGCATGACCACGCGCTTCCGCGAGCTGTTGCGGCGCCCGGAGCCGCTGCTGATCCCCGGCGGCTTCAGTCCGCTGTTCGCCAAGATGACGGAGCTAGCGGGCTTCGACGCCTTCTTCCTCGCCGGCTCCCAGACCTCGGCGTTCCTGTACGGTCTGCCCGACGTGGGCATCATGGGCCTGCGCGACATGGTGGACCACGCGCGCCACGTGGCCGCCCGCTGTAGCATCCCGATCTTCGTGGACGCCGATACGGGCTTTGGCAACGCCGTCGGCGTCTACTTCACCGTGCAGGAGTACGTGCGGGCGGGCGCCGCCGGGCTGCACATCGAGGACCAGGAGGCCCCGAAGAAGTCGGGCACGACGGCCGGCCGCCGCTGCATCTCCGTCGACGAAGCGATCGGCAAGTACCAGGCGGCTGTCGCCGCCCGCGATGCGCTCGACCCGGACTTCGTGATCTGCGCCCGCTGCGACCTCATCGGCGCCGAGGGCGGCACCTTCGACGGCGCGGTGGAGCGCTGCATCGCCTACGTCGAGCAGGGGCACGCCGACATGGTCTGGCTGAACACCATCCAGAGTCGCGAGCAGATCGCCGAGGCCTGCCGCCGCATCCCGGCCCCGGTGCTGCCGGTGTACGGCGGCCCACCACCCGGCCCGACGCTGGAGGAGTGGGCGCAGCTGGGCGCGGCGGCGGTCATTTTCCCCGCGCTCACTACCAGCGCCGCGCTGCAAGCCACCTGGGACCTCCTGCACGACTTCAGAGCGCGCGGGACGGCAGCGCTGGCGGAGTCGCGCCAGCGGGCGCAGGCGAGCCACTGGGGCGTCGCCGACCGCGGCCTGCTCGTCGGCAACGCGCAGATCCGGGAGCTAGAGGACCGCTACCTGCCCGGCGAGCTGCAGCGCGACTACCAGGGCACGTTCGGCTACGTGGACCGGCCGTCGTCTTAGGCGCCGAAACGAGGGTGGTCCTGTATCCCGCCGGACAACGGAGGTCATGGACGCTGGGCGGCAGGGAACGAGCCCCGGCCCTACGCTTCTCGGCCGCTAATTGGCGGCGGCATGGGCAGAAGCGACGAACGCGAGGGAGAAACGATGAACGACAGCCCAACTCGCGCGACGACGCAGCTGCGCGCGCTCATCCGGCGGCCGGAGCCGCTCGTCATGCCGGGCGGCTTCAGCCCATACTTCGCGCGCATGGCCGAGGCGACGGGCTGCGAGGCGTTCTTCTTGGCCGGCTCGCAGACCGCCGCCTTCCTGTACGGCCTCCCGGACGTGGGCATCATGGGCCTGCGCGACATGGTGGACCACGCGCGCCACCTGGCCGCCCGCTGCAGCATCCCGATCTTCGTGGACGCCGATACCGGCTTCGGCAACGCCGTCGGCGTCTACTTCACCGTGCAGGAGTACGTCCGAGCGGGCGTGGCCGGGCTGCACCTGGAGGACCAGGAGGCACCGAAGAAGTCGGGCAAGCACGCGGGGCGGCGCTGCATCTCCGTCGAGGAGGCGATCGGCAAATACCGGGCGGCGGTCGCCGCCCGCGACGCGCTGGACCCCGACTTCGTGATCTGCGCCCGCTGCGACCTGATCGGTGCGGAGGGCGGTTCCTTTGAGGGGGCGATCGAGCGAGCAACCACGTACCTGCAAGAGGGCGGCGTGGACATCGTCTGGATGAACAGCATGAACACCCGCGAGGAGATCCGTGAGGTGTGCCGGCGCGTGCCCGGACCGGTGATGGTGTCGTATTACGGCGCGCCGCCGACGCCGACACTCGACGAGTGGCGCGAGCTAGGCCCGGCCGTCGTCATCTTCCCGGCCATCGTCGCGTCGGTCGCCGCGCAGGCGGCCTGGGACTTCCTGCACGACTTTCGCGAGCAGGGCCCCGCGGCGATGGACACATGGCGCGGCAAGGGCGGCCAGAGCCGCTGGGGCCGCCCCACCGCCGACACGCTGCTGGGCGACGACTTCGTGGTACAGCTCGAGGAGCGCTACCTGCCCGCCGAGCTGCGCCGCGACTACGAGGCCACCTTCGGCCACCACTAGGGGGGTGGAAGCCGCAGCCTGCCCCGTGCACAGTATCTTCACATCGTCTCCGTCAGCTGTTAACTCGCCGCGGCTACGGTAGGAGCAGCTATATTACCACCGGCGAGTACCTGCATGCTGGCCATTCCGCACCGCCTGCGCAAGCCTGCCGCTCGGCTGTCCGTCCCGCTGCTGACGGTTCGCGCCGGGACCGCGTGGTGGCAGCACGCCGTCGCGCTGGGGCCACTGCTGCTCGCGGCGGCGCTCGCCGGCTACCGCCTGGATCAGGAAGGCTACGGCAACCTGTACTACGCGGCCACCGTCCGCAGCATGCTCGCGAGCTGGCACAACTTCTTCTTCGCCGCCTTCGATCCCGGCGGCTTCGTCAGTGTAGACAAGCCGCCACTGGGCTTCTGGGCGCAAGCACTCAGCGCCAAACTGCTCGGCTTCAGTGGCCTCGCCCTACTGCTGCCCGAAGCGTTGGCCGGCGTCGCCGCCGTGGGGTTGCTCTACTACCTCGTGCAGCGCGCCTTCGGCCCGCTCGCCGGCTTCCTGGCCGCGCTGCTCCTCACCCTGACGCCGATCAGCGTGGCCACGAGCCGCAACAACACGATCGACAGTCTGCTCGTCCTCGTCGTGCTGCTCGCCGCCGGGGCGACCCTCCGGGCCGTCGAGACGGGATGGCCGCGCTGGCTGTTCGGCGCGGCGGCCGTCGCCGGCGTCGGCTTCAACGTCAAGATGCTCGAAGCATACCTGGTGCTGCCGGCGCTGTACCTCGTGTACCTGGTCGCCGGCCCGCGGCGCTGGCCCGCGCGCCTGCTGCACCTCGCCGCCGCGACCGCCGTGCTGCTAGCCGTGTCGCTATCCTGGGCGGTAGCCGTGGACCTGACGCCACCGGCTGCGCGGCCGTATGTCGGGTCCAGCGAGCACAACTCGGTCCTGGAGCTAATCGTGTGGCACAACGGCTTGAGCCGCGTGCTGCCCGGGGTGCCGCTGTTCGGCGGCCCAATGGCACTGGGCGCGAATGTGCCGCCGGCGCCCCGCGTCGCCCCGCTGGCGGCGCCCGGCGCGGCGTCCGACGCCCCCGGCGCGGCCTTCGGCGACCGGGGCTTCGGCGCCTTCGGGATCGGCGCGCCCGGACCGCTGCGCCTGTTCACTCAACCGCTCGGCAGCCAGATCGGCTGGCTGCTCCCGCTCGCCCTGTTCAGCCTCGCGGCGATTGCCTCTGACCTGCGGCGGGCGCCCGGCCGGCCGTTGGCCCGGGCCAGCGCCCTGCTCTGGGGCGTATGGCTGCTCTCGGTCGGCGCCTTCTTCAGCCTCACGCGCCAGTTCCAGCCCTATTACCTCGTCATGCTGGCTCCCGCCAGCGCGGCGCTGGGCGGCGTAGGGCTCGCCCTGAGCTGGCAGGCGTACCGTGCGGGGCGGCGCGCGGGCTGGCTGCTGCCGCTCATCCTCAGCAGCAGCGCCGTCGGCGAGCTAGCCTTGCTGGCCAGCTTCCCGGACTGGAGCGCGCGGCTCACGCCGTGGATCGCCGGCCTCGCGCTCGCCAGCCTGGCGGCGCTGGCTCTTGGGCGCTGGAGGCCGTGGGCGCGCCGGCAGCCGGGCTGGCTGCCGGCGCTGGCGGGCACGGCGGGCCTGCTGGCGCTGCTCGCGGCGCCGGCGGTCTGGGCCAGCGCCCCTGCCTGGGCAGGCATGGGTCCTCGGCCTCTGGCGGACCCGACGGCCGGGGCGCGGCGCGGCCGAGCGTTCGCGCCGACGGCGGACGCGGCCGCCTACCTCGTGGCGCACCGCGACGACGCGGCGTTCCTGGCGGCAACCCTCAACGCGAACGCGGCAGCGCCTCTTATCCTCGCCACAGGAGCGCCCGTGATGGCAGTCGGCGGCTTTAGCGGCGCCGATCCGATCCTGACGGCGGACGAGTTCGCGGCGCGCGTGGCCGCCGGGGAGGTCCGCTACGCGCTCTTCCCGGCCCGCGGGGAGCGCGCCGGCCGCGGGCCACTGGGCGACCGCGACCGGCAGCAGCCGCTGGTCGCTTGGGTGCAGGACCACTGCACGGCACTGCCGGCTACGGCCTGGCAGCCGCGCCCAGCCGAAGGCCAGCGCGCCGCGCAGCCGACCCGCGAGAACGTCGCGCCACCAGCCAACGCGGCTGCCCGGCCTCTGGGCTACTTCGGGCCGGGCGCCCCGCCGACGCTCTACGATTGCGCGGTCGCCAGCGCGTCGCCCTCGAGCGGCGGGTAGGCCGGGCCACATCCACGAGATCTCCACGCCTAGCCCGTCCGAAACCCTGGACCGCGGCGGCCGCGACGCCTTACATTGAACTGCTCTCGAGCTGTCCGCTTGAGAGCGGTCCTGCTCACCGCCGTGCTGCACGAGGGAGAAACGGACGGGGAGATGCGCCTGGTACGCCGCCCGCTGTACGCGCTCTTGACGTCGGTACTGGCCGCCATACTGGTGCTGGTCCATCTGCCGGCACCCGAGGCGGCCGGGCAGGGCAGCCCCTTCGCGCCGCCCACAACGCCAACCGCCACCGCGCCGGCGGGGCAAGCCCTCCCGGGCCACGTCATCGGCGCGCTCGCGCAGGCGACCCCCCTCGCGCGTAACCCGCAGGCCGGCGGTGAGCTGATGACCCTGACGCTCGTGCTCAATCGCACCGACCAGGCCGGCTTCGACGCCTTCCGCCAGGACGTCGAGAACCCGCGCTCCCCGAACTTCCGCCATTTCGCCTCGCAGACCGATCTCGCGCGCCGCTTCGGCCCGAGCCAGCAAGCCTACGACGCCGTCCTGGCCTACCTGCAGGCGCAAGGTCTGACGCTGGTACACGGCGCGGCGAACCGCCTGACCCTCACCGTCCAGGGCACGCGGGCGCAGGTCGAGCAGGCCTTCAACACGCCGATCAACGACTATCAGCTCAATGGCCGGACGTTTCACGCGAATGGCGCTGACCCGCGTCTGCCGCCAGCCGTTGCGCCGTTCGTCCAGAGCGTCGAGGGCTTGAGCAACCTGGCCCGGCCGCGCCCGAACGTGGCGCGCACTCAGCGCCCGCAGGCGACCGCCAACACGGCGCCCACCCCCGCCTCGCCGCAGTCGCTCGCCACGGCCTACAACTTCCCCGCCGTTCGCGTCGGCGGTGGCGGGCCGGCGACCGGCGCCGGGCAGACGATCGGCCTCATGGAGTTCGATTCGTTCGTGCCGTCTGATGTGCAGAATTGGCTGAGCTTCGCGGGCCTCTGCGCCGCGACGGACACAGCGTGCATCAACGGCTTCATGGGCCGGCTCACCACCGTTCCGCTGACGGGCTCGCTGTCGCCGCCCGGGGAGGGCGAGACGGAGGTTCTACTCGATATCGACACCGTGATGGGCATGGCGCCCGGGGCGAACTACCGCGTGTACGAGAGCTGCAACGCGTGCCCGGCCAGCCTCAGCTACCAGGCCATGTTCAACCAGATGATCAACGATGGGGTGACGGTCATCAGCAATAGCTGGTCGAATTGCGAGTACTTCGAGATTTCGCCCGCCACCGCCGCGAGCATCGACACGATATTTCAGGCCGCGGCCGCAGGGGGTGTGAGCGTGTTCAACGCCGCCGGGGACACCGGCAGCTTCTGCCTATCGGGCGACGGCAGCACGTTCTTCCCGAACACCATCACGGTGCCCGGCGATGCGCCGCACGGCATCGCCGTGGGCGGGACCAGCCTCACGGTCGGCGCCGGCAACTCGTATCAGAGCGAGACGTGGTGGAACAACACGATCGGCGCGGGCTCGTTCGGCCTCAGTCGGTTCTTCGCCACGCCGTCGTACCAGGCGGGGCTGGTAAGCAGCAACATGCGGTCGGTGCCCGACCTGGTGGCCGACGCGGACCCTAATACGGGCATCTTGATCTGCGAGGCCGATTCGGGCGGCTGCCCACAATCGTTCGGCGGTCAGCTCTACTTGCAGGGCGGCACGAGCATGGCAGCCCCGGAATGGGCCGCGGGCACCGCGCTGATCAACCAGGCGCTAGGCCATCTCACCGGCAATTGGAACGTCACCCTCTACGCCGAACGCAGCACCTCGGGCTTCCATCCCGCCAGCAGCATGGGGAGCGACTTTGCCCACGTCGCCCTCGGCTCGTTCAACCTAGGTAACCTGTTCGCGCAGCTCGCCCCGGCGCCGCCGGCCACGGCCACGGCCTTGCCGCCGGCCACGCCCCTACCGACGGCCACGCCCCCGCCGACGGCGACGCCCCCGCCGACGCCCACCGCGACGCCCACGCCGCTGCCGCCGGTCTGCACGCCGCGGCCCCAGGTCCGGGTGAGCGCGACGCCCAGCGGGTCCGGGCAGGAGCAAGTCACCGTCACGGCGCAGACCGATGCCGGCAGCCCGCCGAATCGGCTGATCGCGCTCCAGTTCGGGCCGGCGACGAATGCGCTGATCGACGTGCCTGGGCAGCCAGCGGGGCAGGCGGGCAACTTCACGGTTGCCCTGCCCGCCGGCTCGCAGCAGGTCACCTTCACTATCCGCCGGGCGACAGCGGGCCAGGCCACCACCGTGCCGCTCACGGTGCAGGACGGCTGCGGCGCCTGGCCCACGTTCGTGGGCGGCGGGCCCGCGGCATTCTAGCCGCCGGCCGGCGCCCGCACCGCGCCACGCGCTCGGCGGGGCGGGGTCACCAGGGGCGGCCGCAGACGGCGCACACCAGCTGGCCCCGGTACGCGTCCACAATGCTAGCCTGTACGGGGGTCAAGCGGGGGCCGGCGGTTGCGGCGCCCGCGTGGTAGCCGTGGATGGCGCTCCGCATGGCGGCGATGGCGGCGGCGGGCCGCTGCCCATTCAAGGTGGCAAGCTCGTCGTCGGAGAGCCCGGGTGACCGGAGCAACTGCTCGAACTCCCAGCGTTCCCAACGCGTGGCTGTCGGCATCTGCCCTCTGTCTGACAGCGGCTCCCGAGGAGAGAGACTCCCCCGCCTAGCCGCCAAAGCCGGGGCCGCGAAAGCCGGGGCCGGGGCCGCGTCCGCCGCTCGGGGCCTGGGTCGCGGTCGTGGGGACCACGACCTGGTCGCCCTCGTCGAGGCCGCTCGTGATCTCGCTCGTCTGGTCGTTGCTCAGGCCGCGCTGGACGGTACGCGTCTCGAGCGTGCCCCCGGGTGTCAGCACGTCGACCACCTGGTCGCGGCCCTGGCGGCGGATAGCCCGGTTCGGAACCGTGAGCACGCCGTCCTGCTGGGCATATACGATGTTGGCGGTCGCCGTCATACCGGGACGCACGTCGCGGCCGTTGTCGATGGCGATGGAGACGAGATAGCTGGTCACCCCCTGTTGGGTGGTGGACTGCGGCGCCACGGCGGTTACGTGGCCGGGCACCGTGCGGCCTGTCAGCGCGTCGAAGGTCAGCTGCACCGACTGCCCCACCTGCACACGGGTAACGTCCGACTCGTCCACCTGGGCGTCGACCCGCAGGTGCGACGGGTTCACGAGCGTGATCAGCCCGCCGCCGACCGTCGCCGCGCCCGTCGCCAGCTCGCCCGCGTGCAGGCCGACGGCGCTCACCGTCCCCCCAAAGGGCGCCAGGAGCGTGGCCTGGTCGAGATTGTACTGGGCAACGGCGACCTGGCCGCGCGCCTGGTCTACGGCGGCCACGGCCTGCGCGACATCCTGGTCGGTGTAGGGTTGGGCCTTGAGCGCCAGATTGGCCTCCGCCTGGGCTACCGCCTGGCGTTGGCCCTCGATGGCCTGCTGGCTCGACGGCTGCTCCTTGAGGGCCAGCTGGTCCTGCGCCTGCACGACCGCCTGGCGCTGGCCTTCGATGTCGGCCGCCGCGCCGGGCTGCTGCTTCGTGGCGAGCGTGGCCTGGAGCTGCGCCACCTGCTGGCGCTGCTGCTCCAGATCGTCCGCGGTGTTGGGCTGTCGTTTGAGGGCCAGCTGCTCCTCGGCCTGGCGCACGGCCGCCTCGGCCTGCGCCACGTCGTCGGCGGTCGGGCTCAGGAGCTGCGCCAGCTTCGCCTGCGCGCTGGCGAGGTCGGCCTGCGCGGTGGCGACGCCGGTCTGGGCAGCCGCCAGGTCGGCCGCCTTGGGCTGAGCGCGGAGGTCGTCGAGCTTCGCCTGCGCGCTCGTGACCGCCACGCCGGCGGCAGCGACCGCCGCCTGCGCCGCCATCACGTCGTCCGTCGTCGGGTTCTGGAGCTGGGCGAGCTTCGCCTGCGCGCTCTGGTAGTTGTTGGCGGCCTGGGTCAACGCATCCTGCGCCGCCGCTACGTCGGCGGGTGCCGGGTTGGCGAGCTGCGCCAGCTTACTCTGGGCGCTGGCTAGCTGCGCCTGCGCCGCCACGACGTTCGTCTGCGCCGTCGCCACGTCGTTGCTGCTGCCGCCCACCTGGAGCGCCTGGAAGGCCGACTGGGCGCGCTGCAGGGTCGCGTCGGCAGTGTTCACGGCTGCCTGCGCGCTGAGCAGGTCCTGGGTGCTGGGCGCCGTGTTGCCGGCGCCGGTACTCGTGGTGCCGCTCGGACTGCTCGTGCTGCCGCTAACGCTACTCGGGCTACTGCTGCTGCTCGTGCTGCTCGCGCCGCGGAACGCGCTGCTCCCGCCGCTGCCGCTGCCACTGGCCGTGGGGTTCGTGAGCTGGGTGAGCGTGTTCTGGGCGATCTGCAGGTTGCGGGCCGCGGCGATCACGTCCTCGCCCGCCGCGACGACGCTGTAGCTATTGGCGCTCGGCTGGTTCTCCACCAGCTTCGACTGAGCCGACCGCAGGCTAGCCTGCGCCTGGACCACCGCCGCCTGGGCCGCGGCGACGTCGCTGTCCGTCGGGTGCTGCAGCTGGTCGAGCTTGGCCTGCGCGCTCTGATAGGCCGAGAGGGCATTCTGCGCGGCCACCTGGGCAGCGAGCACGTCCGCGTCCTTTGGGTGGAGTAGCGTGTCGAGCGTGTTCTGGGCCGCCTGCTGGTCCGACAGCGCCTTCGCCAGCGCGGCCACCGCCGCCTGGATGTCGGCGTCGGTCGCGCCGCTCTGCACGTCTTCCAGTTTAGCCTGGTTGGCCGCGAGCGTCGCTCGCGCGCTATCCACCGCGGTCTGTGCAGCCGCCAGGTCACCGGGGGCGGGATGATAGAGCGCGTCGAGCTTGGCGCGCGCCTGGTCGAGCGCGGCCTGCGCGGCGGCGACGTCCTCGGGCCGGCCCTGGGCCTCCAGCTCGTGCAGCTTGGCGACGGCCGCGTTGAGCTGCGCCTGAGCGCCTGCCACGTCCTCGGGCCGGCCCTGGAGCAGCCCTTGCAGCTTCGCCTCCGCCTGGCCCACGGCAGCCTGCGCCGCCGCCACGTCCTCGGGCCGGGCGGTCGTCATGTCCGCGAGCTTCGCCTGCTCCTGGGCAAGCTGCGCTCGCGCCGCCGCCACGTCCTCCGGGCGCGCCCCGTTGAGAATGGCTTGCAGCTTCGCCTCGGCCTGCGCCGCGCTGGCCCGCGCGGAATCGAGCTGCGCCTGCAGATCGACGCTGTCGAGGTGGGCCAGCGGCTGGCCCTGCTCGACGTGGTCGCCGACCTGCACGAGCACGTCGGCGACCCGGCCGCTGCCCCGAAAGCCCACGTTGCTCGCGTCATCCGCCACCGCCGTGCCGGTTCCGTTGACGCCGGCGATGATCTGGCCCCGCGCAACGGTCGTCGTCTGGACGGCCAGCGGCTTGGGTGTGGTGAACCGGACGTACGTCAGATAACCGAGCGCGAGGCTGAGCAGCAGGGCCAGCAACAGGGCCGCCCGCTGCGGCCAGCCGAGCGGAGGCAGCCCCTGCCGCCAGGCGCCGATGGGCTCGAGGGAGACTGCTCGCATACGTCTGACCGCCTCCTGTACCGCGATACGACGCGCCGGACGGCGCACCCCGCACAACGATAGCCGCTACGGCGGCCGGAAACTGCTAACGCCGTGTGGCGGAATCATGCAGAACTTGTTAAACGGCCGCGCGGCGCTTTTCGCTACGCCGGGCAGCCGCTTCATGTCAGGCGAGCCGCTCGGCGCCGTCTCACTCCCGCCCGCGGGGACTCGGACCATCCGAGGGCTCGGGCTGCCGCGCCGCGGCCCCATAGCCCTCACCCACGTCCCCGCGGACCAGCGAGCCCACGCCCCGCAGCCGCAGCCAGCCGGGCACCCGCGCGCGGGCGAGCGCCGGGACGCGCCCGAGATCGTCCAGGTAGGTATACATGACAGGCACCAGGACGAGGGTGAGCAGCGTCGAGGTGATCAGGCCGCCCAGGAGCACGACCGCGATCGGCGCGCGCGATTCCGCGCCCTCTTCCATCTTGAGGGCCAGCGGAATCATGCTGAACACCATCGTGGCGGTGGTCATGATGATCGGCCGCAGCCGCGTCGGTCCCGCCTCCAGCAGCGCTGAGTTCCGATCCAGGCCGCGCTGGCGCAAGGTGTTCGTGTAGTCGACGAGCAAGATCGCGTTCTTCGCCACTAGGCCCATCAGCATGATCATGCCGATCATGGAGAACAGGTTGAACGTGTTGCCCGTGAGCAGCAGCCCGCCGAAGGCTCCCACGAGCGCGACGGGCAGCGAGAACATGATGGCCAGAGGGTGCAGCCACGACTCGTAGAGTGCCACCAGCAGCATGTAGATCAGCAGGATCGAGATGCTGAGCGCCGACAGAAGGGCCGTGCGCGCCTGGTCGAGCTGATCGACCTGGCCCACCCACAGGAAGCGAAAGCCCGGCGGCATGGGGATCTGCGCGAGCTGCGCGCGGATGGTGCGCGCCGCGTCGCCCACCGAGCTGCCGACCATGTTCGCCTGGATCGTCACCTCGCGCTGGCGCGCGCTGCGCGCGATCTGGGTTGGGGCGTTGTCGGTCTCAAGCTCCGCGACCTGGTCGAGGCGGACGGTAGGCGGCGCGCCGCTGGCCGCGCTCGAGCTGCTCGTGCCCGTCCCGCTGTTCAGGCCCACGGGCACGGGGATGGCGCCGAGCGCGGTGAGGTCGTTGCGCAGGTCGCGGTTGGCCAGCACGGTGATGGCGATGCCGCTCTGGCCCTCGATCTGGAGCTGGGTATTTACGGTATCGCCGCCGATGGCGGTGCGCAGCGCGTTGCCCACCGCGGTCGCGGTCACGCCAAGATCCGCCATGCGATCGCGGTTCAGTACCGCCCGCACCTCCGGCTGTGCCACGTCGGCGTCGTTGTTGACGTCCACGGTGCCCGGCGTGTTGGCGACGATCTGCTGTACCTGCCCGGCGATGCGCTGCAGGGCCTGAGGGTTGTTGCCGAGAATGCGAACGTTGATCGGCACGTTGCCGCCGCCCGGGATGACCAGCGGCGCCTGGACGCTCGTGCGCACGGTCATGCCCGGGATGCTGCCCTGCACCCGGCGCACCTGTTGCATCACCTCGAAGACGGAGCGCTGCCGCTGGCTCTTGTCGACGAGCTGGACGGCAATACGGCCGTCGCGGTCGCTGCCGCCGCCGGCCGCGCCGCTCTGCCCGACCGTCGTAGTGAAGTTGGCCACCTCGGGCATCTGCAGAAGTGCTTGCTCGACGCGCGCCATGGCCGCGCTGTTTGCGGCCAGCGACGTGCCGGGCGGCATCTGGGTGGTCACCGTGAACTGGCTGTCGTCCTCGTTCGGCGCGAACTCCTGCCCAATGAGGTTGAGAGGCAGCGGCACAATGCTCAGCGCCAGCAGCCCGACCGCGCAGGCCACGACGATCGGGCGATGCGGCAGCGCCCAGCCCAGCAGGGAGCGGTAGCAGCGCGACAGGCGGTCGAAGCCCCGCTCCCACGCACCCGCGAACCCTCGCTCGTGGCCCTCCTCGTCGTGCGCCTTCAGCCAGCGCGACGCCAGCACGGGCACCAGCGTGAAGGAGACCATGAGCGAGAGCAGTGTAGCCGAGGCGATGGTCAGCCCGAACTCGCGGAACATCTTCCCGACGTTCCCTTGCATGAAGGAGATCGGGACATAGACCACCACGTCGGTCAGCGTGACCGCGATAGCCGCCATGCCAATCTCGCCCCGGCCCTTAATGGCCGCGACGATCGGGTTCTCGCCCAGGCCGAGATGGCGAGTGGTGTTCTCGAGCACCACGATCGAGTCATCTACCAGGATGCCGATCATCAACGCCATCGCCATGAGCGAGATCGTATCGAGGCTGAAGCCCATCGCGTACATCAGGAGGAACGTCGACACGAGGCAGGTCGGGATCGACACCAGCACGATCAGCGTGCTGCGCCAAGTGTGTAGGAAAAGGAAGAGGACGATGCCCGTGATGACGATGGCCAGGATCAGGTCCTTCTGCACGGCCTCGACCGCGTAATTGATAAACCGCGACGTGTCGTTGGTAATCTGGATCTGCACGCCGGGGGGGAGCGTCGGCTGGATCTGCTGGATGGCCGCCCGGACGTTGTTGGCGGTGTCCAGGGTGTTGGCATCGGGCTGCTTCGTGATGGTAAGCGCGATGCCGTCCACGCTCGACCCGTCGCTGCTGGTGAAGCGCACCAGGCTGGTGGGGCGCTGCGTGCCCATGGTGATCGTGGCGATGTCGCGCAGCCGGACGGGACCCTGCGGCGTCGTGGCCACCAGGTAGCTGCCGATGTCCGAGACAGCCTGCGCCTCGCCCTGGGCCCGCACCTGGAACGTCTGGGTCGGGCGGTCCACGTTCCCGCCCGGCGTGTCCACGTTCTCGCGGTCGATGGTGCTGGCGATCTGGGCCATCGAGATGCCGTAGGCTACCAGCTTGTCGTAGTCCACCTGGACCTCGACCTCGGGCACGTGCCCGCCGAAGAGCTGGACGGCGCCCACGCCAGGCACGGACTGGAGCTGCTGCTCCACGTTGTTGTAGGCAAGCTCGTAGAGGTCTTCCGGGGCGATGGTGCCGGTCAGCACCACGTTCATGACGGGAATGGCCGAGGGATCGGCCTTGCGCACGCTGGGCTGCGAGGCATCGGTCGGCAACTGCCGACCGATGGCCGCCAGCGCCCGCTGGGTATCGATCGTGGCCTGGTTGAGGTCCGTTCCTTCAAAGAAGTAGATGGTGAGCCGCGCGGTGCCAACCTGGGCCGTGGCGTCGATCCGCTGCACCCCGCTCACACCCGAGATGGCGTTCTCGGCCGGCACGATGATCGCCTGCTCGATGTTGTCGGGCGAGGCGCCCGGCCAGTCGATCTGCGCGTACACCAGCGGAAAGTCGATGCTCGGGTAACGATCGACCTTCATCTTCGTGTAGGCTTGCTGGCCGAGCAAGATGAGCGCCAGGAACACCATCACGGTGGCGAGCGGCCGCTGGATCGCCGTGCGGGTCAACCCCATGTATGCTCTCCCTGCTTGTCCTCGCCCCCGGGCGGGGGCCGCACCTTAGGCCGACCCCGGGGCCGCAATTCGCACGGCGTCGCCGTCGTTCAGGCTGTCTTGCCCGGCCGTAATGACCTGGTCGCCCGCGTCGATTCCTGCGACGACCTCGGTGTTCGTGCCGTCGGTGATGCCCAGCTGCAGCTCGCGCTGCTGCGCCTTGCCGTCAACGTCCACGAAGGCCACGCTCTTGCCGCTGCGCTGAACGATCGCGGCGTTAGGGATCAGGACCGCGTCCGGCCGCGCGTCCCCCCGGATACGCACCTGGGCGAACATGCCGTCGTGCAGCTGGCCGCTGTCGTCGGAGGGGACGACCCGCGCCAGGAAGGTCCGGCTGTGCGGATCGACGGTGGGCGACACCAGGGCCACCACGGCCGGGAACTCCTGGCCGGGCAGCGAGGCCACGGTGAGCGTGGCCGGGCTGCCCGCATGGACCTGCCCGCCTCGGGCCTCCTCGACGTTGACGTCCACTTCCACCGCGTCGGTCACCATGCTGACGATGGGGGTCGTGGGGCTGGCGAGGGCCCCCTCGGACATCTGCCGCGCCGACACCACGCCGTCAAAGGGCGCATAGACGACTGACTCCTCGGCCTGCTCGCGCGCCAGCTCGTAGCTGCCCTGAGCCTGGTTAACGTCTGCTTCTGCCTGCTGGAGGTCCTCGGGCCGGTTCGGCTCCGCGGCCAGCGCGAGGTTCGCTCGCGCCTGGTCCACCGCCTGTTGCTGCTGCTCGATGTCTTGCGCCGTATAGGGGTAGCGGGCCAGGGTCAGGGCCTGCTGCGCCTGGTCGACGGCCGAGATGGCCGCCTGCATGTCGGCGGCCTTGGTGCCGGCCAGGGTGTCGGTGAGGCGGCTCTCGGCGCCCGCGAGGTTCGCGGTCGCCGTGTCAACCGCCGCGCGGGCGTTGGCGACGTCGGCCGCCGAAGGCGTGCGCAGGGCCTCGCGCCGCGCGACCGCCTGGGCGTAGTCGCCCTGGGCAGCCTGGATGGCCGCCTCGGCAGCCTGCTGATCCTCGGGGGCGCCGCCGTTGAGCAGCAAGTCGAGCTTCTGCTGCGCCGCGCGCCGCGCACTCGTAGCACTATCCACGGCGCTCTGGGCGTCGGCCAGCGTGTCGGGTGCCGGCTCGTTCAGCAGCTGTTGCCGCGCGATGGCCGCGTCGAGGTTGGCGCGGGCCGTATCGACGGCGGTGCGCGCCGCCTGGACTTGATCGGGCGTCGGGTTGTTCAACTGGTCCACGCGTGCCTGCGCGGCCTTCAGGTTGGCGTCGGCCTGCTCGATCGCCGAGCGGGCCGCGGCCAAGTCGGACGGGCTGGCGCCCTGGTTGAGCGACTGCAGGTTCGCCTGGGCGGTAGCCAGCGCGGTGTTCGCGCTGTTGAGGGCGGCCTGGGCGGCCGTACAGACCGAGGCGCCCGGCGTCGTACACGCGGCCGTCGCTTGCTGTTGGGCCGCTTGCTGCTGCTGCTGTGCTGTCGAGAGCTGCTGGTTGGCCGCGGCGACTTGGGCGGCGTTCGGCGTGTTGCGCAGCAGGTCGAAATGTACGCGGGCCGCGCGCCATGCGGAGGTCGCCGTGTCGAGGGCGGCCTGGGCGGCCTCGCGATCCGCGGGCGTGCCGCCGTTGAGCAGCTCCGCGAGCGTGTCCTGCGCGGCCTGGAGGGCTGACTGGGCGCTCGTCACGGCGCTCTGCGCGCTGACCTGATCGGCGACGGAGCCGCCCGCCTGCAGTTGCGCCAGCCGCTCCTGCGCCGCCTCGAGCGTCGCTTGGGTGGTCTCGACTTCACTGCGCGCCTGGGCGACCTGGTCGGCCGGGGGATTGCGCAGCGCCTCCCGGCGCGCTTGGGCCTGGCGCAGGTTGCCCTCCGCTGCCACGATGGCGGCGTCGGCCGCCCGCTGGTCCTCCGGCGCGCCGCCATGCAGCAACTGGGCGAGCGCTTCGTTGCTGCTCTGCACGCTGGCGCGGGCCGTCTCGACGGCGGCGCGGGCCGTGTCGATGTCCGCTTCCGTCGACCCTTCTTCGAGCTGCTCCAGCTTGGCCTGGGCCGCTTCCAGGTTCGCCTGCGCGGTCGCCACATCCTCCGGCCTGCCACCCTGCTGCATCTCGGTCAAGCGCTCCTGCGCGGAGGCGAGCGCCGCCTGGGCGGCCTGGACGCTCTCCGGGCGGGCGCCGGCCTGCAGCAGAGCGAGGCGCGCCTGCGCGCTGTGCAAGGCGCCCTGCGCCTGCTCGGCCGTGGCGTCGAGCTGGGAGCGGTCCAGCTCCGCGATGACGTCGCCGGCCTTTACGGGGCTCCCGACGTCGACGTTGAGCTTCTCGATCCGCCCCGTCGCGCGCGGCAGCACGTCCACGCTCGCGCGGGCGGTGACGTTGCCCGCATAGCTCAGGACCGCGGCGATGGGGCCGCGCTGCGCGGTGTCCACGCTGATCGGCACGGCGAGAGGCGGCGGTGGGCCGCCGTTGCGCTGACCGGTGGGCACGTGCTGGGCGGACTGGCAGCCGACCAAGAGCGCAAGGGCGGTGGCCGGAAGAACCCTGAGGGATGCTCGAGCAGGTCGCATCGGTTCTCCTCCGCGCGGTCACTTGCCCACGCGATGCATCACGGGCGTGGTCAACGCCGCGGAGCCAGGCGCGTGGAGACGCGCGCCCGGGGCCTCCCAGTCGGATGGCTGCTGATGCGCCGCGCCGCAGAGGATCTCAAGGCCGGCGGCCACCACCCGTAGGTCCGCCACGGACAGATGGCGCAGCAAGGGCGCGAGACTGCTGGCGCCGGCCTGCTGGAGGCGCTCGGTGAGCGCCAAGCCGCGCGGCGTCGGCCGGCACAGCACGAGGCGACGGTCATGGGGATCCTGGTCGCGGCGGACCAGGCCGTGCTCCACCAGCCGATCGACGATGCCGGTGGCGGTCGCCAGGCTCACCCCCAGCGCCCCTGCCAGCCGGCTCATCGACGCGCTGCCGTCGGCGGACAGCAACAGCATTACCTTTAGTTGTGACATCGTGAGGTCGACTTCGAACCACTCTCTGCTTGGGCGCAACGAGCGGTAGAGATCGGTTTGCAAGTCGAGCACCCGAGAGGTAAGGCGCGCACGCAGATCGTCCATGGCAACCCCACGCAGTTCTTGCGCCCGGGCCCAGCGGCCCTGTCCGTCGCCTAAGGTATTCCTTAGGCGTACATACCTCTACAACGGATTATCTGGCGAGACCTGTGGACATCTCATGGAGGTTGTGCTATCGAAATGTTGGGGGTTGCGAAAGCTTCGTCGGTTGCGGCTTCTCCCTAGGATGCGCGGGCGTAGTTTGCGTGTGGTGAACCTTTTGCCCAGCTAAGATGGTCTACCACTCGCGCAGTAACGAGTTGCGTTCACCGATTCGCGCCAGAGTGGCGATATTGTGAGCTACAACCGCTCTCCATCGAGCCTTAACAGCTTCCGCATGGCCCATTAACAGGATGGAGTGAGCCTCATGGGTGAGCGTAGGGATTGCACAATCCCATCACCCAAGCGGCTGTGGAGGCTTACGATGCGTCGTGTGCTCGTGGCAGCAGCCCTCAGTGGGCTCCTGCTCACCGTACCCCGCCCCGTGTTGGCCCTCGACTACGCGGAGCCGTCGGTCCCCGAGGAGTACGGCATCTCCGGCCCGGCCGTCATGCCAGACACGAACCCAGGGGAACAGTACGCCTCCCCCCAGACGGTGCCGGACGACCCGCCGTTCGTGCCCCACAATACGTGGGACAACCAGCGCGGCGGCTGCGCGCTGTGGGACTGGGACACCTGCTAGCGGCGTGCGCCGTGGCCGGGCAGCCAGGGCGCACGTCGCCCGACGAGCGTGAGATCGGATGGGCAACCGTGCGGGGGAGCAGACCGCCCGGCGGCTTACCAGCCGAGCGCGTGCGCCTCACGGCGAGGGTCCGCCCCGCCGCTGTAGGTGCCGCTGGCGCCGTCCACGGCGATCAGCGTCGCGCTGCCGAAGCGCTCCCCATCGGCGCCGGTGTCCGCCACCGTGACGGTGTGCCCGCGCGCCTCCAGCTGCGCGGCGAAACCGGGCGGGAAGCGCGGCTCGAGATAGAGTATAGTGTCGCCCGGGGTGGGCGAGCCACTGACCCAACGCGGTGCGTCCACGGTTGCCTGCACGTCCAGCCCGAAATCGAGCATGTGTACAATCAACTGGAGATTGGTCTGCACCTGGCCCTGGCCGCCCGGCGTAGCCCCGGCCAGCACAGGCTGGCCGTCGCGGCTCACCAGGAAGGTGTTCAAGGTGTGGAGCGGCTTGAAACCCGGCCGCAAGTGGTTCGGCCGGGAGGCATCAAGTGGTAGGTTCGCCAGCCGGTCGTTCAGGACGATGCCCGTGCCGTCGACGACCTCGCGCGCGCCGAACAGGTTGAACAGGCTCTGGATCCAGCAGACGATCCGGCCGTCGCCGTCGGCCACGACCAGGCAGTCGGTGTCCACGCCGCCGGCCGGTGCCCCGTCGCTGGCCGGAATGGCGGCCGGTTGAGACCCGAGCGCCGCGGCGATCTCGGCGCGGCACTCGGCAGCGTGCTCGGCCGAGAGCAGCCTGTCGAGCGGCACATCCACGGCCGCCGGGTCGGCCAGGTAACGCGCGGCGTCGGCGAACGCCGCCAGCTTGCACCGCACCAGCAGGTCGACCAGGGCGGCGCTCTCACGGCCGAGCGCCCGCACGTCGAAGCCGTCGAGGACATTCAACTCTTGCAACAGGATGCATCCCTGCGAGGGCAACGGCTGCTCGTAGACGGCATGGCCGCGATAACTGGTGCGGAGCGGCGGCTGCCAGGCGGTTGTGTGACGCGCCAGGTCGGCGACCGAGAGAAGCCCGTCGCGCTGAGCAAGCGTGTCCACGACAGCCACCGCTAGCGGACCGAGATAGAAGGCGTCGCGCCCCTGGCGACCGACCAGCTCCAGAGTTTCGGCCAGCTCCGGCTGCCGAAACAGGTCGCCGCGCTGTGGCACCGCCTCGCCGGACGGGGCGCTGGCCGCGAGCAGGCGTGCCAGGCTCGGCCACGCCGCCAGCCCGGGCGCCAACGTGGCGAGCGCGCGGTGGAAGGCGCCATCCACGCGGAAGCCGGCCCGGGCGTAGTACACGGCCGGCGCCAGCAGGTCGGCGAGTGACCGCGAGGCATAGCTGGTGGCAGCGAGGGCCCAGGCGTCGGGGAGGCCGGGCACGGCGACCGAGCGCGGGCCGAAGCGCGGCGCGCGCTCGCCGGCGAAGGCCGACGGATCCGCCGCGAGCGGCGCGGCGCCACTGCCGTTCACGGCGACGACCCCCTCGTGCGGCGTGGAGATGAGCCCGAAGGCGTCGCCGCCGACACCGCACCAGGCCGGCCGGACCACCGCCAGGACACCACTGGCAGCGAGCGCCGCGTCGACGGCGTTACCGCCGTCCATCAACATGTGCAGGCCCGCGGCAGTGGCGAGCGGATGTCCGCTCACGACCATGCCCCGGCTCCCGTGGACCGGGTGCCGCGCGTATGGCCAGTCGTTCATGCCGTTCCCTGGTAGCTGAGCAGGAGCCTAGCTGGTCCCGCTCGCACAGCGTCGCTATTCCCGCACGACGGCGATCGCCTCGATCTCGACCAGCATGCCCTCGAACTTCAGTCCGACAATGGCCGTCGAACGCGCCGGCAGCGGCTCCTTGAAGTGCTTGAGATACTCGTCGCTCATCTCTTTGGCGAGCGTGTTGTCGCGCAGGTAGACAGTAGTTTTCACCACGTCGTCCAGCGTAGCGCCGGCCTCGGCCAGGATGGCGGTGATGTTGCGCAGCGACCATTCCGTTTGCTCGCGCACGTCGCCGAGGTGCCCGGTCTCGCGGTTGCGGCCCGCCTGCCCGGAGACGAAGATCAGGTTGCCAATGCGGATCGCTTGGCTAAACGGCCCGGTGGGGGTGGGCGCGTTGGCCGTACGTATACCCTGCTTCTCGCCCGCACCAACATGCATGGCTCGCTCCTCACGAACACGACGCACCGGAGAGTGCGCGTCGGCTCAGGCCGCGTCCCGGCTATGAGACGCCAGACGCGGCACCCCGCTCAGCTTACAGGTCCCAGGCCGCCGCAGGGCAGTTGCCCCAACCGGGGACGATCTTGAACTCCACGAAGCTGGGCGGCAGCGTGCCCACGAAGCCCAGCAGCGCCACGTAGTTCAGGTACTCTGGCGTCGAGTTGCCCGCCTGCATCATGCGCTCGATCGTCACGTCGTTGAGAATGCGGTCGACGTCGCCGCGCCGCATCAGGTCGAGCGCCAATTGGTCGAACTCCAGATCGCGCCAGCCCATCTTGGGGCCACCCACCTCGGTGGACAGGTTCAGACTGGCCAGGACGGCGACGCGCTCGTCGCCCGGCCGTGACTCCACCACCTGGCGCAGCACGCGGCCCATCTCGTAGTAGCGGTGCGGCGTGGGCAGCGGATACGCCCAGACGTTCGTATACACGGGGATGATCGGCAGGTCCTGGTTCGGGGCCACGAACGAGAGGGGCACGCAGAAGGCGTGATCCATGCGGAACTCGCGAGCGAAGGCAAAGTCGACGCCCGCCTCGATGCCCTTGCGCAGCACGTCGGCGGCCAGCGCCTCATGCACCGGCGCGCGGTACCGAGGAATGCGCTGAATCTCATGCTCGTACCAGAACGGCCCCTCCGCCTGGCGTGCCACGCCGATGCAGAAGCCGGGCATGTTGTCGAGGAAGAAGTTGTCGAAGTGGTCGTTGGCGAAGACGATCAGCGCGTCGGGACGCGCGGCCTCGAGCTTCTGCCGCAGCACACCAAAGTTGCCGTAGACGTACTCTCGGTCCTCCGGCTTCGCGGCCTCCGCCGCCTGGTAGATGCGGGGATTGTGGGTCATCGCCACGGCCGCCACGATCTTGCCCATCACTCTGCCTCTTGGGATGATTTAGGCGCTCTGGTAGTAGTCGTAGAACGGATTCGGGATGCCTTTAAGCTGCGGCGCGATCTCCCGCACGTAGGCCTCACGCGAGTTGAGCACCACGGACAGATGGTAGAGCAGGACCGGGTGGACGCCCAGGCGGAACAAGGCCACGAGGTCTTTGCCCGCGAGCGCTTGGCGCTGCTCGGCGGTCAGGGTGAACTGGTCGAGCAGGCTCCTGTCGCCGTCACGATAGGCGAGCGCCTTCTCGCGCTCCACGTAAATCGCGTGAACAGCCTTGCACAGCTCGTAGACCGCGGTCTGGTCCATCATCTCCCCTCTTGTCTGCTGGGTCGGGATGCGGACGGGCGCGCGACCCGTATGGTCGCGGCGGGCGTTCGGTTCTCTTTGAGTGTAGCCTAGGAGGCCCCGCTAATGTAGCGGGGGGCGCATAATTTAGCTTAGGGCCGCGTGGCGCCGGCGATCGGCCGCCCCGGATCGTCAAGCCCAGGATAGATGCCGAGGTCCGCGAGCGCACGGTCCACGAACCGCGTGGTCGCCCAACGCTCAACGGGCAGGTCGACGCCGCTCGGGACGGTTCCCGACTCGGCTAGAAAGCGCGCCGTCTGGCGGTAGTCGTCGAGATTCATCAGCCCGTTCACGCCCCAGCCCGATCCGTAGTACGACCACAGCTCGGCCAGCTCGTCGCGGTCCAACTCGGGGCGCCGCGCCACCATGCCATCCACCCACGCCTGCTGACTTTGCGCCAGGTGGCGCGACGCAGCCATCAGCGCGCGAGTGAGCCGCGTAAGCTCCTCCGGCTTGCTCTGGATGATTGCCATCGGCGCGGCGTTCACCTTGGAGACGAACGGCGCCTGCCGGTAGTAGGCGTCTGCATCGAGCAGAACCCGCACGTTGGGCTCTTGGCGAATGGCTTCCCAGGTCGCGACGGAGAACGACGTCGCGTCGACATTGCCCGCTACTAGCGCCTTCGCGCGGTTCTGTGGCTCTCCGACGCCGATGAACGTGATGTCTATGGCAGGATCGACGCCGAATGACTTCATGACGATCATACTCTGCGTGTGATCGACGCTGCCGACGCGTGCGATGCCGAAAGTGCGCCCTTTCAGGTCGTGCGGCGTGCGCAGGTCGCCGTTGCCCGCGAGCAAGAAGTACTGGCGCGCGTTGGGCGAGTGGACCGCGCGCAAGTCGGCCTTGCCGGTCGCCACCAGCTCGATCACCTCGGGCACGCCAATGTTGGCCACGTCCGCCTGGCCTGACAACAGCGCCGCGATGGCCAGCGGCGTGCCGCTCATCTCCATCAAGTCGACGTCCAGCCCCTCGCGCTCGTAGAAGCCGAGGTCCTTGGCGAGCCACATCACCGCGTTGGGGATGAGCGACACCGTGGGGTCCGTTACCGCCAGCTTGATGCCGAGCGCGGGTGGGGGACTGGGCGCGGCAGTCGGGCTGGCCGCGGTGGACGCGGCCGCGGCGGGGTGGCTAGTGCTCGGCTCCGCGGCAGGCGCGCCGAGCGAGGCCGCTGGCGGGGCGGCGCACCCTGCCAGCCCCACCAGCGTCAGCAGGAGTCCTGTCGCCGTCCCGGCACCGCGCACGATGGACCGCAGCTCAGGGACACCGCGCGGCCGGATCATACGGCCGCTCGGCGACTAGCGACGACAGCATCCCAATCCGCCGCAGTGCGCGCCACGTAGTCGTCCACGTCGGGCGAGCCGCCGCCAACGCCGATCGCGCCAACGAACTCCCCGGCCGCGTAGAGAGGGTAGCCGCCCTTGTTCAGCGTCACCCCGCCTGGGATGATCTCCGTCAGGCTCTGCGCGAACATCGGGCGCTTCTCCCACTGCTCGCACAGCTCGGCCGTCGGCTTGCGGAACGCCGCGGCCAGGCGAGCCTTGCCCATCGCCATGTACGGCCCGTGCCAGGCAACGCTCTTGCCACGCGCCACCAGGACCGGGTGGCCGGCGGGATCGTGGACTGCCACGCTCACCTCGACGCCCCGCTCCTGGCCAATCGCCTTCGCCCGCTGCACGTAGGCCAGCGCTTGCTCGTACTCCATCAGTCTCTCCGGCCCCCACGGGGCGTCCTGGCGCTTTCCTGCTACGACAGGCGCAGATAGCGCGCGGCGTTGTCGTAGAGCAGCTTGCGGATCGCCTGCTGCCCCAAGCTCGTCCAGCCGATCACCTCGGCCGGCGAGTCGGGGAACTGGCTCTCGGGGTGCGGGTAGTCGGACTCGTACATTAGCACGCCGTCGCCCAGGATGTCGACGACCGCCTTCGTCATCGCCTCGCCCTCGTGCATCTCGATGGCGTTGAAGATGCGGCCCATCTGGGCGTACTCGACGGGCGTGTGCTGCAGCGGCCGCACGGAGCCTTTCACGTAGTCGATCTGCTTACCCAGGCGGATCAGCCAGTTGGGCAGCCAGCCGTGGCCGCACTCCACCACGGCGGCGCGGAGGTTCGGGTAGCGGTCGAGCACGCCGCCGCAGATTAGGTACGCCAGGAAACGCTGGGCGCCCCAAACGTGGGCGGCCGTGCGCGCGATGGCCGAATTACCCCAGATGTCGCGGTAGCCGGGAAAGTAGGGCGGTTCGTAGAAGAAGCTGTGGTGGATGAGCGGCAGGTTGGCGTCGTTCATCACCGCCCACAGGGCGTCGAGGTCCGGGTCGTCGACCGGCATGCCCTCCGGCAGGATCAGCCAGACGGCGCCCACCCAGGGCTCCCGCGCCAGCGCCCGCACCTCGGCGACAGCCCACTCGAGGTCGCCGCCGGGGGCCAGGATCAGACCCTTCAGGCGGTTCGGATCGGGGCTGCAGTAGTTGCGCATGTAGCGGTGGTAGCCGCGATAGAGGCCTTCGGTGAGTTTCACGTCGAGGCCGGAGCTGGCCGTGGACCAGGTGCCCGGAATGATCAGGTCGACGTCCACGCCCTCGATGTCCATGTCGTGCAGGCGGCCCTCGGGGTTGTCGTGCTGCACGCGCTCGGTGGCATGCTCGCGGGCCAGGTTCTGCACGTGGGCTTCGAGCGGCCCAGCGCCCCCCGCCTCGATCATCTCCACGCCCGGCTTTTGACCGGCGATGCGCTCGTAGGGGATCGGCCGGACCTTAATGGTGGTCCACTCGCCCGGCGGGTGGCCGCGCCCGGCCGGCGAGCGCATGGTGCGCTGGTAGGGACGCAACTCCTCCAGCCGTGGCCGGAAGCTCGGCTCGACGTATTCGGCCAGCACTTCGAGCGACGGCGTCACGTGGGTATCGATGTCGATGATGCGATAGCCGTCTCGCACGGCTCCTCCTATTGTTGCGGCGCGCGGCGCGCCGCGGAATGGCGGCGCGAGGTAACCGCGCAAAGCGGCGCCGGGGACGCCGCCTCCCCCTGGGGCCGGCTCGGCGCAGCCGAGCGCGCGGTAACTTGTAACCCGATTGCGGATTGCCGCACAAGACGTGCGTTGGGTGGGAATCCATGGACTCGCGTTGGCAGGCTTCACCCCGCGGGGTGAAGCCTGCCAACGGAGACTCACGGAATGGAGTGGCTGACGGGGCGCAGGTAGCCGCGCTGCGGTTCGTGGTAGAGTAGTCCACTCATAATCACAACGAACAGCGACGCGAAGGAGGCACGGACGTGGCGGAGGGCGCGAACGGGGCGGTGGGAGCCCCGACGGCGATCGAGTTCGGCATCTTCGACTGGATGGACCGCGGCAGCGCCGATCTGGGAGCGCAGTACCAGCAGCGGCTACAGATGCTCGAAGTTGCCGAGGAGATGGGCTTCCTCTGCTACCATCTGGCCGAGCACCATGGCACGCCCCTCGGCCTGGCCCCGTCGCCCAGCGTATTCCTGGCCGCCGCAGCCGAGCGTACCCGGCGCATGCGCATTGGGCCGCTCGTCTACCTCTTGTCGCTCTACAATCCGGTGCGGCTGCTGGAAGAGATCTGCATGCTGGACCACCTCAGCGGCGGCCGCTTCGATCTAGGGGTGGGACGTGGCATCTCGCCGTTCGAGCTGGCCACGCTGAACGTGGCCATCGCGGAGTCGCGGGCAATTTTCCACGAGGCGCTCAGCGTGATCCTGCAGGGCCTTGCCACGGGCGAGGTGGACCACGCGGGCCGATACTTCACGTTCAAGAACGTTCGTGTCCAGGTACAGCCCGTCCAGCGGCCTTACCCGCCGCTGTGGTATCCGACGAGCAACGCCGAGACGGTGCCCTGGATTGCGGAGCACGGCTTCAACACGATCTTTGGCCTGCCGACACTGCCGCCGATCCGCGAGCAGCGCGCGATCTACCAGAGAGTCGCCGCCGAGCACCAGGACGATCCCGACCGCCTGAACGGCCACGTGGCAGCGCCGAAATACGGCCTGAATCGGATCGTCTACGTGGCGGAGACGGACGCGCAAGCCCGCGCGGAGGCGAAGGCCGCGTACCCGACCTTCTTCCACAACTTTGAATACCTATGGGCGCTGAATGGCGACCACCGCTACGACGACCTGGCCGACTTCGACGCCCGCCTGGCGCGCGGCGGAGTGATCGTTGGCTCGCCCGAGACGGTGCGCGCGCAGGTGGCGGAATGCCTGGAGCAGACCGGCTGCAACTATTTCTCGGGCGCCTTCGCCTGGGGCAGCCTGACGACGCAGCAGGTTGTAACTTCCGTCCGGCTGTTCGGCGAGCACGTGATTCCCGCCATCCGCACGTCCACTGCCCCGGCCGGCGTTATCCTATAGCGTCGCCGGGCAGCCGCGCGAACATGGCACCGCGCTTCGGGCGTACCGTGGTGCTAGCACTCTGGCAAAACTGGTAAAATCGGGTGGACTTGTCGCGCCCACCGCTCTAGCTAGAGAGCAGCTACATGCCCGGCGACGCCGCGACGCTGCTGGCCACGGTCGCCCCGATGTTCGGGCTCTGTCTGACGCTGACGGGGCTGTGCTTTCTGGGGCTCTGGAACGTCCGTTTGATCCAGCCGGACCCGCGCTGCGCCGCGGCGCTCCTGCTGATCTCCGCGGCGGGCGCGCTCCACGCGCTAGTCGAGGTCAACACGGCGGAGTACGCCGCAGTGCGGTGGCTGCCGTTCGTGGCCGCGCCGTTGCTGGCCTTCGTCGCCGTCTTCACGCTACTGGGGCAGGAGCCGCACACGCCGCAGCGCTAGCGCCTCAGATCCCGCCGAGTACGGCCAAGCACTCGGGTCAGGGACGCTGTGTACGTTCCGCGAAGCCAAACATACACCCTAACCTGGGCGGGCGGCTTAGGACTCCTGGGGTTGCGGTGGCTCGGACTCGTCGACAGCGGGCGGGCCAGGCAAGCGGCGGCGCAGGCCGGCCCACTGGCGCATCCGCAGCCACGCCGGCACCCGCGCCCGCGCAAGCGCTGGGAGCCGCCCAAGCTGGTCGAGGTAGGTGTACATCACCGGCACCAGCACCAAGGTGAGCAGCGTCGAGGTCAGCAGGCCGCCCAGCAGCACCACCGCCATCGGCGCGCGCGACTCCGCACCCTCTTCCATCTTGAGCGCCAGCGGGATCATGCTGAACACCATTGTGCAGGTCGTCATCACGATCGGCCGGAGGCGCGTGGGGCCGGCTTCGAGCAACGCGTCGTAGATGCCCAGCCCCCGCGCCCGCATGGTGTTGGTGTAGTCCACCAGCAGGATGCCGTTCTTGGCGACGAGCCCCATCAGCATGATCATGCCGATCATCGAGAACAGGTTGAAGGTATTGCCCGTGAGCAGCAGCGCGCCAAACGCGCCCGTGAGCGCCACCGGCAGCGCGAACATGATGGCTAGCGGGTAGAGCCACGACTCGTAGAGCGCTACCAGCAGCATGTAGATCAGCAGGATCGAGATGCTGAGCGCCGACAGGAGGGCCGTGCGCGCCTGGTCGAGCGAGTCCACCTGACCGACGAAGAAGTAGCGGTAGCCGGGTGGGAAGGGGACGCGGGCGAGGCCGGCGCGCACGTCGCGGGCCGCGTCGCCGACGGACCGCCCCTCGAGGTTCGCCTGGATGTTCACCTGGCGCTGGCGCGAGCTGCGCGAAATCTGCGTCGGCGCCATAACCTCGCGGAGCGTGGCCACCTGGCCCAGCCGCACGTTCGCGCCGACAGCGGGGGCGGCGCCCGTGCTGGAGCCGACCGAGCTGAGCGGGATCGGGATGTTCGCCAGCCGGTTCAGATCGTTGCGCACGTCGTCGCTGGCAATCGTCACGATGGGGATGCCGATCTGGCCCTCGACCTGGAGGTTCGTCACCGACGTGCCCGTGGCGCCGGCGATGGCGGTGCGCAGCGCGCTGGCGATCTGGCTCGTGGTCACGCCCACGTCCGCCATCCGCTTGCGGTCCACGATCGCGCGAATCTCCGGCTGAGCCACGTCGGCATCGCTGTAGATGTCGACGGTGCCCGGCGTGTCGCGCACGACCTGCTCGACCTGGTCGGCCAATCGCTGGAGCGTCGCCTGGTTGTCGCCGACGACGCGGATGTTGATGGCGACACCGCCGCCGCTGCCGATGAGCGGCGACCCCACGCTGGTCCGCAGCTGCATGCCCGGGATGTCCGCCTGCAACCGCCGCACGTCGGCCACCACGTCGAAGATCGAGCGCTGGCGCTGCGTCTTCTCGACCAGCTGCACGGCGATCTGCCCGTTGCGGTCGGTGCCGCCCGCGCGCGAGGTGCCCGCGCCCACGGTGGTGGTGAAGGAATCGACCTCCGGCATCTGCAGCAGCCCATCCTCGATCTTGGCCATGGCCGCGCTGTTCGCCGCGAGCGACGTGCCGGGCGGCATGAGCGTGTTGATCGTGAACTGGCCGTCGTCCTCCTGCGGCGCGTATTCCTGGCCGATCAGGTTGAGCGGGAGCGGCAGGATGCTCAGCGCCAGCAGGCCGAAGGCCGCGGTCACCACGTAAGGCCGATGCCCGAGCGCCCAGCGGAGCAGGCGGTGATAGCTGCGGGAGAGCCGGTCGAAGCCGCGCTCCCAGACGCCGGCGAAGCCGCCCACATGCTCTTCGTCGTGCGCCTTCAGCCAGCGCGACGCCAGCATCGGCACCAGCGTGAACGACACCATCAGCGAGAGCAGCGTGGCGCAGGCGATCGTCAGGCCGAACTCCTGGAACAGCTTGCCGAGCGTGCCCTGCATGAACGAGATCGGCACGTAGACGACGACGTCGGTGAGCGTGACGGCCATAGCGGCCAGCCCAATCTCGCCGCGCCCGTTCAACGCCGCTTCGATCGGGTTCTCGCCTAACCGTAAGTGGCGCATGGTGTTTTCGAGCACCACGATCGAGTCGTCCACCAGGATGCCGATCATGAGCGCCATGGCCATCAGCGAGATCGTGTCCAGGCTGAAGCCGAGGGCATACATCAACAGGAACGTGGAGACGAGACAGGTCGGAATCGAGACGAGGACGATGAGCGTGCTGCGCCAGGTGTGGAGGAACAGGAACAGCACCACGCCGGTAATGAGGATGGCGAGCAGCAAGTCCTTCTGCACAGCGTCGACGGCGTACCGCACGAAGCGCGACGTGTCGTTCGTGACCGTGATGTGTACCGTCGAGGGCAGCCCCCGCTGGATCTGCTGCAGGGCGCTGCGCACGGCTGCCGCCGTCTGGAGCGTGTTCGCGTCCGACTGCTTGGTAATCACCAGCGCGACGCTGTTGACGCCGGGCTGCTCGTGGGTGCTGTAGCGGACCTGGCTCGTCGGCCGCGCGTGGCTGATGACGACCTTCGCGACGTCGCGGATGCGGATGACGCCCTGCGGCGTCGTCGCCACCACGTACTCTTCTAGGTCCTCGGGCGCCTGGGCGAGCCCCGTGGCGCGGACGGAGAAGGTCTGGGTGTCCACGTCAACGTTGCCGCCGGGCGCGTCGACGTTTTCCCGCTGGATCGCGTTGGAGACCTGCGCGAGCGACAACCCATACGCGTCGAGCTTGTCGTAATCGACCTGTACCTGGATCTGGCGCTGGAAGCCGCCCGACACCTGGACGGAGGCCACGCCGTTCACCGCCCCAAGCTGCTGCGCGAGGTGGTTCGCGGCGAGGTCGTACATGTCGTCGGGCGACATCGTCCCGGAGAGCACGACGTTCAACACCGGAATGGCGGACGGATCCGCCTTGATGACGCTCGGCTGGGAGGCATCGACCGGCAGGGTGCGGCCGATCACGCTCAACTGCCGCTGCGTGTCGATCGCCGTCTGATTGATGTCCAGTCCGTCCGCGAACGTGAGGGTCAACCGAGCCGAGCCTTGCAGCGCGGTGGCGTCAATCCGCTGCAGACCGGAGAGGCCGGAGAGGGTGTTCTCGGCGGGGATGATAATTGACTGCTCGACGCTGTCCGGCGAGGCGCCGGGCCAATCGATCTGCACGAAGACGATAGGGAAGGTAATGTTGGGGAAGCGATCGACCCGCATGCGCGTATAGGCCTGCGTGCCGAGCAGAATCAGCGCCAGGAACACCATCGCCGTGGCGAGCGGGCGCCGAATCGCCGTGCGGGTCAATCCCATTGCCGCGCTCCCGCATTCCAGATATCAGGGATCGAGCTACCCGGGTGCCGCGTTGGGTGCGGTCGCCACCAGCCCGTTCAGAGGGCCGCCGAATCCAGGTAGGTGCGAATGCTATAGGCGTGACGGCAACGTCGCCCGACGACGCCCCGGATCGGAGATTAGCGACGTGATAGTATGGCCTGTCCTAACCGTTCGGTGCGCTGTTTGTGCCCAACGAGACTATGGAGATGTTGTGGAGACTTTCGGGGGGGGGGGG
>Ga0070738_10000834_pt1 | contig 76303 bp, 68 predicted proteins | sample Coa_R2_2_FD_66446 | JGI IMG/M metagenome (GOLD analysis project Ga0070738, IMG submission 66446) | Surface soil microbial communities from Centralia Pennsylvania, which are recovering from an underground coalmine fire - Coalmine... | ecosystem: Environmental > Terrestrial > Soil > Unclassified ...
TTGATACCAACAGCGCGTTTATCCCATCGTGGGCATAGCATTGGCATGAATATTAGCTGAGTACTCTTCGATATGTTCTCGAACGGTAGTAATACTGCTGTCATGTATGATTTCGTAGCACGCAGCAGCTCATCTTCTCTCGGCTCAAACGATCAATCACCCTCGCTGGGATCCGCGAATGCTCTGTCATCCAACGACTCTAATGGGCAAACGGAGAACCACCCCAATGGATACTCTTCGAACGGGCATAGCTCCAATGGACACGCATTAAATGGACATGCGTCCAACGGACATGCGTCGAACGGACAAAATGGTCATGCATCAAATGGACAAATGCTAAGCGGCGAATTGTCCAATGAGCACTCAGTAAATGGAGAGTCGGCCAATGGCCAAGTGACCAGCAATGAGTCATCCCTCCCTGCAAATAGCAGGAATATGCTACCACAATTTACAAACCCCTTTGCAGCCTGTAATTTTATCGTCACCTGGGACGGAGAGGACGTTCGCGCCGTCTTCGAGGCCATTAAGGTCGCGCGCTCGTCCGGCGACCGATTTATCCAGGACAAATTGATCGAGTATATTCTCAATATCCCGTTCCGCAATCCTCGCCCCGACGATATTCCAGCTTTTGTAGGTAAACCCATTTGGGCCGTCGATAGACATGGCTTTGCGCTCGTAGGTATGCCTGGCGCTGAAATAATTGTCTCTGTCGAATCTCTTCGCCAACAACTGAATAGCGGCAAATCCGTCGTTTAGCACGAATTCATCTTTTGCATCTTGTAGTTAAGAGATGAAGAGTTGGATGTTGTATCCATCGCTTGCCTTTTATCTATTATCATCTGCTGTGATAATTGGGTTCTTATTTACTATTTGTTAATTCGTACTTATTAATTACACGGTGCAGCGTCGTTTCGAAGATCTGGGAATCGGCACGAAAGCAGCCGAATCGAAAGTCCGGTTGCTCAATCGCGATGGTTCGTTCAACGTCCGCCGCAAGGGACTGCCATTCCTCACCTGGTTTAGTGGATATCACTATCTCATTTCCCTGCCATGGTGGAAATTCAATCTGATCATTCTATTCGGCTATATTGCGATCAATGCGCTCTTTGGCGCTATCTATTTCGCCGTGGGGCTGGACCAAATGGCCGGGATCGATGGACATACCGGGTTCGAGCAATACCTCGAGTGTGTGTTCTTTAGCACGCAGACGTTCACCACGGTCGGTTTTGGCCGCACTGCGCCTGTCGGGATTGGCGCAAACATCGTCGCATCCCTCGAAGCACTTGCCGGACTCGTAACGCTTGCTTTTGGGACCGGCTTACTCTACGGACGCTTCTCGCGCCCGGTAGCGAAGATCATGTTCAGCGAACATGCCGTGATCGCACCCTATGAAGGCATTAACGGATTTATGTTTCGAGTCGCGAACCAGCGCAAAAATCAGCTTATCGATGTTAACACGACCGTGACTCTCAGCAGACTCGAGTCTCATAATGGCACACCGGCTCGCAGATTTCACGTCCTCGAGCTTGAACGCAAACAAGTTACATTCTTTCATTTGAGCTGGACTGTCGTACATCCCATCGACGAATCGAGTCCACTGTATGGCGTAACCCAGGATCAACTCGAAGCTTCGGATGCTGAATTCCTTATTGTCATGCGCGCCTTCGACGACACCTTCTCGCAGACCGTTCATGCCCGCACCTCGTACAAAGCAAAAGAAGTGGTGTTCGGACACAAGTTCAAAGGCATCATCAATATCGGCCAGGACGGTATGACCGAGATCGAGCTCGACAAACTGCACGACCACGAACAGGTCTAACGGTGAATAGTGAGTGGAGAGTGGTGAATGGAGAACTGCTGTCGTTTAAGTCATGGCTTTAGGTCCAGCTTAGCATTACCGCTGGCTAAGTCAACCGGGACGGAAACCTGTACGTGACTTATCAACCACTTGCCATTCACCTTGCGGTAACCGGCTGTCCAACGCAGCCACATGTTAGTCTTCCGGCCATTCTTCATCGTTGCGTCCAAATGGACGAGGCTATGGCTAAACGCTACATCGTCACCGGCCGCTATACTAAGATCGCGGACTTCATAGCCGATCGGGCTCTGGTATAAATTGAAGAATTCCTGCCACGGCTTGCGGTATGCCTGAGCTCCGACATATTCGAGAGGCGGAATAACATCAAAGGCAACGAAATCAGGAGCATAGACCGAGAGAACGCCCTCGATATCCGAGGCACGAATTGCTGTTACGTACTTCTCGATAAGCGCGCGAATTGCGGCTTCGTTATTCGTTCTCTCTCCCCCGGCACTCATAGTATCCACCGAACTTATGGATGAGTCGCTATTTGCTTCATTCGATCGCCGCGAACAACCCGCTATACATACAACGATGCAAAGAATAACGCATACTTTGAATTTCATTAGCGGCCTGCGGACTTTTACCTCTTACTTCTTACCTATTAACTCTACAGTGCCATCTTCCGGCATTCCTCCGCGCAGCGGAAGCACGCTTCTGCACAGCGCTGACAATGCTCGTGCTTATGCTTCTTGCATTCTACGCCACACGTCTGGCACAGCTCAGCGCAAAGGGCGCATAGCTGCTTGGCGAACTCCGAGCCTTGCGACATCCACTTGATGGCAAGCAGGCACAGGTCCGCGCAGTTCTGGTCGAGTTCGATACAACGGACAAGCGCACGCGGGTTGGACTCCATAAGGCAAGCGTGCGCACAATGCGCACACTCCTGAGTGCACCGGTTACATGCTTCGATGCAGGATTGATAGACATCGTGCATAGCTGAGCTCCGCAAAAGCTATGTGCTTGCACAAATGGGGTGCCTGAATCTAATGAATGACACTCGTTTTGTAATCCTTTTCGAAATAGGACACCACACGTAAGAAATACTCCTCATCATCTTTGGGAATCAGAGTAGCAAGATCCGCCCCTGGAACAGTTAGGAAGAAAGCTGGAAGTCCAATAATACTTTCACCATTTTGAGGTTCAAGATTAATAGACTTTGAACCGTAATGCAAATCGATTAACGGGCCACTCCTTTCGTCTGCCTCCGAAGCCAAAACATGATTATTATTTGGCTGAATTAGCCCTAGTTCTGTACATAACATTATATCGGACGTCGCAATACCAAATGCCTCTGCGTTAAGACGACTCTTAATAAGTATTGAAGTGTCTGGGCTAGACGTAAGAACATGCTTAGAAACACCAGCAAAAACTGTTGCTTCAGCTTTCGAAAGTTGTTTTAACACTTCCATTGTCCTTAAGCTATAGCTGCCAGGACGAATTACTTCTCCTCGTAGAATAAGTGCCCATAGCTTCTGCATATCCTCGTCTGAAATATCTTGAACGATACCAAAGAAGCGGGTTATCCAATCAGCATTAACAGGCCCTTCAGAAGCGTCGTCTGGACTATTTTGGAGAGAAAGAACGGCCTTATCGACAACCGCTTCAGAATTTAATTGTCAGACTTCTTCCAATTTAGCAACGCGAAGTGTAGTCCTTTCATGCAAAGACAGTGGATTGTCATTCGCTTCTGCGAGCACTTGAACTTCCGCACCAACAACCTGCAATGATGCTGAAGTAATAGCTGCCGTATTCTGTAATGTTGAATCAAACTCACGCAAAACCTCAAGAGCAGCTTTCCCTCTTTTTTTAATTAACCGAGGCCTGGCACCAGCACCGAACCATGTGCCCACTGCCTCGATTAATTTTCTTATGCTTCGATCTGCAGCAGAAGCGATTTCACCAGTCCCCAATTGATCAGCAATTTTTATCGTATTATTTTTTTCGGCACTCATATTTAAGAATTGCTTTTTTCAAGTCTCAACCCTTTTAAGAAAACGACGTAGCATTATCATTTGCATCAACGCCTCGAATTCTTAATCGTTGACCACAACAACGCAATATATCTCCAAAACAGGATGCAACAGTTGATTCACTCAATAATGCCACTTCGTATTATACTTACCGGCACCAGACGTCTATTGGATAATTTCTGTCGCTGACATGACACGAACGCGACAGAAGCAGCAATACAACAAGCGAACAGGAGAGCTTTCATAACAGAGAGTAAAATAGATGAGGCAAATATACTATGACCGGTGGCGGAATTGACGCGACCAGTGTAAGTAGTCCCCACGCCTCCACCCCCTGCCCCCTCCTCATCCGCTCCGCTTCTGAGGAGGGGGTGTATAGTCGGAAAGATTGGCACACTCGGTCCCCCTCGTGTGGGATGAGTAACTCGGTCCCCCCTCCTCTGGAGTGAAACGGAAGAGGAGGGGGTTAGGGGGTGGAGTTCTCCAGTCTACCTCCGTGGTGGCTATTCCCACCTCCTCCCCACTCTAAAATCAATGGTGTGTCATGGCAAAGGACCTCACCCGCACCTCTACTCGGCGCCGCTTACGTAATGAAGCGACCTTCACCGAGCGGCTCGTTTGGAATTTCCTCAAAGATGCTCAATTAGATGGACGCAAGTTCACGCGGCAAAAAGGCATCGGTCATTTCATTGCCGATTTCTATTGTCCGGAGGAGAAGCTTGCGATCGAACTCGATGGCAGTTCACACGACAGCAACGAAGCAAAGCAACGCGATGCAGATCGCGACGACTACTTCCGCTCGCTCGGCATCCAAGTAATGCGCTTTACCAACGACGAATTTCTTGCTGATTGCGATAGCGTTATTCGGCGGATCCGCGAGACATGGAAGGGTCGAGAGCGCAACGTGGTCCCGCCCTCTCACGGAAGACCGCGAACGACACGAGCACCCAAACGGAGAACCGTCGCGCCTTTGCCGCCGCTCAAGCCAATGCGATGAGCATGCAACGCATGGATGAGAATTCCACCAGTGAGGCAGAGCTACGCCTCCACCCCCTGCCCCCTCCTCATCCGCTCCGCTTCTGAGGAGGGGGTACTACTACTAATGCAATTTGTAATAAAAAATCTGGCCCGAAATATATACCGAATCGGCCGGATTATTGGAGGTCGGCCAGGTATGTATGAAGTAATTCTGCCCAACGGTATCGGCGTTTACGTTATGATCGCTGAACTGGATTTCCCATGCGGTCTGATCGCGATTCGGCCCCACCGCTTCTACCGCTTTGGGTGCCGGAGTATCACTCGAGAACACCAGCGATTCTGAATTGACATGGAATGAGCTTTTAAGGTCATAGAGCGGTGGCATACTTCCATCCTTCTTCGCACGATTGGTATCCGCCCAGCGCCAATAAAGATGAAAAGTCGCCTCGCAGAATTGGCTTCCGTTCGCAACAGGACCGGTTTCGAGCCTGTAGTTTCGACCGATCTGAACGACGACCTGAGAGGCGACATTCTCATAAGGTCCGCAATCAACGCCGACATCGTTGGTCGTTGGACAGCCTGAAAATAGAGAAAGCGAGACAAATGCAAATGAACCGAGCGCTGCGAGTTTTCGAGAATAGTACATAATTCCTCCACGTAAGACGACAATTTAAATCAGGCAACTCAACGAGAGACACACCGAGGCAAATATACAAGAATGTTTGCAGAAATGAATACAATCAGATCATTCGACCGGATTACCTAAAGATCGTTAAAACGACAATCTTTTTCCCGAAATTTTGGAACTCCGATATAGGTGCCTATGTGTTCACCAACTGGAAAATTCGGTAAACGCTTCTGAAGTGTAAAAAGCTATTGGAATCCAAAGGCTAATGCGATCGAGAAAAATGAATAAAAAATTCATAATTGCTGAATTCAATCGAAATTCCAGAGCCATTATGAATATTAAAAGCACACACACAGAAAAGCACCGGAAGCCAGGCAACCCGGTACAGTGCCCTTCCCTTGTGGAGCTTTAAAAAACCGAACTATTACGGGGTTAGAATGTTATTTGGGCGCAATTTTAAGCCCGCAAAAGCGCAAGCCAATGCGGTACAATCAATCACCGTGGGAGACCTGGGAAACCGGGTCGGGACCACTAAACCATAACCTCTATGGCGAAAAAAGTCACAGGATTTATTAAGCTGCAGATTCCGGCCGGTAAGGCAAATCCGGCACCGCCCGTTGGCCCGGCATTGGGCCAAAAGGGTCTTAACATCATGGAGTTCTGCAAACAGTTCAACGCTCGTACCCAAAAGGAAGGCGATTCGATCATCCCGGTCGTTATCACCGTCTACTCGGATAAGAGCTTTACGTTCGTAACGAAGACTCCTCCTGCCGCCTCGCTGATCTTGAAGGCTGCGGGTATCGACAAAGGATCGAAGGAGCCGAACCGCACGAAAGTCGCGAAAGTGAGCAAGGCGGACTTGGAGAAGATCGCAAAGCAAAAGATGAACGACCTCAATGCTGCTTCGGTAGAAGCGGCCATGAGCATGATCGCAGGTACGGCTCGTTCAATGGGTATCACCGTGGAAGGCTAATAGGAGGACAATAACAATGGCACAACACGGAAAGCGTTATAACAATCAGTTGAAGAAGATCGGTTATGCGGATGCACAAGCTAATCGCAAGCCGATAACGATCACGGATGCCGTCGGCAAAGTAAAGCAGACCGCATCGGCGAAGTTTGATGAATCGGTCGATATCGCAATTAACCTTGGAGTCGATCCGCGCAAAGCGGACCAGGCGATCCGCGGTACGGTATCACTCCCACACGGAATTGGTAAGAAGGTGCGTGTTACGGTAGTGACGCGTAACCAGGAAGCAGCAGCTCTCGCGGCCGGTGCTGACGAAGCCGGTTTCGAGCCGATCCTCGAGAAGATCCGCGGTGGTTGGACCGATACAGACGTCATCATTGCAACGCCGGAAGTCATGGCTGAGCTTGGTAAGCTCGGTCGTGTCTTGGGACCTCGCGGCCTCATGCCGAACCCGAAATCGGGTACGGTCACGCAGGACGTCGCGACGGCGGTAAAGGAAGTAAAAGCTGGTAAGATCGAGTACCGAGTCGATAAGGGCGGCAATGTCCACGCCTCGGTGGGTAAAGCATCGTTCGATGCGCCGAAGCTCGTCGATAACATCAATACCTTCCTGGCGACGATCATTCGTGCAAAGCCGGCAACGGCGAAAGGCCAGTTCGTGAAGTCGGTAGCGATATCGACCACGATGGGTCCGAGCGTGAAGATCGACGCGACCGAGGCGATCAAAGCGCACGCGTAAGGTCGGCTACCACGATCGACTCGATCAGTTGAAAATTGAAATGGGCCGGTAACTGGCTCAGCAAGTGCATAAGCTCTGCGAGGAATCGTAGAGCTTATGGCTTTTTATAACGACGACACCAGCAAAAGTGAAGATATCTGGCGTACCTTCCGCCGGACGCTGGTCGTTGTAGCAGTGCTGGTCATAGTCACGCTGTTCTGGATAGCGCACGAGGTCTTCCTGCTGCTATTTGCAGGACTGCTATTCGGAATCCTCCTCGATGGCCTGGCGGCGATCGTTGCAAAGTATTCGAAGCTGAGCCGCCCATGGGCACTGACGGTAACGGTGCTAACGCTGCTATTCGTAACGGTGGCAGTAGTGAATGGGATAGCGCCTGGTGTTGGCGAGCAAGTAACCGAATTGCAAACGGCGCTGCCCCGTTCGATAGCACGATTGAAAGATTTCCTGAATCAGTATACGCTAGGAGCGGCATTACTCGCGAACCTTCCGAATCTTCAGGACTTAAGCGGTGAAGCTGGTTCGCTACTGGTAAAATTGACCGGAGCCGTATCGGCAACAGTGAATATCCTGATACGAGTAATACTGGTAATTGTGATCGGCATCTTCGCTGCAGCAGAGCCGCAGAGCTATCGCGGGGCCTTCCTGAAGCTCTTTGCACCCAGATATCATGAGCGAATCCACGATATTATGCATGCGGTACATGACCGAATTTGGTGGTGGCTCGTAAGCGTTGGCGGCTCGATGCTCTCGATCAGCATTCTGGCCTTTATCGGTTTAAAAACATTGGGCGTGCATCCCGCATTGACCTTGGCATTGCTTACCGGCTTGCTGACCTTTATTCCGAATTTTGGTCCGATACTAAGTGCAGTGCTGCCTGTGCTGATCGGATTGATGCAGAGCCCTGGCAAAGCCGTGGCGGTGATCGTTGTATACGTTATCATCCAATTTTTGGAAGCGCATTTAGTGACTCCCTTGATCCAACGCCGAACGATTCGAATGCCTCCTATCCTCGGCATCTCTGCGCAGCTTACATTTAGCCTCCTCTTCGGCTTTATGGGGCTTATTCTGGCAGCACCGCTGATGGCGAGTCTTCTCGCAATTATGGCGAGTATTTCGAAAGATCGAGAAACAGTAGCAAAACAGACAGTTTTGGCAAAACCCAAACTATAGCATCTTCTCAGAATTTGTTTACATTTGCAAGGCCGTTCAGCGACTTACGTAACGGCTGCATCAAACTATGGTAATTATTAGATGACCGTAAATTGATGTAAAATAGAACTACCAGCGGAGTAAAGCGAGCTAACTCATCCGTTGTAATTCATGTAAGGAAGTCGGGAAGACTTTTTCTCCTAATACATGCCCCGTCAGTTAAACGAACAAAATCCAATGATAGCCCAGCCGACCACTCGGTGGACGCTGCTGCGTACGATAACGGGGATAGCAGGTTTTGCATTGGGGCTATGGCTGCTGGTTAACCTCATCCGTTCCAATGATTTTTCGAATGCGCCCGCGATATTGTGGAATATCGGCTTTTGGTCGATTCTCTTCATCTTAATTCCTTATAGTCTTGCTTCAATGCTGGATGCGGAAGCCTGGAGAAGAATGCTCTCGACTGGTGCGCGCATTCCATTTCGAAAAATATTTAGGATCCGGACGGGTAGCGAGGCATTGGTTATTACCGTTCCGCTTGGTTCTATTCTTTCGGACCCATTTAAGGGATGGATGCTAAAACGCGAATTCGCCCTTCCCTATTCAACGACAGCAGCCAGCATCGTATTTCGTAAAGCTTTACTCGGCCTTTCGCAAGGTTTGATAGCGGTCTTTATTGCCCTCGTTGCGCTGTGTTTACCGTCTCAATTTGAGTCAGCTGCGCTTGGAAAAACAGTCGTTTGGTCATTATTTTTCATCGGGGTTGGTATTGCGGTGGTTTACGGCCTATTAATTGCACTCATCAGTTACGGTTCGTTCGTCGACCGGCTGCATGGGTGGCTCGCACGTTTGCCATTGAAGCGTATTGCAGTTTGGTTTGAACGAAAAGAACCACAATTTCGAGAATGCAACGCTCACCTCGCGTCTTTTCGCGGCTGGCGACCAATCTTTTCCGCGATCGCGACTTACGTGCTCCTGTGGAGCATCGAGGATTTAGAGACGATAGTTATTGTGCTAATTCTTGGAGCGAATTTAACCATTCCACAAACGCTGGTAATGGAAGCTGCTTGTGTCCTTGTGCGGACAGCCGCTCCAATGGTACCAGGAGGAATAGGTATTCAGGATACAGGTTATGTCAGCATGTTAGTAGCGAACGGCAATTCTCCTTCGCTGGCTGCGGCATTCCTTGTACTCAAACGATTTCGAGAGCTGGTGTGGGCAGGACTTGGCTATTTCTTAATAGCAGTGTCAAAACAGAAGAAACGATCGGCGGAATTTGATCGAGAAGAAGAACTTGCTCACACAGAGAATTCGACCGTTCCAGTTACGGAAAACTTGTAATGCCTTCATCGGAAAAAGCCGGACGAATTCTATTTATTTGCGGGTCGATGAATCAGACTACGCAGATGCATAAGATCGCGCAAGAGCTGCCGGAGTATGAGCATGCGTTTACCCCCTACTATACCGATGGCGTTCTCGAACGTCTTCGCCGATGGGGGTGGTTAAATTTCACGATTCTTGGCCAAAGAAGTGCGGGGCGAGCGCTCAATTATTTACACGAGAACGAACTCGAAGTCGATTATCAGGGAAAAGCGGGTAACTACGACCTTGTACTGACCTGTGCAGACCTTATTATTCCGCACAATATTCGAGAGAAACCGATCATTCTGATTCAAGAAGGAATGACCGATCCGGAAAATTGGGTATACAAGTTGGTTCGGCACAGCCATATCCTTCCTCGATGGGTGGCAAGCACTTCGATGATGGGGTTGAGCGGATATTATGCACGGTTTTGCGTTGCCAGCGAAGCGTATCGCCAACTCTTCATTCGCAAAGGCGCGCCAGGGCATCAGATCGTCGTCACTGGTATTCCTAACTTTGATGATTGCGCCAAGCACCTGGAGAATAATTTCCAGCACAAAGATTATTTCCTCGTGTGCACGTCCGATATGCGCGAGACTTTTATGCCAGAGAATCGTAAAGGATTTATCGAGAAGGCAGTAAGACTCGCGAATGGCAGGCAGCTACTCTTTAAACTGCATCCGAATGAGAATTGGGAACGCGCAACGAAAGAGATCGAACAATATGCGCCGGGCTCTCTCGTCTACACATCGGGCAGCACCGATCACATGATCGCAAATTGCTCTGGTTTCCTAACCCACTATTCTTCCACCGTATACGTCGCATTGGCATTGGGTAAAGAGGTCCATTGCGATCTCGATGTGAAGGAATTGCGAAAGCTCTTACCTTTGCAAAATTGGTCTGCTGCAAAGAACATTGCTCGAGTATGCCGCGAAGTTCTTGCAGAAGCAGCAGAACAACGAATGCAGTCGAGTGCTATTACTTACAACTTTTCGAGAAATCCCCTTCAGTGGGCGCGCGCCTTTTATCGCGGATTGCGTACATCAGCAGAATGAATACGATCATTTGCATACAAGCTCGAACTTCGTCTTCGAGATTGCCCGGTAAAGTATTAAAACCGTTAGCCGGCGCAACACTTCTCGAACGAATGATCGAACGCGTTAAAGCTGCCACCATTACGGCTGAGATCGTAGTGCTGACTTCACATCAGTCCGAAGATGATCCGATTGTGCAAATAGCTCAGAAGTTGGGAGTACGCTGCTTTCGCGGACATTTAACCGACCTTTTGGATAGACATTATCAGGCTGCCGTACAATTTGAAGCAGATACCGTTGCCAAGATACCCAGTGATTGCCCTCTGATAGATCCACAAATTATCCGCACTGTCTTCGATAAATTTAACGAAGGTGGTTGCGATTATGTGAGCAATCTACACCCTGCCACCTACCCTGATGGTAACGATGTGGAGATATTTACTTCTGACGCCTTAGAAGAGGCTTGGAGAGATGGCAAGCTGGATTACGAGCGGGAGCATACTACACCTTTTATGTGGGAACAGCCAGAGCGTTTCCGGATCGGGAACGTCGAATGGGAATCGGGGCTCGACCTCTCGATGACGCACCGTTGGACGATCGATTATCCGGAGGATTACGAATTTATTCGTTCAGTTTACGATCGCTTATGGTCGCCAGAACATTCGATCTTCACGATGGAAGATATTCTTGAGCTACTGGCACAATATCCAGAACTTGCTGCTATCAATGCGAAGTATGTTGGCGTAAATTGGTACCGTCATCATCTTGGCTCGTTACAAACGATCGGACCAGAACAGACAAAAATTCTTGAACCCAACAGTGTATTGCAATGACACCATTAAGCGAAACGCGAATTAAAGAGCTCGAATCACTTGCTCTTCGGGTGCGCGAGCATATTATTCGAATGTCGACTGGTGGCGGATGCTTTATTGGAGCATCTCTGTCCTGTGCGGACCTCATCGTTTATCTTTACAGTGAAGTGCTTACTATTTCGCCGGATAAGATCCACGATCCCAACAGGGATTATTTCCTGCTCTCGAAAGGGCACGACGTACCAGCCCTCTATGGGACACTCGCTGAACTCGGCTACTTTCCCAAAGGACGCCTGAAAAATCATCTTAGTGTGAACGATAGTATTTATTGGCATCCTAACCGCGGGATCCCTGCAATTGAATTTCATTCCGGGTCGCTTGGCCACCTTCTTTCTGTCGCAATTGGAATTGCAATGGATATTCGGTTGCGGAAGACAAGCAACCGCGTATTCGTAATACTTGGGGATGGTGAATTAAATGAAGGTTCGGTGTGGGAAGGAATGCTTACGGCCGCGGCGTATAAGCTTGATAATTTGATCGCCATCGTTGACCGCAATCAATTCCAGGCAAATATTCGGACGGAAGAATTGATACCGCTTGAACCGCTTGCTCCAAAATTCGAAGCAATGGGCTGGCTTACCTATCATACGGATGGACACGATTTTGCAGCCCTTCACAAAACTTTCTCCGATATGCCGTCCAAAACTGGTAAGCCCTCCATTGTTATTGCCGATACAATGCGAGGGAAGGGATTACCCAGTATTGAGCAACGAGCCGACCGATGGTTTGTCAATTTCTCGCAAGAAGAAATTGCTATGCTCCTGGACGAATTACATGGTGAGAAGAGCGCTGAACTCACATCGGAAACATTAATGGTACGATGAGAACCTACGAAGAAGTTTTATTGGAATGCGCGTTACGCGATGAGCGCATTATCGTCATGACGGCGGAAAATCGTGCCGCGATACGCAACATGCCACCAAAGCTAGGCGAGCGATTCATCGATGTAGGCATTGCAGAACAAACAATGATCGGTGCCGCCGCCGGGCTCGCGTTACGTGGTAGAATTCCCATCGTCCACGCGCTTGCAACATTCCTGACGTTCCGCGCCTATGAGTTTATTCGCGACGACGTTGGCATCGCCGGATTACCTGTCAAGCTGGTGGGAGGCGTTCCCGGCTTCTTATCGGATGGCAACGGACCGACACATCAGGCTGTCGAAGATGTTTCACTGATGCGTGGAATTCCCGGCATGCAGGTCTTCGCTCCTGCCGATATTGAAGACTTAGCGGCGACGTTGCCACTGATTTTCGAGTCGCCTGCTCCTTGCTATATTCGCTATCCTGCTCCAACGCCAACCAACATCGAGCGTGTTCGCCGTGGAATTGGAGAGGCGGAAGTCATTGCCGCCGGTTCTGACGTAACCATTCTTACATACGGCTTACTCGTACGGGAAGCGATCGTAGCTCGTGAGTTATTAGAACAGCAAGGCATTTCCACCGGTGTGATCGATATTCGTTGGCTGAAGCCGCTGGATGTCGATACCGTACTTAATGCAGTAAGTCGTAGCGGACTCATTGTCACCCTGGAGGATCACTTCCTTACGGGAGGACTCTTTTCGATCTTATCAGAACTGCTGGTCAGTAAATCAATAATATCGCAAGTACTTCCGATCGCTCTGGAAGAACGTTGGTTCAAACCCGCACTTCTTCCGGATGCCCTGGAATACGAAGGTTTCACCGGTAAACAAATTGCTGCTCGGATCGCCAGTCGCCTTACAGTGCGATCCTCAAAAACGAAAGCTCAATCTTTTTCTGAAGTGTAGTATGGCAAATACGGTTCGATCGAATGCAAATTATCCCATCATCACTGAAAGTGATGCTCTCTATAACCGTGCAACGGGACTTATTCCGGCTTACACCCAAACGCTCGCAAAAGGACCTGGGCAATACGTAAACGGCGTCGCACCCAAATACCTGGAACGAGGTCGAGGCTCTCACGTCTGGGACGTCGATGGCAACGAGTATCTCGACTACAATATGGGAATTGGCCCTCTAAGCCTGGGATATTGCTATCCACGCGTTGATGAGGCGATACGGAAGCAGTTGGAGAGTGGCATCACCTTCTCGCAGTCACATCGACTCGAAATAGAGGTCGCTGAACTTATTCGCGATGTAGTGCCGAATGCAGAAATGGTGCGATATAGCAAGACCGGCTGCGACGTCACTTCTGCTGCGGTACGGTTGGCACGCGCATATACAGGGCGAAATACAGTCCTGTGCTGTGGATACCATGGATGGCATGATTGGTATATTTCGGTGACCGATCGCAATCGTGGCATTCCCAATGAGGTTCGAGATCTAACGTACACTTTCAATTACAATGATATTCAATCGTTAATCGACTCGATCGATAGCGATACGGCCTGCGTGATCCTAGAGCCGGTGGTCTTCGAAGCACCCCGCGATAATTTTCTGCAACGTGTAAAAGAGGTCTGTGTAGCCAACGGTACTCTTTTAATATTCGACGAAATGTGGACCGGCTTCCGCCTTGCCATAGGTGGTGCACAAGAATATTTCGGTGTCAAATCTGATCTGCAATGCTTCTCTAAAGCAGTGGCGAATGGGATGCCGATCTCGATCCTCTCTGGCCGCAAAGAGATCATGTCACTATGCGATAAAGACGTCTTCTTCTTTACTACCTTTGGCGGCGAAGCCCTTTCGCTTGCGGCAGCAAAAGCAACGATCGAGGAAATGCGTGAGAAGAATGTATCGGAATATATCGCACGTCAGGGGCGCAAGCTAATAACCGGATACAACGAGATCGCGATAGAATTAGAAATGGCGTATACTCGCGCGTCCGGAATGGATTGCCGCTCCTTAGTTTCATTCGATGCATCCGCCGGAAATCCGCTCGAGATCAAATCGCTGATGCAGCAGGAGCTTATCAAGCGCGGCATCTTGTGGAGCGGCATGCACGTCGTCTCGTTCTCACATACCGATGACGATATTGCTTACACACTTTCTGCTTATCGCGAGGTATTGCCGATCGTACATAGTGCGGTTGAGCGGGGCACCGTGCGCAATGAATTACATGGGACGCCGGTAGAACCGGTATTTCGCAAAACCAGCAACTTCAACACAAAGCCAAAGAAGCTTTCCGTATGAGTGAATTTGAGAGCATTATCCATACACCACTTGCCGAAGTTAACCGGTTGTTTTCTTTGGAAGGGAAAGTAGCGGTGGTCACGGGGGCTCTTGGCCTACTTGGCCGAGAGCATTGTATTGCCCTATCCGGTGCCGGTGCTCATGTGATCGCCCTTGATTTGGACGACGATGGATGCGAAGTTTTTGCTTCGGAGCTTTCGGAACAAACAGCTGCAATGGGTATCGGTACCGATATTACCAACAAGGCCTCGCTGACAAAAGCTTGCGAATATGTGCTCGCTGAATTCGGGCACATTGATGTGCTTGTAAATAATGCTGCGGTTAACGATAAGTTTGAAGATCCGGCCATGGCCGGAGAGCTTTCTCGCTTCGAACATTACCCGTTGGAAGCGTGGAATACCTCACTTGCCGTAAATATCACAGGGACGTTCCTCGCCTCGCAGGTCTTTGGCGTCGAAATGGCGAAGAGTGGTAATGGCAGCATTATCAACGTCGCTTCAACGTATGGCATTGCCGGCCCCGATCAGTCCCTGTATCAGCGGCCCGATGGCTCACAGCCATTTTACAAATCGCCATCCTATTCAACGACCAAAGGAGCGATCATCGCTTTTACGCGCTATCTTGCAGCCTATTGGGGAAGTAGTGGTGTGCGAGTGAACACCCTTTCTCCCGGCGGAGTCGAGAATGGACAGGAAGAGTATTTCCAGCAAAATTATTCTCGGCGGACGATGCTCGGACGCATGGCACAACCGGGAGATTATCGGGGTGCCCTAATCTTTTTAGCCAGTGATGCTTCGAGTTATATGACCGGAGCGAATTTGATCGTAGATGGCGGATGGACCGCCTGGTAAGACACGAGTGAAAAAATTAACAGAGGCCGAAATCAGACGGCGCGCAAAACAAATCAAACTAGTATTAACCGACGTGGATGGCGTCCTAACAGATACGGGAGTCTATTATTCCTCCCGCGGCGAAGAGCTGAAGCGGTTCAGCATTCGCGACGGTATGGGTATGGACCTGTTGCGCGAGCAAGGTATCGACACCGCAATGCTGACTCGCGAAAATTCTTCACGGGTTACTGCGCGATCAAAAAAATTAGGATTGCCGTACTACTTTCCCGGCACCTATAATAAGCTCGAAAAACTACCGGCGATCATGCGCGAAACGGGGCTCGAACTTCACGAACTTGCCTACATCGGCGATGATGTGAATGATCTCGAGATCATGGATAAGATCGCTACGGCAGGTTTAACCGGGTGTCCCGGCGATGCTATGCCTATAGCGCGGAAAGCCGCACACTACGTCGCTAAAGCGCCAGGTGGTAATGGCGCCTTCAGAGATTTTGCAGAATGGATCATGCTCCAGCGGAGCAGAAAGTAAGTTTGTCCGAATAATATCAAGGAGGAATCGGAATATGCAACGCCCAGTAGTCCAAATAGGTAAGCATTTGATTGGTGATGGAGAACCGGTATATATTATTGCTGAAATAGGGATCAATCATAATGGCTCGCTCGATCTGGCCAAGAAGATGATCGATGGCGCTGTCGCAGCAGGCTGCGATGCCGTAAAGTTTCAAAAGCGCACGCCCGAGCTTTGCGTTCCACACGATCAGTGGTATATCGAACGTGACACGCCCTGGGGGCGAATGACGTATATCGACTACAGGCACCGCGTTGAATTCGATCTTGCGGATTATGCCGAGATCGATCGTTATTGCCGGGAAAAGAAGATTGCATGGTTCGCGTCCTGTTGGGATGAACCGAGCGTGGATTTCATCGAAACGTTCGATCCTCCGTGTTATAAGATCGCATCCGCATCCTTAAGCGATGCTGCCTTGTTGGAAAAAACCCGATCGACAGGCAAACCCGTCATGCTATCGACCGGCATGTCGACCATGCAAGAGATCGAAATGGCCGTCTCGCAATTAGGTACCCGCAAGCTATTGCTTGCTCATGCGACATCAACATATCCGTGCCCGCTTGAAGAGTTGAATCTTCGGATGATCACTACGCTTCGCGATCGCTTTCCTATGTGTCCGATCGGTTATTCGGGGCATGAGGTCGGTCTTTCTCCAACATGGGCGGCGGTAGCAATGGGTGCCACATTTGTAGAGCGCCATATCACGCTGGACCGCGCCTTATGGGGATCCGATCAAGCGGCCTCCGTCGAACTTATCGGTTTCAAGCGGCTTGTCGAAAATATTCGCGATATCGAGCAAGCGCTCGGCGATGGCGTTAAGCGCGTTTATGATAGCGAGTTGTCTCAACGTAAGAAGCTTCGCCGTCAGCCATCGGTCTTCGAGCCGGCGCTCGTGAGCGCCAGCGGAACAGCGATTCCTCGCGCATCATAGCTTAATGGTATGACAGGAAATATTCGTTGGATCTCTACGGCCTCCATTGTGATCGGGGCACTCACTATCGTTGCTCTCGAACGATGGCGACCGTATGACAAAGGCCAGCGATTTCTCCGTAAGCAATTTTTCAACGATCTTATTATGTATGGTATCGCACAAAGTTATGTGTGCGCTCTTATCATTTCCTGGGTCATTGAACATATTCCATTCTTTACTCATATTTCAAAACTTGGTCTGGTCTCTAATTGGCCGATAATGGCGCAGTTAGGCTTTTTCCTGGTCGAGCACGACCTTTATATCTACTGGTTTCATCGGTGGCAGCATCACTCCTCCGTTCTCTGGCGGATCCATGAGGCTCACCATGCAACGGATGAAGTGGACTGGCTCTCCGGAGCGCGATCGCATACGATCGAGATCCTGATCAATCAGGGGATCGAGTTCGGAGCGTTAATAGTCCTGGGAGCGTCGCCGGCTGTAATAGTGATCAAGGGAGCGATGGATGCCGTGTGGGGAATGTACATTCATTCCAATTTTGATGTCCATTCCGGCAAATGGCAGCGCCTGATCAACGGACCGGAGATGCACCGCTGGCACCATGCGACCGATGCGGAAGCACATAATCGCAACTACTCGACAAAACTGGCAGTCTGGGACTGGTTATTTGGTACCGCCTACCTACCAACAGCGAAAAAGCCGACATCTTACGGTCTTGGAGATATCGGCTTCCCTACTAACTATTTTTTACAACACACCTTCGCGTTCCGGCGGTTTTAATAGACGGCATACACGCGTACAGTATCGTACAGCGGCGTAACATTATGGTAGAGATGATAGATCGCGATCCAGGCGCTATCTCGTCCCGATGTTTTAATACTGGAAGGAATTATCGTCGCTTGCAGCGTATGGCTGTTTATAGTAGAATTTACTGACTCTAAAAAGCTAAAATGTATCAGGTTAGTATCGCCGCCGGTAGTAAAGCTCATAGAGAATGAGCATCCACACGTAAGTTTGATAGCGGTCGTTTTGGAGGAATCTGTTCTCGTTAAATTAAGGGTTGCATTGTCCGAGACCAATTTTGTCGTATCCACTTCGGTGGTCGCGCTTGGAGTGCACGAGTTCGAGCTTATGACAACTAAAAATGCAAATGCAGCGATCAACAAGGCACCCAGGGTATTCTTCATACTAAATGGGAATGAGAACAATAAATCGGATTTTTCTCCCGAAAACGAGGTTATTCCAATGAATAGAAAACGTCTGAACCGGCTTTGGTTACAAGAGTAACATCCAGAATTAATTAGAATTCATTGTTTAAGTCGTCTATGGAAGAAGTCCGGTTATCAGTTGAAAACATTTCGAACAGTTTAAGAGAACTCGCTGGGTGGCATTTCGATCCATCAAATAACACAATAGAGAAATCCTATACTCGAAAAAATTTTGTGGATGCTGTGAGCTTTATACAAGCGATCGTACCGATCGCTGAAAAGAACGATCATCATCCCGACATTTTACTTTCGGACTATAAGAAAGTAACGATCATGCTTTCGACTCACTCCGCAGGAGGTGTGACTCAAAAGGATTTTGAACTTGCACGTGAAATTGATAAATTACAGTAGCACCAAGATTGCTGTTACTCTCTCGTTATTGTTGCTCTCCTTCGGTCCTGTGCGCGCACAGGACCTTGCGAGCGAGGTTCCTCACGATACGCTTATCAAATACGGAGTCTATGATGGCGACCGGCTTCCTCCCTCGTTTCATGCCGGCCGTCGAGCGCTTTTACTCGACTCCATGGCGTCACATTCCGTTGCAGTTCTCTTTGCGACTCCGGAAAAAACTCGATCAAACGATATTACATACGAATATCATCAAGACCCTGACTTTTATTACTTGACAGGTTGCTGGGAACCCGGCTCTGCTTTAGTTTTAAGTAAAGACGGTATTGCGTTAGCAAACGGTCAAACGGTGCATGAGATGCTGTTCGTGCGAGATCGTAATCCAGCAGCCGAGACCTGGACCGGCTACCGGTTAGGGCCTCAGGGAGCGTTATCCGCCCTACACGTTGCTTCAGCATACTCGATCGATAGCTTGCCTGATCTTCTCACAAGAATATTGCCCAATACCCAGATACTATATTATAATCCACATTATGGAAAACCTCGCGAATTGATTCGGGATACTTTATTGCTATCTGATACCGAGGCACGAGCGATCGTCCACAATAATTTTCCTAACCTCTCGATATTAACCACACTACACCAACTCCTTGCGCGATTTCGTGCCGTTAAAACTCCGGAAGAGCTTCGGCTTATGCGCAAGGCAATCTCTATCTCGAACGAAGCGCATAATGCGGTCATTCGGGACGCCAGGCCGGGATGGTATGAGTACCAAATTCAGGCGGAAGCTGAAGATATCTTCACTAAGAATGGGGCTGAGTATACTGCCTATCCGTGTATTGTCGGCAGCGGGCCTAATTCTACCATTTTACATTATGAGACGAACCGCCGCAAGACCGAATCAGGAGATTTTATCGAAATGGATATGGGGGCGGAGTATCACGGCTACTCAGCCGATGTTACCCGTAGCTTCCCCATTAACGGCACGTTTACTCCGGAACAGCGCAAGATCTATGAGATTGTTTTGGCCGCACAAGATAGCGGCATTAAGGCCTGCGTTACCGGAGCACCGTTTCGGGCTGCCCATTTTGCAGCAGTAAAGGTCATTACGGATGGTCTCCTAAAACTGGGTATTATTTATGATTCAGCCGATTACCGCCGATACTTTATGCACGGTACATCACATTATCTGGGCTTGGACGTGCACGATGCTGGCCTTTACGGGCCATTAGAGCCTGGCAATGTGCTTACCGTAGAGCCCGGTATTTACATACCGGCCGGCAGCCCCTGCGACCCAAAGTGGTGGAACATTGGTTGCCGTATTGAAGATGATATTCTCGTGACCGCTCACGGACCTGAAAATCTTTCTTCTAATTCGCCCCGCACTATTGCCGCTCTCGAGCGGCTCCTGTCGGAATCGCGCCTTCAATTGCATACGAAAAAATGACGGCCTCTTTTCATAAAGTTATAAGCCGGATCGGTGGATTCGCCACTGTACTTCTTCTCTGCTCGACGATCGTTCACGCTCAGGAAAGCATTGAGCATACGTCCCCATTTGCACATGGTGCCGGGCGTACGTATGCAATTACCAGCCGTGGTTTGGATGCTGTAGGACTTAACCCTTCGCTTCTTGCTCTTGGCACGCCTCGTACCTGGGAGCTTTCGATCGTTCCTATATCTTCTTTTGGTATCAACGCCGGCCCAAGCTTTTCTCAGATCAATGCTATTGCGAGCGGCTTCACCGACTCTGCTCTTGCATCACAGGTGCTCACTGCGGATTCGATCACACGGGGCGATTCCGTTCGCATTTCGCTTGCCAATCTTTTAGGTGGTAATAAACTTTCCAGTACCGCCGACCTCAGAATTTTCGGACTCTCTTATTACAATCCCAATTTTGGAACGCTGGCTCTTACTGGGTCACTGCATGCAGCCGTTCGGTCGGATATTCCTGATGCATTTTTAAATTATGTTTCTCTTGGTTTTATTAGCAGACTCATCCAAGGTTTCCATCTTCCCACCCAGCAGGTGGACCTGCAAGCGATCTGGTACGGAGACTACTCCCTGAGTTATGCAAAATGTCTTGTTGGAGAGAACGGATCTGGGGATTTGCAATTATTAGGTGGTGCTGCCTTAAAATACCTGATGGGTATCGGTTATTTGCGGATGGACCCTAATTCCACGTTCGCGATCAACGATATGAATGGTCAGCAGTACCAGCCCAATGGTGGCGCACGATTTTCCGTCAATTATAAGATTACTTCCTCTTATCCGGATATTTTTAATCCGAATCATCTTCCCAATGGGTTTTCTTCGGATCTTCTTGTGAATGCTTCTGCCGGTTCCGGTATTGGAGGAGACATCGGTTTTACCCTCGGCTTTTATGATAGCGTACAGCACTCCCCGTGGCAATGCGCGATCAGTGTCACTGATATTGGCAGCATTACCTGGAATAAAAACACTTATGTAAGGTCGGCCGATACTTCGATCAACGTTGGATTCGGCTCTCTCGGCAGCAGAGATACCGTTAACTCCAAGCTTCAGACATTGGGTGGTAAACTCGATACAAACGCAGCAGCCTTCTCAAGTTCACTACCGACCACCTTACATATCGCCGGCGCGATCGATTTTTCTCAAATTGGACTTTCCATTGCCGGTAGCGATGTAGAAGCTGCTGCAGAATACGCTTTAGGACTTACGGATGTTGTCGGATCACCCAATCACGGACGGCTTGGAATCGCTGTCATTCTCGACCATCCCAGCAGCGCTTTTTCCTATCATACCGCTCTCGGGTTTACCACGCAGGACGGTACCAGCGATCTAACTCTGGCTGCAGGACTGGGAATCGCTAATATCGTCCAATTCGACGTTGGTACCGCAGGGCTTACGTCGCTCTTTAAAAGCGATAGCCATAGTGATGTGGTCTTCGGACTAAAGATTCTTTTCTAATTACTGCGTTACGATAAAGCGAGAACTGGCGGTGGCTCTGTCATTTACAAACAACTGACAGATATACATCCCGTTTATAAGCGCCGGAAATTGGTAAGGAATCGAATGAGCGCCTTCATCCAGCATCCCGAGAGGGATGATGCAAACCTCTCGTCCAAGCATATCGTAAATCGCAATATGAGTGTCCCCTGCGCTTGAAGTCGAGAACATGAAGTCATAACCACTTACTTCCTTACTTACAGTAAAAGGCATCGCTTGAGACTGAGATATTCGAACAGCGAGCGTTCTTGGTTCTTCCCCGTCCAAAAGCCAATTATGAGGATCGAAGACCATTACCTGGACCGGCTTCGAAAACGAAAATTGAAACGCCTTGAGGGCTTGATCGTCCCATACTTGAACGATTGTGTCGATACCGACACCTTTAAATTCTAATTCGATCGGCATTGTAAAGAATGGGCTGTATTCCGTCGAGCCTCGCTCGGATATTGCAACTACGGGGTGCAAGCTATCCTTTGCGGCCCACGTCACAGAATAGATAGGATAACCGTCGCCATATACCCATTCGTTAAAGAACCACTTGAGATCACGTCCGCTTGCTTTCTCGACCGCCGCCCGAAAATCTTCAGCCGATGCAACATGATACCGAAGCGGCCCCGTTATATACTCACGAATACATCGGAAAAAAGCAGAATCGCTGCCTAGAATAAAATTCAACATGTGCAGTAGTAGCGCCGCTTTGCTATAGACCAATCGGCCATTGAGCGTATTCGGAACGAGAAGGCTATCTGGTGTGTGCACAGTCCCACCCGGTTGTGAGGTCACATCGCGTTCGTGCCCTTTCATAATAGTATCAAAGCTTACCAAGTGACGAAAATACCCATTGTATTCGTCTGCAATGTACGTAGCAAAGCCTTCATTGAGCCAACAGTCATTCCATGTTTTACAGGTAATAGCATCTCCAAACCACTGGTGGGCCGTTTCATGGGCTACTAACCCAGGATCGGCAGAATTGCAGAAAGAGAGGGTTTGATTTTCCATTCCACCTCCTTCCCATTGTGCAAAACCATATTTCTCATGCCGGAAAGGATACGGTCCGAACCAACGATCGTATAAGTCGAGGATTGTATCGATAATCTTTAATCGGTCGGGCATGGTATCCATCGAAACGGGATATACCCAATGCATAATATAAGTGCTGTCACCATCGGCCCAATGATGCCAATGAGAGATGGTATCTGCAATAGTACACTGAAAAGCCAGCAAATAGTGATCGATCGGATACGATTCATGCCAATAAAATGTCGTCGTTGTGTCATGCTCGACAACGCGAGTTAATATTCCATTCGAAGAGATATTATTAGGTTTTGGACAAGTGAATATTAGATCGGCAGAATCGAGTTTATCGGCGGGATTATCTTTGCAAGGGATCCAATCTTTGGCATTAAACGGCTCGCTACTAGACCATGAAGTGAAGTTGCCAGGAGCCGGCATAAGTTGCGTCGTATGAATAAATCCCCTTCGGTCCGGTGTCGTTGAGAAGCCATGGTAGTAAACCTTAAGAATAAATCGCTCTCCCGGCGCATAGATTCTGCTCAAGGTTACGAATAGCTTGTCACCGATATGCGAGAATGTGGCTGGGCTTCCATTCTCGGTAATCGTATCGACCTGTAGCTGCTCGCGAAGGCTCAGTTGGATAGTTCTGTCGCCTCTTAAAATATTCGCGTGAGACAAAAGCTCAACGTTGCCGGCAATATATTCCGTATCAGGTCGCACGAAGAGATCGAGCTTCATGTAATTTACGTCGAACGAAGAATCCGTATCGAACGGGATGGTATCGGTGACCATTACTGGAAGGCCATAGCTTACACGAGCCAGACTCAGTATAAAAACGAGAATTGCGAGGCGCATGATAAACTAAATAATGCCCCTAGCAAAATAATTCATCCTCATGTGAATCTCTCATCGTGCTCCCCTGTTGGTCGCTCCTTATGGTTAACAATAAGCTCGATTTTTCGTCGTTTATTCATCAGGTTTCTGGGCATGAGTCCTTTATTATCACCACCCACGTCAATCCGGATGGTGATGCATTGGGCTCTGAAATTGGCTTAGCAGAATGGCTTCTCTCCATCGGGAAGCAGGTGCGCATTATCAATCATTCGCCAACCCCTTATAATTATCTGTTCCTGGACCACGAACGTCCGACCATCGAGCAATTTGATGAAGCAAAACATACGGAGTCGATACGTCAGGCGGAGATGATAATGGTACTGGACGTAAACGATCCGGAGCGAACACGATCGTTAGGACCATTCGTGACCTCAGGGAAGCTACCGGTTATTGTGATCGATCATCACCTCAATCCAAAAGAATTCGCTTCGCAGTATTATATTGATACGGAAGCCTGCTCGACCGGCGAACTTATTATGCGGCTGATCGATGCTGCAAAACCAGTGTTGGGTGGTACAATCTCTTCCAAAGGCGCAACGGCACTTTACGTTGCAATTATGACCGACACCGGTAGTTTCCGCTTCCCCAGAACAACGGCAACAGTAATGCGAATGTGTGCTGATCTTATAGAACTCGGAGCAGATCCTGTTGCAACCTACAATGAGGTCTATAACACATCCCCAGCCGGCCGTTTACTTCTCATTCGGGATGCGCTCAATTCACTCGAATACCACTACGATGGCCTGATGGCCTTCCAGCATATTTCGCAAGCCAATTTGCGAGCTGCCGATGCAATGGAGGAGGACGTCGATGGCCTCGTGCAAATGCCCTTTCAGGTTAAAGGTATTGTGATGTCCGTTTTCCTGCTCGAGCTTAAGGAAGGCTGGAAGGTCTCAACACGCTCTAAGAATGATGTTTCAGCAGCACGCTTCGCACAATCGTTTGGTGGCAATGGACATTTTCATGCCGCCGGTGCACGAGTGCATGGTCCTCGCACTTATGAGGAAATGCACAATGCTATCGTCGAGAATGCCGGCAAAATATTGGCTGAAGCCGGGGTTCTTAAACCACAGGTAGCGTGAGGTGCTTCCCAAGCAATTCTTTTACTCCATTAAACACCTGTTCTACCTCGATCGCCCGAACACACAAGAAATGTTCGTCGGGATTTAGCCGATAACACGTGAGTGGCTTCGGCGAGTAGACAAAACAAGGCCGGCAATCAATATCGGTATGGACGATCTTGTATTTCGTCTTCCAGGGATGAACGTAGGTTTCGTTCGTAGGGCCGAAGATCGCGACCGTTGGAAGCTCCAGCGCTCCAGCAATGTGCATAAGCGAGGAATCGTTGGAGACAAACAAATTCAGATTCTTCATCACAGCAGCAGAGTCGAGGATGCTCTTCGTCTCGACCGGAATCACATACTGGCCTGCCCGCTCACGAATGATCGCGTTCGCATCAACGTCATCAGGGCCGCCAAAGAGTAACACCTTTGCATTCAATTCCTTGGTCAACCGCTCTGCCAGCAGTGCAAATTTCTCAGGTGCCCAACGTCGCTTGATGTGATTCTTAAAGAGCGCAGTACCAGCATGAAAGCCAATAAGCAGATCGGAGTTGGTAAATCCCTGACTTGCGATCCAACGTTCTGCGAACTGAGAATGGCCCTCGCTGAGCGGCAACCGCAATTTAGGAAGAGAGGACTCTTTTAGCTCATGCTGAATTCCAATGAGCGACAACAATCGAACATTCTCTTCCACACAATGTAGCGTATCATCTTCGAGGACCGTTTCCGTATTTAGCCAACTCAGGTTCTGCGGGTCTCGACGCCGATAGCGGATCGCAATACGCCGCTTAGCCCCAATAAGGAATGCAATAAGATTGTATTCTCGTCGGTTTTGCGGATAGGTGTTAATAGAAATATCAAATCGCTGTTTTCGAAGATCGGAGACGAACTTCAGTGCGCCGGACTTAGACGCATTCAGAAAGTCATAATGATGTACAGCATCGATATTGGGATCATGTTCGTACATCTCTTTCGTGCTCGTGAACATCACAAACGCGTGTATTTCCGCGTCAGGCTTTGCTTTCCGGAGTAGCTCGATCATCGGCGTGGCCAGGAGGGCATCGCCGATTCCTGGGAGAGCAAGCAGGATGATCTTCTCGCGGGCCATAGCTATGCGGCGGGCGGAGTTGGTGTTTCGCTCGAGCGATGCCCACGAACTACAATGACTGTGAGGCCACCCAAGCTCAACACCAATGTAATGATTGTGATCAGGCTCCCTGTCGCAAACGCCTTTGATTCATATCGTAACGTTACCGTGTGATTGCCTGCCGGGACTTCGACGGCACGCAACGATGTGAAGGCGCGATAAAGTTTTGCAGGTTTATCATCGATATACGCGCGCCAGGATGGATAATAAACTTCCGAGAAGAAGAGTATCGCATTGGAAGACGTCTTTACGGATGTAGTTATCTCGTTGTCACCATATTTTGTGACCGTGGCAGTTGCGTTTGCATCGGGTACACCGAGTGGCTGCTCCAGCGGCTCTTCCAACAACATACGATTACGATAATCGTAGGAGGCATCCGTTTTAAGCCTGGTAAAAGCTTGAGAATCCGGCAAAATATCGGCTTGATAATATAGCTTGACCCGTGGCATGTAGGTTGGCCGCATTGCAAATCCTGGCGCCGAACCAGTAGTGATAGACCACTTCACGTTCATGAGATCCATACTGGCTTCCGGATTTGCCATATCGGGGAATACACGCTGCAATACCAATGGGTCGTATCCCTCGATAAGTTGAATGCGATCGTAAGCGCCCTGATTGCGCTTTAACAGCATCTGGTTACCAAGCCTGGTACGCGCTCGCGATAGTTCTTTTGATTGGTCCTGCTTGAGCGTAGAAATGAGCTCTGGTTGAGAACGATAAGCCTCACGCGGATCATCGGGACTCGCATTAAGAGACATTCCGTAAGTGAAAAGCTCAATAACGGTCGCGACAATGACAAGTCCTGCGAAGAATTGCCCGTTCAGCTTACCAAGATAATGTAGGCCCGTAAGAACGATCAGGGCCAAGACCGGTAGTGTGGCCAAACTTGCAGCCCAGGAGATGGAAGCATTAGCTTCATCAGGTACGCCTTTAAGGAATGAAGAGGCATGCATCATCCCAACAAGAGCGGCAAGCCACGGAAGGATCAGGATCGCACGAGTAATAAGACCTTTCGTACTTCCCCACTTGCTTTCTGTCGTCCTCAACGCATCCGAAAGGCCAACACCGGCAAGTGCTGATGCTGCAAAGCTAAAAAGCATCATCATACGTGCAGGCGTACGGAATTTATCAAAAAGCGGAAGTTGGAAGAATATCTTATAGATAAAGAAGTGGTCGCCCAAAGCGAAAAGGACCGCAAGCAATCCCATACCGGCAAAGAGCGGCACATATTTCTTTTTTCGGTCCATGAGCGCCGCCATGATCGCAAAAAAGAGCGGTAGTACACCAATATAGATCGCTGTCTCCCATGACAGATAGTATGGCCCATTCCAATATGGTACTTTGGCATCAGCGGCTCCGTTCGTCACGCCAAAAAGGCGCGGCATAATAAACGTAAGCAAATGTCCCCAGGTAAGGGATCCATCGAGTGATTTTTCATATGTGATCGTTTCGCGGCGAGAGAGGTCCGCTAATTCCTGCGACGGCAAATACTGGATCGCAAATATTCCAAAGCCGATCACAACCGGCAACGCCATTCGAAGAATATTGCTGATACCAAGTTGCCCACTCTTATGCCGCAGGCGATGAACGATCTCATAAAGCGCGAGCAAGGCAAGGAAAAACGTAAAATAGAGCGTCGATTGCGGGTGCCCTGCCAGGTACATTGCGCCAAGTATCAGCCCTCCCGCTATTGCATGCTTCCAGGAATCGATGCCACGAATAAAAAAGTAAGCAACGAATGGAAAAAGCGCTATATGATAGACGATCATCTGGTGGATCGCCTGCGCTGTGATATAGCCACCAAATCCGTAGGCAATGCCTGCAAACGCTGCGGACCAATCATCGAGATCGAATATCTTCTTCGAAAACCAATACATCCCAAATCCTGCAATGGCGTAGTGCAACAGGATGAACCACTCCATCACGACCGGCGAAAGAAAACCACCGGAGACGAACAGCGATTGAAGAAGATTAAAGGGATACCAGAATGCAACCTGCACATCCGCCATGAATGGCATTCCTGCGAAGACGTAGGGATTCCAGTGCGGAAGAGTGCCTTGCGCTAAGGAAGTAGCCGCAAGTGTTCGAAACGGAAATTCCTGCTCTACAAAATCTTCCCACAGGAATTTACCACCCAAAAGAATGTCAGAATAGAAAACAAGCGTAAGGACAAGAAACGCTATGGCGATCTGCCAGATCGGGAAATTCCGCAATGTTACAACTACGGAGTTGCGTGCTGGTTGCATACGCCCACCGGAAGCAGTTTTCATTGGTTGCTTTCGTGTTGCAGCAGTAGTTGCCATTACCGTTTGATGGATTTATCGGTCGTTTTTGTGAAGCTTGCGAATCCGGAGCAATTCCCAAAACATTTTGGCAGAATCTGTTACGGCACCGACCGTCGAACGCTCATCATTATACCATTCGATCGCGACCTCACGAATGCGATAGCCGTAGCGATGGGCAAGGAACAGAATTTCAACGTCGAACGAAAAACCATCCACCTTTTGCTTCGAAAAAAGCTTTGACGCAGCATCCGCACTGAAACCCTTAAAGCCACATTGAGTATCGCGGATCCCTTTAAAAACGAACATTTGAACGAGAACATTATAGAACCGTCCCATCATTTCGCGATACCAGGGCTGATGCTTTTTCACCAATCGCCGTCCTTCAGCAGCTCGACTGCCAATCACGACATCATATTGGCCAGAGGCAATAAGCGAAGTAATTTTTTCTACCTCATGGATGGGCGTCGAAAAATCAGCGTCGGTAAAGATTCGAATTTGCCCGGTCGCTTCGAGCATTCCTCGTCGGACGGCTGCTCCTTTGCCGGCATTTTTTCCCAGAGGGACAAGCCGCGTTGTCAGTCTCGTTAGGTTCTCGGGTTTTCGTGCAAAGACATCGTGAACCGCCTCGATCGTCTGGTCGGAAGAGCCGTCGTCCACGACGATCAGTTCAACGTCGTAATCAACGCTATCAAAATACCGATAGGCCTTCTCGATAGAAGGCCCGACACGGTCGGCCTCATTATAGGCCGGAATAATAAGTGAAAGGAACACGAATGATCGGCTATTACTTAGCCGCGTTCACATTAGCCGAATCACCGACAGCCGTTTTTGTTCGATCCTCAACGGCCGGCAGACCGGGTGCCGGTCGCCCCTTGATCGAATCGATATGCCCAAGCTGCTGTGCAATTCGATCGCGTTCTTGAGCAACAGCAGCAAGTTCATTGCCCGCTCCCATTTGATTCAACTGCGAAAACTTTGCAAGTATTTGATTGTATTTATCAAGCGCCTGCTGTTTTTGCCCCTTCTGCTCCAGGACTTTCGCATCGATCTGAGCCAGACGGAAATCCATAAAGAGTTGGTTACCGCCTTCGGTCTGCGCACGTAAGGCCGAATAGATCACTCGAGCAGAATCATACATTTCAGCAGACATGTAAAGATCAGCGCGGCGTACCTGCCCTTGAAGGTAGGAAGTCTCATCACCCTGATTCTCTTCTGGGGCAGATTTGCTAAGCTTTTCTGCCGCTAATTTTACGAACTGCTTTGAAGCGTTCTGGTCTCCGGCCGCCTGGTAAAGCTGACCGATCAACTGCAGCAGATTGTAATCATAATCCACCAACTTTGGTGGGACGCGAGCAACGAGCGTATCGAGTGCTCGATGCGCCTCCTGCATTTGGCCATGATTCAAATAGTAGTTCGCAAGTCGCCCGTACAACTCGAGATAGGTCGTTGTACCGTACTGCTCATCCAGGCCACTACGATTTGATTCAGGATCGCGGTAGCTGTTCATCATCATTGCACGGTCCGGCTTCGAATCAATTTTCGGTGAAAGGCGATATGCAAGCTGCGTATAAGCAGCTTCGTTAATATCACCTTCCAAAAATTGGCCGCGAACCATCGGATGAGTCGTCGGAACGATACGAGCCGCCAAACCTTCATACACGGCATGCTGATCGAGACCCGTCCAATAACTTGGGGGCACCGCGACCGCAAAGTAGATCGGGCGATCGTTGATGTTGTTTACCACGATATCGCGGACCAACTGATCTGCGATTTCATAGACGTACTGGCTCTTATCGTACGGCGATGGATGCTGCGATACCCACTTCCATTGGAAGGAGTACGGCTGAGCGGTACCGGTGAAGCGCTGCATCGCAGCGGCACTAACATTCACTGTAACCATCGTCGGGGCTGCGATCGACATGTGAATGCCTTGCGGAGTTTCATCCGGATTCGCGAGCTGCTGTTCGGTAAAAGAAGGAAGGCTGACCTTCTTCGCACCCCATGGCGTATCATCTTTTAGTTTTTTCACATACCAGCCCATGTTCGCGAGCGAGAGGTTTACGATACGCACATCTCGGCGAACACCATAAAGATCCTGAATACACCACAGCGGAAAGGTATCATTATCGCCTGCTGTAAAAAGGATGGCATCCGGCTCGCAACTTTGCAGAATGTTATAGGCGTATTCGAGCGGTACATTATTATGGTATCGCGAATACTCGCCCCACTTCGAAGCCTGATGGAAGCTCTCGCCAAACAGTGTCATTCCGGTAAGACCAACCAATTGATTGATCGGTATGAGCAACACCGTAAGTGCAAATGCACCGACCAGCACTCCCATGGGACCATCGCCACGAAGCACCGGCGTCTTGTCTTCCGGTGATTCGATCACCTCGCGATCGGTCGGGCCAGCTTGTTGTAGTGGTAGATCCTGCTTCTTTGCAAAGCGAACTCGCAGCATCTCCATAAGACCGGTAAAACCGATACCGATCCACATCGCATAGATGGCGAATGAACCGACGTAAAAGTAATCTCTTTCACGCGGCTGGGCATCTTGCTGGTTCTGGAACCAGGTCGTGATGAGGCCCATGATAATGAAGGCCGCAAGATAGGAAAGCGCTCGCTTTGGATCGCGCTTAAAATGCCAGTAGAGGCCGAAGAGTCCCAGGAAAAGAGGAAGACCGAGCGTCTTGGTCCAATCCGTTGGCGCATCCTGCCGGTCGTACGCGCGACCTACGAAATTCCAACGAATATAGCGAAGGTACATGTGATCGGTCTGATACTTCCAGAAGAAGTCCCAATCATCTTTGTATTTGGTCTCGTCCCATGTTGGGGCGTGAAGCGGATCCCCTTTGACGGCCGGGTCATCGTTGCGGCGCGGAAATTCACGCGCTTCGCCATACTGTTCGCGGCCAATGTATTCGTGCATGCCCGCAAACGTCGTCGGACTATGCTGATTCATCGGGGGATCCTGAGTAGCACGCACCATGACAAAGGCATACGTCGTATAGCCTAAAAAGATGAGAGAGGCTGACCACATCACGAGGTTGCCCATCGTCTTATTTTCCTTAAGCGTATACCACGTTCCGCCTATGAGTGCAAGAACGAAGATCAACATAATAATGCCGCTGCTCTCTGCCCAGCCAACGACCCCGGTCAGAACAACTTTATAAATATAAATGAAAGCCAGGATGCCGGTTACCAGCATCATTATCCAGGTACCTGCAGTCACCTTTGGCCAGTGCTTGTAATACACGATCGCCCAGATCGGGAAAAAGGCCAGCATCGACATCTGGTGTGCACCGATCGAAAGCCCAATAAGATAGAAGATGAGCATCAGGTATCGCTCACTGTGGGGCTCGTTCGCGCGCTCGTGCCAGATCATACCGAGCCACAAGATCAGCATAATAAAGAGCAGGCCCGGCGAGAATACGATAAACTCGTTCGAATTGAACCAAACGCTATCACTCCAGGTGAAGCAGAGGGCCGCAATAAAGGCACCGCCATAGTGCGTAATAACGTCACCCATCGACTGCGGCTCACCGCGCCATATCTTGATCACACGAACGGCGATAAGATACAGCAGCATGATTGACGTCGCGGAGCATAGGACCGACATAAAATTATACCTTGCCCCTGGGTCGCTGATGAACGGCAGGAACATGGTCCCAACGTGACCGGCCAAAATCCACAGAGGAGCACCCGGAGGATGGGAAATGCCTAATTGAGCAGCCGCACCAATAAATTCTCCGCAATCCCAAAACGGGATGGACGGCTGCATCGTGATAGAATAAGTAATGAGCGGGACGAGGAAGCTAAGCGCTGTCAGTCCGTAGTGAATGCGTTTAGTTTGCATTAATTCGTCGAGAATTGAGGCTGCCTAATCAAAAAAGAGGCGTAATAGAACTCCTGCGAGGATTGGAAAGCTCCGGGAAAACCGAATCAGTATTGGGGTACCGAAGGATCGATTTCCTTGCTCCAGGCGATGATCCCACCCCGCAAATTCCGTGTTTTCGGAAGTCCGTTGCGACGCATGAATTCGACCGCCATGCTACTCCTGCCACCCAGCTTGCAGTGGACCACAATATCCGCTTCCGAATCGAAATCCGCAAGGTGTTGCGGCAAGGAATTGAGCGGAATGAGCTTACCGCCAATATTGGCAACAGCATATTCATTGGGTTCGCGGACATCCACCAGAATGAAGTCTTTTCCAGCGTCCATCCACTCTTTTAATTCTTGAACGGAGATCTCAAACGGAATAGTAATCGCCATTTTAATCGGTTTAGTATCGGATATTATCGAAATTGAAAAAACGAACGACGCCGCTGGCAAAATCGACCAGTGGCTGGAAGTAGACGCCTAACACCAGAATTGGTACAATCAGCGCCAACAGTAATGCAGAGACCGGAACCCCGAACTGAATAGCAGGTAACGGCGGAGCGGTCTGACCAGCCCGTTCGAGCGCCATATCGCGAAGGGGACGTTTTAGGAACATGGCGGCAGCTACCCGTAAATAATAATAAAGCGAAATGACCGAATTGACGATCACTCCGACCGCAAGCCATAACCATGGCAACGAGTGTGTGGCCGCATCTGGTGTCAGAACAGCCGCCAGCAAATAGAATTTTCCGATGAATCCGGCTGTAAGAGGAATACCGGTAAGCGATAGCAAAAAGATCACCATCGCCGAGGACACAAGAGGCGTCCGCGTCATAAGCCCCCGGTAATCATCGATCTCCTCAGAGCCGATCTTATTGGCAATGAGCATGACGGCATAGAATACCCCTATCTGCATAAAGAGATATGTAGCTAGGTAGATCATGATCGCGACCGTACCATCGGCTTTGCCAACGACGAGCGCCGCCATCATATAGCCGGCATGAGCGATCGAGCTATAGGCAAGTATTCGCCGAACATTTGTTTGCAGGAGCGCCGCCAGATTACCGAACGTCATTGTAACGATCGAGCCGATCGCCAGCGCCGTCTGCCAATCGAGAACCGGCGCTGCCGTTTTGGTCCCTTCCGGGAAAACGAAGATCAGGAAGCGAATAAGAAGCCCAAATCCGGCAGCCTTGGAGGCTACTGAAAGAAACGCCGTGACAGGAGTGGGTGCACCTTCATAAACATCCGGTGTCCAGAAGTGAAACGGCACAGCACTGATCTTGTATCCCATTCCGACAAGAGCCAGGATCGTCGCGATCCACAGAATATAAAAATTAGCACCGGTGTGCGTTGCAGGATTTAAAGCGAGGACCTCGCGAATGGCAATGATATTCGTTGTGCCGGTCAAGCCATAAAATAACGAGAAACCATAGATCATAAGGCCGGATGAGAGCGCACCGAACATGATGTACTTCAATGCAGCCTCGGCTCCGTGCTCGGTATCTCGCGAAAAACCAGCGAGGATATATCCGGCAATAGATACCAATTCAAGCGATATATACATCATCGTAAGATCGAGTGATGCTGGCATAAGGTATAGCCCTACACACATCCCGATGATCAGCGATGAATACTCCCCCAATCTTCTGCTCCGTTCTCGCAGCTCCTGTGAAGCGAGGGACATGAGCAGCATAAATATTCCCGCAACCGAAATTAATAGTTTAAAGAAGACACTAAAATTGTCAACGACCGCCATCGCATATCCGCGTTCGAGCACACTCTCATGGACCATCGGTATGAAGAGCGTTTGTGAATACGGAAAAATGAGATGTCCCGGCTTCCAGGGTTGCCCGGCAACGAATGGCTGCCATTGAAACGCAGATGCTATGCCGGCCATAGCCAGAACCACGATCGCAAAATAGATCGAGATGCTCTTGGACTTCGCTCTACGAGTAAATACATCGAGCAAAATTGCGATAAGGAATCCACCGACCAATATTACCTCTGGCACAAAACCGTTCAGACTGTACGCGGAGTACGCCTGGACGAGGCGAGCGACACTCGAAAGATCGGGTACGGAGCTGGGTGGCATTCGCGTCCTACCTCACCAAGGCTGCGGCCGCATGCTCGAGCGGGCCATGAGCATGAACGATCGACACGAGCGCGTTAACACTCGATGTTAGAAGGTCGATCACCGGCGCCGGGTAGATGCCAAGCGCAAACACTATAACGGCAAGCGGAATGAGTGATGCTAATTCGCGGCCATTGATATCGGGTAGGTTATTCCATTTTTCTGGTGTGGCTCCAAAGAACATTCGCTGCAATGTCCAGAGAAAATATGCGGCAGTAAGGATAATACCCAGCGTAGAAACGATCGTCCACGTCTGCCAGGTCTGGAAAGAGCCGATAAAGACCAACGCCTCCGAAATAAATAGCGACATGGCCGGAAGACCAAGCGCAGCGAAGAACGCTATTACTGTGATCGCAAAATATTTTGGCATCTGGTTCGCGAGGCCGCCGAATTCGAGCACACCGCGAGTTTGCGTTCGGTCGTATAGCACTCCTACAATAAGAAATAGCATGGCTGTGATCGTACCATGATTGAACATTTGCATGATCGCTCCGACCATTCCCTGCGAATTGAGAGCCGCAATACCGAGCAGTACAAATCCCATGTGACTAACCGAGCTATACGCGATCAGCCGTTTAAAATCGCTTTGGGCCATCGCACAGAGTGCTCCATAAACGATATTGATAAAACCAAACATCGCCATATACCACGAGAGCGATAGTGCGATCTCGGGGAAGATGCCAAGCGATAATCGCAGAATGCCATATCCGCCCATCTTAAGCAATACACCCGCGAGCACTACCGAAATAGCGGTCGGGGCTTCGACATGTGCATCCGGTAACCACGTATGGAAGGGTACCATTGGTATCTTCACTGCAAAAGCAAAAAAGAGGGCGAAGAATGCGATATAACGCCATGTTGTCCCTAAGCCGGAAAGAATGCTGCCCGGCACCATTGCCGAGGGATCCATCATCCGTAACATACTAAACGTATGATAGACCTCCGGTTTGTGGGTGAGCGGGCTCATGATAAGATGGTGAGCACCGTCAAAGAGCAGGACCTGATTGGAAAAATAAAGGCCGATCATCACCAGGAGCATCGCAACCGAGCCGAGCAGGGTATAGAGGAAAAACTTAATAGCGGCGTATTCACGTCGCGGACCTCCCCAAATGCCAATGAGGAAGTACATTGGCAAAAGCATCAGCTCCCAAAAGATATAGAAAAGGAAAAAATCGAGTGCGCAGAACGTACCCATCACTCCGATGTCGAGCAAGAGGTACATAATGAAGTAACCTTTGATGTGGCGATGAATAGAAAAACTGGCCACGGCCCCAACAACCATAATAATAGCTGAGAGCAATACCATCGCCACCGAGAGGCCATCGAGGCCCATGAAATAATCGATAGCCAGGTTTCCAAAGATACCGAGACCGGAAAGCCGGATCCAGGGCAGGCGCTCGACGAATTGGAAACTGCGGGCATCGTTAACGCCAGCGAGCGATCCATTATAATTCAGAAAGATCAGGACCGCAATAACTAACTGAAGCAGTGTAATGCCAAGAGTAATACCACGAATGATAGGTATGCGATCTTTGGCCACGACGGCCGTAAGCACAATACCTACGACCGGCAAAAATGTGATGAAAGTTAAAAGCGGAAGTTCGCTTATCATTCTATGGTGAATCGAATCTCTAAATTACTTAATGAGCGTTATTGCACGGGCGACATGAGCTCCGGAAGCCGTTTCTACGACAGCATAATAGACGCCCGGTGATAGATCGCTTACATGGAATGCAAACGAATGCTCGCCCGTCGCAAGCCAACCATCGTTAAGAGTTTGTATCGTTCGCCCAAGCTCATCCGTGATGGTGATCCGCACACGCTCATCCGATGACAATGTGAGCAATACGGTTAAATTACTTTGTGCCGGATTCGGTGAAACACTGAAATCAAAGCCGGGCAATGCTGCATCCTTAACCGCCTGCAACGGATCAGCCATTGGCTCGTGATACGTGGCAACTCCATTGCTACCGGAATTCAGGCTGACCACAAACTGGGCCTGACCTCTCGAAATACTGATGTCGGCACCATCGGATACATAACTAACCGGAATGCCAATCGGTGACCAGGTGGCTCCAAAATCGGTTGTACGAAATACTCCCATATTGCTGGTTAAGATCGCAATATCTGATTTAGGGATAAATTGCACACCACCGGGAGAAACATTTACGGTAGGCAGGGTCGCGAGAATATTCCAATGCTGGCCGCCATCGGCGGTTACCATAATACCGTTCTGTCCGGAGAGGCTCGTACTCCCACTGGTAGCAGCAGGCCGGAAGCATGCGATGCCATGCAGAGCATCGTCATCAAAGGCAAGGGCGAGTGAATGACGATAGGACGTTATCACCGGAGTCCATGTCTGCCCACGATCGGTCGTCCGATAAATGCGGTTGGAGTCGGTACCAAACCAGCCATTATCGCCAACCCATGCGGTAGCATTATTCCAACTTGCTAAGCCACTAAATGCAGCCACCGGCTTCGCAAGCGCTTTCCAATTTGCACCGCCATTCGTCGTTACTCCAATACCCCACTTGGTCCCTTTCGGATCACCGATGAGTATACCATTTTGCGGATCGAAGAAATGAATGCTGTTGACGAACGGTGTCAAAGTGGAAACGTAAACCTGAGAAAAACTCTGGCCGCCATCATTAGTATAGATAACAGAACCAGCGTTGGACTGCCCGGTCCCGAAATAAGCATTGAGCGAATCCCACGATTCCACATCGAATGGCGCGCTCGAGCCATCGTTGAGCGTCAAGGTGTCGCTCCAATGGCCTCCCTGCTGATTCGCATATTGTGCAATGAGCACTGCACCGGTCGTCGGGGAAAGATTACCGAACGCCGCCCACGCTACGGTATTCGAAACTCGCTTGATACTTGAACCATAGATTCCGGCGCGGTCGATCTTAAATCCCGCCTGCTTAGAAAGCGGCACATTCAATATTAACGTGTCAACATAATTGGCCCCGTCCGTAATGGCAATCTTTACTGGATAATTGCCTTCGCTGAACACACCAGTACGAGTGATCTGATAATCCCCCGTCGTAGATACTCCTTCCGCCATCGTGCCCAGATTTGCAGGAGCCGTTGAATAGACCACCCCAACCGCCGGCACCAGTGTAGCAGTAATATTCGAACTTGCCGCACCTACTACGTTCTTAAAGGTGATCTTGAGATCGTGTTGACCTGGCTTCAAAGAATCCGATGCAACGCCATCGAGCGTATAGCCCGTTACGATCAGCCCCGGCCCTAATGGAGATGTAACGGCGGCACTCGCGTTCACGCGGCCCCAATAATTTTGACGATCGCTTGGATTAACGACATTGTCTACTGTTTGAATGATCTGGCGTGAAACGAACTGAGCCAGCCAATCTCTATGTGCGGACCAAACTAATCCGGCCACTCCCGCTGTCAGCGGCGAAGCGAAGCTGGTCCCACTTTCCGCGTTATAAGTATTCGGTGGGTATGTACTGTAGATACCTTCGCCCGGTGCCCAGACTTTTACATTGTGCCCGTAATCTGAGAAGCCAGATGCCTGATCGGAGCTACCGGTAGAGCCGACACTCAGAACGCCTGGAGCATTGGCTGGATACATGGGATATTGATCGTTACTTACAGCCGCATTCGCAGCTGCCGCTACAATAAGAACTCCGCGCAAGCGGGCTTCTTCTGTAAAAGCGGTCGCAAATGAAGTAGAGGCCGGAGGAAGCAAACCACCCCAGGAGCAATTAACAATGTTAGCTCCGTGTGTTACCGCGTAGTGAACGCCTTCATAACCGGCGTCCACAGTATCGCTACTATAGCTGGCCTTGATCGCCAATAACTTGCAGCCGTAGGCTACGCCAGCAATGCCCTTTCCGTTATTGCCCGTCGCTGCGAAGCAGCCGGCCGTTAACGTGCCATGAGTTGCGTCGGCGTTGTTGCCACGCGGTCGTGGATCACCTGCCGGTACCAGTTGCGGGGCTTGGCTGCCATCACCTGCTACGTCCGCGCCCTGCCAGTTATCGACAATACCGTCGCTATCGTCATCGATGCCGTTGGTTCGCTTGTCATGCCCTTGAGCGTCGAGCCCAACTTCTCCCCAATTGATCTTAATGGCATTCGTCAAATCTTCATGGTCGATCGCAATAGCATCATCGACATCTGCAATAACGATCGATGTATCTCCCGTTGTGGTATTCCATGCATTCTGCACTTTCATCTTTGAAAGCGCCCATTGCTGGCTGAGGCCCGGATCGTTCGGCTGGTTTAAGACCGGAAAGCGATACCGGGGTGAGCCACATTCGATCTCGCCAGTCGCTTGCAATAGGTCAAGTGCGGAGTACGGGTCGATAGAAAGATTCGAATAATAGAGCGAATACATTCGGTCGATACCCAGAGCGAAGGTAATGGAATCTTTCGGCGCGCGAGCATCGAACGGTACAATTTCGAGCATGTTTAATTTATCGATCGCCCGCATGAAAGCCGCTGGCCCTGCCGATTGAGCAATGGCGCCCTTTGGGGTGATCCTGGAAAGGATCGCGGAGCCTTTCTTAAACTTAATATAGACAACTCCCTTCGTATACGGTGTCAATCGGGAAGCATCGATGCCAGGATGTGTTGCCCTATCGCCGTCCGAGGCGAATGAATCCAGAGAAGCCAGAGCAATACAAAGAATGACAGTCAGCCCGAGGGACGAATTTCTAATTTTCATCATCATAAACAACTATGGCAAGATGGACAGCGTAAAAGGATGAGCGAGCGCCCACCACGCAATAAAAAAGATCGCTACCACGGCGGCCACGACCCATGTAAGATAGGTTTGTATTCGGCCTGATTGCACCGAGCGGGCCATCAGCCCTAAGAATTGTATTGTGGCACCTGTAAGCGTTACAAGACCATCGACTACATACCTATCGAACCATCCGACGATACGCGATAAAAGAACAGCTACGCGAGCGGCTAAATTCACAAGGCCATCAATGACCACCCGATCGACCCAAGCGCTCACACGGGAAGAAAAAATGATCGTGTCGGAAAAAACGAATTCGTAAAGATCGTCGATAAACCAACCTCGGAAGCTAAAGGTATACAGTGGTTTAAAGGCTTTCCGGACGCTTACAGCCATCCCTGGACGAAATGAGAAGAATAGCCACGCAATGAGAAATCCGAGCACAGCAGAACCGAGCGCATAATATTCCGCAATGGCGGAGATCCCATGGCGATTCTCCATGAGAGCCACCTGGTGAGGCATCGGTGGCACACTCCACCCTTGCGTACCTTCTATGGAAGGTGCAACGGCAATTCCAAAGCCGTCCTGCTCCGTCTGATACGAAAGATAATGTTTGGGCCGGAATGTTGGTGCTGTTTGCGGTGGGATCACCTGTGCAGGGGTCGTTACACCTTTCTTTAGCAGCCACCCATGCTCCGGATCGATCGGATTCCTTCCGTAGCAGATCCACAAACTAAGTAATGCAAGAATGACCAGGGGAGCAGTCATTACTCGAGGTGATTCTTGTATTTTCGCGTAAAGATCGGGCTTTGAAGGTATCCCAAAGAACACAAGGAATATCTGCCGCCACATATACAGTGCGGTAAGCATCGTGACACCAAAGCCGATCCAAGGTAGTGCCGTAGCGATACCTGTTTGCAGATTACCGTATGCCAGCACACCCGAAAGGATCTCTCCCTTCGACATAAAGCCTGCTGTAAGTGGAAGTCCGGTAATCGCAAGCGTAGCGATGAGATACGTCCAACCTGTAACCGGCATCTTTTTAAGCAGGCCACCCATGTTGTGAATATCCTGAGCGTCGGTCTCATGATCGTGTACCGCGTGCATGGCACGGTGCATCGCATGAATGACGGAGCCGGCACCTAAAAACAGGCACGCTTTGAATGCTGCATGCGTCACCAAATGAAATATTCCCGATGCCACCGCGCCGGCGCCGATGCTCATCATCATCAGGCCGAGCTGCGAGATCGTTGAATAGGCAAGGACTCGCTTGATATCTCGTTGAGTCAGAGCGATCGTAGCAGCCAGGAAACTCGTGAACGCCCCGACACATGCCACAACAAGCATTGCATCCGCCGTAAGGAGTGGGAAGACACGCGCCATGAGATACACCCCGGCAGCAACCATCGTGGCCGCATGAATGAGTGCGGAAACGGGCGTCGGACCTTCCATAGCATCCGGCAGCCAGATATGAAGAGGGAATTGCGCGCTCTTGGCTATTGCGCCACCGAAAATAAGAAGACCTGCAATCGTAAGTGTCGTCTCCGGTGAAAACCCGAGTATGCTAAACGAGAGCGGCAGTCCCTCATTAATAAATCCAAAGATCGCCCGAAGATCGAACGTATGGAATTGAGCGAAAAGGAGTAAGATGCCGATCCAAAAGAAGACATCACCAACTCGATTTGTGATAAAGGCCTTCTTCGAAGCATACTGCGGTCCCGATCGTTCGTACCAATGCCCGATGAGTGCATAGCTACTAAAGCCGACCAACTCCCAAAAAATATAGATCTGGAATAGATTGCCGGAAAGCAGGATGCCAAGCATCGAGAAGGTAAAGAGGCCGAGAAAAGCGTAATAGCGTGCATACCGGCTATCTCGCTTCATGTATTCGCTCGAAAAAACATGTACGAGCAGACTAACACCTGTCACAACGACCATTAAGATCGCTGTCATACTATCGAATAGTATATTTAAATGGATCGCGAGTGGACCAAATCCGGGGACAATACCGAAGCGAATCCACTCCGCACTCCACTGCAACGTACCAAGCGCAGGGTTCTTGATCTTTACCCATGCAACATACAATGAGATCGCGGTGCTAAAGGCGATCGTCGGAATGCTAACTAAATGCGCCCGCTCCCCAAGAGACTTTTGGTTAAAAATAACGAGCACAAACCCCAGCAAGGGAATGCCAAGAGCAACCAGTGAAAGTACTATGAGCTGGTCCACCGCTAATCGCGTAGTTTATTGGCTTCGCGGACACTCACTGAGCCGAGCCGTTTATACAAATTAAGTACGATCGCGAGAGCAACTGCCGCTTCGCAGGCCGCAAGGACGATCACAAAGATCGCGACAACCTGCCCTCCAAGATTAATAGCCCCGTATCTGGTAAACGCCACGAAGTTAATATTGGCAGCGTTCAGTATTAACTCGATGCCCATAAGCACCGCGATCGCATTCCGGCGCGTTAGCATTGTAAGCAAGCCGAGCACCAGCAGCACTGCCGCGAGTACAAGAAAATGTGTGAGTCCTACAGGAGCGAAGGTCATTGTGACACCTCCGTTGGCAGGCTCGGTGACAATGGGCGTTTCTTCTGCACCGCTTCCTGCCTCGCTATCATGGCAGCACCAATAAGCGCAACGAGAAGAACGATCGACAGCAGCTCGAACGGCAGCATATAATCACTCATGAGAAGCTTTCCGATCTCCGCGGCCGTACCCTGACTCCCCTGTTGATCGATCACTTCCCGAACCGAACCTTGAAGGGGCTTCGTCACTTGCTCGACAGCATTCTTACCCCACGGTGTCTTCTTCCACGGCTCCTCATCGTAGCGAATCCAATGCGCCTGTGTGATGAATGCTATAAGAAGGGCAAGAAGGCCGGCACAAATAATAAAAGCGGGAATACGCGAGCGGATCGCCGCACGAATATCGATATTCGTTACCCGGTTCGTCAGCATTACGCCAAAGACGATAAGCACCAAAATCCCACCGACGTATATAAGTATTTGACTAACCGCAATGAAATCCGCACTGAGTAATACGTAGACTCCAGCGATCCCTAAGAACGTAAAAAGCAATGAGAATGCAGCGTGCACGATGTTTCGTGAAAGCGAAACGAACGCAGCCGAGAGGACGATCGCGGCCGCAAATAGATAGAACAGAATATCAAAGATAGACACTACTCTGTTGTTTTATTATTATCGCTTTCGTTATCGGGCTGCTGTGGTGGCTTCGCAACGAATGGTGGTGGTTTAATACCAGGCTTTGCAGCGAACGGCGGTGGCTTCACTTCACTTGGTGGCGCGCTAGCAGTCTGCTGTTCAGCAACCCTGGCTGCTCGCTCTGCGGCCTGCTTCGACCGAAGTACGGTTGCCTCCGCTTCCCATTTTTTCCAATTCTCTTTGTGTAATTCCGCGTCGGCCGCATCCATCGTTGCGAAATGATAGATCAGATTTTCGCGCTTCGGCTCCGAGAACTCAAACACTTCCGTCATCACGATACACTCCGTCGGGCATGGCCACACACATAGGGAGCAGTAGCAGCATTTGGCCATGTCGATATCGAATTTGGTCACCCACAACGATTTCTTCTTGGCATTGCGGGTCGTGACACCGAGGTCTTCACCTGGTACCGATTTTACCGTTTCGATCTCGATGCAATCGACCGGACAGGCCCGCGCGCACTTATCGCAGCCGATACAATCATCCATGTTAACGTAGAGCCGATTGCGCGCACGCTCCGGGAGAATATACTCGTCTTTGGGTTCTGGATATTGCCGAGTTACCTTGCGGCGGATGAGATGGGCTATGACGATACGCAGCCCCGTAAGGGCCGTTCCGAGACCGCGAGCGATATTCGAAAAATATCTTCCCACCTTAAATAGAATTGGCGACCGTGCATAACAACACAAAACACACCTATGCTTCCCTTCCTGCTGCTATCTATCTTATAATTTTCCATTCCTAATGTCCTCTTCTTCCAGTGGCCCCTCGTTGTCCTCGTTCGCTTCATACTGTGGCGTAAGCAGGTATGCGAACGTGGCAACGATCTGCAGCACATGCCCGGCAATAGCAATGAACGGCGAAAGCTGGTAAATCTCAGGACTAAGGTCCATCCGCCGGAAATTAAAATACCACCCGATGGCAGCAATAAAAGTCCCGACGAAAAATAAAAAGAAATATATGATGCTGGGAGTTCTTTTTCGTCGGGGGTTCTGCAATGATGGAGGAGATCCGCGCAATGTGAGCGAGTTTTACTTCAGTGCAACTGTAAGAACGCTGGCAGCAACAACGGCAACAAGCCCGAAGGGTATCAGCACTTTCCAGCATACATTCATGACCTGATCGACCCGCAGGCGAGGAAGCGTCCAGCGGATCCACATTTGTACAAAAACAAACGCCAGGCCTTTAAGAATGAACCAGAAAATCCCTATTGTAGCCGATGTATAACCGAACGGCGATTGCCAGCCACCTAAGAATAAGGTAGCCGCGATAGAACCGACCGCAAACATGCTGGCATACTCTGCAAGGAAGAAAATAGCGAATTTCATTCCGCTGTATTCGGTATGATAGCCCGCAACCAGTTCGGACTCGGCCTCGGGCACATCGAACGGCACCCGATTGGTCTCCGCAAGCGATCCGACAAAATAGATCGCGAACGCGATCAACATTACAGGGGTCAGCACAATGTTCATGCTTCCACCAAAACCAGCGATGCGCTTAGGCCCCCCAAATAAGAACCAGTTTTGAATCCCACCCCCCTGAAGATTAGCGATCGTTTGCAGGTCCATCGAGCCTGCCACTAATACAACCGTAAGGACGGCAAGCGCAACAGGAATTTCGTAAGAGATGATCTGTGCGACCGAACGCATGGCGCCAATAAGCGAATACTTATTATTCGATCCCCATCCCGCCAGTAGTATCGATACTACAGTAAGCGAGCCAATGCTCAATATGTAGAAGACGCCGGTATTGATACGTGCACCGATGTAGACCGCAGAGAACGGCAATACCGCAAAAGCCGCATAAGCACCAATAAAGATCACCCAGGGTGCAAGTTGATACAGCGTTCGGTCCGCCGCAGTTGGAGTGGTATCTTCTTTTTGGAGAAGCTTCATAATATCGGCAATGGGTTGGAGCGTACCTTTCGGCCCCGTTCGCATCGGGCCAAGACGGTCCTGTAACCATGCTGATATTTTCATCTCGCCCAGAATCGCCACAAGAGCGTAGAGAAGAATAAAAACAAGAGGGATCGCAGCATATACCAGGATCGAGAGAAGCAGCGATAGCATGCCGGGCTTCAAGAGGCCGGCAAAGAATTCGTAGATTGCTTGCAATATTTGCATTATCTATCGATCTCTCCTAATACGATATCGATCGAGCCCAGGATCACAATGAGATCGGCAATAAGATAGCCACGAGAAATAAGTGGCAGCAGACTAAGATTCGAGAACGCTGGCGAGCGTGGTTTCACACGCCACGGTTTAACATCCCCTTTGCCTACGATATAAAATCCAAGTTCACCTCGAGGCGTTTCGGTCCGCGAATAGATCTCGCCGTCCGGCTTAATGCGCTTCGGTATAGCTGATTGCACATCTGTTGTATCGTTTATCGGATACTGCTCCAATATCTGCTCAATAATGTTAAGCGACTGTTCCCACTCCTGCATACGCACCCAATGTCGATTGAACGAGTCGCCCAGCGTTGCATATTCGCTCGAACCCACGGCAACATCGAAATCGAACCGGTCGTAGATCGAATAAGGATCGTTCTTACGCACATCCCATTTAACTCCGCAGGCGCGGAGCATGGGCCCCGAGGCGCCACCATTAATAGCGACCTGCGGATCGAGCACGCCGATGCCCGCCGTTCGCTCCATAAAAATGTGGTTGAACGTCAGAAGATTGTTGATCTCTTTATGTGTTGCTCGGCTTTGTTTCACAAATTCGCGACACATCGGCAGCACATCCGGATGCAGATCGTGCGAAAGTCCGCCGATCCACATATAATTATACAGGAAGCGCGCACCGCAGGTCTTTTCGAACATTTCGAGTATTGTTTCGCGATCTCGAAAGAGATAGAGGAACGGCGTAAAGGCACCGGCATCCAACCCGTAGGTGCCAATAGCGATCGAGTGCGAAGCGATACGTTGAAGTTCAGCGAAGAGTACTCGGATATATTCGACTTTCTCCGGCACTTCGATATTCATCATCCGCTCGACTGCCGTAACATAGCCATGCTCGCCCGACATCGCGGCGATATAATCCATACGATCGACATACGGAATGACCTGCGGATAGGTCATATGCTCGGCATGCTTTTCAAAGCAACGGTGCAGGTAACCGATATGCGGGATGACATCGACGACAAGCTCACCATCCAGGATTACTTCCAAACGAAGGACCCCATGCGTCGAGGGATGCTGCGGGCCGACATTGAGCACCATTTCCTCCGTGTGCAATCGCCTCGGCTCTACCATCTCTGGCTCCTGGATGGGCGCACTAGTATGGAGAGTGCTGTGGATTATCGTTCGGCGTTCGAGTATTTCAGGCACGGCAGGATAGGCTTTAATATGGCACCTTCATGCCGTGGTAAAAATCAGGTTCTCTGAAATCTTTCCGCAATGGATGCCCAGGGTAATCTTCCTCTAATAATATTCGGCGGTGGTCCGGATGCCCTTCGAAGCGAATTCCCATCATGTCCCATGCTTCGCGTTCGTGCCAATTTGCATGTGACCATACAGTACATACTGTAGGCACCTTTGCGTTATCTCGTGGCAATGTTACCTTAAACGTCAATTCATGCTGATATTGAGTGGACTCCACATGATAAACGACAGAAAGAGAGCCATCACTATTATCCAGCGTCGAAAGTAAGATGAGATTGTTAAACTCGAGTCCCTTCTCGTCGCGGAGAAAAAAAGCAAGCTTTTGTATTACTCCCGGCTCGGTAACATCGAGGTACGACCCCATTTGACGCTGATAGGCATTATCGCTCGACATGTCATGCCACTGGCCGATAGCATCCCCAAACCTGGAACGTAAGAGGACAATAATCTCCGAATGTGTCATACTTCGAGATCGACCGCCTTTCCCTGTTCGCGCACCTTCTCTTGCAATCGCATCAATCCTTCGAGTAATGCTTCCGGGCGTGGCGGACATCCCGGCACATAAACATCAACCGGTATGATCCGATCGACACCACGCAAGACATGGTAACCATACTCCCAATACGGGCCACCGCAGTTCGAGCAGTTACCCATAGAGATCACATACTTAGGATCGGCCATCTGTTCGTAGAGCATCTTGATACGCGTCGCCATCTTCAGCGTGACCGTACCCGAAATGATGATCACGTCGGATTGCCGCGGGCTCGGGCGCGGAATAACGCCGAAGCGCATCATGTCGTAATGCGAAGCGGCGGTCGACATCATTTCAATAGCGCAACAGGCCAATCCGAAGCTCATTTGCCATAAGCTCGAAAGGCGAGCCCAATTAAAGAGCGTATCGACACTCGTTACCAGCACGCTGCCCTCGCCGGTCTTATCGAGATTATCTAAAAAGCCCAAAGTGCTAATTAATAATAAGAATGAAATAGAAGAGCTGACTATACCTAACCCACGCTCTCCAACTCTTCGCTTCCAACGGTTACCTTAAGCGTATTTACCTGAACGACATCCTGAAGGCGTGCAACGAACGGTTTGGGCCGTGCCCAGTCGAGGTCACCTTTTGCCCAAACGTAAATGTAGCCAACGACAAGGATTCCGATGAACGTAAACATTTCCGCTACCGCAAGCCACCCCATCGGTTTAAATACCAATGCCCACGGAAAGAGAAACAAGATCTCTACATCGAATAGAATAAAGATGAGCGCAACAACGTAATATCGGATGTTGAACTTCACCCACGATCCACCGATCGCATCCTCACCACATTCATACGAAGCAAGTTTGAGCTTATTCGGATTTTTCGGTCGAAGCAATTTGCTCGTCACAAGGCCACCCGCGATAAATATGATCGCGAGGATGACAAAGGCAAAGACGTGACTGAATTCCGTTAACATCAATTAAAACCAGGATTACGCCGATTCTAAGCTCATAATTGTGCCATTCCGAATGGACGATTTTTAGGATACTTTTCAAAAACAGGAGGCCATAATCAAAAATGCCATCTTACTCTATAAGTCCACGCAATATTGCCAGGTTCTCATAGTCTTCGGTCATTTGCGCGTCCTTCGGCGTCTCGAGTATCTTGGGGATTTTCTCAAATCGCTTATCATTCATCAGCAAGCGGAAGCCGCCAATACCGATCGCTCCTTTGCCTATGTGCTCGTGCCTATCTACTCGGCTACCGAGCGGCTTTTTCGAATCGTTGGTATGAACGCATACAAGCTTCTTAAAGCCGATCCTTGAATCAAATTCTTCGAACGACCTCTCCCATGATTCCGCATCACGAATATCATAGCCGGCAGCGAACATGTGGCACGTATCGAGACATACCGCAACACGATCGGCATCATCGACCAGCGATATGATCTCTTCTAAATGCTCAAAACGGTTACCAACGGCTGAGCCCTGTCCGGCGGTGATCTCCAGAACGGATTTTGTCTTGTAGACCGGCGTTCGTTCGTGAATCCAGTTCAGTGCTTTCGCAATATTCTCGATGGCTGAGCGTTCGCCCTTACTATTGTGTGAGCCAGGATGAAAGACAAAATAATCGACGCCCACGGAATTTGCCCGTTCGAGTTCTTTCAAAAAGCTCTGCCGAGATGTCTCCTGGATCTTCGCATCGGAAGAACCGAGATTAAGTAAATAGCAGGCGTGTGCGACCAACGGTCCGGCACCCCATTCTTTTCGCCGGTTGCAAAACGCTTGGATTTCCTCTTCGGTCAGGGCTTGCGGCGCAAACCATTGTTTATTATTCTTGACGAAGAGCTGGAAGGTATTAATGCCAAGTTTCTCTGCCCTCTCGAACGCTGTGATAATACCACCGGCGGTCGAGACGTGCGCGCCAAGAAGTGGCTCTGTGACTTTTGACTTCGAAGTTTTACTTGCTGACATAAAAAAGGCCGCAGGGTGCTGCGGCCTTGCAAACATAAGAGAACTCGGTATTAGTCGTTCTCGACGTACATTTTCAGGATTTCTGCAGCACGTCCAGGATTGGTACCGCCACGCTGAATCTCAGCAGTTGAGCGGGTCGTGACATCGGGTAGATTTACGATCTTATCAACAACATCTATTCCTTCAATGACTTGTCCGAATGCGGTGTATTGATGATCTAAAAATCCAGCATCTGCCTGACAAATGAAGAATTGAGATGAAGCAGAATTTGGATCCTGAGCGCGAGCCATCGATAGAATTCCGCGAGCATGATGAACATCATTGAACTCGGCATTGACATGCTTATTGCCGTTGCCACCCATTCCATCATTCGAGAAATCGTTATCCTTCGTGTTCGGATCGCCACCCTGGATCATAAAGCCAGGAATGACGCGATGAAAATAGGTGGAATCGTAAAAGTGGCTCTTTGCAAGGTCGATTATATTTGCGACGTGATTCGGAGCGGCTTTTTCGAAAAGCTGGAGCTTAATCGTTCCTTCCTTCGTAACGATGACCAAGTGCCGCTTTGGATGTGCAGTGTACTGGTCGAGTTTGGTACCGGTGATCGGCGGTTTGTAGGGGCTGGTGCCCATAATGTGTGAAGCGTTAGTGATGGAAACTGCTCCGACGAAGCACAGAAGGCCCGCCGCAAGCGCCAAAGAAATTCTAAGGGTCTTTTGCATTCTAAAAATGGCTCGAATTCGAACGAGAAAACTGTTTTCCGGCGGCAGCTCGCTCTACTGGCCCGCCTAAAAATTAGCGTTGTAGATAAGCCGAAACGCCCCGTTCAGTTCCCCTTCAGCTTAAGACTATGCAGGCGTTATTTAATAGTAATTTCAGTACTTGGGCTATTATATGGTCCTGGAACAACACTGCCATCCGGTGCAATGAGTTGCAACTTGATATTATGCGTGCCCGGTCCCAATCCAGTAATATAATAAGCTTGCCATTTCGTAATATCCTGCAATTGTTTGCCATCGATCCAGGGTCGCACCTTATAAGAGTTCGGTCCTAACTCAGCATTTGAAATATAAAAATCGAGCAACACTTTTGCAGCGTCGGCGACCGAGTATTCTCCTTTCGGCCGAGAATAGGTTAGCAAGGGGCCGCTAAGATTATTCGCAGAGTTCGTGTGCGTTGCAGTACCTACGTAAAAGGTCCGCGTCGCAAAAGCACCGGGAGACTTAATACTCTCGTGCCATGAAAACGATGGGAAGGCACGAAGGGTGTGCATGCCGGGTGTTAATACGCCAATGTTGAACGGCTGGCCGTTCTTATAGTTGGCCATGTAGGGCTTATCATCTACGATGACGTGAACGTGCTGCCCTTGCTTGGAATAAGCAATGCCTTTGGTACTGTCGTTATCAGTATGCACGCCAAGCTCCGTACCGGAAACCTGCATCACAACCAGTACCGAGTCCTTGACGTCCTTTAACTCCTGTCCTTCGCGCGGAGAGACGATCGTCAGTTTAACATCGGGATACTTGGATTCCGGTGCCGGAATAATTTCCACGTGTTGGGTAGTATCGACACTGGTCTGCTCCGAACGTTTTCCGCAAGATACAAGCCCGAAAGAAACGAGCCCGATCACCAGTAATGAGAAAAGTGTGAGAGTCCAAAATTTCTGCATTCAACTTCTCCTATGACCAAATTCTCCTATGACGATGCGAGATTTGCCTTTGGCAAAAATACGAAGATTGTATGAAATGCGGCCGGATACCAAAACCCCGCTTCTATTAGCTTCGCATGGAACAGCGTTCGCTTATGCTTTGAACGTAAGGCCGCCTAACTGTCGAGGTCGCGATTTTAAAATGCCATATCAGAATCCAGTCTACCAGAAGAGCTTTCCCGATCCGTTCGTCTTAAAATGGTGGAATGGCTATTGGGGCTACTCGACCGGGTTTCAGCCGGATGGCGGCGTCTTTGGTGTGCTTTATTCCCACGACCTCATCCATTGGCAATACATCGGTAGTGCAATGATGCCGATCGAAGGGGGGCATCCCTGCTACTGGGCGCCCGAGGTGACCTACGACAACGGCATGTTCTTCCTCTATTATAGCGTGGGAAATGAAGAGACCATGCATATACGGCTCGCTCGCTCGTCAAAACCCGAGGGGCCGTTTGAAGACGCGGGTGTGCAGCTTACCAACGAACCGTTTGCGATCGACCCCCACGTCTTTATTGATGATGATGGCAAGCGTTACATGTTTTACGCCACCGATTTTCTTACTCATACGCATATTGGTACTGGTACGGTTATCGACCGAATGTTAAACGAGCATACGCTCGAAGGCAAGCCGGAGCCGGTAACCCGCGCGCGATATGAATGGCAAGTCTATGATCCCGTTCGTACGTCGAAAGGAGGCGTAAAATGGCATACTGTTGAAGGACCGTTCGTCGTAAAGCGCAAAGGGCTCTATTACGAAATGTTTTCGGGAGGTAACTGGCAAAACCTGACGTATGGTGTGAGTTATGCGCGCAGTGATAATATCAAACCAGGACATGAATGGGAGCAGTATGCGGACGGTGCGAAAGTTTTGCCGATCTTGCGAACAATACCAGGTAAAGTCATTGGCCCCGGACATAACTCGGTCATTCGCGGCCCTGATAATCGAGAAATATTTTGCATCTATCATCTATGGCACGAGGGCGAACGCGTCTTAGCGATCGACCGCATGGATTGGATCGGAAGCGATCTTTTGGTTCGAGGACCCACTACAGGTCTGGAAGCAGACCCCAATCAGCCACGAAGAATTGGCGGTGAAGTTGGCACTGAATCAGTTTTAGAAGAAAGCACCCCCCGCACTATTGAGATCGGTTCGTCGGCCCTCGTGCAATTCTGGTGTAAGCGGTCGTCTGGCTCCTGGCTAAAAATTGAACTGCATGGGGAGGCCGGTACGGTATTTAAATACAATATGGACCAGCGAGAGACCCGTGATGAAGCATGGGAAAAAGTCACGTTAGATCTCGATATTCGAGACTTTCACTGTAATATCGGAAACGCCCGACATCACGATGTTCTATTATCGCATGCTCCCAAGCTAACGCTGATCGCGTGCGATGGACCGGTTGCGCTATCGCCAATCGAGATCACACGAGGATGGGAAGAGCTTTTTGAATCGGATTCTTTGGTCGAGGGAGGATGGGATGTGGCAGGAAATTGGGAGGTCCGTAATAAAGAATTGACCATTGACGGTACAAAACGAGTGTCGCATATTGCTAAGGACCTATTCGGAATAGACAATTATGAGGCTGCAATCAATTGGCGATCGGTAAGCGATGACGGAAGCATAATGTTCTTGTTCGGTGAAAAGCCGGAAGAACTTGCTATTGCGATCGATCTGCAAATGGAGACGATCACACTCATGAACAATGGTAAAGAAGTTCGCTCGATCGCATGGCCCGAACGGTTCGATCGTAAGCACTATCAGCAACTTCTTGTAAAAAAAATGGGTGATTTGATTACTATCGAAATGTCGGGGACACCATGCTTTAGCGAGATACCGGCACACACACACCAGCGGATCTCGATCCATACAACAGGCACGATCGCTCTCGATATGGTCCGCCTCAAAGAACTTGTAGCATAATGGAAGGTACGCTCGATCCAAGAAGGAATATCTTTGGCCCACGTGCTCAGGACTTCGTGTGGGCCAGCGGCGTGGAAAATACATTCGTCGTGCAGACGCGTAAGGGCCACCGCTCGCTCGATGAATACGAACTGATGGGACACTATCATTTTTGGCGCGAGGACTTGCGCCTCGCCCATGATATTGGATTTCGGACGCTTCGATGGGGGGTACCCTGGTACAAAGTAGAGCCGAAACAAGGTGAGTTCGATTGGTCCTGGACAGACCAGGTGCTCCCCTATCTAGTCGAAGAACTTGGTATCATACCGATCATCGACCTCATGCATTATGGTTGTCCCCAGTGGCTCTATAAAGAGTTTATCAATAAGGAATATCCTGTTGCCGTCGCGAACTATGCGAAGGCTTTTGCGGAGCGATATAAATCGCTGGTACGGTATTATACGCCGCTGAACGAGCCGGTCGTTAATGCTATATGGTGCGGAAAGCGGGGCGTGTGGCCACCCTATCTTAAAGGAGACAGCGGGTACATCCGAATTATGCTGCAACTTGCTCGCGGCATCCAGAATACGATCGACGCCATTAAAGAGGTCGATCCGGATTCGGTGATGGTGCATGTGGAAGCAACCGGTCTAAGCCGTGCCGCAAGCGAAGAGCTGCATGCATTGGCTGTGGAAGATACATACAAGAATAACCTTTGCTTCGATCTGTTATCCGGCAAACTTGTAAAAGATCATCCACTTACTTCCTGGCTTATACGCAATGGCATTTCCGTCAATGAAGTGAAAGAGATCACCGATCGTGGCAGGCCATTTGAAATATTAGGATTAAACTTTTATCCTCAATGGTCAACGCAACAGCTTTATATCGACTCTAAAGGCCGCTTGGCTTACCGTGCCCACGAGCAGGATGGCGCAGGCTTCGGAACGATGATACATGACCTCTACGACCGTTATCAGTGCCCGATCATGATCACTGAAACGAGCGCATTCGGCTCCGATGATTTACGAGCTAAATGGCTCAATACCTCCGTAAGCACGGTAAAAGAACTTCGCGAGAAAGGTGTGCCCGTACTTGGCTATACCTGGTTTCCAATGTTTACCATGATCGACTGGCGCTACCGGTTCGGTCGCGGACCGAAAGACCAGTATCGAATGGAGTTAGGTCTCTACAAACTGAACGGAGCAGTCGATAATATTGCCGAGGATGCACCAACTTCCCAACGGTGGCAAAGCACTGCACTCATTGACAAATTCAGAACCTTAATGGCCGATCCTCTTACGGCGGTTGGAAATGTTAAAGCTGATATTCCCCAGCCAAGCGCTAAACTTGTTAGCGCATAGGGCTACACGGTAGAAACCCATTAAGGGAAAAATCGTAGAGCTATTGTGCGGAATCTCGTCATTCCCTTTTGCTATAGGTGCGCCGATTGTTAGAATATTGGTGCTACAAGGCGCGAGCATAGTAGCGTGAACATACTATTTATCGATGACTGATCAATGACATTACAACCAGTTGCGATCAAACGGACGACCATGAGCTTGCTCTCGGGCACGTTCCGTTCACTCCGGCATCGCAATTACAGGTTGTTTTTTTTCGGTCAGCTCATCTCGCTTATCGGCACCTGGCTCCAGAACGTCGCGCTCGGCTGGCTCGTCTGGTCCCTCACGAAAGACGCGATGATCCTCGGTATCATGAGCTTCCTCGGCTCTATTCCGATCCTTTTTCTTTCCATTTTTGCCGGTACCATGGCGGACGAACATCCGAAGCGAAAGATACTCGTCATTACTCAAACGTCCGCGGGTATTCAAGCCGTCTTACTGGCGGTTGCAATATGGACCGGTAACGCAACGGTGATCGTCATTGGAATTGCTAACGTGCTTCTTGGTATCGTTAACGCCTTCGATATGCCGGCACGCCAGGCCTTTGTCGTCGAGATGGCAAGTAAGGAGGATGTGACCAACGCCGTAGCATTAAACTCCGCTATCTTTAATGCAGCGCGCCTGTTGGGACCTGCGTTTGCGGGTATTATCATCGCCACTGTTTCGATCGCGATGTGTTTTTTCTTAAATGGCATCTCGTACATCGCCGTCATCGCTGGTCTATTAATGATGCGTTTTGATAAGAGACAGCATCCGGCGCGAACTCGTGAAGGTTCACGCATCGGTGCCATGAAAGAAGGCGTCCGTTATCTTTACGGCATTCCGCAACTGAGAGCACTGATGTTCCTCGTGATCGGCATGACGCTGTTTGGCTGGAGTTACACGGTGAATTTACCGGTCGTTGCCAGCAATCTGCTTCATGGCGGTTCTTCGGAATACAGCGCGTTGCTTTCTGCGAACGGCGCAGGGGCGTTGCTCGCGGCCCTTAGTCAGGCAATGTTTGCGGAACGGCTGGATGCCCGCAAGATGCTCTTCGTTGGATTAGGCGTGTTCATGGCCTCGCTCTTTGGGTTGTCCTTTATTCATACAGCGCTCGCCGCTGTGATCTTACTTATTCTTATCGGATGGAGTATCGTCACCTTCTTTATTACTGCCAATACCACGTTACAGCGCCGTGTCCGCGATGACCTGCGTGGTCGGGTCATGAGTATTTATTCATTATCCTTTGCAGGCCTGTTCCCATTTGGCAGCCTATTGGCCGGATGGCTCGCCTCTACTTATGGTCTTGCCGATTCTTTCCGCATTAATGCGATCATACTGGCCGCATTTGGAGTACCGGCCTTCCTGTTCGTTCGCAAGCTGCCACGGCTTTCAGCTTCCCCGGCGGAATCGGTCCAGGAGCTGCTGGCAGGAGAACAAGAGGTCTTCGTTGCGGAACAGATTTCCAAAGGTTAGGCTTAATAGATGTAAGAGGCGCCCTCCTCTTCGCTTTGCTTTGTCCACTGCATTATGATAGCATTCATTCTTCTCCGAGGGAAAGATTTTAGTTTACCCGATAGCGTAAGTACCGCTATCATTGGCTTATTCTTCGGCCTTATCTGCGGGCTCTTTTACTATCAGCATTACTACAAGCAGTACTATTGGGCATTTTCATTAGCCGGCGGTCTCATTCTCACGTATTTATCGCATCATTTCTTCATGCGATATTTTACGATTGACGATGACAGCTCGCTTCGGCTAACGATCGCATCATTTGCAGCGCCATTCGTTCTTACACTTGCGCTAAATCAGGCACTTTATTATATAAAGAAGCAAAAACGGAAAAAGCGTACCAAACGGAGAGAACATTCTCGCTTCTTCGATACCGTTGATGCCAGTGAAGCACTGCAATCTCCAACCCATCGAGAGATCACGAACTAATGCGATATCTTTTAATCGGAGCAGCCCTCCTCCTCATTGGCTGCTCAACAACTCCTATTGTTCGAGAACACATGGTGATCGATCCACATACGATCACGTTTGCTCAGACCGACACTTTTAAAACAGTTAACATTACTCATAGCTGCTCCTGCCCCTTCACCTGGACCGCTACGGAATCAACTACCGTCAACTGGCTCGTTCTTGGCACAAACTTCCCCGCTACTCTTAGTAGCGATCATTATAATATCCCTGTAACGATCGATCGCTCGAAATTAAGTGAAGACACAAACCGCACTTCGCTCATCATTTCCTCGAACGCCTACGGAGTCGATACGATCAATGTAATTGCAATTAAGTAATTACTTAGAATTCCTGCCGCACCATTCCGACGACTCGAAATTTTAGCTTGGCTTCGCCAATAAGTGGTTTATCGATATAGAGTGGAAAATCGATCTGTGCATTAACGCGGTCGAGATCGAGGCCTGTAGTGCGCATCCAGCGACTATCCATCCCGAAGAATCGCAGCCCGAGACCAATATCGCTTTTTAGATGATCGGGTAATTCGCATGTACAAAATGCGTCGGTGACCATGCCGGCATCCGCAAAAACTGTAAGACCAAATGGCTCGAACAACTGGCCGATGAAGGGGATCTCGCGAAGGAACGTGAACGGGAAAAGCGATCGATTATTAAGCTCGAACGAGCCCGACACGGCAACGCGGCCAATATCATTGCCCTCATCTAAATATCCGCGAACCAACGGCCCCGATACCGCAGCATTGCGGATCTTATCGCGAACGCTGCTTCCGAAATTCGAGCCATACATATCAGCAAAGTGATCGATATCACTCGATGAAGCGAGCTGAAATTTGGTGTCCTGAGGAATTAGCCCATCGATCGGCTGCATACTTCCTCCGAACAAGCGAACGTAAGCATCCCAGTCTACGCCTAAATCTAAACGATCGTTGAGCGTACCGGCAAGTTTGGTATATGTGGTGCGCGGATCGCCTAATCCATCTTCCGCTTGTGCAGCAAAAGTAAACTCATTGATCGCTGCTTCATCATGAAATGTGTAGGCAACATAACCTCGATTAAGCGGCGGCAAAGTTGCCGTTGGCAACTCAGGCACTACACCATCGTGAAACCACTCGAGCATGTGAAAATCATAAGCGGCGCTAAAAATGTGACGGGGAGTCGTTGTACCAGGCACGGTCACTACCTGACTGATGGCCGCGCTGGCGTAATCGGTGCGCTCCGCATGTATGGCCGAAATATCGATATCCGTCCATGGCGAGAGCCAATCCGCAACGGAATGGTATTGGATAAGGTCGCCAGGTAATGTGCCAGCCCCGGTCATAATGCCACGCAAACCGATAGCAAGGCGGTCGGTCCGGTCGAGATAACCACCCAATAACGTCCAGCCGAACGCCCATTTTTTGAAATCGCCCGAGCGAGGCCAGATGTATGGGGCAGACCGTATAGCGTATTTATCGATGGGCTTCTCATCGCCGAATATTCGTGGCACCAGGCTTACATCCATCGGCGGCAACCAACTGCTCGAGTTATTGAGCCGATTCGTCTCCATCAGCTCGCGCGATGGATTGATCTCCACATGAACCGGACGTTTCGCGAAAGTATACGTGTATGTTCGCTCGTCAGCAACCGTTCGGAGCCAATCGTCCACCGGTATCCATTTTTGTTCGGTGGTACCATCTTCAAAGGTAAAGACGAGGTCAAGCGGCATAACGGCTCGCTCGTTACGTTCGATCTTGACCGTAGTAGTTGTGCCGTCGGTATGGAAATCGCCGATCGAGTAATCGAGCTTCCAGGTTTGCTCGAACCACTCATTGAAAAACCAGCGGAGATCTCCACGCACTTTTATCCGATTCGTATCCCCTTCTCTACGCTCGATATCTTCCGCAGCATTTAAGAGATCGTCCGGATAGGGATGTTTGAACCGCCAGCGCTCGTAATACAAATGCATGAAATCGGCAAACGCCTTCTCGCCCATTGTATAACGCAGCATAAAGAAGACGCTCGATGTATGCGGGTATGTGGCCTCCGCATAATCATGATAACTTAAATAGGCATCCGCCTTTTGTTTGCTCGGCTCCTGATTACCCGAAAGCTGCTGCAAGAGAGCCCCGCGATAATTCGAGGTCCGCTCATCATCGTTATATCCGAGACCCGGACCATACGAGTTATTCCACCGCCCAAAATATTTCTCTTGTACGAATGTCGTGATGAACGTATTGAAGCCTTCGTCCATGTATCCGTAGTCAGTCTCGTTCGAGCCCATCATCATTGGATACCACTCATGGCCGAGCTCGTGCATCATTGTATTCTGGGGCCAATGGTAGAGCGAGCCATTTTCGTACGGCCCCACATAGACAATTCCCGGATACTCCATCCCACCTTCATACGTCTCACACATGAACATATTGGGATAAGCGTATTTGCCAGCGAACGCGGAGTTCGTTTGCTCGGTCACGAGCACGATCTTCGCGGCCTCTGCACCCCAAAACGCACGCGAGTTATTCCAAAACAGCGCGTGATGCATTACGTTGTCATCGTACACAGCATCCCAGATGTATGCTTCATCTGCACACCAGGCAAAATCACGAACGGAATCGGCGTGGAATATCCACACCCGTGTTGGCTCGTTCTTCGAGATCGGCATCGGATGATAATTCGAGTAATCCGCGATACGAACGATCGAATCGGGATGTGAGCGGGCAAATGCAAGCTTGTCTTGTTCTTGCTGAGTGAGAACGTCCTTCGGATTTTGTAGCCACCCGGTCGTCACAATAGTATTAAATCGCTCGGGTATTGTAAGGGCGACATCAAATGCACCATAATCTGTATAGAATTCACCCATGCCGATATACTGATCGGGATGCCAGCCATGATTATCATATACGCAGACTTGCGGATACCATTGCGCCGTCGAGAAATTACGCGCGGCTCCATCGTGCCAGCCCCATGTCGAGCGTATACCGTAGTTCGGCAAGACTCCATGCCATTCGCACTCGAAATTAAGAGAGTCTCCTGGTAAGAGTGGTTGAGGTAGTTTAAGACGAAGGATGGTATTATCGATCGTGTAATCCAGATTGGCATTGGGTGAGGCTCCGGGATAGACAAGCGTCAGATTCGAGACATCGATGCCGCCATGACCATACTTCTCATCGGAGCGATGGTCGCGGTTGGGCGCACTTTCGCCATAGCTTCCATTGCGGAAGAGATTCCAATAGAGGTGAAAATATAATTCGTGTAGAGTATCGGGCGAGTTATTCGTATACACTAACTTTTCATGGCCCTGCAATGCGGGCGATCTTACATCGTCCTCGAAGGTAGCGGCCAACGAGTAATGTACATGCTGCTGAAAATAGGGTATACCGGTGGCAGCAATCTGGGCAGCGACCGGCGCGTTAAGCCCGAGCAGAATCGACGAAAGAAGAAGACAAAAAATAAGGCGCATTAAATATTCGCGAAAAGAATAACGCAAAAATACAACGAATGTGGCGCATGCTTTAGCTTGCGTCATCGCACCTAGAATGCGGCTCCCAGCGAGACCGCCCACCGCCAGGCGAATGGTGGTCGACCATCGACGGGCGCATTCTCATACATCGGCCAATAGAGATTTACGATTGGAACCGCATCGTATTCGTCCACAACTCCATGAAGCTGTGATGGCAGCCAGGACCGGATATCCACCCCAACCTTAATACCGGCGTCCACTTTGATCGTACTAGAACTTCCGCCCCATGCCTCTTCCCACGACTGGCCAACCCAGCCCGCATCTGCAAATGCACCAAAAGAGAACGAAGATGGAAATTTACCTAACGATGCGGCAGGATTCGGCAATGCGATATCCCAACTGGCACCGTACATATCGGTCCCGACAAAATGAGTATCGAGCAACGAGTTGTAATGCGATGAGTTATACCCTCGAACACCAGCGCCGCCCTCGACGAAGAAATCACCGTCAGCAGCGAGAGCGTGTGGATCGATCGCCGTCACCGCTCGGAAAAATCCGTTCGCCTGTTCCTCAAAGTTATTAGCTCGATCCAAAAAGAATCGCCGCTGAAAAGGAGTCCCGCTGGTAGCGGCCCCAGCCGTCAAACGAAGCTTCGAGGTAAGAGTGAATGGTAGACCCACTTCAGTCCGATACGTCGCTTGAAGCAAAGAAAAGTTTTGATTGGATTGAAGCACACTGGTCTCAGCGAGAAGATCGAACCGGCTATCGCTTCGCCCATCTTCGATCGAATAAGTAATTCCTGCCACATCGCACACGCCCGGGGCCCATCCCGCATGATAGACAGGAAAAACATTCGGCTCGAGCGCTTCATCCGTCTCGAGAAAGAGCTTTGCCTCGTGTGTTGCTCCGAGGCGCCAGTACTCCGGACGAAATACCTTCGAAAGCGAAACCTCCGCCTGCCCGATCCCATACATCTTTTCAGCGTGCGCCGAAAAGGATGTGAGGCGACCAAGCCAATCTACCGGTGTAGAATAAGTGATCGCTCCATCGATCTGGTCGTACCAATTTGTAGGTGCGTCTTCATAATATAGTAAGCTTGTGAGGTCTGTCGGTCGCGATTGCGTACGATAAATTATTTTAGCATCGCCCGAGAAGCTGTTGTTCATTCCGAACTTAATGCCGGCCCCAACGTCCACTCCAGAGATAGCCTCATACCACACAATCGGCCGCGCTACCGCCCAATACTTGTCGATCGGCGGGAAAACAAAAAGCTGTTTCCATACCGCCCACTCGCCTGGAGGCGACCACAATCCCGAACGAGTGCTATAGTTATTCAGCCAGTTCAAATCCTGCAATCGCCAGGATGTGTCGATCTCGAACCATTGCAATATCTTCGATGACATCACTTCGAACGTCGCAGAATAGTCGGGAGAAGTCCAATCCCAGGGCGGAAGTTGCGTAACAGGATTCCATCCATTCTTGATATCCCAGCCGCTGCGATGGTCCTTGCGATATGCAAGATTCTTATTTACGGAGAGCGGAATCGTCACCGCATTCGTACTCCCATCATCAAAATGAAGCAACAAATCGATGGGCATTACCGCTAGCCCACGGTTATGTAATGTAATCGTATTGATCGTATGAGCGTAATCACCAGTACCTGGGCGTGAAGTGACAGATTCAGCTTCGTAATCCACTGTCCTCGTCGTCTTGAACCACTCATCGAAGAACCAGTCGAGATCGGTGTGCGCGGTCTTTTCCATCACACGTTTGAAATCGACGAGATGAGGATGCTTGAAATGCCACTCGTTATAATATTCTTTCATGCCAGCCGCGAATACGGAATCGCCAAGCGCGTACTCCAGCATATTAAGAATGGCTGCAGTCTTGCCATATACCTGTCCGGCGGTTGCATCTTCTCGAAACCAGTCATGCGGAATATCGAGTGGCTCTTCATAATGCTGTGAAGCGATCTGCTGGTAGCCGCGATAGTTATCGCGTTTGTTGCTGAACTTCGGCACGAACCAATCGAGCCACGAATGCTCGGTGCCGGGTACTTCCTGGTTATCGCCAAAGAGCCGGTCCATCGCGATGGTGGTGGCATAGGTCGTGAAGCCTTCGTCCATAAAAGCTTCGCGCGTCTCGTTCGAGCCGAGTAACCCGTAGAACCACTGGTGCGCCGCTTCGTGAGCGATAACACCAGCAAGCGATAATGGCGACGGGCGATACCCGGTTATCATAATAAGCTGTGGATACTCCATCCCTCCATCACCCGCCATTGTACACGAGAAGTTATGATAGGGATACGCACCATAAAGCTCGCTATAGGTCGAGAGCGCGTGCATCGAATAGGCAATGGCTGAGCGATTCCACCAGTTAGCAACCCAGGTCTTATAAAGCGCATGGACCGTGATGGTATCATGCATCGTGGCCCATTCATGGATATAACGGTCGTCGGCAACCCAGGCGAAGTCGTGTACCGGCGAAGCGTGGAATTTCCACGTGGTCATTCCGGGAGCAGCAATATCGCTTTCGAATGCTCCTTCTTTTTCACCAGCGGCAATGCGCTCGTATCCATGCTTTGCCTCAGCCGGATTGACACACTCTCCGGACGCACCAACGGTGAATTGACTCGGGAGCGTGATCGACACATCGAACTCACCCCACACTCCATAAAACTCGCGGGCAATATACTCCTGATGCTGCCATCCTTCGACATCGTATTCGCATATCTTGGGATACCACTGCGACATTGAATATTCAACGCCCTCTCGCGACATCCAACCGCTGCGGCGTATCTGCCTCGGGATCTGTTCGCGAAACGGTAGTGAAATGGTGACGTTTGTGCCGGGCGCTAACGGCGCAGGCAAAATCACCCGCATGATCGTGCCGGTGATCTCAAACTTCGATTGCTGATCGTTGCACGTAACAGAGTTGATCCAATACTTCCCCCACTCGGATGGCGGCAGTTTGCCAATACGATCGAAGATAGGAGCCGAACCGATAGCGTGTGCGCGTTCATCCATCATGCTTCCCGGTTGGAAAGCATTAGAATAAAGATGAAAGTAGACTTCGTGAAGCGTATCCGGCGAATTATTCGTGTAAAGAACCTTCAGCGTTCCATCCAACGTGTGTATGGAATCGATAAGCGTCACGTCAATATCGTACTTCACGTGCTGCTGCCAATAAGCATGAGCGGATGGGATGAAAGATGAAATAAAAAGTATGACGAAGAAAATTCGAGCCATGTAGTGCAGGCATTCTTGCCTGCAACGCGGACTTTTAGTCCGTCGATAAAAAGAATGCAAAGAATTATAGGCCATTATAACGGCAACACAAAGATAACGTATATCAACGACTACAAAACAAAAGAGCCGAGCATTCTGCTCGGCTCTTACATTCAGAATCTCATTCCTTAGGCGACAGCGGAAGCTTCTGCAGTCGCACCAACTTCCACCTGGTCCATGAACTTCTTGATACGGTCGATGGCCTTTTCGATATTCTCTATCGAGTTAGCGTACGAGAAGCGGAGATAGCCTTCACCATATTTACCGAAGGTGGCGCCTGAGAGGCACGCCACGCCCGCCTCGTTCAAAATCCGATTCGCAAGTGTGCGCGAATCGAATCCGGTGGCGGTGATATTCGGGAATACATAGAACGCGCCGAGCGGCTTATGACAATGGAATCCGGGAATGGAGTTCATACCATCCACAATAAGATCGCGGCGGCGGCGGAACTGCTCGACGACATCATCCACCCACTTCTGAGGCCCGGTGAGCGCCTCGATACCAGCTACCTGAATAAAGCTTGCGGTGCAGCTTGCAACATTCGTCTGTAGCTTCGCAACGATCTCGGCCAGATGCTTTGGCATGATACCAAAACCGAGACGCCATCCCGTCATGGCATAGGTCTTCGAAAATCCGTCGAGTATGATCGTGCGGTCCATCATACCTGGATAGCTTGCAATCGTATAATTCTGGAAGCCATCATATACTACGCGGCCATAGATCTCATCCGTAAGCACCCATAGGTCGTGCTTAACCGCAAGCTCGGAGATTGCCTTCAGATCATCCTGCGTAAGAATGCCACCGGTCGGGTTTTGCGGCGAGTTGATGATAAGCATCTTGGTCTTCGGTGTGATAAGCTTGCGAAGATCCTCGATGCGGAAGCTAAATGCCTTTTCTTCGGTGAGAGGAAGCGGCACTGCGGTACCACCGGCAAGTTCGATCGCGCTTTCGTAGATCGGGAAACCAGGATTTGGATAGATCACTTCATCGCCCGGATTTACGATCGCCATGATCGCATAATACATGATCGGCTTCGCACCCGGCGTCACAACGACCATGTCCGGCTTAAACTCGAGTCCGCGGCGAGCACCCTCTACCTCCGCGATGGTCTTGCGGAATTCCGGAAGACCGGCTGCCGGACCGTAATGTGTGTAGCCGGCATCAAGCGCCTTCTTTGCCGCCTCAATAATATTTGGCGCCGTGTCGAAATCAGGCTCACCAATTTCCAAGTGGACAATATCGCGGCCCTGAGCTTCGAGCTCGCGAGCGCGCGCTAAAACTACGAACGAAGTTTCGGTACCTAAGCGGTCGATGCGGTCGGCAATCTGCATTGTGCGGTCTGTCTATTCAGTTGGAGGGAAAACGAACGCTCGAAGGCGCCACTATTGGCTGTTCACCCCTTCTTACGTGAAAGCATTATAACGTTGAGTTACGGGCTTTTGTCTCAATTGTTATAGCAGGGGGCCTGTAATGAAGAACGCGCCACAGGGGCGCGTTCTATCAAAGTTTAATAATTCGCGAGATCACTTAAGTATCTGCGTCGTAGTGGTAGCCTGGTTCTGGGTTCGTACTATTCGGATAGGGCCTACCTTGTCTTCATAATAGACGTTGAATGTCGGCACCATTGAATTTTCAACGATACCACCATGGGAGGGTAGATACTGAACCACTATGATCTTATTGAGGAATTGCTCGCTATCTAAGACCATCGAAGGCGCCGAATAAACAACATTCGCATCATAACGATATACGATGCCATTATTCTCAACGTACCCGGCAAACCAATTGCTGGAGCCGTTCTTAAGAAGTGTAAATCCTCCCGAAGTCCAAACAGTCTCTGTCCCGATCTGCTGATTGAGCGGCTGCCAATTCGTACTATCGGAGTGTGCCCACCAAATTTGCCCGCCAGCGAGCGCAAAATTTTCCACCGCTGGAAGATAAGAAATTTGATCGATCGGAATGCCGGTCGTAAATTTTGACAAGGGACGGTAGTTTCGATCATCCCCAATCACCCATACGTCGCCGAACGAACTGGCTGCGAAGCAGAAAAATGGATTTGTCGAGATGCTAACAATAGGCACACCTCCGCCGGGCTGACTGCTTGGTGTTTCCCATCGATAATCGTCCGGGCTGCCTAAAAATAAAAGGCCTTGGCTCGTGCCTCCGTATATCTCACCATTGGAAGCACCGATACACGTGATGGGTCCCCAAGGTGATACAAGGCTCGAATCTCTGAAGCGTAGTGACGGCGTGATACTATATCGAACCACGCGACCGGATGAAGTAAGTGCAATAAGTCGTCCCAAACCATGAGAGTTTGAAAAAGCAAGGAGCTGCGTTACATTGTCGGGCAATGCTGGAGTACCCGAGCTCCAGGTAGAGCCATTATATTGGAATATTTGTCCGCCTACGGCGGCATAAATTCCCGGAATGGCAAGAGTGATAGCCCCAACGTTCGTTGCAGTTGCCCCACTGGAGATACGTGTCCAGTTAGCCCCAAGATCGGTGGATTGGAAAATTCCATCTTGCTTCGATGCCGCATAAAAGGTACCATTCGGCCCAGCAAAATTATTATACAGAAGCGAAAAGATAGAGCTGGAACCGATAGAGCCTCGTTGCACGAAGCGCTTTACGGATGTATCAAAAACGAAAAAGCCTTTATCAGCGGCGACATAGATGGTCTTATTCAGATCACTCGTTATCGCCGTGACCTTGAGCGAAACGGGGTTCGTGTGGATATTCGAGTCACCAATGATCACGCTCGAATCCGACAAACGAAACAGCGTCTGATTCGAAAGCAAGTTTACCGTCTCAGTACCGCCATTATTAGTGTCAACGTAAGAGACCTCGTTGCCACTTGCCAGATCCTTATCCGAAATATTAAGCAGGTTACCGCTGGACGAGATATTTATGATTTCTTTCGTGCCAGCAAGAGGTACCGCTCCCTGATAGGTATGGTACGTATAAGAAGTATCTTTCGTCGGCCAGAAATAACCAGAACTAACGGTACCACCGGTGGACGTCGGATCCGGCGGAGTCGTAAGATGCGTACAGCCAGCTACGGTGTAACTAGCAAGCAATATGAAATAAAGCTTTCGCATGTTCGACGGAGACGTCATTTAAAAGTGGTATTGAAATCCGAGTGTAAGTCCCAACGACGAACTGAATAGCGTTGACCGATTAAATCCACGATCGACCAAAATTGCGTTGCCTGGCACACCTTGCGAGCCCCGGAGGTTCTCGGTCGTTGTCCATACTGCATCGTAACTGACACCGGGCGAAATCATGAGATGACTACTGACTGCTAATTCAGTCGAAAGTCCAAGCTCTGCCATTGGTGCAGTCGTGGACAAGAACGCGGCGCCACCACTTACGCTGAATGTAAGTGGAATAGCATCGGTCGCATACACATGGTATGTCAGACCGGCAGTGGCCCAATACGCGTTCTCCAGGTTCACTGTCGTATAGTTGACATACTCCTGTGTCAACCCGTTATAAAGCGAAGCTACTTTCGGTGTTCCGGCGCGATCCACCAGACGCGAGATCTGCATATTCCCACCCTGCAATCGCAGACCAAGATTATCAATGATCGCAATATCTACTCCGAGGCGCAGATCACTGGCAGCATTGCCGTCATTTGGCGTCAAGCCGGCGATGTCGTGATCTGCGCTCACAAATTGAACTCGTCCTCCAACCGATACGAACGGTCGTACCGCAAGCCCTTCGCTGAAAACGAGCGGAAGGCTTGCAAATGAGGTCGGGTGGAAGTCAGGAATATTGGCGCTAACCGGCGCTACCGGTTTTGCTGCAACAGCAGAAACGGCGGCCTCCGGTGGAAGTTGGCTCTGCGAAGCGTTAGTGGCTGAAGGAATGTCTTCAACAGCATTATTAGAAGACGGTACGTGTGCACTGCTTGTCCCCAAGGACTGATGCGTCCTCTGGGACAAATTGGTTTTGGCACTACCCGCTATATCTTTAGTAGCTCCTTCACCGATTGCCGCCGTCGTACCACTTCCAACATTCGTCGTGGTCAGGTCATGGCCGGGTAGCGTAGCATACATTGGTGCGCTCGGGTTTGCCTGCTGCTGATTGTGTACGACCGCTATCTTTGCTTTCTCATGGGCGGCGTTATCGTCTAACTTGTTCTTAACGACTACACCAGCCGTAGTAAGCACCGCGACTCCCGTCCCGATGGAGACGGCGGTCGAAAGAGACATCTTCGTGAAAAATGCGACAAAGGGATTGGCACTCTGTGTAACGATAGGCAAGGTTTCGGCAGTACCGATAAGACCCGGAATGAACGCGAGAAGACCGGGGATGCGCTCGGCGATCGAGTTCTTCGCTTCGACCGGCAACTCCATGGGAATGCGGGCCGCAGAGATCACTTTGTTAAGCGTCTCGTAGCTTTTAAAGAGCGCCCGTTTCTCAGTGCTCTCGGCAACTTCGCGGAGGAGCGACTTCGATTCCTCACCCGAAAGCGAGCCATCGAAGTGCTGTATGATCCTCTCTTCTAATCTATTCTTCTCTTCATTCTGCATGGCGATGTCCATTGCATATTCGGGTCAAGGCAGTTATTTCCGCCCGAACCATGATTTCTTTTTCGGCTCACCGGTGACGACTTCTTCGAGTTCTTCGCGCAAGATCTGTTTTGCACGATACACCCTCTGCCGACATGCCGCGATCGAGATCCCCAACTGGGCCGCGGCGTCTTCATAACTGAATTCCTCTAGCTCGCGAAGTAAAAAAGGCTCTCGTAGTTCGACCGGCAGTTTGGCGACGGCCCGTTCGAGAGAGGCTCGTAAGGAGTCCTGCTCGGTCCCGAAATCGGGCTGCATCTGCGGATCGTAAGAATTCACATTATCATCGATCGCTTCGTGCGGATGTCTGCGGTCGTAGCGCAGCTGGTTCAGGCACGTGTTCGTGGCTATTCTATAGAGCCACGCACGGCCGTTGGTCGCATCGGTAAATAGATCTTTGCGTGTGAACACTTTGACGAACGTATCCTGGAACGCATCATTGGCCTTCTCGGCATCACCGGAGCACATCCGGAAACAATGCGTATAAATCTCTTTATGACGGCGCTCGAAGATCACATAAAATGCTATCTCTTCGCCTTGCTGGAATCGCCGCAGGAGATCGGCATCTTCCAGCTTTGCCAGCTCGGCCTTAAGCTGTTTCGCTTCAGCACTGCCGGCCCGGACCTGACTCTCGACCGAAAACAAAGCGGCTTCCGGCGCTGTGGTGGCTTCTGAGCTGAGCGACGAAGACGTGCCATTTCGCACACCTTCGATCTTTATCCTCTCATCCCGTCCTCCCCGCGCCTTGAAACCCAGCATGGCCTGATCATTCAGGCGTAGTGCTAATTCGCTCAAGGTCGATCGTCGTTTCATGATGTAACCCTTCAGCTAACGGTTTGTAACAGGATAAATTCTTTCTAATGAAGGGATTCGTTCTAAACAGCGGATTTATCGCCATTCCTGAAAATGACCAGCGGGCTTAATTGAAGGCATTCTGAAAGAAAGAAAAATTTTCAAAAAAGTTTGTTACAAACCTCTCATTCATGGGTTAAACTATTCGACAGGTCGTGTCTTAGAATAGTGGGAGGAACGTGACCTGTTCTTTCTTAGGTCAGGGTTTTCAAACTATTTACTATGAAAAAAATCAAGACACTCGCAATTTTGTCGTTCATGGCTCTTTTGAGCTTTGGAGTGGCAAGCTGCTTTAACCCGACCGGTCCGGGTACGGGTAATGGCGGCACGGGTGGTGGCACTGGAAAAGATACGATCCACCGCGGCCATCGCGACACGACGCATCATAAGCTGCCGCCTCCGCCACCGCACGATACGATCCGGAAGCCGCCGCCGCAGGACACCCTGCCGCCGCCACCTCCACCTCCTCCTCCGCCACCACCGGATACCGGTAAGCGCGGCGGGTTGGATTCGATTCTCATCGATTCGCTGCTGCATCACTAAACGATTGTTTCACCCCTGACTAACAGCAGGGAAAGCAAGCGAAGAACAAAGGAAAGGGCTTGGTGCTATTGTACCAGGTCCTTTTTCTTTTATACCGTTTCCCGAAACTGCCCTGCTAAATATTCGTTGAGACAAATTACGGTACTGGTCTTTATAATAATTTTGTCGTCGAATCGTCTTAACGTGTTTCCCCCAGTTGCCGTCAAGTCGCTATACGTAAGTCGTCATAGATTATGAAATTGCTGTTCGAATATCTCAAGGGCTATAAAAAGCTTGTTACGCTTACGCTCATCCTGGCAGCGATCAATACGCTCTTTTCGCTCATCGATCCGCTCATTTTCCGCCATGTGCTCGATGACTATGTCTCTAAATTTAAAGAAATCTCCGGAAGCGAATTTTTCGGGGGCGTGGGACAACTGGTGCTCTTAATGATGGGCGCCGCATTCGTCTCGCGGGTCGCTAAAAATTTTCAGGATTATTACACGAACGTACTTACTCAGCGGCTTGGTGTACAGATCTATAGCCAGGGTGTCGAGCATTCTTTAAAGTTACCGTACCAGGTCTTTGAAGACCAGCGCTCCGGGGAGACGCTGGGGAAACTACAAAAGGTCCGCAACGATACCGAGAAGGTCATTCAGTCGGCAGTCGGCTTTGTATTTACGACGCTTATCGGCGTTCTGTTCGTGATCGGCTATTCGTTTTACGTCCACTGGTCGATCGTGCCGGCCTATTTCCTTGGTATGACCGTTATCGCCTGGATGAGTTGGGTCTTGGGACGCAAGATCAAGAACATTCAAAAGACCATTGTAGCCCAAACAACGGCTCTCGCTGGTTCGACAACAGAATCGCTCCGTAATATCGAACTGGTAAAAAGCCTGGGGCTTGCCGAGCAAGAGATCGAGCGATTGAATTCGACGACCGATAAGATCCTACAGTTAGAGCTGCAAAAGGTAAAGTATGTTCGGCGTCTTAGCTTCCTTCAGGGGACGGTGGTCAACGCTTTGCGTAATGGAATTCTCTTCCTTATGCTGTATCTGGTCTTTACACAGGCGATCACATACGGACAATTTTTTGCGCTCTATATCTATTCGTTCTTTATCTTTAGTCCGCTGCAGGAGCTTGGCAACATTATTAACACGTTCCGTGAAGCGGAAGCCTCGCTTAATGTATTCGAGGATATCCTCAAGACTCCGATCGAACGCAAGCCGTTACATCCGGTAAAGATCGGTAACATCGAGACACTTACGTTCGAGGACGTCTCCTTTAAGCACCTCACGGCGTCGAACTATGCACTGCAGCATATTTCGTTCGAGACATCGCGCGGAGAAACGATCGCCTTCGTCGGGCCATCCGGAGCAGGCAAAACAACACTTGTTAAATTGCTCGTCGGACTGTATCCGCCGCCTTCGGGGCGTATTCTCTATAATTGCGTCTCTGGCAGTGACATAAATTTCGATGAACTTCGTGAGCGCATTGGATTCGTAACACAGGACACACAACTCTTTTCCGGTACGATCCGAGAGAATCTTCTCTTCGTTAATCCTGCTGCGACGGACGAGGAATGCATGGAAGTATTGCAGAAAGCATCCTGCCAATCCTTACTTGCGCGCGCACCTCAGGGGTTGGATACCGTTATCGGAGAAGGTGGAGTAAAAGTCTCGGGAGGTGAAAAGCAACGCCTTTCGATCGCTCGCGCACTCTTACGCCGGCCGAATCTTCTCGTGTTCGATGAGGCGACCTCCTCGCTCGATTCACTCACCGAGGAAGAGATTACCGAGACGATCCGTGAAGTCTCCGCCGGAAGAGACCTTATCACGATCATGATTGCGCACCGGCTTTCCACTATCATGCATGCTGATCGCATCTATGTGCTCGAGCAGGGGCAGATCGTGGAATCCGGTAAACATCACGATCTTATCGAAATGAAGGGCCTCTATTACGCGATGTGGCGCCAGCAGATCGGCGAGCGAGCGCACTTACACCGGATGGCGGCTATGCATCATGGCGTAACGCCTAATGGAAAACCGGTCGCGGCAGAAATAGCAGCCGCATAAAAAATAAGAGCGTCTAAATAAACCATAGCAAAAAATAAATCACCGGCTTTTGGCCGGTGATTCTGTTTTAAATTCAATTTTTTGAACTACCTCATTTTCTTCATCGAGCCGAGGTTTGCCGTATTCAGCATCTCCCACTTGCCCGTTTCGGCATTGAACCGGAAAGCTTCCGGATGCTGCTGGACGAGTGCCCACGGGAAATCGCCGTGCATGTAAAGCTGGTCGGCATCGGACCACCGCGGATCACCCTGGAAATATGGGTGATTCAAATTGTATGGATCGCCGGGAGCAGCACCAGTAATACCACTCACTTCCGCACCTACGGGTGATGACTGGCTCGACTCATTCGATTCCATCATGGTGGTGCTGTCGCTGCTCTGCATCATGGTAGAGCGCATACGGTGATGCCGTTTCATCGGCTTAGCCGATTGTGCATGAGCGGACGGCGTTAAAAACGAAAGCGAAACGATCGCTGCTATCGCAATGAAAATCTTCATAATCCTTTATGCTTTTGGTTAAACTGATAAGCATCGTACAAGGATTATACCTACGGAAGCTCAGCGGTTCTATTCTTTTCGAAAGAAGAATGAGAACAAGCAAAGTAGAAGAATTAGAACGAGCGCAGTTTTTTCATAGCGGAAGCAAGGCTTTGCCGTTTCTTTAGAACTTCTGCAAAGAGATCGCCTTTCTTCTTGATCCGAGCGGGCATTGTCTTCATGGTAAATTGCTCGAGCGTGAGTTTCTTATTAATTTCTTTCCATTCGAGCGGTGCACTCGCCATGGCATGCGGTTTCTCGCGCACTGAGTATGGCGCTGCCAGGCTTTTACCTTCTATATTTTGAAGATAATCGACGTACACTTGCGTCCCTTTTCGATCGCGTACCATGCGGCGAACGGTCGCATCGCTCGGGTTACGCTCGGCAACTTCAGTGGCGATCTTTTTTGCGAACGGGACAATATCACCGTAGGTGTACTCACTTTTGATCGGGACATAAATGTGTATGCCTGACGAACCGGATGTCTTCGGGTAGCCCTTAAGTCCGAGCTCATCTAACATTTTTTTCACTTCGAGAGCGATCTTCTTTACTTGGTCGAACGTCGCCTTCTCCATCGGGTCGAGGTCGAATGCGAAGAAATCAGGATTGGAGCTGGACTGCGTCCGCGAGAACCAGGGGTTCTGAGTGATCGTCCCAAGATTGACCACATACAAAAGCGATATCAGGTCGTTCGCGATAGCATACGTGATCAGTTTACCGTCCGAATCGATGCGCTGGTGATAATCGAGAAACTCCGGCGGCGACTCGAGATTGTGTTGATAGAACATCTCACCTTCGATGCCATTCGGATAGCGTTTTAAGATCAGTGGGCGATCTTTTAAATACGGCAGAATGGTATCGGCAATAGTGTAATAATATTTGAGGAGATCGAATTTTGTGTAGCCTTCATCCGGCCAATACACTTTGTCGAGATTCGTGAGCTTAAGGTTACTACCCTCGATGGTCACTGTTTTATCGCCCGATTGCTCGTCGGCAGTGAAGAACTCTTTAACATCGATCTTCCCGATCGAACGGGCCCTTAAGTTCAGCTTTGGTCTCGATCTTACCTTTGCCATACTGCTATACTCTTTTCCGTGCAATGAGTTTGCGTAATGAGGTCTCTTCGCGTTCGGCGGTTTTCACTGCTTCTTTTGCAGAGCGTCGCGGCTCGAAGGTACATTCCTGCGGCTTTTTATCATATCGAAGACCGACGAATACCGGATGCCGAAAGCTTCCTTCGCCGGTTAGCTCGGTAAACTTTACTTCGCAGACCAACTTTGGTTTTAGCCATTGAACATCATACACTCTTCGCGCTTGAAATTCCGGCAAGGGCGATTCCTTTACTTTATAGGGCTTCATCGCTTCATAGATCTCTTTCAGCCGTTTGCGGTCGAAGCCTGTGCCTACCTTACCCGCTGACACCAACCGATGCCCGTCGTATAACGCCAGAAGTAACGCACCAAAATATTCCCGGCTACCTTGTGGCTGGGAATAGCCGATAATGACGGCCTCTTGCCGCATACTCGTTTTTATCTTGAGCCACTCGGTCGATCGTTTCTGTACGTACTTGCTTTCGCCATTCTTCGCAATAATGCCTTCCAGATGTTTTCGCTCTGCTTCCTTAAATCGTTTAATGCCTTTATCCAGGGTGTGAGGTGCGTACTTGAACTCCGGCTGCTCTTTTATGATCTGTTCGAGTACCCGTTTACGGTCGAGCAGCTTTGCATCCATCAGGCTATAGCCATTGAGATACAGCACATCGAAGACGTAATAGATGATCTTTTGCGTTTTCACTAATCGCTCGATCGTGTTCTTATCGGTTACCCCGAATCGCGCCTGCAGGTCCTGAAAGCTGGCCGAGCCACGTCTGTTTACCACAATGATCTCACCATCGAGAATAGCCTGCTTTGCTCGGATCCACTGAGGAAGCTTCAAAAGCTCGGGATAGCGTGCGGTCATCTCCTTCTGGTTGCGGGAATAGAGCGTTACCTCTCCATCCTCGACGTATGCGATCGCGCGAATTCCATCGTACTTATCTTCGAATATCCAGCCCGAACGATCGAATGGATCATCGACCAGCACCGCCTTCATTGGCTCGATCGCCCGGGGCATTCGTGCCGAATGAGCGCCTGGTATAGTGGTGAGAGACGCTTTTGCCATTCTTTTTTGAGCTAAGAATAATACGTTATAACTCGGTCGCGGCCGTTCTAAACTATTACCTCTTAACTCTTACTTTTTAACTTTTACCTTTTTTACTGTCTTTTTCTTCTTCGACTGTTTCACCAATTTTTCAAGTGCGTTCGCGCTCGCTTCTTTAGCTTTTTTTCGATGCGGCGCCTGACTGCGCGAGCCATAATTTAATATCGGCCTCAGAGTCCATTTCGGATCGGCGTATTCGTCCTTATGTTTGAAGATCAGCCAGTTGCTTTTACCTTCATCTTCCGGCCTTCCGTGCATACGCACCATGTGGAATTCGCCTTTCAGTTTTCGGCCGTGAAAAGCGATCGTGATCTTACCATTCCGTATCTGCTCTGGTAGTGGATCGCCAAGCTCTTCATACGTGCCTTTATCCCAAATGCGAACTTCACCCGCGCCATACTCTCCTTCCGGTATCTCTCCTTCGAACGACCCGTATTCGATCGGATGATCCTCTACCATTACAGCCAGGTGCTTATCGTTCGGATTCATCGAGGGGCCTTTCGGCACCGCCCACGATTTTAACACGCCCTCTGCTTCTAACCGTAGGTCGAAATGCAGGCGGGTCGCATGGTGCTCGTGAATGAGGAAGCGGTGCTTCGTGCCGCGATGCTCTTTTCCGCGCGGCTCCCTGGTCTTCGAAAAATCTCGCTTTTTATGGTAGAGCTTTAATGCCACTGTTGAACGATGTATTGTAAACGATGACCGTAAAACGCATGAGTCGTGCCAACCGATGATCGCTTCATTCGAGCAATGAACGTAGAGTAAGCGCGTTCTTGGGGGCATGTCCGCCCACATCGTTATCGAAATAGACGTAAATATCCTTGACGGTCTCAGCCCATATTTTTATCTCGTTCGCCCACTTCCTCAGTCGATGCTTTGTGTAATTGCCACTGTATTTTCCGCCAGGACCATGAAGCCGAATATAGACGAAATCAGCCGTTACCTCGTGAGGCGTCTCAAAGCCGGCCAGTTCATAAATGCAAAACGCACTGTTGAATCGTTCGAGCAGAGTGTAGGTCTCTTCTACCATCCAACTTGGGTGGCGAAATTCAAACGTGCACCTGAGCCGCTTCGGAAATAATTTCAGAAATGCTTCCAGCCGTTCCAAGTCGATCGCTAATGATGGTGGCAATTGAAACAGCACAACGCCGAGCTTACGGCCAAGCCCGGTGGCCGATTGCACAAATCGCTCGAGTGGTTCTTCGGGCTCGGTGAGGCGTTTTAAGTGAGTGATGTATCGGCTCGCCTTTACCGCGAACAAGAATCCGGGAGGCGTTCGCTTTTTCCATGATTCGAACCGTTCGCGAGGCGGCAAATGGTAAAAGCTATTATTTAACTCGACGGTATCGAAATGCTTGAGGTATTCTTCGAACATCCGGGCCGGCGGAGTGTTTTTCGGATAAAAGACACCCGACCAATGCCGGTATTGCCACCCCGAAGTACCGATATGAATACGTGCAGACACTTTTCGGATTGTACAGCTATTCCTTAGTAAATCAATTTCTCAGCCATGAGACGAATTTGTGTCTTTCTTTTCCTGTGTCTCCTATCCGCACAAGCGAACGCACAGATCGAGTATACCGCCGACGATTTCGTTCGTTATTATTTCACCCACGATCGGACCGTACAATGGAATTCAAGCGACACCGTGGGCGCGCGAGCCCTTGAAGCCGATTCAGGGGCGAACAAAGCATGGGACCTTACCGGAAGACTCTATACTCTTCCTTCACCTCCTGCTTTCGGCTCCGTACTCTTACCGTACTCGACCAATATGCCGCTCGCGAATGATACGGATTTTGCCTCCGCGACGTACGTCCTTATCGATACGTTGAACCCTCAATATCTTAGGTATGAGTATTACCAGATCAATGACTCGGGCTTCTGGCAGCTTGGTACCAGCGAGGATAGCGTGGGATTCTACCACAAGATCGAGCGCTACTGGCCGCCGCTGATGCAATTGCGATTTCCTCTGCTGTATGGTACTTCGTGGAGATCGACTTCGACCTATTACTATCTTAAGTATAATGAGATATATGAAAAAGAGATCGACGGCAAAGTTGATGGCTATGGAAGCCTGCTCCTGCCCGTCGCTTCGCCAATGGATGCGGTAAGAACGACTGTTAGATCCACGATTTCATACAGCGGCAATGCGTCCTCGGACTATACGTACTTGTGGTTTACCAAATCGGACTTTTGGGCAATGGCCTTGTCAGACAACAACCATAATCTGACCAATGGAATAACCTTCGTCCAGCCCGTGAAGAGTAGCGTTAAGCCTACCGATATTAGTACTTCTTCCGTATGGCCGGAATACGAGTTCGCCGCTAAACGCATTACGCTCCATTACACGCTACAAGTACCTGGTGATGTCCGTATTTCCATTTTCGATATTCTGGGCAATAGCGTTCAGACGATCCACGACCGTAATGCCGAAGTTGGTGAACACAGTACAGCGATCGATGTGCGTGGCCTTACGAGTGGCGTTTATTTTGCTCGGATCACAACACCCACCTATTCGGTATCACAAAGAATTTTTATAGACCGTTGATGCTTGCTAGGCCCCGGTAACAAATAATTCATGGAAGGGCAAGGACGTACCTATTGCAACTGCGTCTGAAAATGCTATATTTGTACGGATTGTCGTCAATTTTTTAGCTCTAAATCCTAATCTCACATGAAATCATTGATAAGAAATCTCATTTTTGGCATTGCTCTGTCCGTCGCGTCTATTGGTCTCTATCGTGGTGATGCGTATTCCCAATGGGTTCAGGCCAGCGGTATCGGCAACACGATCGTTTCGGCGCTAGGCTCCTCCTCACTCGGAATGGTAGCTGGCGGAGGATTTTCGAAACCCGACTCCGTCTGGCTCTCGACCAATAATGGCCAGACCTGGACGCTGTTGAGCTCCAACGTGCCGATACAAGTATCCACTGCCGGAGTTATTGGAACGACTGCAATTGTCGGTTCTTCCAGTTCGTCCGGCTTCTATTACTCTGCTGATTTCGGTCATACGTGGAATCCCGATAACACCGGCATTCCGGCTCAGGCATTTACCACCTCGATGCTTACTGTTGGCTCTACTGTTTTTGCCGGAACAGGCGCCGGCGTCTACCAACAGTCGCAGCCGGGCACCGCTTGGACGCCGGATACTGTCGGAATGTCCTTAAACGGAAATGGAATGAGCGTTACGGATATGACAGCGATCGGAAATACGCTTTTTGCGATCGTGCCGTTTGTTGGTGTCTATCGTTCTACTGATATGGGTGCCCACTGGTCGCTTCTTGCGAGCAGTTCAGCATCGCTTGGCTTAGCCGCTCGATTAGCCTCCTCCGGCAATACCCTTTACGCGCTCATCACTAATGGTGCTACGTATGACGTCTACGCCTCTACCGACAATGGTAATACGTGGACGAAAATGACGAGCACGAGCCTAAATCTCGCCAATCCACAATATTTCACTGCATCCAATAACACATTGGTGATTGCATCCGATAGCGGAGTTTCGTTCTCGAACAATGGCGGCGCATCGTGGCGGCAAGTCAATCAGGGATTAGCCAGCAGTTCTAGCTCCGGTAGTTGGGTAACGACCGCCGCTATCTCGGGTAATAACCTGGTGGTTGGCACGTTCGGTAAAGGTGCATGGTATCGCCCGCTCTCGCAGCTTGCATCTGTAAACAGCGATCGGGCAAACGGAGCCCTCCAGGCTTCACTGACAAGCAATCCTGCCGCAACAACGACGGAGCTTACATTCACGCTAAAAAACAGCAGCAGCGTGCACATCGCGCTCATCGATGCACTCGGCCGCAATGTTCGGACGCTGTATGATGGGTTGGCAAACACGGGCTTTAATTCGGTCGAGATCGATCCGGCGCAGTTCACGAACGGCTCCTATATCGTCGAGCTTACCACGTCGGAAGGCGTAGCGACGGAAAAGCTTGCGGTCCAGCACTAAAGCCTGCGATCGCACACTGATTCTATAAAACATTAGATCTTCAAAGCCCCGCACAATGTGTGGGGTTTTGCATTATTACGCATACGTATGCAGGTT
>Ga0070738_10000835_pt1 | contig 76254 bp, 47 predicted proteins | sample Coa_R2_2_FD_66446 | JGI IMG/M metagenome (GOLD analysis project Ga0070738, IMG submission 66446) | Surface soil microbial communities from Centralia Pennsylvania, which are recovering from an underground coalmine fire - Coalmine... | ecosystem: Environmental > Terrestrial > Soil > Unclassified ...
TGGGCAATGCCGATGTTTACGTGACGCTCGATAAAGGGCGGAGCTGGCAAAAGATGCCGGAGGAGGTACCGATCAGTCTGGCGAAAGGAGCCGAAGTCCACGGGCCGGAGCCGGTGTCCGGCTCGGTGGGCGTCCAGCTGCCGAAGGAGGGGGTTATCTACGGGTTCATCGTAGCAGTCAAAAGCAAGGCCGGCCGGGCGCCTACGCCTCCCAAGTCGGGCGATGCGCCGCAAGTGTTGGTGGAATGGGACAAGACGGAACCCACGGGCCAGCTGTTCATGCCGCAGCCGGACGCCACCCAGCAGAATACGCTTCTCCTGGGCTGGGAAGCGAAAGATCGAAACATGGCGGAAAACCCGATCACGCTGGAATGGGCCGAGCAGAAGGACGGCCCCTGGAACCTTATCGGCGAGCAACAGCTGCCAAACATCGGGCAATATTCTTGGCGGTTGCCCGACCGGTTGCCGCCGCGCGTCTTTCTGCGCATGACCATGCGCGACGCGGCCGGAAACGAAGCCCGCGCCCAGACCGATAAGCCTGTGCTCATCGATCTCAGTGTGCCCCAAACGAAAATCACTCGCGTTGCGCCAGCTACCCGTTAGAGGCGATTTATTGTTTGGCGTCGCTCCTTTCATGAACTAGAATCAAAACGAGGCTTTGTTTAGCCGCGCGCCTTCAAGTGCCGACTCTCCTTGCTCGCTCATGGGCCGCGGCTGAATAGATGCGCCGGGGAGCACGCATGGAGAAGGCAACGGAAACCTGGGTCACCGCACCGGATCGCCTGATCTCGACTACGCGCCGCGACGCTTGTGTGATTCACATCTATCCGACTGGTCCAGGCATGGGAGCGCGCTATCCCTTGGCGGATACGCCGGTGGTCCTGGGTCGCGGCAACGACTGCGATATTCGCATCAACGATCACTCCGTCTCGCGACGCCATGCCCGTATCCAACCCGGCGCCGACGGTTACTATGCCGTCGATTTGCAGAGCACTAACGGCACCTTCGTCAATGACGTGCCCGCTTCCATTTGCAAGCTCAAAGACGGCGATTATCTGCGCATCGGCAACTGTATCTACCGTTTCCTCGCGGGCGGCAATGTCGAGGCCGAGTACCACGAGGAAATCTATCGCCTCACCATCATCGACGCCCTAACAGAGGCGCACAACAAGCGCTATCTCTTGGAGTTTCTTGACCGTGAGCTGTCGCGCTCGGCCCGCTACGGCCGACCCCTGGCGGTCATCATGTTCGACCTGGATCGCTTCAAAAACATCAATGACGAGCTGGGTCATCTCGGCGGCGATTTCACGCTCCGCGAGATGGCTGCCTGCGTCAAAACCTGTGTACGCAAGGAAGAACTGTTCGCGCGCTACGGCGGCGAGGAGTTCATCATTGTGTTGCCCGAAACGAACCTGGAGGGCGGGGTCGCCGTCGCCGAACGGCTGCGCTTGATGGTGGAGCAGCATCTTTTCCAGTACGAAGGCAAATCCTATCCGCTGACGGTCAGCGTCGGCGTCGCCGCCACCGACGGCAGCCGTTCCTTGTCGCCATCGGACCTCATCGGCGAAGCCGATCAAAAACTCTTCGAAGCCAAACGTCAAGGCCGTAACCTCGTCGTGGCTTAACACTGGCAAGGCCGTTCGATGATTGAAGCGGGGGCAGCCCCAGTAATCCAAGGGCTTCCTAGGAATGTGCCGCCAACTGCTCCGTAGCCGCGGCGCGACTAACGTCCTTGACGCCTGCGAGAAGAAGCACCACGGCATTGCGATCAGCCGCCAACACCTGCGGGGCATTGCCCTTCCGCACCTGGCAGATATCACCTTGCACGAGATGGTGGTCGAGCATTTACGCACGTGACTTCGCCACGGCCAACGCCCCGCGGACGAAGTCCGAGGTGCTGCAACAGCTAATGCGACATAAGAGCTCCCAACCCCGTAGGAGCTCCACATCAACCCGACCAGCCAGATGCAGAATGCCGTATCGCCGATGCCCGTGCCCGTCTCGGACGTCGTGAGGAAGGAGGTCGAGAAGGACCAACCAGAAAAAACGAGGACGGGACGTAGCCGAGAAAAATGAACTGGTGTGCATCGAACCTACCACGAGCAGCCCTCGCTTACCGACCGAGGTCTGCTCTTGGTAGGTTTAGTGTAGGTCGGGTAAGTGGATTCGCCGTAAATCATTGCCCCTTGTAGGACTCGAACCTACAACCCACTGATTAAGAGTCAGTTGCTCTGCCAATTGAGCTAAAGGGGCCTAACGCTGAGTAACGATCGAATACGACACTTGCCCTGTTTCTTGCGTTTCTTACTACACCATTTGATATACCCGCCGAGTAAGTTAATAAGCCCGATCCGTCAGCAGCGCGTAACGCATGAACGTAGCCAGTCGCGTCAGGGATCATTCGCCATATCCAAAACTCATTCTATATCCACCGACGAGCTGAGCAAGCCCCATTTCCCATAGCTAGCTTGCGTCAAAAAATCAGTACACGATACGACGGCGGGCGCACGGTACGCCGGCAATGGCTTCACCTCGTAGCAGGGGCTGCATACGATGAATACATGAGCGATCCGTCTCCTCGAAGCACGCTTCTGCGTCGTCGCCGTACCAAGATCGTCGCCACCGTTGGGCCGGCGTGTCGCGATCTAGAAGTGTTGGAACGACTTCTCCGCGCCGGCGTCAACATTTTTCGTCTCAATTTATCGCACGGCGATTATGCCGGCCATCGCACCAACTTTGCCAACATTCAGGCGGCCGCAGCTGCGGCCCGCGAACATGTGGCTGTTCTCGCCGACCTGTGCGGGCCGAAGATCCGGGTCGGTTCCTTCGCTGGCGGAAGCATCAAGTTGGAAGCCGGAACGTCGGTAACGGTGACGACGCGCAACGTGCTCGGCGATACGGGTGTGATTCCTTCGCTATATACTGCCTTGGCCGAGGATGTTCGGCCTGGCGATCGCATCCTCCTCGATGATGGCATGCTGGAACTGCACGTCGAATCCGTGGCCGGGGACGATATAGCATGCAGGGTGATCTCGGGTGGCGTCTTGAAGGACCGTAAGGGCATGAACCTGCCCGGCGTGCTAGTGTCAGCGCCTTCGCTTACGGACAAGGACCGCGAGGATGCTCGCTTCGCCCTCGATCTTGGCGTCGATTTTCTTGCCCTGTCGTTTGTCCGCCGCCCCGCTGATGTGGCCGATCTCAAGGAGCTGATTCATACCGCCGGGGCGAACACGCCGGTAATCGCCAAGATTGAGAAACCCGAGGCTCTCGATGCCATTGACGAAATCCTCGATGCGGCTGATGGCCTCATGGTGGCCCGCGGCGACCTTGGCGTCGAGCTGGCGCCCGAGGCTGTGCCGATTGTGCAGCACGATTTGGTCCGGCGCGCCCGCCGCCACAACAAGCCGATTATCGTGGCCACGCAAATGCTCGAATCGATGGTCGCGCATCCCCGGCCGACTCGCGCTGAGGTGTCCGATGTCTCCCATGCCGTCTTCGCCGGCGCGGATGCCGTCATGCTGTCAGCGGAGACCGCGGTAGGAGCGTACCCAGTCAAGGCCGTGGAGATGATGGATCGCGTCGCACGCCAGGTCGAGGGCTGGCAGTGGATCGAGGGCGCATTCCGGTCGCTGACCAATGACGAGCGTGAAGGTCCGGCCCCGTTGCCGTTACGTGAGGCAGTGGCGCACTCGACGGCGCAGCTGTCGCGTGAATTGCAAGTGCGGGCGGTGGTAGTGCGGACAAAGCACGGCACTTCCGCCGAAGTCGTTGCCGCCACGCGGCCGGCCGCGCCCATCATCGCCTTGACGATGGATCCGCGCGTCCATCGGCGTATGAGCTTACTTTGGGGCGTTGTTCCCCGACTGATTGACGCGGCCGAATTCGATCGCCCTCAGGATGCGGCGCGACGGCATGCGCGCGAATTGAATTTGGCCGACGCGGGGCAAACCATTTTGCTTCTGGCGGGCTTCGGCATTGGCGAACCGATGATTACCGTGCTGCCGGTATGAGTGTCAGCGAGCCAAGCGCTCGCCCGAGATACTCCGTTCGTCGATATCGTTCTGCAAATGGCGCAGGCGCATTAAGAGGTCGTAGGCGCGATGGTAGCGCCGCCACGGATCCTTGTGCAAACACCGCAGGCAGCATGCCTCCACGTGCGGAGCCACTTTGGGATTGAGGCGTGACGGTGGAATCGGCTCATCCGAGCGCACTTGTTCGAGTATCTCGCTGGCAGTAGCCCCAGCAAACGGCGGCCGACCGGTCAATAACTCGTAGAGGATTATCCCCAGCCCATAGATGTCGGTGTAAGGGCGAGGCTCCCCGGCCGGCTCGCGCGCAAGCTCGGGCGCCACGTAACCAAGAGCGGCGGCATCGCGACCATCCACGAGTTGCGGACGTTGGAACCATCCGATCGTCAGAGGGATGTCGGCCACGCGAGGAATGCCGTCGGCGGCGAACAGGACATTGGTGGGCTTCAAATTGCCGTGAACGACCCCTTGCCGGTGAAGGTAGCCAACGATCTCTGTTAATTGTTCAACCAGTCGGAGGCCCTCGCGGATGGGGTAGGGTTGCCCTGTGAGCTTGCCGGCCAGACTGCCGTTTGGAACATACTCGAAAATGAGGCAAGGCGAGCCGTCCCACCAGCTGGCTCGTCGAACCGGGACGATGTTTGGGTGCGTGAGTCCCGCCCAGACATCGGCGGCGCGGCGGAGCAAGGTTTCCCATTCCTCTTGAGTGCAAATCCCTGCCCGGAAGACCTTGAGCGCCACGGCCTGCTTGAGCGGGCCTTCCAGCGCGTGGTAGACACGGCTTCGTGGTCCGCTGGCGAGCACGCCAACGATCTGATAGCCCTCTCGCCCGGCCAGGCGCTCAAGCCGTTCTCTCTCGCCCAAGGGCACGGCGGCCACGGGCTGCCCTTTGAGGAAGAAGCTCAAATCGTCAGCCAACTCCCCCGCGCTGGCGTAGCGATGGCTTGGCTCCTTTTCCAGACATTTGAGACAAATTGTCTCCAGATCGCGTGGGACATCCGGCTGCAACCGCGTCGGTCGCTCCGGGTCAGCGTGGAGCACCTGCTGCACGGTTTGGTTCCATGAATCGGCCTGAAACGGCGGCCTGCCAGTCAGCAGTTCGTAAAGGATCGCCCCCAGGGCATACACGTCCACCGCTGGCCCGATCTCGCGGCTCCGCCCTTCGGCTTGCTCGGGAGCCATGTAGCTGGCAGTGCCCAGCACGGCCCCATCTCGCGTCAAGGCCGTGCTATCGCTGTCGAGGCGCTTGGCGAGGCCGAAATCGGTTATCTTTGGGACAAACGATGAAGCTTGGAGGATCGAGGCGGAATCCGCAGCCGACTTCCCGGCTCCCCATTCAGCCGGTGTGCTCCCTCCTTGATCCTTATGGAGAAGTATGTTCGCCGGCTTGAGATCGCGGTGGACGACTTTCTGCGCATGGGCGTGCTGCACGGCTAGGGCCACGGAGTAAATCAACTCGGCAGTCTGCCGAGCGGGGAGAGATTGACCAACAAGCTGCTTATCGAGGCTGCCACCTTCGATGAGTTCCATCGCGAAGTAGGGTCGGCCGGCGTGTTCTCCAATGTCGTAGATTGCCACGATATTGGGGTGCCGCATACGAGCCGCCGCCTCCGCTTCGATCTGGAAGCGCGCTCGTTCCTCCGGGCTGGCCAGGGCGGCGTCGCGGATCAGTTTTAGTGCGACCAACCGCTTCAAACTCACCTGGCGTGCCTTGTAGACCACGCCCATGCCGCCTCGCCCGAGCTCTTCGAGAATCTCGTAACCGGGGACCGTTGGCCAGTCCGCCGTCACGGTTTCCGCAGGCGCCGGCCAGTCTCCGGTAATGGGATCCATACTCATCGGCTGTCCTCCCTTCCCTTGCCGATGCTGGGGAGCGGCTTCGGGTTCGTGGCAGCACTACACAACCCGAATGTACGGCCCAACCAGCGAGCTTACAAGGTCAGCCGATGGGCCTCCTCCAAAACGCTAAATTCGGGGGTCCGCCTCCTTTTCGATGGAGCGCGATCCTGTTAGGATGGTCGAGAGTTTTCCCACCCTGCAATGCGAGACATACCTCAAATGTTGACCCACTTCCGCATCACAATCGCAGCAACCGCCTTTTTGGGGGCGTTCCTTTGTTCGGTCGATGAAGTTCTTGCGGTAGACCAAAGAACTTTCACGCAAAAACCTGAGATCGCTCCCGCCCATGTCCGCGGCGAAGCGACGCCGCCAATTCAGAAGCAACCGCCACGTCCCCACGATGAGCTCCTCAGGAGAGGGCCCAAACCGCTGTGGATTTGGGGCACCGACGATAATCGCCGGTATGTTCTTCGCAAGGAGTTTGATGGGGGAGCTACGGTCAGCTGGCTGAAGGCGGCCTGCGACAATCGCATGAAACTCTCGCTTAATGGCCGGGAGATCGCAGAGGCCGATGATTGGCAGAAGCCTGTTGAATTAGATATCAGCAAACACCTCAAGCCCGGAAAGAACGTCCTGGAAGCAGAGGTGACCAACGACGGCGGAAGTGCCGGCTTCGTCCTCAAGCTCGCGCTGAAGATGCCTAGTTCGAAAATAAACTATCTCATCTCCGACGAAACCTGGCAAGCTAGGGAAGTGAAAAAGGACGCGAAATCGGTGCCGGCACGTAAGATTGCCAAACTCGGAGATGCTCCCTGGAACGACATTTTCTCCGCACCAGCCGAGCTTAGCGGAGCCAGCAATGCGTTCCTCGTCTTGCCGGGATTTCGGGTGGAGCGGCTCTTCACGGTGCCGCGTTCGGAGTGGGGTTCGTGGGTCTGCATCGCCTTCGATAACAAGGGCCGGATCATCGCCAGCGATGAAGGGCGGAAGGGACTTTGCCGTATCACGCCGCCGCCTCCGGGAAGTCGCGAAGAGGTGAAAGTCGAGCATTTGGCCGTATCCATCTCGGCGGCGCAGGGACTCCAATGGGCATTCGGCAGTCTGTACGCGATGGTCAATGGCTCTGGCAGCGGGCTGTACCGGCTGCGCGATACGACCGGCGAAGATCAGTTTGACGAAGTGACGAAGTTGCGGCCAATCGCCGGTGGCGGCGAGCATGGACCGCATGCCGTGCGGCTATCGCCTGACGGAAAATCTCTTTTTTTCGTATGCGGCAATCACACCGACATTCCGAAGAAAATCGACGCCAGCCGCATCCCGACAAACTGGGGCGAGGATTTACTGCTGCCGCGCCAGTGGGATGCTAACGGTCATGCCCGCGGCCGAATGGCCCCCGGCGGCTGGATCGCCAAGACTGACCCCGATAGCAAACAAGTCGAATTCATCAGCATCGGCTATCGCAACTCCTATCGGTTCGCCTTCAACGCCGACGGCGAGATGTTCGCTTACGACTCGGACATGGAATGGGATGTAGGCACGCCCTGGTATCGGCCGACGCGCCTGGTCCATGCGACCAGTGGCAGCGAGTTCGGCTGGCGCAGCGGCACCGGCAAATGGCCGGCCTATTATGTCGATAGCCTCCCGCCGGTGCTCGACATCGGACCAGGCTCGCCGGTCGGAATGACCTTCGGTTACGGTTCCCGTTTCCCGGCCAAGTATCAAAAAGCTCTGTTCTTGCTCGACTGGACCTTCGGCACCATTTACGCCGTGCATCTGGAACCGGATGGAAGCAGCTATAAAGGAGTCAAGGAAGAGTTTCTGTCGCGCACTCCGCTGCCCTTGACCGATGCGGCCATCGGGCCGGACGGAGCGCTGTACTTCACCACCGGCGGCCGCGGAACTCAGTCCGAGCTGTTTCGCGTTACCTATGTCGGCAAGGAACCGACCCGACTTGTCGATCCGCGCGATCCGCGCAATGCGGAACTGCGCAGACTGCGGCACTCTCTGGAACGCTATCATCGACCGGATGAATTTGGCGCAAAAGAGGTCCGGTTTTCCTCTGGCTTTCCAACGATTTACTCGTCTCTCGGTCACTCCGACCGCTTTATCCGCTACGCCGCCCGCTTGGCCTTGGAACACCAAAATCCGGCCCTCTGGCAAGACGAGTTGCTCTCTGAAAGGGATGCCGAGACACTCCTTACCGGCGCGGTCGCCCTGGCGCGGCAGGGCGATAAGTCAGTGCGTGGCCGACTGCTTGCCGCGCTCGATCGGCTCAATTACGATCAGCTAACCCAGACGCAGCAGCTGGAGTTGCTGCGAGTCTATCAACTCATCTTCATCCGCATAGGCGAACCGGATGCGGCCTCCGCGACTCATTTGACGAAAAAGCTCGATTCCCATTATCCCGCCAAAACGGATCCATTAAATCGTGAACTCGTAACTTTGCTCGTCTATCTGAAATCGCCTACCGTCCTTGCCAAAACCATCGAGCTGATGCGGCAAGAATCGAAGAAGACGAATGCGGAGCAAATGGACGAGCTTCTGGCGCGCAACCGCGGCTACGGCGATGTCATCGCCAAAATGCTGGCGAATGGTGCGGATCTGCAAAAGCTCCATTATTTGTTTGTGCTTCGCAATGTGCGGGATGGCTGGACGTGGGAGCAGCGCAAGTTTTATTTCACGTGGCTGAACGATGCTCGTAAGCACAGCGGCGGCGCCAGCTACCAAGGCTTCCTCAACAACATCGAAAAAGATGCCTTCGACAACGCCAGCGATGCCGAGCGATTGGCGATCGAATCGGCGGGTCTGCGAAAACCGTTCAAAATGAAAGAGCTGCCCAAGCCCAAGGGTCCAGGCCGCGATTGGAAACTCGACGAGCTAGTGAGGCTCGCGGAACCCCAATTGAAAGGCCGCGATTTCAAAAATGGTCAAAAGATGTACGCGGCCGCCCGCTGCATCATATGCCATCGCTTCAACGGCGAGGGCGGCGCCACCGGACCCGATCTCAGCCAGGTCGCCGGCCGATTCAGTTTGAAGGACCTCTGCGAATCGATCGTTGAGCCGAGCAAGGTGGTCTCCGATCAGTATCGCGCTTCGGTTGTCACCACGGAGAGCGGCAAGCTCTACACCGGGCGCATCGTCACCGAAACGAGCGAGAAGCTGACAATCCTTCTCGACCCGGAAGACTCGACGAAGATTGCCGAAGTGAAAAAGAGCGATATTGAAGAGGTCAAACCTTCTTCGGTGTCCCTGATGCCCGAGGGTTTGCTCAAGCCCCTCAACGACAACGAGGTGCTGGATTTGCTCGCTTATCTGCTGTCGCGTGGGGATCCCAATAGTCCGATGTTCCGCAAGTGATCGCCGTCCGCCTTGTGCGCCTCGACACAGGTGGATATAATGTTATTGTGTTCAGCGAAACACCTTTTCCCCAAGGGGGCGACTTGGTTTCGACCGGGTAAGTTGAGGTGCAGACGGCGTGTCGTGGTTGATGAGCTGGCCACGTAAAAAGCTCATCACACAATTAACTGCTGAACCGCAGTTGACTCTGGCTGCCTAATAACGGCTGCCCCGTGTCCGGGAGCTTCGCCTGAGAGGTCTCGGCTCGGTTGCCAAATCAGGCTCGCTATCACCAGAAGTCGGTCCTTCGGGATCGGCTGCACCGGTGGCGGTGACGGCTAGATTCACAATCGGTTAGCTCTTTCCACATCCTGCTTGGCGGAGGTTGGAAGGGCGAACGTGCCTGGCGAAGCCGCAAGGCTCCGGCCCGGCGAAAGAAGACAAGCTACACACGTAGAAGTTTGCACTGAGATGCCACGGGACCGGGGTTCAATTCCCCGCGCCTCCACTAAAACCCCTCAAGGATCAAGACTTGAGGGGTTTTCGTTTAGAATCTGTTCCAGAACGGTAGTCCTAGCTGAGCCGCGACCGTTAGGGAGTGGTTTTTTCAAGCCATTAGGCCACCGCTCTCTTACCGTCGCGGCTCAGCTACTCCTTCCGTTCACTGAGAGACCGAATGGTCTAATTGCAACGCAGCCAGACAGCGAAGCGGTCGCCATCAAGGGCGAGGTGCCAGCCCCCGCCAGGCGACCAATTTCGGCGGCCCAGCTTCATTGCCACCTTGCCGTCGATGAACGCGGCGTACAATCCGCGGTTGGCCTCCTTGATGTCCACGTGACTCCGCGAATGGATACCGCAATACTTGCGTAAGAGTAGCAACCGCTCAATGCGCTGCCGCGTCTCTTGCCCCCAATCGAAGAAGTGCGGCCAGAACACACACGGGGTACCGGGATGCGTCAGGATGTAAGCATATCCCATCGACACCGTTTCGCCAGGGAAGTGGCGTGTACCATCGTTGTGACAACTATGTTCGTAATCCCGACGATATTCCGTATCGTGATTGTCCAAAAATGTCACGGAGCGGCTGGGCCAAAAACCAAGCACGCCACCGGGTACTACTCGACCGTTGTGCGTCGTGTGCAATCGGCCGTAATCGTCACTCAAGCACGCTTCGTAAAGAAGATAACGCGTCGGGAAGTCGAACGCCGTCGTCTTACCGCCGGTGGCATCGATCCAGCTTGTGACTTTTTGGCGGTCGCCGTCGTAGAACTCACCGACGGAAAAAGCAGGCTCGGTGGCATCGTTGTACTCAGCGATGAATTGTCCGGCGTAACCCTTAGTCAAATCGTATCTCCAACCCTGAAAGCCGATATTCTTCAGCTTCCGCAGATAGTTCTTGATGGCGTTACGGACATCAGGGTTGTGGTGGTCCAGATCACGGCCGGCGGCGTGGTGTTCGCCGGAATCGAGATGGCCGGTGCCCACGCCGGAAGAATCGTCCCGCGCGATCGCCGCCCGATTGTCAGGAAATGGAGGATCGTCAAAGTCTGCCCCACTCGTATGGATGCCGACGCGATGATTTATGACCACATCAGCCAACGCACGTACGGGTTCCAATGCTCGGATGGCCGAGCGCAGCTCCACCTCACTCCCATAAACCGTATCGAACTTGTTCCAACGGCGCGGAATGTAGCCCTGCGGCGCCAGCGAATCGGACGGCGGCGGGAACCAGACCCACGTGAAGCCGGCTGCCTTGATCGCCGGCGCAGTTTCCTCAATAATGCGATACCAACTCTTGCGATTCCCGGTCGCCGGATCGCGTCCTCCTTGGTGCGATTCCCAATGAAAACCTTCCAGTAGGATGTCACGCCCATTCCCAATGTATTGTCTCGCTTCCGCCGGAGCATGGCCCTGGGGGAAGGAAACAACTGCAACCCACGGCACTTTGATTTCTTGTTGCATATCTCGGTTCCGCCCTCAAGCTGTGGACGCAGCCCTCCCAGGTTGGCCGTCGTCCAACTGTTCTTCAGTAAGCCTCAACCAAGACCCATTCCGTCTGGGCCTCCCCTTGAAAGAGGCGCCGTCTCCACGGCTCGATGGCCTCCGATCGCGGAACCCGGAGGCCAACAATCACTAGTAGAGCAAGCGGCGCGCCAATGGAACTTTTGCCGATTAACTCTGCTCGGGCGAGAGAAAAAATCCTCTTTTTCATCGAGAAATTCGCGGCGCGGCTATCCTTACTGTTTTTGCTCTCAAATTTTCGCTTTTTTTCACAGTTTCGCGCGCTCGTTTATGGGCCGTGGGCCGAAGGAAAATCGGAACTGATACAGAAGCGAGTGAGAAAAAAAGGTGCGACTGGCGACAGAGCTGAGCAATTCCGCTACAACGCATCCTCATCCAAATCGGCTGAAGGATGCGGTTCCAGAATGCCCCGCAAGCGTGTAGCCGCTTCGATGAGTAGCTCGGGCGGATCGGGCCATTGCTCCAATATCACAGCCCCGTTGAATGCACGCCGGTGCAAGCGTTCCGCGAACGCTCGAATGCCCGCATCATCTTCGCGCGATGGACCAGTGAACAGAGGCAAGTGGCTATCGCGATCGCCGTAATTCTCGTGGGCGTGAACGTGAATAATGGGGACGTTATCGGCCAGCAGGTCAAGGTAACGGATGAAATTGTTGCGGGTTGGCTCGCACAAATTGGCGTGGCCGATGTCGAGACACATGCCGGCCGTGCCGTCCGGGAAGTCGGGCAACATGTTCAGACAAGCAAATGTTTGATTGAAATCTTCCGGCGTCGTTCGAGGCGTGTTTTCGATACTAATTCGCAGATTCGCGGCAGTCGCATACCGTAGGACGGGCTTCAAAGCCTGAACAAAACCCTCCGGGCCAGCCTCCATGTAGAGGTGCAGATTGACCAGGTCCGCGCCGATGTCGCGTGCAAAGTTGATGCTACGGATCAAGAGGGGATTTCCGCCGGCGTCGAGAGGGTTGGCTTGCCAGGGAGCGTGGACAGTGAAGAGGACATCGTGAGCGGCGCCCATCTCGCGTATCCAGGCGCGCCTGTCGGCGTCCATGTCTGGCTCGTCCCATCCCGCGATAGTGCCGTCGCTCGACTCCTTCTTGTCGGCAAACCACTCGAATGCATCGAAACCGTGCTGTAAAGCGAAGCGAAATGGCTCAAGAGTATCGGTGCACGAGATCGCGGTTTGATTGCCGATGCGAATGCGGGGCATCCCGAGAGATCCTTTCTATCGACTGCCGGCCCGCAGCCAATTTAGGTGGTTAAATTGGTGGTCTCAACCGTCTACCCCTATCTAACCACCTAACCACCTAAATTAACTGCGAGCTGGCAGCCCTCTTTCGCGGTCCTCATGCCGCGAGGGAATCGTCGGCGCTTAGCCCCACCTGCGGCCGGGTTTGCACAATGTAGTATCGCCCGCCGGCGATCGCCCCCTCGATATCCTGGGCCGAGCCGAGCAAACGCTCCACTTCCGCGCCGATGCGGGCGATGGAACGCAGCAGCTCATCGCGGAACTTAGCGTCCCAAACGAGCTTTTCTCCGCGATAATCCAGCAACCGATGCTCCGGCTCCTCGGCCAAAAAACTATCATAAAGACCCGCGCCGGCAAAGCCCGGTAAATCCTCGCCGTTGGAATCCGAGCGGAAGATCACCCCTTTGCCGTAAATACCGATACTTTTACTTGGGTAAGAGAGGATTTCCGGTTGGAGATCACTCTTTTTGCAGAGGAAGCTGAGCGCTCGGCCGGGATAATTGCCGACCAGTGTCTCGCCCATGCCCAGCACGACCTCGGCAAAGATTTCGCCGCGCGCCCCCGTGAGCGGATTGGCGGTATGGATGACGAAAGCATAATCGGCCGGCACGACTTCCTGAATGAGCACGGCCATTTGCAGACTATCGTGCGGAATGCCGCGAGCGCGGCGCGATAGATAGGCGCGATCGTTCCACTTCGACGCCCAAACGCGCCGGACGGCGCTCCACGTCTGTTCCCACGGCACAGGTGGCAATCCAGCGTGCTGCCAGTGCTCACGTAGCACACCCTGGAGATCCGGCGGCGGCGATAGTTGCAGCACCTTCGTTCGCACTTGTGCCAGTGCATCCGAAGGTTTCTCACCCGCTTGAGCGATCAACGCGTCGCACTCTTCTCTCAGGCGGCGATTGCGCTCGTCGGCCAGTACGCGCTCAAAAACGCCGAACGGTAACGCGATCGACTTCGGCAAATACATCCAGTCAGCCAATCGGCCGCGCAGACCGTTCAAGTTGTTGGATTTGCCACCCACTATGTCCGGTTTGAATTCTTCCTGGCCGATCACCCAACCGGCAAATTCTGCCAAGTTTAGCCGCGGCTCGAAGAGGAGCGCGTTTGCGCTCGGCTGCGCGTCGCGGCTAACCTCACCTTCTTGGTACTCGACATCGCCGCTTGGCGTCACCAGTAACGACAACGTTTTGCCGGCAAGTTCTCTGAGTCGTTGATATTCCTCTTGGTCAAAGCAGGTGGCGAAGAGGACGCCGACGTTCCGTGCGCGTACAGCAACATGCGAGACGAGATCCGGCGCGTCGCAGGTCAAGACAGCCTTCGCTCCTTCAGGGATTTCCTCATCGCCGCTCACTTCATCCGCGACGAGTACCGTCGGCTCCGAGAAGCGTTCGCTTTGCACGTCGAGGAGCCGTTTGACCGCGCGGACTTTGCCTCCGCCGCTCGCGGAGCTGATGATCTGCCAACCGCCTAGCCCTGCCTGCTGGCGCAACATACGGTCGAGCGGACGCAGTAACAGCGACAGCGTGAAGGCGGGTCCGCCGCGAATTACTTCCTCACTAAACAGCGGGATGGTCCACGGCTCTGCATGAAACGCAGCGCCCAGCGCCTCTGCCTTTGATTGCAGACGCTGATAGATGTCGCTGGTGAATTCCTGTACCCAGCGCGCGATCCGCTCCGTCACTGCACGAGCATGCAGCGCCCAATCGCGGCCCTCTCGCGGCAAACCGAGCAACGCGGACCAGTGATCGCTACAGATCGGCAACTCCGCGGAAACGACCGTCAAACAGAGATTTCGCAAGGCAGAAAGAACCAGTTCGGCTAGCTCATTGGTCTGCAAGTCGCTCAGGCTCTCCCGCTCGATCGTCGCCCGCAGACACTCTTCGAGGGCGAGATCGAGGAAGAGTAAGTCGCGCAGTGCGGCATCGTCTTTGTTCGCGGCCATCGTCTTCGCCAATCCCTCGCGGGCCGAAGTGACGGCAGCAGCCAGCACGCCGGCAGATGGTAATTTAGCGCGCAGCGCGAGCAGATCGTCGAATTGCTTATTCAGTCCGCCGTCGAGCCGCCCACGTGCCGCGGCTATGGCGCTATCGAGGTCCGTACCCGAATGCACCGACTTGAGGATGCTCAGAAAATGCTCGAATTCTCCGATCAGGGCATCTTTGCGATCGGCATAAAACACCGGCTCGCTTTTAATCGGCCGTTCAAAGCTTTGCAGGCGAGCGCGGGTTACACCACCCTGTTCAAGAGTCCGGTAAAACGCGGTCGCATCGCCGTTGCTGCGCAGGAAGGCCAGGTAGGCTTGGCAAATCACCACGTCATCGGGCGTGGTGTTGTTGTGCAACTTTTGATGCCATTCCTCGATGAAGTGGCCGGCTGCCTCCTTGAGATCATTGCGATGCATGATATGCAGGATCTCATCGCGCACACGCTGTCCATCGCCGCCGCGACCTAATGTCGTGAACATTTGGCGCGCCCAAAAGCGGCAACGGGATTCCGGCGAATGAGAACGCCACACGCTCGCCAGCCGTGCCGTGAGCCGATCTTGGGCGTGGCTCAATTCGCGAGGTTTGGTATTGTAGCGACGTTGCCAATCGAGTTGGCGGATGGCACTGTAGCGCAGCCAAGTAAACAGCAGCGCGAGGGAATCCTCGTCGCCTCCTGCCTTGCCCAGCAGATCATGACACAGGTTGAAGCGGTGCATCAATGTCCATGAGCTGGCTCCCATCTCGGCACCGATGATTTCTTCGGCGAGACCGGCCAGGTTCGGTGCGGCAAGATGGGCATCCAGTTCGGCCTCGAACAGCGACAAGAACAGATCGTTGCCGTCGCTCTTGAGCCAGTTGGCCTCTCCCTGAAGCAGCACGAAACGCATGCCGCATGGAACCTCGCCTTCGGCAGGCTTGGGGAAGTTCAGTTCCAGATACTGCAGCCCTTCTCTTTCCGTGAAGGGCGTGCGCGCAGCCTTGTCCGCGATCGTGGTTCCTTGCGGGCGATAGTTGTCCGGAGGAGTCTGCCAATCGTGACGAAATTGCCAGGATAATCCCCAGTGTAACACCAAGGGTCTCTCGGCATCACAGACCAACCGGACGCGAACCCTTTCCGGCGTTCGCTGCACGGATGCCGCCAACCGATCGCCGCTGTCGAGCGTGTACGTTTGCCGAGCAGCCTCCTCTTGATCCAGCCAGGCGGACAACGCTTCCTCGGGTGAGCGACTGTTTGGGCGGAGTAGCGTTATCTGAAAGTCTTTACCGCCGTGTTTGATCCAGCGATTTTCCTTCGACGAATGGATGACGAAAGCCAAGCCTCGCCACGGACTCGATGGATCGAAGTTGATGGCGACTTCTTTTCGGCCATCACCTGCGAACGGCGTCCGCACGGCGTTGCCATCGAAGGGTGTCGTTCCCGGCGGCCAGCAATGCTCCGGAGGACGTTCCCAAGCTCCGCCAGGACGTCGGCTCAGGCCCCAGTGCAGAACACAATCGGCGGCACTCTGATGGGCTATCGTCAAAGTAAGTCCGTTGCCGTTGGCTGCCTGCGTCACAGATACGCCGTCGGCGAATTCCGAAGTGCTCTCGGTTCGTGTTGAATCGGCCATGTTGAAGGATCCTCCTTGCAAACAAATCCTTATCGGCCAAAAACCCGTCCCATAGTGAGCAATTCTCGTGCCTGCTCAAGCGAGGCGATTTAGGATCTCGATCCCCCGCTCCAAGGTGCGATCATCGGCGGCGTAGCTGAGGCGAAAATGCGTGTCGCGTGTACTGAATACATTGCCAGGGATCATCAATAGATTGTTGCGAATTGCTTCAGCGACGAATTCGCTGCCCGACGCCCGCGGCACTTTCGGCAAAGCATAGAACGCTCCTTCCGGACGAACCAGTTCGTAACGACCCTTCAACCCGTCGTAAATTCGATCACGTTTGCGTCGATATTCACCAACAATGGCGGACACGTCATAATCCCACGCCGCGATGCCGGCGTGCTGCACAATGCTCGGCGCACAGACGAAAGTGAATTGTTGCAGCTTCGTCATTTGTTCGATAACCGTCCGCGGGCCGTGTGCGAAACCCAGACGCCAGCCGGTCATGCCATAGGCTTTGCTAAAACCATCGAAGACCAACACATCCTCGTTGAATTCCGCTGGACTGGCGAACGGCTGATCGTAGCAAAAAACGCGATAGACCTCGTCGCTCATCAGCAATACGCCGTGCTCAGCCGCGAGCCTTGCCAGGTCGCGCAGCACCTCCCGCGGATGGACGCGGCCGGTCGGATTCGCGGGACTGTTGACGATGATGGCCTTGGTACGCGGCGTCAGAGCGGATCGGACGCGATCCACGTCAATCGAGAAATCGGGATAGGTGTCGATCAAAATCGGGTTTCCCCCCGCGAGCCGAATCAGATGCGGATACATGACGAAATAGGGATCGAAGACGATCACTTCATCGCCGGGGTTCACGGTACAGTTCAACGCGAGCATCAACCCGCCGCTGGTGCCGCTCGTGATAAAAAGCTCACGGTCGGGATGTCGATAGCGAGCGCGGACATCGGCATGAATCTTCTCACGCAGTTCCGGGATGCCCTGCGTGATCGTGTAAGCATTGGCACCGCGGTCGATCGCGGCATTGGCGGCAGCCTTGATCGGCCCCGGGACGTCGAAATCCGGCTGACCAATACTGAGATCAACAGGATCTTTCAGCGAGCGAGCCAATTCAAAGATTTTACGGATGCCCGAAGACTCAATAAGACGAATCCGATCGGAGATCCAGCGCTGGTGATCCGCCCGTTGGGCCATGTCGTGATTCTCCTTGAAAGTCTCGATACGGTTAGGGTTGTTTCTGAGGCGCGGTTATCAAATCCAGTCCGTTCGCCCCAAGATGATGGTCGAGCAAATCGATTTGCCCATTCTGCTTGAGGCGTGCGAACAGCTTGCTGCGTTCTTCCTCCCAGATTTGTCGCAAATAGTACGGATTGTCCTTGCGACCGATTTCATACTGGCGGAGTCGCTTAAGAAAGCGATCGGCCTCTTGCTGGGCTAGCAGTTTGCGCGAGTGGACATAGGCCGCCGTTTCTTGTTCGAGACGATATTTCTCGGCCTCGGCCATGCGCAGATCGCGGGCCACGTTTTGTTCGGCGGTGTGGCGGAGTGTGGTGTTGCGCGTTTGAGCCAGGGCGACGCTGTCGAAGTCCGGTTTCACGTCGTCCGGCGGGGCAATCAGGGCCACGCGGGCATCGAGGATTTGTACACCCAGGCGATACGGATCGATCCATGTCTGCGTCTGCTCTTTCAGCACGGGGCGCATTTCGTTTTTGCCGTTGAGGAGAACATCATCGACTGTGCGGCCGGCAACCCATTGGCCCATGACGGACTCGACGGCGCGGTTCAGTAGTGCGTCCACACGATCGGCCTGCAACACAAATTCGGCCTCTTCATTGGGGCGGACCTTGTAGGTGAGAATCGCCTGCACGTTGACGAGATTGTGATCGCCGGTCAGAAGCTGGCCGGCCGGCATCGCTTCGCCGGAGAAATCGTCCTCCTGATAACCGACGGTGACGCTCTGGACGCGATCGACAGCGACGCGATCAACTCGATCCATGCCCCAAGGCAACTGAATCGCCAGTCCAGGCTCCAGAGGATGAGGCAACAAGCGGCCAAAACGGCGCACCACGCCGCGCTCGCCGGGCCGAACCTGCACCACGCCCGTCAGAGCGTAGACAGCCACCAAAACCACTGGTACTAACCACCACCGCCGCATGATTCACTCCAAGATAATCAACCACGAAACACACGAAACACACGAAAACGACAAAAATCAAATCAACAATACTTGACCGTTATGGCCCTTTCATTGTCTGTTTTGTCTTTTTTTCGTGTGTTTCGTGGTTCAATTCTCTGCTCGGCTTGGGTGGATTGAACAACAGGTCGAACAATTCGCGGTGGGTCGAGAGCAGCAGTGTGGTCTTGTTATCACCGAGGATGCGCTGGTATTCTTCCAACTTCTTCAGAAACGTGAAGAATTGTGGATCCTTTTTGTGCGCCTCGTTGAGGATGCGTTCGGCCTCGACATCGGCGGCGTTTTTCAAAGTCCGCGATTTCGCTTCTGCCTCGGCTCTCAGCATCTCGACGCGTTTTTTCCCTTCGCTCTCGATGTTTTGTTTGAGCTGCTCGCCCTCACCTTCGTATTCCGCCTTTTTTTTACTGCGTTCGCTTTTGATGCGCTCGAAGATGGCTTCGCGCACAGCCGGTGGATGATTGGAGCGGCGCAGCCGAATGTCCACTACTTCAATGCCGTATTCGGTCTCCGCTTGTTTTTCCAGAGATGTGATGCCCACGCCTCCGTGGAGCAGGTGTTGACGTAGCTCCTCGCGTTTGGCATCCACTTTATCCGGATTGGTATCGATGAGATCATCGAGTTCCATCCGGCCAATTTCGGCGCCTAGCTCGCTGGTGATGCGTTGACCCAGGATGGCCTGCGCTCCGGCGGGTGTACCGACGCTGCGGATGAATTGGTCCACGCCTCTGGCATCGGCGATGCGCCAGCAGACGTAGGCATCGATCGTCAGGGTGCGGTCGATGGTGTTGCGCTTGGGGTCCCGAGTCAACAATTCCGCACCCGGAAGGTCGAAATATTGCAATCGGCGATCGAGACGCTGAACGGACTGAATCGGCCAGGGCCATTTGAAGTGCAGACCGGCCTGCTCGTCGTTTCCGCCGTCAAATGTCTCCAGGTGTCGCCCAAACTGCGTCAAGTAGACGTATTCGGTGCGGTCCACCGTAAAGACACACATCGGGGCGACAATCGTCGTCATTATTAAAGCGAGGAGTACCAGAAGTTTCCAGAACATCGGGGTATCTCGTTCGTTTTTGGTTAGCAACGCTTCGCAGAAGCGTTGGGATACGCAACACTTCTACGAAGAGTCGCTAACCCAGCTACGTTTCGCCGCGCGGGTTCGACGGTCGCGATTGGGGAGCGGGTACCATGCCGGGCGTGGGGAAACCAAACGGACCAAGCGGAACCAACCAGAGGTTCCGACGGCCGGGGACTTTATCCGCGTCGATGATGACTTTCTCGCGATTGGCCAAGGCCGCCGACAACGCATCCCAATACGCGCGGAAATCGATCAACATTTGTCTTTCTGCGAGCGCTTCCTCGCGGCCGCGTAGGTACTCTTCTCCCACCTCGGCCGCCGGCCTACCCTTGCTCAATTCCTTCCATGCGGCGCGGAACAGGCGCCATTCCTCGGCCAAATCAAGCCGGTGGCGCAGCCGAAAGCGGGCATCGAACGACGCTTGATCGGCCTGAGCGAGGAGGATTTTCTTCCGCGCCTCCGCCTCGGCCTCGCGCACCTGTTTCAGTCCATCGGCCTGTTGTCGCCGTTCGTCGCGCAGCACCTTCTCCTCGCCTTGGTTAATAAGCAGATCACGTGTCTCCATGGCGCGCGTGACTTCGTGATAGGCAGGAACCACATCTTGCGGCGGGTGCATGTCGTGCAAATCCAAACCCTCTAGCTGGATGCCGATTCCGTTCCCGCCGTACTCGGCGCAACGCCGGCGCAGGCGTTCCAGGGCGATGTCCTGAAATCGGCCGCGGTTGCTGGTTAACAACTCGGCGAACGTTCGGCCGGCGACGGCCTCACGGAGCACCGACTCCGCCGCGCTCCGCAGGATCGCGTCGGGGTCCGCCGCCTCAAATAGATAAGCGTGCGGTTCGGAGATGATGTAGCGGATGGTCCCTTGCAATTCGATGAGGTTATTGTCGCCGGTAATCATAACGGCTTCCTCTGGCATCGACCGAATGCCTTCATTGGCATGGAGGCTGCTCCAGGAGCCGGCGCTCAAGGCCGCCTTGCCGGCGAAGCTGCGAAAGCCGATTTCGATCGTGTGAACGCGGCGGGGTTGCACGCGCGTCACCGTGTCGATGGGCCACGGCCAGCACCAGTGTAGACCGGGGCCAAGATTCTCCGCGAGTGGTCGGCCGAAGCGGCGGACGACGCCGATTTCATCAGCGGCGATGGCGTTGAGACCGCTCAGTGCCCAACTGCTCAGCAGCAACAAGAGGAGAGCGGCAAGCACGGATTTCCACTGATGCGACAGCCAGTGCAAGCCTTCGTCAAAGTCGAGGCGATGTTCGAGCCAGTCATTGACCTGGCGCAGACCGGCGGTGAGATGCTGGAAGAACGGGCTGGTCGCGGTGCGCTCGAACCAGAGTAAGCGCATGGCATTGAGCAACACCGCCAGCGAGCCGAGTTGATGATAGACGACGGCAGCGACCGGCGATTGCTCGTACCATGAAGCCGGAACCAAGAAAGGCCACAACCAGGCCGTAACGAGAATGCCGACCGCGTTGACGCCGAAGGCGAAAATCACGATGTTCTGCTGAATAACGCGAACCGTCTCGCGCGCCAGGCGGAGCAGCAGCGGCAAATGCCGCAACGGATCGCTCATAAAAACGACATCGCCGGCTTCAGCGGCGATGTCCGCACCCGTGCCGCCAATGGCCAAGCCGACATCAGCCCGCGCCAGGGCGGGGGCGTCGTTGATACCGTCGCCCATCATGGCGACCTTGCGCCGCTTCGGTCTTACACGCTCCCGGCTCGACTTCTGCCAATTGGCGATAAACTCGGCCTTTTGCGGCGGCAATAGCTGAGCGTACACTCCCGTCAGTCCGAGGTCGTCCGCCACGCTCCGTGCCGCCGCTTCGCGGTCGCCGGTCAGCATGGCGATGTCGCGGATGCCCAGCGCCCGGAGCTCTTGCAGGACGGCCGCAGCCTCCGGCCGCACGCGATCTCGCGCGCCCAAGACGCCCAAGACGCGACCATGTCGAGCGACAAATAACGACGTGCAACCCGCGGCGTCGAGGCGTTCGAGGGTAGATAACGCCTCCTGCGGTAGACTAAGTCCCAGTTCTTCGATCAGCTGCTTGTTGCCGACGATCAGTATTTCCAGGTCGGAGGACTGCGCGGTGACACCGATGCCAGGATAGCTTTGAAATTCGGCGATGGTTTCCAGAGTCAGGCCGCGCCGCGACGCTTCTTGCAGTATGAGGCGAGCAAGGAGATGCTCGCTGTGCTGCTCCGCCGTCGCGGCCGTGCGCAGTAATTCCTCGACTGAGACGCCCTCCATCGGCACGATTTCGCTCAACTCCAGACGCCCCTCCGTAAGCGTGCCGGTTTTATCGAAAGCGAATGCAGTGACTGCCGCCAGGCGTTCGAGCGACGAGCCGCCTTTGATCAGGATGCCCGTGCCCGCGAGACGGCCCAGCGCCGCGATTATCGCGGCCGGCGTTGCCAGGATGAGAGCGCAGGGACAAGCGACCACGAGCACCGACAGGGCCGGCAGGGTCACGAGCTGCCTGAAGCTCAGATTCGTCGCCGGGGGGCGCATCCAGCCCGTGCCGTAACCCACCAAACAGACGAGAAACGTCAGCGCCGATAATGCAAGAACGGCGGGCAAGAAATAACGGGCCAGGCGGTCCGCGGTGCGTTCGAGCGGTGCCTTGTCCTTGAGAGCGCGGGCGGTCATTTCGATGACCTGGCCAACCACGGTATGCTCGCCGACCCGACGTGCCTCCACGGTTAGAGCACCGAACTGGTTGAGTGAGCCTGCTAGAACCTCATCGCCCGGTCCCTTGTCCACCGGCAAACTCTCGCCTGTCAACGCGCTGACATCGACGGCCGATCGGCCCTCCAAGACGATCCCGTCGGCAGGCACGCGCCCTCCCGGTTTGACGACCACGCGATCGCCGGCCCGCAACTCGCCGACCAGAACCCGCTCCTCAACACCGTCGCGCAGCCGCCAGCATCGCCGCGGGCAGATCTCGACGATGCGCCGGATTGCCCGCTGCGTGCGTTCGAAGGTGATGCTCTCCAGGCATTCGCCGAGCATGCCGATGAAGACGATCTCGGCTGCAACGAGATGTTCCCCTACGTAAATGGCAGCAACGCAAGCGATGGCCACGGCCAATTCCGCCCCGATACGTCCCTCGAACAGCGAGTTGAGCGAGCGGTAAACGATGGGCACGCCGCCGAGGATGGCGGCCAAGAGAGCGATGCGATAGCCATACAGCTCATTCGGCCACGACGGCAGCGGCAGTCCCCATGTGGCTAGCCACTTTGCGACAATCGGCCACATATCGGCGCTGATGATTATGCCAACCAGTGCTGTCAGCAGATACAGGCCGAGCCGGCTCTCCTGCTGGAAGGCGTGATCGGCATGAGAGATCTCGCGGTGCATTCGGCCGGCTCCGGCATGCGGCATCAAAGTGGGTGACTCAGATTTGTTCAGGCTACGGTGAGCGAAGAGCGCCGTCAAGCGGAGGTCGCGCGAATGGCGGCGTCATCGAGCACGTCGATAGTGATTTCTAGCGCTATGGAATTAAGAGCACTGGCTGCTTGACTTTCCCACATCGGCCCTTGATAATCGTGGGCTAACATCGTCTTGGAACTGCTGAGGTAATGACAGCGAGGTCCGTAATGGCGCACCGCTTGTCCTGTCCCAAGTGCAACCGTCGTATCAACGTCCCGAAAGCGATTCGCTGTCCATCCTGCGGCGCGAGACTGACCAAAGCCGTAGCTGCACCGGACGACGAAGATTATGAACTCGTGGAGGAGGAAGGCTTTGAACTCGTGGAGGATGCCGGCTCGCCCCCCACGCCGGCCGCGCGGCCGAAGGGTCCGCGGAAGAAAAGGAAGAAGAAGGCAGCCCCCAAGCGATCCCTGCTCGTTCCTGCTCTGGCGATCGGCGGCGGCTTGCTGGGTGTTGTGCTACTCATCGGTGGGCTAGTTCTGTTGTTCCGTAACAAAGGGCCTGGCGGCGCGGGCGATGTCGTGAGCAGTCTCCTGGGTGGGGGCACTGCCGTGATCGACGAGTTGCCGGACCCACCAGCGGCGGAAGACTCTCCTCAGCCGGCACCCGAGCCGGAAGCGCGGAAAGGCACGTCGCGGACCGCCTGGACCGGCAAGCCCGACCCGGCGACGAAGCCAGTGGATTATTCCCACGCCGTTGGCGCCGCCACGCCGGAGCAACTCATACTCTTGGCTGCCCAGAATGGACCGTATGCGATGGGCGTTCCGATCTTCTCCGAGCCTGCCCAACGGGTCAAGAACGTCAAGACGAACGACCCCAACAAGCCGTGGAAGATCGTTCCGCTGGCCGACGCGTCGTTCCCCGTTGTTGATATCCTCACTGGCAAAGAAGTGGGCACGTTTCCAGCGTCGTGCAAACTCTCGCGGTACTACCGGCTCAGCTCAGACGGACAATACCTGGCCGGGTTCCAGATCCAATTCGATCCGGTTAAAAGGACCAACCTCGCGGTGCTCGCCGTCTGGAAACGGGGGAACGACCAGCCGGTCTTGCGGTGGCTCGTGCCTGGCCCCGTGTTTTGGATGGAGTTCCTCGGTCCTGATCGGCTCGCCCTGGCCATCAACGGCCGAACGCCGCGGCTCTTCGTGTTGGAAGCGACCAAGAGCGAACCCGTCGTAGGGGTCCCGCTCCCCGCCGACGTATTCCCGCCCACGCCCGATGAATATGGTCCGGACACGCTTCCACCATTCACAAACCAACAATATCCATGTGGTGCGGTCAGTCCAGGCGGGAACTATGTAGCTCTGGCTGGCAAGGGTGCCGTATCTGTGCTTGCCACGGCCGATGGCAAGCTCGTCGGTAAGCTCCGCACAAGTCCCGAACTAGGAATCAAGAACTATTGGGCCTTGGCGTTCGACGAGGCCGGGACCGAGCTGCGCGTGGGTTTCGGGGTCCAAAACCAGCAGACGCTTCACATCTGGTCGATGAAGCACGGCCAGATCCTTCACTCGGGTCCATGCGAGGTGGTCTCTCCGGAAGTTCTTTCCGGCCCCGAAAAGGGAACTTTGATCATCGGCGGAGTGGTCGTCGATTTGGAGTCCGGCAAACCAATCGCCGATGTGCCGGGGGGGATTCAGCGTTGGGCCGGTCCGGATCATTATCTCGCCCAACTCCCCCAGTCAGCCGTGAACGCCAAAGCTCTCGAACAGACCACCGACTTCGAGATCATGAAGGGGAGCTTCCTTACGCCATTCAAGCGGACGGAGTATCAAACGAGAGCGACGGCGTTCGCCGCTGAACGGGCGAAAGCCGCGGTGACCCGCCCGCAGACCTCGCTGGCTGACCGCACGCGCGTCGTGATCATCCAACCGCGGGCCAACCCGCCGTGGGGGGTGAAAGCCTCTCCGCCCCCGCCGCTCCCGCCGGAATACTCCCTGGCGATCTGGCCCGAGGCGTTCGCCGCGACCGAAGCCGCTGTGATTCGAGACGGCCGCAGCTGGGTCCGCTATGATCTGACGACTGGCAAACCCATCGGCCAAGCGGTCCGGCTCTGGCCGGATTCTGTCGTCGGCCTAGGTGGGGCCAACGGGCGGCTCCTCGCGCTCGCCCTCGACGGAAAAAGGCTCGCCCTCGTCGATCCCATCGATCCGACCCGCGTCGATATCTGGGAGAGTAGCGGCAAACGGCTCATCGGCTTACGACCTTATATGATCGACCCAATCACCTGGCTTGGGTGGTCGTCGAATGGGCAACTGTTGACCGCGACTACCGACCTGATCACCGGCTGGGACGTGGCGACCGGGAAAGCTCTCTTTGAAATCGAAGGCACTTACAAGAGTTTCACATTAGCTCCAGGCTGTTCCTGGCTGATGGCGACGACACCGGCTGGGAACCTCGACTTCTTCGACGCCGCCAACGGCAAGCAGCTGGGGCGTCTTCCCGGCTCGACCGTGGTCTCGCTAGCCCCGGACGGCAAAACGTTAGTCTGCGAAAGTCCCGGAATTGTCGTTTGGGATCTTGAAAGCGGAAAGCGCTCGCCCGCACCCGAAATGCCGATCGGACTTGTGATCGGCTCCTGGGTTGGACCACGCTGCACGATCCGGTACATGGATACACAGGGGAACACGCCGGCCCGGTATCTGCTCTACGACCTCGATATGCACACGAATACATATTCGTTCGCGAATGTTCCCCCGATCGAGGTACGTAACGATTCGTTCGGCCGATCATGGATGGCCCGATTCGGGCCGGCGGGTCGCGGCCCGAACAACGCCCCATGGGGCTGGGGGCCGGTGCGGTTGCAAGGCAAGGATGGGTTCCGCGGCGAACTGGCCTTCGGGCCAGGCTCGACGATTCGGGTCGAGATCAACGTGGGACACGGGACCTACAACCAGAAGTTCGCGCAAGGTACAGCGCAGCAACTGCAACGGCGCGGCTTGAAGATCGGCCGCGACGGTTGGGTCCTCCGGGCCGACTACAAAGTGGGCACGAGTTCACGGAAATACACTGAACCCGTCAGTGGAAAGCAGTCTATCTCAGTAGCGTCCCTGACGATCACTTGGAAACTGATCGCTCCGGACGGAACGGAAGTTTGGCAGAATTTCGACGGCGGCGACTTCGATCCTTTCCGCTCGAAGTACGTCAAAGTCGGAAGCCGTCGAGGCCAAGTGAATCCCCGTCAAGGCGGGTATCAACAGGTCGAACTCGACTTCGGCGGCAGAGACTCTCAATCAGCCCAAATCGAGGAGATTTTGGAGCAGACGCTAATGAATCGCAACGGCCCTCCACCGGGGCTGCCCGCGTGCGTCGTCCGAAAGGGATCGGGCTATGAACCGTTGCCGATTAAGGGGAGCTTGGACGGCGCGCAGAAGCCGTAGGGGGCAATTAGGCCTTCCGGTCCTCGGCTAACTGGGACACCTCTCGGGAAGGCCGGGATTGACAATTGATCTCTCGAACTCTTAAAATCTGGTTAGAGTGCAAAAGGAGTTTGCACACTCCCTATCCTTGGCATCATTCCCCGCCCGTTCGGGCAATGCGGCCCTCCGATAGATTGATGATCGCTTCAAGAGCAGCCGGCCGAGCCGGTTGCTCCTGGTACTTGGGCATCGTTCTCACGTATTGTTGAGAAAACGCTCCGACAGCGGAATCAACGGGAGGCCCTCATGGATTCGACCATTACCCTAATCGCCACACGTGGACCGCTTTCCGGTCAGAAGTTCGTCTTTGCGGAACCGTCGAGGTGTTACATCGGCCGCTCGCGGGATTGCACGATCGCTCTTCCTCACGAGGAGGAGCATTTGGACGTTTCCCGTCACCATTGCCTTCTCGAAATTACTCCTCCGGCTCTCCGCGTTCGCGACCTCGGAAGCCTGAACGGCACCTTCGTCAACGACAAGAAAATAGGGCAGCGCGGCATGCCGGTGGCGACGGGAGACTCGGACAAGAGCGCACAGCCGGCCGTGGCGCTGATCGACGGCGATGAAATCCGACTTGGCGAACACACCGCTTTTCGCGTTTGCGTTTTCACTGGGGAATGGGAAAATGTCGCCCAACGGCCTCGTCGTTCCAGCGGCGAGCTGCGTTTTGAAGAGCCGGTTCATTCGTGATCGCTGGGCGGTGCCGACGATGGCCGAGTATTTCCTCTGTCTCGACGCCGAGACATTTCTGAAACGCATCCGTCCAGCCTTCGCCGGCAGTTGGCGATTGCGAAGTTTCGAGCCATGCCGTTCGCTCTGCAAGGAACTCCTTCCCGCCGCGCGCGATTACACGCAGCGGTACCATCTCGGTGAAGAGGAAACACTAGTCGCTCAGGTCGCCGGAGGAGTTCCTTTTGATCGGGCTGTTTGGCGTCTTCTTGTCGGTGAAGTTCTCCTGTTCGCCGCCGTCGAAATCCCCGAATTTCAGAGCAATTCCGAAGCCTTGTGCTGTCTGCTCGCTCCCGAACAGTTTCGCCGCGGAGTGATGATCCGCGAGCAATTCGCTCCCATCCAGCAGGTTCTTCGGGGCAGTCGTGATCTAACGTTCGGTGCCGCCGTGTATCGACCGGACCAGGCGGGTTACAATGACCCCGAAGATGTGGCGCGGCTCGCCGCTTTTCTCGCCGCCGTTCAGCCACAGAATTGGACTGTGGACGACCTCCGCGCACTCCCCGAATTATGCGATGACGACGAGCGTTCCGACGAGCTGGCGTTCGTTCGTGAATGGTTCCCGGTCCTGGTCGATCTGTATCGGCGCACGCGAGTGGAGCAGCGTGTCTTGATCATCGAGAGCATCTATTGATCTACGTTGGTCTCGTGATTGGCAGCAATCGCGGACGCGGCACTACGACTCCGACCACGCTGCCGTGGCGATGTCGTAATTGCGCGAAGTTGAGGCGCAGAAAATCGTGGAGAGACCGCTCGGCACCGTTAGACAGGTACACGCGGGCCAGGTGAGCCATGCGGTTGTCGTAGAGGCGTTTGCTCTGTGTGTGCAGAGAGCAGCGGCCCGAATGGCGTCGCAGGTCGCCGTCGAAGCGGGGACTGATGTGGTACAGCTCGTGGAACAGCGTGATGAATTTGTCGTCAAAATCCTGATCGAGAAAGCGCGGCAGACAGAACGTCACCAGGTAGAGCATCTCGAGGCCTTCGACGAAGTAGCGCTGCACCTGATAATGCTTGGCGCCGCGCCGATGGGTCAGTCGTCCCTGTCCGAAACGCATGGGAGTGACCCGTGCTTGCAAACCGTGCCGCCGGTTGCTGCGTGCTTGCGTCATGCCGAAAAGCAGACGCGAGACATCGATGTGTCTCAGCTCCGGGCAATGGCGAACAATGTCGGCACAGAGCGCTCGAACGCGGCCGGAAAAATCGAAAGGAAGATCAACCGGTCCAGTCGAGAGCCAGGGCGGCGCCTCAAGACCGGCTGTTTGATGCCGCGCCCGCGCGGGTACACGCACCGCTCGCAACGGCAGCGGATTATCCGCCGCGCTCCACCGAAACTCCATCGGCAACGACACGCCTTGCTGAAGCAACTGAGTCCTGGCCACAGCTGTTCTCCCGAGACTTGCAGGAATCGCAACTACCTTGCCGCGTCCGGAGGCCCCCTTGCGCGAGTCGAGGCGCGTTCCGATCTGTCTATAATGATCGATTCCTTCCGTAAATCCAGTAAATTCCGACTTTGTTTCCAACCGATACAACCGTCAAGACGCCTCGTCGCGAAGTTCAGTCGGGCCAAAGCCCGCAAGAGGGAGCATAGTTCCCATGAATAGGTTAAGTCACAGGCGAGGGCTGCGTCGAAGCGGCCTGGGTTTGGCGTTACTGGCGTTGAGCGGCTGTCAGACGTGGATGGCCGGCATGACGTTGCCGTCCCCCCGCTATTTGGAGCATCCGCCCCAATATATCCCGCCTTCGCCGCCTTTCCCACTTCCGCGCGAATTGGCGTCGCAGGAAGCGGCCGCGGCGGCGCCCGCGATTGGCGCTCCGCCAGCAGTCCCGTTGCCGCCGGCTGTTCCGCCGGGTGCGCCGCCTGCTGTGCCGGGTCCCTGACGATAGCGCTGCCGCAGGCTGATTGGACTTGCTCGGTTTAGCGATATTCGTCGCGGACGGGGTAGAAGATATCGAGGGCGCGGACGGGTTCCTCCAGGGCAATGACCCGATGAGCCACGCCGCCGGGGATGAGGTAGAGGTCGCCGGCTTGCAGCGTCTTCTGCTCGTCGCCGATGAAGAAGATGGCCCGTCCCTGCAGCACCATCCCGACCTGCTCGTGTAGATGACTATGTTCTTCGACCACCGAATGCGGGGCGAGATCGACCACCGACAGCATCATGCTGTCGGCTGAGCAGGTTTGGATGTTCACACCAGGAAAAATGGTGTGAAGGCTCATTTCGTCAGCAGTGGGAAAGAACTGGCTCATTGCACGAATCCATCAGAAAATTTCACGACGGAAAGGACAAAAGACACCGGTAATCGACGACGGCACCATCCAGCAACGACCGTCGGTATTTGCTCTCCTTTTTGTCTTTTTCCGTCCTTTCCGTCCTTTCCGTGGTGATGATTCTTTTATCGCAGTCCATTCAGCATGTAGTGGACTTCGGCGCTTTGCTTGACGATGATTGCCATTCGCACCGGATCGTAGATAACCGTTCCGGGTCCGCCTCGTCCCTCCCAACTCTCCGGTTCAATACTCTGAATCTGATTCAGGATGATGCCGATGGCCTGGACCATCAGGAACTGATTCTCGATCGCTGGTAGCAGCGGGCTGGCGACACCCATCAGATCGCCGACGTAATAGGTGCGTACCGTCATCATCTCGCGGGCGCGAGCCAGTGTCGTCACCTCGATCGATTCCTTGCGAATCACGTAAGTCAAACCGACATCGGCCAGGACGCGCTTGAGAGCGGTGCGGCCGCTAACAGGCTTGTTGAACCGCAGCGTGATCGGCGTATCGTAGGTGACGTTCGCCTCCTCCATGGACTGCTTATCGATTAAGATGCTCTGGCCCATCTGCTTGGATAAGTGGTCGATGACGCTCTGGAACGTCTCCATGTGATAGTCCACATTGACGGGTTTCTTGAGCGCCTCGAGAATGGCCTTCTCCGCTTCTGTCAACTTGGCAAGGTTCGAGCGCCGCTTGGATTTTTCAACCCAGTCGTCCGGAAGATCATAATCCGATTTAGGAGCGATAGCGGATTTGTCCACTCCTGCCAGCGTGGCCGTCGTACGATCGAATCGATTCTCGCGGAGATTCCGAGCTTCGCCGATACGGCCTTTCATCTGCCGGAAGCGCTCGTTGGCGGCATCATAGGGGGATTTGGCCGCTTCGCTGATGCGCGGGTCGGGGAGGCGCCGCGCCTCCATCCGAGCTGCCGCCGCGGCCGGCTCGCTGGTTCGCCGCACGGTGGCCAGGACACGCACGTTGCCGACATCCCGCCTGAGCGCCGCCAACAGCGATTTGCGGCGTTCTTCGGATAGAGACGTATCCTTGCGAAGGGTGTCGATCAGGTCCTTGAGCACATCCAACGCTGCCTCGGTATCGTTGCGGAGCAGACGATAGGCTCGCATGCGGCCATCTTGTATTTCCTTCTCGACGCGCTGGGCCTCGATTTTCAGGCGTTCGCGCACTTCGGGCAGCGGATCGCTCGACTGGGCTGGCGCGAGGCCGACGGACAGATTTAGAGTCGTTACCCAGAGAGCAACCGGAATGATCCGACGAATTGCTGCGGCCATCGGTGTTCCCTCCAAAATTGAAGACAGAGGCACCAGCCTTCCCCTATCATTCTAACGTACCGCCCGGCGACAGGCTTCGCCAGCGAAAATAACGTTTCTCACTGCTCAGCAGCACGAACAAGGGATGCTCTTGCCGGCACTGCGGGTTGGTGTATCGAGATTTCAATCATGTCCGCACCGCGTACTCTCCAATGGAACGGCGACAGGGATGGTCACTTGCGCTTAATTGACCAAACGCAGCTGCCGGAGATGCTGACTTATCGCGATTGCCGCACCGTCGAAGACGTGTGGGAAGCGATTCGCGCTCTTCGTGTGCGCGGCGCTCCCGCCATCGGTATCGCGGCAGCGATGGGAGTCGTACTTGGCTTGCAACGCTGCGAAGAGGCGGCGAGATATAGCGAGCGTCTGCGCGAGGTCACGGCCTATCTGCGCACCAGCCGGCCGACGGCAGTGAATCTCTTCTGGGCGCTCGACCGCATGGAACGCTGTTTCGAGCGCGAATGTCGAGCGGGGACGCCGCGCGAATGGACGCGGCGATTGCTTGCGGAAGCGCTCGCCATCGAAGAGGAGGATCGCCGGATGTGCCGCGCCATCGGTGCAGCGGGAGCGCATCTTATCGGCGAGGGACATGGCGTGTTGACGCACTGTAACGCCGGTGGATTGGCGACCGCAGAGCACGGAACGGCGTTGGCGGTGATGTTCGCGGCCGCCGAGCAGGGCCGGCGTTTCCACGTTTTCGCCGATGAAACGCGGCCCTTGCTCCAAGGTGCCCGACTGACCGCTTGGGAATTGCATCAAGCCGGCATCCCCGTCACACTCATCTGCGATAGTATGGCTGCTCAGGTGATGAAAGAGCGGCGCGTTCAATTGGTGATCGTTGGCGCCGACCGCATCGCTGCCAACGGCGACACGGCCAACAAAATTGGTACATACGGCGTCGCCCTGCTCGCGCAGGCTCATTGCATTCCGTTTTACGTCGCCGCGCCTTCCAGCACTTTCGATCTGGAGTTGCCCGCAGGTGATCGAATTCCCATCGAGCAGCGCGATCCGCGCGAGGTCACGCACGGTTTTGGAAAGCAGACTGCGCCGGATGGGATCAACGTGTACAATCCAGCGTTCGACGTGACTCCGCATCATCTCATCGCCTCCATCATCACGGAGAAAGGGATAATCCACCCCGTTGGCGAAGGGACCATTCGAGCCGTATTAGAGGGCAAACGATGATCGCCTATCCGCCTCGCAAATGAGTGGAGGAAAGATCGAAGCGGAAGTGGTTGGCGGGGATGGCCGTGAACAAGTCGTAATACTTTGCCGCGATATTGAGATTTCCGAGACCGACAAAATCCCCTTGGGCATTCAACCGAGACGCTACGAGAAATCGGCAACCCTTGCTGCGGAGGTGGTTCATCGCCCGATCCAACTCGCTTTCGCTATCGCCGTAAAAACGTGACTGAAGAATGCGCTCGGCCGTATCCGCGCCGACGACGAACACGGCTCCGGGGAATAAATCAGCTTTCGCGGCAAACGTCGGCGCGCGGGTCAGCCACAGGGGCGCTTTCCACGCAAACTGCGCGATGCGTCGCCGGACCTCCTCCGCGGGCAATGGCGGTTTATCAGCATTCACAATGCTGAGTTCAAAGGCGGCGGCTAAGCCCGTCAGTTTGGCTGCGGTTTCCGCAAGCGCGATGTGTCCAGCATGGAGCGGATTAAAAGAACCCGGCAGTAGCAATCGGGGGATGTCGATATCCCTTCGGAACTGACCATCGTAAGCCACGCATACTGCTGCAAGGCGACCTTCATAGAGAGCGTCCAATCCATCGCCGGTAGAATGTCGCTCGGTGTGAATCTCCTCGCCCGCCAACAACGGCACGTCCACGCGCTCGCTAAGATCGAAGGATTCTGCCAAGGCGTTTAGGAACACGAGGTCTAGGATGGTCTCTTCCTCTTCGCGCTGACGCGCTTCCTTGGTGAGCGTCAGCGAATAGGTAGAAACGTGTTGAAGCGTCTGAATGGCAATATGAAACCGATGATCGCCGTGTTTGGGACGATCCGATCGCAGACTTGCCGTACCAGCGATGCCGGCCGTGGGTAGCCCAGGGGCGAGCCATCGGGCACGTTCACTTGCACGTCTGGCCATCAATTGGGCCGTCTCCGGCGAGCAGAAGGAGTTCGGGCGGTGGCCCAGATATTCTTCCAAGCTTCGTTCGTCGTAGGGCACGACGACTTCGAGTACGCTGCGCGAGCCGCCGGGCACCGAGAGCAGCCACCCCGCCGCTCGCGCTCCACCGCCGGTTACGGCCAAGACGCAACGCCGACCGGAGGAATGAAAAGCAGAGATCAAGGCACGGCATTGGGGATCCATGTGGCTTACCTCGTTGATCGAGCCATCACCGATCAAGCGATGGACCGATGCGTTGCACGTCACCCCCTTCTTAAAATACAGCAATAGAACCGCTAACCCAATGAACCGCCACGCCGCCAGGAAGAAGACTGAGAAAGAAACGAAATCGACCACGGATGCCACGGATGAAATTGGATAAAGAACTACTGTGATTTATCCGTGTTCATCCGTGGCATCCCTGCTTCTTTGTCTTTTTTCTTGGCCTCTTGGCGTCTTCGCAGTTGATTCCAAGGACATCGCGTTGCTTTCATCGGTCGGATTTAGTCGCTCAGAAATCGCGGCGGTTCGTCCCCGCTTGGTCCGTAGCTCGATGGGACCGTGGCGCCGAGTAGACGAAGGTAGACGCCGAGCTGCCCGCGATGATGGTACCAGTGGTTGAACATGATGGCCCGTAAAAACGCCACGCGGGGGAGCGACATCAGCGTGCGGCCGGCTTGCACGACCTTGAAGGTTTCTTGCATACGAGCGTCGTCGATGGTCGGGAGCGTCTGCCGCACAAAAACGGCACTTCCCTGGAGCTTATCGAGTATTTCGCCCAGCGTCGCCGGCTGTGGCGGGCCGGCGCGGAAGTCGGGTGGGGCGGCCTCATCCGTCATCGAGAGTTTGAGTACACCGGTTGGAATACTCGCGATGTGTAGAGCCAGTTGGCCGACCGTCATCGATTTCTCGTGCGGCCGCCAGGTCAGTTTGTCCTCCGGCACGCGTTCGAGGAACCTTCGTGTAGTGCCCAGCTCTCGCTCGAACTCCTCGAGCATCGCTTGAGCGATTCCGCAATTCGCTAACACGTCGGTCGTTTTCATCGTGCCGTCTCCTTTTTGCAGGCGACCGTAATTTTGTAACGATCGATATTATTATCTGCCGTGCAACGGACGGTCAAGGGGATCATTAGAACGATCGCTAAAGAATAGAGATAAAGGCGAAATGCCACGACCGGTATAGCGCAGCTCCTTCGCCGCTCCCTTACGGTCGCGGCTCAGATGAAATTGCTTACTTGTCCGACATCTGCAAAGAACTGGCCCGCGCTCGCAGACAGCTCCAGGAGGCGTTCCGCGCCATCTCGACACGATGCTGCTGTCGTTGTTTGGCACGCCGGCGCGCTTTGAAGTGATAAGATGGTGTATCGAAAAACAGTCCGATTGAGACTCCGGGCTTACAGCTAATTCCAGTGACTGATTTACCCCATTTTAATGATGCCCGGCTTGGTCGCCTGCAATTGTAAGTGACGCAACGGAGTGCCTTGCGTGTTGCTCATGTTCGGCTCTTCCGGTAGGGGCTGGAGTATCCTCTACCTAGAATAGTCCTCACGGATCGCTATGCGCACCCAGCGATTATCGCGATTTCTGGGCCGCGGAAGTTTATTGACCATTGCGAGGAGGTGGAATGGACGGATCGGCGAGCGAGCAGCGTGGACTTGTGTGCTTCCTGCGTCTTATGGGAACGGTCGATTTCCTGGCTGTCGGGGCGATTTTTCTGCCGCTGGAATGGATGGCGAAAATACACTCCTGGCTCGGGATGGGCCAGCTGCCGGAAAAGCCGATCATCGACTATCTAACGCGATCTGCTTCCGCGCTGTACGCGCTGCACGGAGCCATGATCCTGTTCGTCTCAACCGATGTCCGGCGTTACGCTCCACTCATTCAATTCCTGGCCGTCGCCGCATTGGTTCACGGCGTTGTTCTTTATCTGATCGATTCGATCGCGGGTATGCCGGCGTTTTGGATCGCTCTCGAAGGGCCGACGGTCACGGCCTCGGGCGTGATCGTGTTGATGATTCTGCGCAGGCCGCTTGCAGCTTAGCGCTGTTCGCCAAACCGCAAGCGGTAAAGGACAGATCAAGGTTTGGGCGGCTCGACGCCTTGCAGCTTGAGTGTGCTGACTTCCTTGGAATCCATGTCAACCACCTGGATGCGATGGGCGTTGGTATCGGCCACATAGAGTTTGCCGTTGGCATAGCTGATGCCGCCCGGCTCGTTGAACAGCTTGACCTTCTTCTCGCTGCCGACGAAGGTTTGGCATGACCGCGTAGCGAGATCGATCACCTTGATTTTGCTGTTGTAAGTATCGGCCACATACAACTTATTATCGATGCAGACGACGCCGAGGGGATGTTGCAACTGCGCCTTGAGACCGATGTCATCCCGATCGCCGAAGTCGAACAAGCCGGTGCCCACCAGCGTCGAGACCAGTCCCTTGCCGTCCAACGGAATCGCGCGGATGGCGCTGACTTCGCTGTCGGCGACGAACAGCTTGCTTCCGTCGCTGGCAAGTCCGCTCGGCTGGGCGAAGCAGCTGCCGAAGCGCGGGTTGTCCGCCGTGAGCGGGCCATCGCGTAGGTCCTCGTAGCCGGTGCCTGCGAAAGGAACAATCGGGTGCCCGCGCTTGGTTAGGTCCATCACCCAGATTTGATGGTGGCCGGCCATCGCGATGTATAACTGGCCGTTTTGCAAGAGCAGATCCCAGGGACTATTGAGTCCGGTGTCTCGGGCCAGCCCGCCGCGGCGAATGTCCGTACCCTGATGGCCCTGATGGCCGGCGATCCACTCTACTGTGCGCTTTTTCAAGTCGAGAGCACGAATCATGTGATTTTTGCGATCCGCTACATACAGTCTATCGCCGTCGAGCGCCATGCCCTGCGGGTCGTTGAACGAGGCTTTCTCGAAAGCGCCGTCTTCGTGTCCGGGTTTGCCGGTGCCGGCGATAGCGATCATCTTCCCATCAAGATCCGTGATGACGATACGATGGTGCGTGCTGTCGGCGATGAACAGCCGTTTGCTCCGCGCGTCGGCCAAAACCTTGCCAGGGAACCATAACGGACTCTTCGCCGCTTTCTCTGCCTGCGCTTTGGTGAAGTAAATCGGCTTGTCATTTAGCGTCCGGTTGGCTTTGTGGAAGTGGATCAACCGTTCGATCACTCGATTCGCGTCGGCGTAGATGTGTTCTTGACCCGGATACGCCTTCACCAGGTAGCCTTCCGGATCGATGATACCGACCGACGGCCAGGCTTGGACGCCGTAGGCCATCCAGATTTTGCGGTCGGCGTCGTTGATGACTGGATGGTTCAACTCGTATCGAAGCATCGCTTTCTCGATGCTCTTGGGATCTTTTTCGTTGTCGAACTTGGCGGTGTGGACGCCGATAACGACCACTTCGTTTGGATGCTGCTTCTCCAGCCTGACCAGGTCGGGGAAGAGGTGCAAGCAATTAATTCAACACAAAGTCCAGAATTCCAGAACGACAATTTTGCCGCGAAGATCCTTGAGCTTGATGGGCTTGTCCGAGCCGATGGTGGGACCGACGGCGCCGTCAAACTCCGGCGCTAAAAGACGGCCCGGAGGTTGAGCGTGCAGGGGCGTGGCCGGCAGAGCGCCGAGAAGCAATCCCATACAGACGGGCAGCATCGTGGCGCGGAGCCAGCGGTGTAATTGGAAGGCCGCGGGGAGAAGACGGGACATGAACGCTCTCCTTTGATGATGGAGGATGATCGTTGGGCTGTCATCACTGTACACTGAACGCGCCGCCGGGGCAATTTTGCGCCAGCGATTATATGCAATCCGAGTGGATCGTGGAAACGGCAGGTCGTTGCATGATCTCGCCAACCCGCCCTTCGGTTGTGAAGCGAGGAGATCGCCGAGCGTGAACGTGGAGTTCCACGATCTCATACCGTCCGACGAAATCCCCTGTTTTTCCGGTGATTCTTGGGTATGCTGACGGGATGAGCAAGGCCAAACCGACACCGATTCCGCTCTCCGAGTTGACTCCCGGCCAGCATGCCGATTTCTTCGCCCTGCTAGCGGAGAAGGCTCGCGGCACGACCAGCCAGGGCAAGCCCTATTTTGCATGCCGCTTCCGCGATGCTCGACGCGCCGCTTCCTTCATGGTCTGGCACGATACCTCGTGGTATGAGCCATGCGAACGCGAGTGGCAGGTCGGCCAGTTTTACAAGCTCCGCGCCGTCTATGGTGAGCATGAGCGCTACGGGCCGCAATTGGTCGAGGTGCAAGCCATCCGTCCCGTTACTGACGCCGACCGTGCCGATGGCTTTGATCCACTTCTTTTCGTCGAGCGTTCGCGCTACGATGCCGCGGAGATGTACACGGAACTGAAGACTTTGGCAACGAATCACATTGCCGACGAGCCGCTGCGCCGCCTAGTGCTGACTCTGCTCGACCGTTATGCCGAACCGCTGCAACGCCTACCGGCTACGAGGGATCGCTTCTATCCGTTCGCGGGCGGACTCCTGGAGCATACGCTGTCGGTGACGCGCTCCTGCTTGCAGTTGGCGGAGCGTTACATCGCCCACTACTCGGAACTGCAACCGCCGCTCAACCGCGATTTGATCTTGGCCGCGGCTACCCTACACGACATTGGCCGAGTGCTGGAGTTCGGCGACGCGACGCCCGGCGTTAGTCCGGCCTACACCGTTCCAGGACGGTTGGTTGGCCACCTGATCCTCGCCCGAGATTTGGTGCGCGATACCGCCCGCGAGTTGGGCGATGTCAACCCGGAATTGGTACAAATGCTCGAACACATCATCCTCAGCCATTTGGCCCTGCCGGAATGGGGTTCGCCGCGCCTGCCGCTCGTGCCGGAATGTCTCATCCTCCATCACGCGGACGATCTTGATGCGAAGCTAGAAATGTACGTGCGCTGCCTCAGCCGTGATCGCTCCGAAGGCCCCTTCACCGAGCGCGATCCCGTCTTGAATCGACACTTGTTCAAGAGTCGGACGGTGTAAAAGCGATCGGAATTGAGCAAAATCGCAAGCCCAAAGCGCCAGCGACGGGCTGATTGGCAAAAACGTATCAAAATCGACCATCTCGTCTCAAATTATGACCTAGACTACAGCGGATGATTACATGCGCCGGCATCGGCTGTTTGGTCATTGAATAGGGGCTTACACCATGAGGATGCGCTGGTTGGGAAGTTGTTTTTCTGTGTTTTTGCTCGTTCTGGTTGGCTGTCGTTCGCAGGTCGAGATGCCGCCAGACGCGGAAATCGTAGCACCCGAAGACACCACGACTCACCTAAGTGACAAGGTGGACATCTCCTTGGCTGACTGGCTCAAACTGCCCCGCGTGGAGCTGGCCAAGTTGGTCGAGGAATGGACGGTGACCGTCGGCAAGCAGCGCGAAGCGGCTCGAAGTAACATCGAATCGGTGCAGTTATTGCCGCAGCTGCATCCTCCGATCGTGTCGGTTGTATTCGCCGAAGCCAAGTTTTCGCCGGAGGCCGGTTTTAGCTTGCCGCCTTATTTGAAATCAGGACAGAAAGACGCCGCTGTCGCACTGCATCTGGCGCGGTTCGGCGATCGCGACGCCGCGCTCAAACTCGCCGACTCGGCGGACAAGGATCTTCTGGGCAAGATCGATGAATGCCGCGGTGAACGGGATTATCCAATCGAATGGACGAGGTTGGTATCTCTGGTTCTGCAAAACGCCGAGCTGAAACTGGCAAGCGGCGACCCCGACGGTGCGTCGGAATTGATCGCGCTGCACCGCGAGCTGCGTTCGCTGCTCGATGTAAAGCAAGCATCCGGAGCGTTGGGCGCAGCACTTTTGCCTCGGGGCCGGCAGGCGTTAACCCTGGCGGCTGCGGCATGGCGTGATCCGCATTGGAACAAGACCGCGCTGGCTGCCGACATCGACGCGGCCCTCACCGAGTGGGGGACATCGCCCGATCCTGTGCCCGGCTTGAAAGCCGGAGCAAAGCAAAACGACGTCGTATCGCTGATGGGCGGTGAGATCGAGGGTCGAGCCGTTCTCGCTCAGACGCCGTCGGCCGTGCGGCGAGCTTTTGATTTGTTCGCACTCCCATTGCCGAGCGAGGGCGTCAACGCAGTCGCTGCTTTCCTTGATGGGAAGCAAACCCTCAAGGAAGTGTTCGTTGTCTATCGCCCGAAGTTGGGCGAACTGTTCCCGGAACCACGGCAGCTGGCCCTGCCACTCGTCGAACATGGGTATAAAAGCACGGAACCATCGACCGGCCCCGGACTGAATCGCCAGAGCTGGACGGGCGGCGGCCTCTCGTATGAGATTTCAGTATTAACGCGCGGCAGCATTGGAGGGTCGGTGGTCCGCATCGGTAATGAAGGGGAGGCTGCGGCCGGACCCGCCTTCGCATGCAATCCGCGCGATTTTGGCGCCGTCAACTTCGATCGCTCCTTCGAGCAAAATCGCCTCAATGTGGCCCCCGAGCAACCGGGAGCATCCTTGGACATCAAGGACGCCGGCAAACTGTCCGCAATTACTCAACCGGCCAAAAAATTCGCACTCGCCGAAGCCAATCTCGCTCGTGAACCGAAGGCCGATCTGCTCGCGAAATTGACGCTGCGCTGGCCAATCGATCAGAACAGCAACGCCCTGAGCCAGTTGGCGTTGCCGTTGTGGGCTGCTTATGGCCCCGCTCGTTTGGAAAGCGCGGAGGATGTCAACGGCGGGTTATTCGTCCTCACATGGCAGAACGAGACAACGCGGCTGAAACTGCATTTTCCGTTCGAGGACAAAGCACCAGAACTGGTCGTGGAAGACGGCCGTGGCCCGGACGCTCTCAAAGCCCGCGTTGAGGCCGCTGCCGCGTTCGATCGCCGCGAACGCCAGGAGCGCCTCGCCGCTGGAAAGCCGAACCAGCGGCTGGCGCGCTTCATCCAACTCCCCTCGCTTGGCATCGACGATTTGCGGTTGGGTATGACGCGCGATCAGGCGTTGGCCATTCTGCCCGGAGCGCGTTCGCTGCGTGTCCTGGCGCTCTCCGATGGATTGAACGTTCTTGTTCTGAACGAACCGCCCGCCACGGCCACCTATTGGCCGCGCCAGTTGTTCGTCCGCTTCGGCGCGGATAACCGCGTAGCCCAGATACGCGTTCGCTATCAAGAAGGGCCGCAGGTCCCTGGACCGAAAACGCCGGGATTGCTGGATACCCTCCGCGGCAAGCCCAACGGCGCCCCGGAATCGCTGACCCCGACCTGGACTGGACTCTGGACAGATCTGTCGCCCCGAAAGCAGCCGGTGTTTTATCGCTGGCTGGACGATGTCACCTGTTTGACCTATCAGCGTGATTCCGGCGGCAGCGAGGTGATTCTGCGGGATTGCCCGGCGGATAAACCGGAGGGCGTGGAACTGCCCCCACTGTTGTTCTGCCGGCGAGGCGTCCATGGCTGCGTCCTTGGCGATCGCCAATCCGATGTGCGCAAGCGCTGGCGCGTCAGCAGGCCGTTGCTCGCTTCCAATGGCGCGGAAGTGCTGGCGATGCCCGCCAACAGCCCCTATGACGCTCTGTTGGTGTGGTACGAAAACGACAAAGTGTCTCGCCTGATCGCTCGCCTCCGCGAACCGAAGCCGCACAAGCCCCAAGAGGCTGGTGCCGCACTGCAGGAAGCGTGGGCAGAGGATCTCGATCATCTCGGCTTCATCCGCCGCCAGGACGGCACTCTGGGACAAGTGCTGGAGTCATATGGCTTCCATGACGATCGCATCAGGGTCCGCTTGTTTGCGCAGGAGACCCAGGAAGGAATACGACTGTTCACGGAATGGCGCGAATGGCCCGTCGCGGCGCGGACGCTGGCTTCTAAATGATACTCTTCTGTTGATTATTGACTCTATGTTACTCACTTCTATTATGGGACCGGTACCATACCGGTCCCATAATAGAAAAAGTTTAACCGCCTCTTGACTCAAGTCAGAAAAAAACCTATCGTTTTTTGTCCCTTGGACCCTCCCGTCCTTGGATCTCCAGAAGATGACTCGTCCTGGAGAGCCATCCCGTCCCAAAGCCTCCAATCGGACACTGTCTTGACGTCCCTATATGATGGGTTGCGACACGTGATAGCGCACGCTATCAGAGCAGGACTCGCACAGCTGCTCCACACATTTTTCATTTTCTCGGGGGATCCTGAAGTCATGATGCGTTCAGTGTGTCAACAATTGCGCAAACGATGGTTATTATCCACACCAGCCTTCAAGAAACCAGTAAATCGCCGCGCGAAACCACACCTGCAGTTAGAAGAATTGGAAACTCGCTTAACTCCGTCGACCGACTTGCTCAGCCACGTTGCTACGCCCGACATGCACGTTATAAACTCTGGCTCAGCCTCGTCATCCGTTGGTCCCGATGCATCGTTGCCGGGCGGTTTCAGTCCCCAGCAGATTAGCCAGGCTTATGGCTTCAATCAAATCACATTCAGCAACGGTACCATTAAAGGAGACGGTAGCGGGCAGACCATTGCCATTATCGATGCTTTTAGTCAACCCAACATCACCAGCGACCTGGCAACCTTTGACTCGACTTATGGAATTGCCGCGCCGCCAAAGTTCACCGTCGTTAATGAAACCGGTGGAACTTCCTTGCCGGCTTCAAACACGAATTGGGGCGTCGAGGAGAGTCTGGATGTGGAATGGGCGCACGCAATGGCGCCGGGGGCCAACATTCTGCTTGTAGAGGCCAACAGTGCAAATTATGCCGACCTAATGACCGCAGTCAATTACGCCCGCAATCAACCCGGTGTGTCTGTAGTATCGATGAGCTGGGGCGGCAGCGAATGGTCGGGTGAAACATCCTATGATAGCTATTTCACCACTCCGTCCGGTCACAACGGCGTCACTTTTGTTGCTTCGACCGGCGATAGCGGCTCCTCCGGCGCGCCGGAATACGGCTCGGTATCACCCAACGTCCTGGCCGTTGGCGGCACACAGTTGAGCACGGATAGCAGCGGTAACTACCTTAGCGAAACCGGCTGGAGCGGCAGCGGCGGCGGCATCAGCGCCTATGAAAGCCGGCCCAGCTACCAACCCAGCACCTACAGCAACGGTTCGAGCACCGGATCCTCCAACATGCGTATGGTGCCGGACGTGGCCTACAACGGCTCGTCGAATACTCCTTTTGCAATCTACGATACATCCGGTTATAGCGGTTGGATTCAAGTGTACGGTACTAGCGCGGGCGCCCCGCAGTGGGCCGCGCTCGTCGCCATCGCCGATCAGGGCCGCGCTCTGAACAACCAGGGCACGCTCGACGGCTCGACGCAAACACTGCCGGCAATCTACCAGGTGTCCAGCAGCGATTTCCATGACATCACCACCGGCAGCAACGGCGGCTATACTGCCGGGGTTGGCTACGACTTGGTCACGGGACGGGGTTCGCCGGTGGCCAACTCGCTTGTCTCCGATCTGGTATCGTATGGCACTCAATCCCCACCCCCACCGTCCTCGGGTCCGTGGGTGGTGACGCCGGCGAGCGCCACGCCCAACCCGGTTACCGGCACGACTACCAACCTCAGTGTTCTCGGCGGCGACAGCGGCGGCGCTTCCAGCCTAACCTACACGTGGTCTGTGCTGAGCGAACCGTCCGGAGTGACGACACCCACCTTCAGCATCAACGCCAGCAACGCCGCCTCCAACACCACAGCCACGTTCTACGCGGCGGGTAACTATACGTTTGAGGCCACGATCACGGACACGTCTGGCCTGTCGGTCACCAGCACTACCTCGGTCACGGTGAATCAGACGCTAACAAGCATTGTTGTTTCGCCCGGGACCGCCACGGTGAACAACAGCGGCACGCAACAGTTCACGGCGACGGGCGAAGATCAGTTCGGCAATGCGATGAGCAATCAAACTGCCTTCACGTGGTCGCTGAGCAGCGGCGCAGGTACGCTCAGCAGCTCTGGAATGTACACGGCTCCCTCGACAGGAACCGGCACAGCCGGCGTGAAGGCGATGGCCAACGGTATGGCGGCCTCGGCTTCCATAACATTCGGCTCCACGCCTGCCGCGCCATCGAATTTGACTGCCACAGTGATTTCCACGAACCAGGTTAATTTGGCGTGGACCGATAATGCAACCAACGCGACCGGCGAAGTCGTCCAGCGCTCCACGAATGGTTCCAGCTGGAATACGATTGCCACGCTCTCCGGGACTGCAACGTCGTATTCCGACACCTCGGTGAGCAAAGGCAAGACCTATTATTACCGCGTCTATGCCGATAATAGCTTCGGCAATTCGCCGTACAGCAACGTGGTCACCGTAACGATTTCCAGCACGGGCGGCGGAGGTGGGAAAAAGGCCGGCAAGCCGCTGTTCGCGCAGTCGAATACGGGTTCGATGGGTCAACCGGTGTTCCTGGCAAGCAACACGAATTGGCAGCAGTCCCTCAACGGATCCTGGAGCGATGCCCAGTTTGTGGATTCGCTGATCACATCGATCTCCAGCTTGTGGACGCACCACCGCTCGGACGACGGCGTTTCGTTCTAGCCGACGGACAGCCTCGGGATAAGAGGGTGTCGCGAACCGAGCCGCGGTTATCAGGGAGCAGTTTTTTCTGCCGCTGATGGTCGCGGCTCGGAATGTTTCGCGGTGCGAGCAGCGAAACTTCCGTCCCTTGCACGTCTGCGCTTCGCGTGTTAGCCTGTTGCTAGATCCATGTTTACGGACAGGCGGGGACAGTATGGCCCTAACGCTCGAACAATACGCGGCGGCTCTCGATACACGCCACGATCTGGTCTGGCCGGCGCCTCCAGAGGCGGATCGGCCGAAGGCCCGGCCGCACCTTGTGCGCTTGCCAGGGGTGCGCGCCGTGTTGTGGAACGTCTACGGAACTCTCCTGCGCATCTTGGGCGGCGAATTGTGTTTCGAGCATCCGAAAGAATTCGTCATGAACGTGGCCCTGGATAAAACCATCCAGGAGTTCAAGATGTGGGCGTCGATGTCGCGAAAGCCCGGCCAGCCCGCCGATTACATGAAGCAACTTTATGATTCCGTCCTGATCGAGCATCGGGCCGTTCCTGGCGGCACCGAGAAATATCCCGAAGTCGGATCAGATCGCGTTTGGGAAGCGCTCATCAAGAAGCTGTTCCAAAAAGATTATAAGTTCGATGCTGGATATTTCGGTTCGCTCAACGAATTCAGCCGCAAGGTCGCGTATTTCTTCCATGCCAGCCTCCAAGGGACCGCGTGTTATGAAGGCGCCGCCCAAGCGTTGAGGTACGTTCGCAAAATCGGCTTAAAACAAGGACTGTTAGCCGACGGCCAGTGTTTCACGCGCGTCCAACTCCAACGCGGACTCGCCGCGCAGGATCGCGACCTGATGCTCGACAAGCTGCTTGATAAAGATCTCATTTTCCTCTCTTACGAAATTCGCGGCCGCAAACCTTCGGAGCGGCTATTTCGCCACGCGGTCAACGCCCTCAATCAACAGGGGATCGCGCCCAACCAAGTCCTGCACGTTGGGACAAGCATTCCGCGCGACCTGACGCCCGCCCGCCGTCTGGGGATGCGCACGGCGCTATTCGCGGGCGATCGGAATTCCTTGCAGGCGACCAGCGAACAGCTAAAAGAGACAGCCAGCCGCCCCGATGTACTGTTGACGGAATTGAGCCAGATCGCTGAGGTTCTAGGAGGTTAGGTGATTCGGCAATAGACTACTTAACAGCCGAACGACCCAACCACCGATCAAGGAGTGGGCCATGCCTCCGGAATTGCACATTGATCCGTCGCAGCTGGACCTCAGCCGGGTGCTGGCCGGGCGCAACGAGATTGAGCGTGTGAATCCGCAGCGTTTCGAGATGGAACAACTGACCGCGATCGTCCACATGGACACGGAGCAAAACCTGATTGCCGGCTACAAGGAAGTGACGGAGGATGAGTTTTGGGTACGCGGCCACATGCCGGATTATCCCCTTATGCCGGGGGTACTCATGTGCGAGGCCGCGGCGCAGCTGTGTTCCTATTACATCATGGTCAACGGTCTGATGCAGGGGGATTTTCTAGGCTTCGGCGGCATGGAAAACGTGCGTTTCCGCGGGCCAGTGAGGCCTGGCGATCGGCTCGTCCTTATCGGTAAGGGCATCAAAATGCACCGCCGTCAGTGCATCTTCAACGTGCAAGGTTTTGTTGGTCCGACGATGGTCTTCCATGCCGACATCATTGGCGTGCCGCTTGTTCGGCGGGCTGGAGAGGCTGCCGTCGCCGAGGAGTCTTGAACGTGCGCCGCGGTTCCCGTCTTCCTGTGGAACAACTCGCCCCTTACCTCTTGACCGTAGGTCGGGCGTTCTCGCCTGACGCCCCCCGTGCCCGGCCGGAAACCCTGAACGACGCCCCCCTCAACTGGCAAGACCTCTTCGGCAACGACCATCCTGTGGAGTTGGAGGTTGGGTTCGGAAAGGGTCTGTTCCTGCTGACTGCTGCGCAGTCGCATCCGGAGATTAACTACGTCGGCGTCGAAATCGTTCGCAAATATCAGCTATTTACTGCGACCCGGCTGGCCAAGCGAGGCGTGCGCAATGTGCGCGTTATCTGCGCCGACGTGCGCCTCTTCTTGCCGCGTTATGTGGGTGCGGCTTCCTTGCAGGCCGTCCATGTGTATTTTCCCGATCCATGGTGGAAAAAACGTCACCACAAACGCCGCGTTTTTACCGCGGAATTTGTGGCGGAGTGTGCTCGCATCTTGAAGCCACGCGGTCAACTCCACGCCGTAACCGATGTGGAGGAATACGCCGCCGTAATGTCCGCCTTGCTCACGGACCAACCCGCTTTAACCCCGTTGCCCCCGCTCTCCGAAAAAGAACCATCCCACGATCTTGACTATCTAACCAATTTCGAGCGCAAGTTCCGGCAACAGGGAAAACCCATCTATCGATTGCGATATGAAAGAAATGAGGTATAGCAGAGATTCATCTCGATCCTTCCCTCCTCATCGCGACTTCAACCTCGCCTCAATTCTGTTTCTTGGCAGAGATTAAACCTCATCTGGAACCTCAATTCGTCGCGATAAGTCATTATCCTTGTTTTGTTTGCGCCGAACTCAGGGGCAAGAATAAGCTAGACTTTTATCATTACTCGGCTGCCGGCCAAGGCATTCCTCCTTGGCCATCCGGAGGCAGTCGAGAGTTGATGGTACGGAACAGAGGTGAAAAAATGGCGGACAAAACCGAACGAGTCGGATGCATGCACGACGGAACCACCGCCGTTGCTCATGCACTGGGCTTGCCATCCTCGCCGGGATCGACGCAAATCCCGCTTAACACGGTCGCCAACGCCGGGACCAAGCCCGCCAATCCGCCTAGCGCCACGCCCAATATCTGGCCCAATATTCCTGGTTATCAGATCCTGGGCGAGTTGGGCCGCGGCAGCATGGGAATCGTTTACAAGGCGAGGCAGGCGGGATTGGATCGGCTTGTGGCCTTGAAGATGATCCGAACCGGCTCACAGACGACCAAGGAAGAGCTGCAGCGTTTCATCGTCGAGGCTCGCGTGTTAGCCTCGCTTCAGCACCCGAACATAATTCAGATTTACGAGATTAACCTAGAGCGCGAAACTCCCTATTTCTCAATGGAGTTGGTCGAGGGGGGGAACCTGGATAACTGGCTTGGGGGCCGACCTCAGCCTCATCGCCAGGCCGCTGAGATCTTGGAAACGATGGCCCGCGCTATTCACGTCGCCCATCAGAACGGCATCGTTCACCGTGACTTGAAACCGGCCAACGTCCTTCTTGCCAAGCCGGTTAGCCGCCTTTCGCACGTCGGGCGCATCGCAGAGGACATCGGGCCTACCGCCCCTGAGTTGGCCCGGATCACGCCAAAGATCACGGACTTCGGTCTGGCCAAGCAGCTTCACAACGACGGCGGTCAGACTGAGAGCGGCATGATCATGGGGACGCCCAGTTACATGGCCCCTGAACAGGCCGAAGGCCGGTCGCGCGAGGTTGGGCCTGCTGCGGATGTCTACGGTCTGGGGGCCATCCTGTATGAGATGCTAACGGGCCGGCCGCCCTTCACCGCCGAATCTCCCGTGGAAACCGTCCTGCTCCTCTTCCAGGCCGAGCCTGTTGCGCCGTCGCGTTTGCAGCCAAAGATACCGCGCGACCTGGAGACGATTTGCCTCACTTGCTTGCAGAAAGAGCCGAGACGCCGCTATGACAGCGCCGAGGAACTGGCCGATGATTTGCGGCGCTTCCTCAACGGGGAGCCGATCAAGGCCCGGCCGACCTCGCTGCGCGAGAAACTCTGGAAGTGGTCCCGCCGGCGTCCTGCCCTGGCCACTCTGACCGCTTGCGCCGTTCTCGCCGTACTGTCTCTGTTCGGGTTGATCGGTTGGCACTACTTCGATCTCCAGGTCAAGCTCGACCAGGCCCGCGAGGACGAGCAAATCGCGCGAAGCGCTCAAGAGGACGCGTACGAACGGGAGCGCATCGGGCAACTACGCGATAAAGTCAAGGATCTGCTGAGAGCCGGTGAAACAGCCCTGGCGTCGCAGGACTGGGGCAATGCCCAGCTGGAGTTGACCCGCGCGCGCGATCAGGCCGGAGATGAGCCGGAATTGATCGATCTGTACACGCGGATCGATTCGTTGCTTCGGCAGACCGAGCGACGCCAAGCCGATCGCGAGCGCTTGCAACGATTCAAGCGACTCCGCAATGAAGCGCTTTTCCAGGCGACACTTTTTACCGGCACCGATCTTGCCTCGACGCTCCGTGAAACGCAATCCGCCGCGCGCGAAGCACTGGCGATTTTTGCCGCAAGCCCTGATTCGGCCGGAGCGTTTGCCATCGACAGCCCGTATTTCAGTGAGCAAGAGAAGTCGGAACTCAAGGCCGATTGCTACGAGTTATTGCTGGTCCTCGCCGAGGCGACTGCCCAGGCGCGGCCCGGTCAGACCGAAGCGGAGCAGCGCCGTCAAGGCGAAGAGGCGCTGCGCGTTCTTGATCGCGCCGCGGTCCTTGGCATACGAACACAGGCGTATCATCGCCGCCGCGCTCACTACCTTGAGCAAGCCGAACGGAGCGGCGAGGCTGCGGTGGAACGAAAAGAGGCCGAAACTTTGAGCCCTCATGGCCCGCTCGATTATTTCCTCATTGGCGATGAGTATTATCGCAAAAATGGCTGGAAGCGTGCTACTCTCGCCTTCGAGAGTGTGTTGCAAGTGCAGCCGAATCATTTCTGGGCGCAGTATTACCTCGCTCTGTGTGCGCTCAAGGCGCATCGTGCCGAACAGGCGGTCGCCCGCCTCACCTCTTGCCTGGCGCAACGTCCTGACTTTCCCTGGTTACTTTTGTTGCGCGGCTCGGCCTGGGGGGAGCTTGGGCAGTTCACCCGCGCTGAGAAGGACTTCGAGGCTGCCCTCAGAGAGAACCTGCCCGCCTCGGCGCGCTATGGCCTGCTGATCAATCGCGGCGTTCTGCGCATCCGTCAGGGAAAGCTTGATAGCGCTATAGAAGATTTGCGTCAGGCCATCGCCCTCAAGCCCAAACTGTATCAAGGCTATGTCAATCTGGCGCAGGCCTACTTGAGGGGGGAACAGCCGGAGGAAGCGCGGCGGCAGCTCGACGAGGCCATCCGGTGCGAGCCGAACCTACCGGCGCTCTACCGCACTCGTAGCCGTGTCCAGATCTTCCTCGAGAATCCAACTGCTGCTCTCGCTGACCTTGACGAAGCGATTCGTCTCGAATCGCGCAGCGATGCTGGAAACCTGGCAGACGATCACCTGGAGCGCGGTCGGCTCCTGTATCGGCAGAAAGACTATGCGGGCGCCTTGGCGGCTACCGAGGCCGCGCTCCGCATCCATCCTCGGGATGCGCAGGCGTATCGGCTGCGTGCCGACAGCCTCCTGGAACTGAAACGCCTTCCCGACGCCTTGAAGGCGCTGGATGAATGTTTGAAGTATAGCCCCGATGATGTCGCGATCCTCCGCGCCCGCGCTGCGCTGCGAACGCGCCTCGGCGAGTATGCCGGAGCGCAAACCGACTACACGCGCGTCCTCGAACGCGGACCCGATGCGGCCACTTATGCTGCCCGCGGCTGGAACTATGTCTTCGCCGATGCACCCAAATTAGCCCTTGCGGACTTCGAGGAGTCCATCCGTTTGGCGCCGGATCGCGCCGAATCGTACGTTGGGCGCGGTTATGCACAAGTCTTGCTCGGCAAGTGCCAGCAGGGTGTACGCGATGCTGAGGAGGCGTTGAGGCGCGGGCCGCGAACGCCACGGCTGTGGTACAACGCCGCCCGCGTCTATGCACAGGCATCCGCGCGAATCGCCGCGGAGCTTCCCCGGCATCCCGGGACCGCCGCCGATCTCCGCAACGAATGGCGCAACCGTGCCATACAACTGCTGGTTCAGACGTTTGACATGCAGAAGCCGGCCGAGGCCGAGCGTTTCTGGCAGGATTTCGTTCAGAGCGATCTCACCCTAAACCCCATACGGCGAATGCGCGGCTTCGAGCAATTGGCTGCTCGCTTTGCTAGCCGGCAAGCCCAGGCGATTTCGAGTCCGTCCTTGGAATCGGGACGCTGATGTCCCGTCTATTCGGAATAGTAGAGAGGAAGTTACTCCATGTTATTTGCAAGCTGGTCGAGGTGGTGGCAACGGCGCCAGCACCGAGCGGCGGACCGACGCCAGTCGGCCGCACGCCGGCGCCAGCGCGCGTTTCCTCGCGTGTTGCTTTTGGAAGAGTTGGAATCTCGTCGGCTGCTCAGCGCCGGCGATTCGTTGGCCACAGCCATGTCGCTCACACCGAGCAACAATTTTGGCCCCATCGGCGGTGCCATCACCTTCTCCCCGATGAAGAGCGCATTGTTGACTCCCACTGGCGACTCGATGGCCACGGCCATCCCCATCACGCTGAGCAACAATCCGGCTCCCGTCGGCGGTGTCATCAGTTCTTCGCCAACCTATTACGCCGTCACGATCACGAATCCCGGCCGGCTCACTGCTGAGGTCGCGCCCACTGGTGGGATCACGCGCCTGAGCCTGCTTTCGTCCGACGGCCAGGTGCTCATGCAGAGCGATGGGCAGTCGGCGGGGAACCCGATCGATCTGATCGATACGCACGTCGATGGCACCACCTCCGGCACCACGTATTATCTGGAAGTACAAGGGTTAGCCGGCAGTTCGGGCAGCTACGCCCTGATCACTGGGTATTCGCAGGCCAGTGCGCCAGGCCAATCTCTCCCCACGGGGGTCGCCCCCACTAGCATCGCGACGGGAGACTTCGACGGCGACGGCAAAATCGATATCGCCGTGAGCAATTTCTACACCGGCAACGTATCGGTCTATCTCGGCACGGGCGACGGCACGTTCTCCTTGCAGCAACAGTATGCCGCGGGGCAAGGCGTCACGGCGATCCTCGCCGGCGATTTCACGGGCGACGGCAAGCTCGATTTGGCTACGGCTAATTATTACAGCGGGACGGTTTCCATCCTGGCGGGCAACGGTGACGGCACCTTCGGCCCCGACGTGGAATATTGGGCCGGAGCTGGCGCGAGCGATTTAGCCGCTGGCGACTTCGGCAACCACCATCTCGACCTGGCCGTTGCGGACCAAAACGCCAATCGCGTATCGATTCTCCTAAATAAGGGCGATGGCACCTTCGGCTTGCCCATCCAGTACGCTGTGGCAGGTAATCCGGGTGATATTGTCGCGGGCGATTTCTCGGGCAATGGCAAGCTCGACCTGGCCACGGCTAACGGCGGTTCCAACAGCGTGTCGATCCTTATGGGCAACGGCGACGGCACTTTCAAGCTCGGCCAGACGATCGCCGTGGGAAAGGATCCGTGGACCATCGTCGCGGGCGATTTCACGGGCGACGGCAAACTCGACCTGGCCACGTCCAACAACGGCTCCAACAGTGTCTCCATCCTGCTCGGCAACGGCGACGGAACTTTCACGCAGGGGGCGACGCTGGCGACCGGCGGCTCGCCGCAGGGGCTAGTTGCGGCGGACTTTAACGACGATGGGCGTATCGACCTGGCCGCCGCCAACTTCAGGGATGGCACCCTCTCAGTCTTTCTCAATCGGGGGAACGGCACTTTCGATGCGCAATCCTCGATCGTGGCAGGATCCACTCCGGAGGGGCTGGCGGCCGCGGATTTCAATGGCGACGGTGTCGTAGACTTGGCCTATACCGATGCGGCAAACGACACGCTCGGCGTCTTGCTGGGCAAGGGCGATGATACGTTCCAAACACAGCCGCGTAAATCGCCGATGGGACAACTGTATGCCGTCGCCAACGGCGACTTCACGGGCAACGGTATCACCGACCTGGCCGTTTTGAATTACACGACCAATGACGTGGACATCCTTCTGGGGCAAGGAGACGGTTCCTTCCGCTTTGGAGGAGAGTACTCGGTCGGGGACGGTGCTGCCGCCCAGTACCTCGCCGTCGGCGATCTCACGGGCAACGGCATCATGGACCTCGTGGTGTCCGATTACTTGAGGAACCAAATTGCCGTGCTCATGGGCAACGGCGATGGCACCTTCCAGGCGCCCGTGTTCTACGCCACGGGCACGAACCCCACCGGCCTTGTGCTGACTGACTTGAACGGCGACGGGAAACTGGACGTAGCCACCGCGGACAATGGCAGCAATCAGGTGTCGGTCCTTTTTGGCGACGGCGCGGGCCACTTCTCCGCCCCGGTCAATTACGCGGTGGGCAACGGCGCGAACGGCATCGCGGCCGCGGACTTCAGCCACGACGGCCATCTCGATCTCGCCGTCACCAATTATTACGACAACAGCGTCTCCATCCTCCATAACAATGGCGACGGAACCTTCGCGCCGCAAGCGACGCTGAGCACCGGACTCCATCCCATTAGCGTTACCGCGACCGACCTCACCGGCAACGGCAACATCGATCTGGCCGTTGCCAATACCGACGACGCTAGTGTGTCCGTGTTTCTGGGGAATGGCCGGGGAGGTTTCTCCGCTCCGAACACGTTCGCAACGGGCTACGGACCCTATGAGGTGTTGACCGGCGATTTCAATCACGATGGCAAGATGGATTTGGCGACGGTCGATCTGTATCAGAGCACGGTTACGATCTTCCAAGGCAACGGCGATGGTACGTTTCAGCAGGTCCAAGAACTCCCCGTCGGCTTGTACCCGGCCCAGGGCGTCGTCGGCGATTTCGCCGGCAACGGTACTCTGGACATCGCCGTCTGCAATGCCGACTCCGGCGATGTTTCCGTCCTCCTGGGCAACGGCGACGGTACGTTCCAAACGCCGATCCAAACCCCAATCGCAGCGGGTCCTGTATCGATTGCCGCGGCAGACTTCACCGGAGACGGCTATCTCGATCTCGTCACCGTGAACCCGACCACGAATAGCATCGGCATCGCGCTGGGCAACGGGGACGGTACCTTCCAAACGCCGGTGAACATCCCTATCAGCGGAGAACCCGTCGCCGTGACCACCGGCGATTTCAACGGCGACGGCCGGCCGGACATCGCGGTCGCCAATTACCTCGGCGACACGGTGTCCCTCCTGTTCGGCAACGGCGATGGCACCTTCGAGTCCCCGGTGTCCTACACCGTCGGCAGTCATCCCGACGCGCTCGTCAGCGGCGACTTCAACGGCGACGGCATCACCGACCTTGCCGTGGCCAATTACGCCTCCGGCACCGTCTCGATCTTGTTGGGACGGCGCGACGGCACCTTCCAGTCCGCCGGCCAAGTCGCGGTCGGTAAGGGTCCGGTGGCTCTTGCTGTCGGCGATGTCAACCGCAACGGAAAGAATGATGTGATTGTGGCCAACAGCCTGTCGCGGACTGTTTCCATCATTGAGGACAGCAGCAAGAGTGGATTCCACGTCATCAACACCCTGTCGATTGGCGCGGCTCCCAGCGCGGTCGAGGTGGGCGACTTCACCGGCAACGGCAAACTAGATATCGTCACAGCCGATCCAGCCCAAAACGCTGTCTCGGAATTCCTCGGCAATGGGGATGGCACCTTCCAGGCGCCGGTGCAATATGCCGCCGGTGCGAATCCGGTGGCGCTGACGGCCGGCCATTTCGATAACGACGGCAGGCTCGATCTGGCAGTTGCCAACAGCAACGGCAACAATGTCACTGTCCTACTGTCGCAGAGCAACGGCGCGTTCCAGTCGCAGACGCCCTTCGCCGTTGGTTCCTATCCGCGCGGCATCGTGGCCGGCGATTTCACTAACGATGGCCGAGTGGATATTGCCACCGCCAATGCTCTGGGGCAGCCTATTTCGGTTGGACTCGGACTGGGAGGCGGCATGTTTGTCGATACCCAGGACGGCACTTACCCGATTCGCTCAGTCCCAATCCTGGCAGACCTCACAGGCGATAGCCATCCCGATGTGGCTATCCTATCCAGTAACGGCCAAATTCTTGTCCGCTTCGCCGATCCGTCCGCGCCGGGAACTTTCCAGCCGCCGGTCGTTCTGAATCCCGATCCGGCTGATGCCGCGCGCGATCTTACCGTTCTCACCATCAACGGACGGGAGGTAGTGGCCGCCCTGGACACACGAGATAATCGCATTGCTTTCTACACCTACTCTGGCAATTCCACGTTCATTCGAAGCAATGGACCGTCTCTAACTGCGGGCATGCCAGTTCGGATCGTAGCTGGCGACGTCAACGGAGACGGCCGGCAAGATTTGGTGTTAGCGTCGGTCCGTGGCGACTATGGGCAGATCGATGTCTTTCTGCAAGAACCAAGCGGTACGTTTGGCCCTGCCAGCTATGAGCAAGAAGTCGGCTACAGTCCGTCCGATCTTGCCCTGGTGAATCTGTCGGGCGGTCCCGGATCGGACATCGCCGTAACGGATCAGTACACCGGCGAGGTCTACGTCCTGCTCAATTCCAGCACCTCGCCATTCTCTACGCAACTCGCTTTCCGCGCAGGGACCGGGCTGTACAACGTCAGTGCCGATGGGCCGGAGCAGGAAGTGCAATCGCAGGAAGCGCCGATTGCTCTCATCGCCGGAGCATTCAGCGGAAGCGCGACGACTGGGCTGGCCGTCCTCAATAGCGGCAGCGATCACTTCGACTTGCTGGCGGACGACGGTCAGGGCGGCGTCTTCAATCCTGTGACTTCCCCACAGTTCCGCACCGGCCAGGATCCCATCAGCATCGTCTCCGGCGATTTCGACGGCGACGGCATTGCCGACTTGGCCATTCTGGACCGCGCCAGCGATCAAATTCTGCTGTATCGGGGCGACGGCCACGGCGGTTTCGTGCCAATGTACGGCACCGGGCCGGACGGCCAGCCCATCGGTCTTAGCGCCGGCAATGCACCCACGGGACTGACGGTCGGCGATGTCAACGGCGATGGCAAACTCGATCTGCTCGTCGGCAATGCCAACGGGGACGTATTGACTCTGTTGGGCAAGGGCGACGGCACTTTCCAGCAATACCAGCGTCTCGACCGCGGCGTGGCGTTGGGATTGATCAACGTGAATGGCCGGCAAGGCTTTGTTTATGCCGACCAGTCCCGCGATCAGGTCACCGTCCAATATGCCCAGGCCGGCCAAACTTTCCAACAGACGCGCCAGGATGGAATTCTCGATCCCAACGCCGTGGCCTTGACCGATCTCACCGGCAATGGCATCGAAGACATGATCGTCGCCAACGGCGGGGGCAACGACGTGCTGGTCTATATGGGCCTGGGCAACGGGCAGTTCGGACCGGCCCGCGCCTTCTACACCGGTACGGATCCCGTAAGCGTCACGGTGGCCGACCTCACCGGCGATGGCATCCCCGACGTGATCGTTGCCAACCGGGGATCCAACGATGTATCGGTCCTCTTTGGCTCCGGACAGGGCAGCGATTGGACGCTGGTAAATGGGCCGCGTCTCCGCGCCGGTATCGGTCCGGATTCCGTGGCCGTGGCCGATGTCTATGGCAACGGCATTCCGGACCTGCTGGTTGCGAACAGCTTGTCCAACAACCTCTATCTGATACGGGGCGTGGGTGGAGGCTTCTTCGATGATGCGCACCCGGTCATTTACCACACAGGCACCGACCCCGAGCAGGTACTCGTCGGCCATTTCTCCGATTCGTCTCAGTTGGACATGGTGACGCTCAACACATGCTCGAACAGCCTTAGCTACTTCCCCGGCTTCGGAACGGCCCAAACTATCGCATTGGGGACCGGCCCCGTTGCCGGCGTCATGGGCGATTTCCTCGACAATGGCACCGACGACCTGATCGTGGCGGGCACCAATGGCAGCCTATCCCTTGTCCTGAGTGGCTCAGCCGGCCTGCAGCTAGCCAGCACCATGTTGCCGGAAGGATTGAATAACGTTTCCGACCTTGTCCTCGGATCGACAACGGATGGGACGGTTAATCTCTATGCCACCGAGGAGGGAGTGGACTCGGCGATTCCGATTCAGTTCGCCCTCGATCTGACGCCCGTGACACCGTCGCCAATCAACACGCTCGTGCCGACAATCCCATCGACGGTGGAACGCCAGATCGTGGAGTTCTCGTCGTTGTCCGATGACCGGCTGAGCGTCGTACCCACGTTGGTTGCCAACATTACGACGGAGATCAAGGAGGAGCTGAGCGTGATCGAGAGCGAGAACCAGAACGAACTCCCTCCTGTGACTTTCCTAGTGTATGCGTCGGGCTGGGCCGGCACCGAGCTGAACTGGGGAGACGAGGCAGGAGAAGGCTGGGAAGACGTTGTGGACGATACGCAACCAGAGGTTAAAGCCGAGCCGCCGAAAGCCGCCCTCCGCCGCAACGCCTTCCTCAGCGGCGACGACAACAAGGCGATCGAGCTTCCGCCTGTCGATCCGCACCCGATTCGCTCTTCGGGCCCGGAAGAGCCGTTCCTTCCGCCGCTGGACGTGCTCGAAGCTGTTCCGCTCGATTCCCCCGCGAAACCGGAAACGGATGCCGAGGATACCGTGCTGCCCTTCGAGTTTGGAATCGAAGCCGAGCTTCATGTCCTGCGTTCGCAAACTATGCTTTGGAGTGAGGAGGCTTCCACGTTCTCAGGCTCCGCCTCGGAACGCGCGATCCGCGAAGCTCTGCCCAATTTCCTTCCGACAGCGGATGTGCCAGAGGCTAGCCCGAGTTCTGGCACGGTCTCCCGACAGTGCCAGTCCGCCGACCGCAGGTCTCCAGGTAGCGTGGGAGATCTGCGGTCGACAACGAGGGCACGGGCGGTAGACGGTGCCCCAACGAGGTGTGAGCAGGTTGCGGATGAATGGTGCGAGAATCTGCCCCTGGAAGTCCCGGCCTTGGATCTTTCGCCGGAACAGCTTCGGGCGCTGGCTTTCTGTCTCCTCGGAGTGATCTCGGCGTACCCCTACCGCGACGCAACGCGGGACGATGAAAGAACAACGTGTAGGAGTGTTGAATAGTGGATTTTTTCGATCTCGAAGTGCAACAGATTCGTAGCATCCGTCACCGGCGGGTGATTTTTCTGTTCCTCCTCTCGGTCCTGGCGGCGGGGGTTTTTTGGGTCCTATCGATGTTACTCGGCACGGTGCCGACTCCGCTCTTGGCGTTAGCCAGTGCCGCCGTGCTGGGCGGCTTGGCACTGCCGCTTTTTTGGTTGATCGTCGCCCGCCACATCAATCGATTTCGCTTGATGGAATCTCTACGGGCCGAACGCATTATCCGGCACGCCTCGGAAGGCATCGTCATAATCGATTCGCGGGGCCAGATCGTGTCCCTCAATCCGGCGGCCGAACGCCTCTTTGGTTATGACACGTCCGAAGTTGCCGGCGACCCGATCACCCGTTTATTCATCGAGATGGTGCCGCGGGAATGTCGCAGCGGACTCCACGATAGCTTGCCGGTCGGCACCATTCTCGGCCTGGCCACCGGCGCCCGCGAGGTGATCGGCAAACACAAGGACGGCCGCGCTTTGGCTTTGGAATTGGCCGTCTGTAGTGTTCCCTTCGGTCAGGAACATCTGAACATTGCTTTCACCCGCGACGTGAGCAAACGCAAACAGGCTCAGCGCTACCTGACGGCCCATTATGCCGCGACCTGTATCCTGGCCGAATCGCCATCGCTGGCTGATGCCTTGCCGCGCATCCTCCACGCCATCTGCGAAGCACTTGACTGGCACGCTGGGGGCTACTGGCAGCTCGATCCGGACGCCCACCTGCTCCGCTGCACCGGCGTTTGCTCGGCCTCCGATTCATCCGCAGTGGGCTGGAAACCGAATCGGTCGGATAGTGTCGGGGGGGCGGTTTGCGGTCTTGGACAGGGATTGCCTGGCCGCGTCTGGCAAAACAGCAAGTCCGAATGGGTCGAGGACATCACCCATCTTCCCGATTGCCCCTGCCTGCGGCTGCTTGGCGACCGGCCGATCCGCAGTGCCTTCGCCTTGCCAATCCTGTTGGGTCAGGAGGTTTGCGGCGTCCTGACCTTCTTCAACAAGCGCCCGCGGAAACGAGACGAACAACTGCTCGATGTCATGGCCACGCTCAGCAACCAGCTCGGCCAGTTCATTGCCCGCAAACGCGATGACGAAATGCTCCGCCTGGCCAAGGAGGAAGCCGAAGCCGCCAGCCGGGCCAAAAGCGAGTTCCTCGCCAATGTTAGCCATGAGGTCCGGACGCCGCTCAACGGCATCCTTGGCATGACCGATCTCGCCCTCGATTCGCCGCTGACGCCCCAGCAGCGTGAATACCTCGAATTGGTCAAAACTTCCAGCATCTCGCTACTGCGGGTGATTAACGATATTCTCGACTTCTCCAAGATCGAGGCGGGCAAGCTGGAACTGGAAGCGGTCCCCTTCAGGCTGAGCAGAACTCTTCCCGATATCCTCAAGGCGTTGGGCATCCGTGCCCGCCAGAAAGGGCTGGAGCTGAATTCCAACATCCCAGAATCCGTGCCCGATACCTTGGTCGGCGATCCGAATCGCTTGCGGCAGGTTCTCGTCAACCTTCTTGGAAACGCTATCAAGTTCACCGACCAAGGGGAAATCGGGGTCAGCGTTGAGGAGGTGGGCCGTACCGAAAGCGATGTTTGCCTTCATTTCGCGGTATCCGATACCGGCATCGGCATCCCGGCGGACAAGCTGGATCTGATCTTCGAGCCGTTCCGCCAAGCAGACGGTTCGATGACGCGGAAATATGGCGGCACGGGCCTGGGACTGGCCATCACCTGCCGTCTGATCGACATGATGGCTGGCCGAATCTGGGTCGAGAGCGAGGTCGGGAAAGGGAGCACGTTCCATTTCACGGCCCACTTCGCTGTGCCCCGTCCTGGCGCAGCAGCCCAACTTGGGAATCAAGAGCGCCAGAGTGAGGCAAGAGTCTTGGTTGCCTACGCCTCCGATGCGCCGGAGCCTCGGAGCCTGCGTATCTTGCTTGCCGAGGACAACGTCATCAACCAACGCGTGGCCGTGCGTCTTCTGGAGAAACTCGGCCACACCGTGGCGGTTGCGAATAACGGCAAGGAAGTGTTGGCTGCGGTACAACGCGAGCATTTCGACATAGTTTTGATGGACGTGCAGATGCCCGAGATGGGGGGATTCGAAGCGACAGCGAAGCTCCGTGAGCGCGAGCGCCAAAACGGAGGTCATCTCCCCATCATTGCCCTAACCGCCCATGCCATGAAAGGGGACAGGGAGCGCTGTTTGGCAGCGGGGATGGATGGCTACCTGGCCAAGCCGATCCAAACCGAAGAGTTAATTCAGACGATCACCCGCCTCATGCCGGATGCCCCTTTCACTGGCGCGACCGGGAAGGGCGAGGTTAACGGAGTGTTACCGCTTTTGGTGTAGGGGATCGCCTTGAGCGACTCGCGGTTTGGCCCGAAGCCGCGAGCAGCGCCGACAAATGTGAGCTAGATTTTCGGTGGAGTCAATGTCCCCTCTCTTCACGCTCAGTGGAGTTCGCGATGCGGTTGCGCACTCAATGTTATCTCCCGGAAACGGTTCACGTAGCGGCAGATCCGATGCTGGGGCTGCCGGACTTGCGCAAAGGCCTAAACACCATTCTGATGGCCTATCTGCTGGTGGTCGGAGTGATTTTTGCCGCGGTTGGTATCATCTTTTTTCTCATCCTCGAGGTGAAAAACGCGGGACCTACATCGAAAGTGGTGGAAAATGCTTCGATCGTGATATTCGCCTTGATCCTTATCGTTCCTCTGGTCGTCCTCTTCAGTCTCGCTCTCGTCATCCGAGGAAAATGGTTGTGCCTGGCGAGCGCGCCAGAACAACATCATGCCAAGTGGATGATGTTCTTGTCTATTCTATGCATTGTCGCGGGTCCGCTTCTCAATACGGGTGGCTTCTTCGTTGGCGATGACAAACCAGCTGATCCAACTAGCCCGCCAACCAAGTCGATGTCAGTGGCCCACATTGAGCGTGAAATCGAGAAATACAAACACGGGATGCCGGAGCTAGGTACACGCGCCTATGTCAAGTTGGCCGGGGAAGGCATTGGCATGCTAAGCAGCGTGTTCTTTGTTCTCTTTCTTCGCGCCGTGGCCATGGCCTGGGGCTTTCCGATGTTGGCGCGCTTTGCCGAGCTTTATCTCATGTTCATCGCCTTGCTCGTTTTCGGCAGCATCGTCGTCATACTCAGGCCTTCCATCATGCTGGTGAACCCTCCGATCTTGCTTGCTCTCGGGGCCGGGTGGTTGCTTGCTGGACCCTGTTATTTCGCACTAATCCTGGGCACGAGCATCGCCGTCAGCTATCTGCTGTCCCGAGACACACACGAACGCTTGGAGCCGGCTCCGGCCGCGCCGGTTGTTTCGCCTCTCGCTTCCCTGCCGCCGATTGAGTGAATGCCCGGTTCATAGGGGGGTCCGGGGCAACTCTAGTATCACGCCTCAGCCGACAAAGGCGAGGTTACATCCTCCAGTGCTTTGCGCTCGCTGGCTACGCCGAGGACCATTTCCGCGGCCGCTGCCACGAGCATGAGACCTGCTCCAATTAGATAACCTGTCGCGATGGCACTGCGTCGATCGGTCTCGATCAAGGCGCCGAAGAGGGTGGGTGCCAGCAGCCCACCTATGGCCGTGCCGAGCACATAGAACAAAGCAATAGCCAACGCTCGCATTTCCAAGGGGAAGACTTCGCTGACCGTCAAGTAGCCGGCACTTGCCGCGGCCGAGGCAAAGAAACAGGTTGCCACGAACAGCAGCGTTTGCGACGTTGCTGTCAGTCCGCCCATGAGGAAATCGATCTGGATTCCGACAATCATCAACCCAGAGATAGCGTAGGTGGCCGATATCATGACACGGCGGCCGATTGTGTCGAACAGACGTCCCAAGAGCAGAGGACCGGCGAAATTGCCGGCGGCGAACAACAGCGCGTAACCGGGCACATGCTCAGCGGGCACGTGGAAATATCGATCCAGAACGAGCGGATAAGTGAACGTGATGCCGTTGTAGAAATAGGCTTGGGAAGCGATGAGGATGAATCCAAGGACGGCCCGGCTGCGATAGCGAATGAGGATGGTATGGAAAATCGTGCCGAAAGTTATTGAAACAGGACGAAAGGAACAAGTTTTCTCAACGGGAGGCAGTTTCCCTTGTCCTTCCGTACCCACCGCCATGACCTCGATCTCATTGATGATCCGATGGGCTTCGTCACATTGACCGTGCGTCAACAGCCAGCGCGGACTTTCGGGAACGTAATGGCGCGCCACTACCATCGCCACGCCCACCAGCGCGCCGATGCCGAAGGCCAGCCGCCAACCCAGCCAGGCCGGCATCACATTGGGATTGAGCAAGATCAGACTGGCCAATGACCCAGCCGCCGCTCCGATCCAGAAAGTGCCGTTGACGATCAGATCCACCCGGCCGCGCACGCGCGCGGGAATCAATTCGTCGATGGCCGAATTGATCGCCGAGTATTCGCCTCCGATTGCCATCCCCGTCACGAAGCGAAACAGAGCGAAGGTCCAGAACTCCCAGGAGCAAGCTGTCAAAGTCGAGCCAGCCATGTAGATCCCCAGCGTGATCGTGAACAGGCGCTTGCGGCCCAACTGATCCGTGAGATGGCCAAAAACCAGCGCACCGATCAACGCCCCTGCGAGGTACAGAGTGCCCGCCAGACCGATCTCTCGCGGCGACAAACCCAATGTGTCCGGTCGTTGCAACATCGGCGCGATCGAGCCGACGACGGTAACTTCCAATCCATCCAGTACCCACGTGATCCCCAGGGCTATGACCAGCAGCCAGTGAAAGCGACTCCAGGGCAGACGATCGAGCCGGGCGGGGATGTCCGATTGGATTGCTTTTTGCGATTTTTGATCGGGCCGGGTTGTCGTGATGCTCACGATTGCTCTCCTCAGTCCAGAGCCGTAGACGAGGCGGACTGAAGAAAATGCAGCTTTCGTGCCGGATTGTTTTTTGCGTGTCTATCCGATCTTCCAAATGGATTCGAGCGCTTTTGAGACTGCTGTAGCAGATGATAATTCCTGTAGAACGGCCTTCTCCGGCCGTCCTACAGCGGACACGCAGAACGGGCCTCGAGTCCGTTGCGGCGTCGCTAATCGGAATCACTGCTCCTCGGGCCAGGAACACAGTGGAATGGGAATGCCCCGCGCACGCTCTGGCTCGGCGAGCAATTCGGCGAGCGTCGATTTCCGCAAGGCGTCCTCAACCAGCTTCATGGCCTGATCGAGTCGGCGGTGCAGCGGGCAGAGATTGATGTGCCCCTTGATACCCAGAGGACAGCTCTTGATGCGCTGGATGGGATCGACGGCCATGATAATATCCAGAACCGTTAATTCATCGGCCGGCCGGGCTAGTGTGAACCCGCCGTGCAATCCGCGCTGCGATTGCACCAATCCTTGCCGTCCCAGGCTCTGCATCACCTTCGACAAATAGGCAATTTTTACTTTCGTCGCGCCGGCGATTTCCTGCGTCGTCCGCGGCGCACCCTCCTGCGATGCCAAGTAAACAGCAGCACGAAGCGCGTATTCGGCGGTTTGGGAAAACATTCCGTCCTCAAAAAATGGATATCTAGATCTTGACATCCCGCAGGGATGTTTTAATTTATCATCTCTCTGGATACGATTATCCAGAATTTACATGCCAATGCAAGAGAGGTCGCTGGATTGGCGGTTCTCTCCCCACTTTCCCTCTAGGAGGTATCATGCGTCGATTGCTCTTGTCTCGTTCTTCGCTTTGTGTGTTCCTGGCCTGTGTGGTCGCGGGCGGCGCAGTGTTGTGGGCTGGCTATGAAGGCAACGGTCGGGCTGCGGAAACGCAGGAACCGGATCGCGATGCCGTGCAGCGCGCACACGATACGGTGAAGCTCCTCGATGATCTCCACAAGGGTTATGTCGTGAATATCACGGCTACCTATGTGAAGGCGCAGGAGCGAACACCGGCCGCCCACGTAGCCAAGAAGGTCTTCAGCCACGTCGAGAAAGGCGGCGGACCCAAAGTGCGATTGATCGATGCAACTGGCGCGCCGATCAACAAAGCCAACGTGGCCCAGAGCGACTTCGAGAAACGCGCTATCCAAAAGCTGGGCAAGGGCGCGGCATATGTCTCCGAGGTTGGCCGGAAGAACGATCGCCCCGTTTTGCTCGCCGCTACGCCCGTCCCGGTCGTGATGCAGCAGTGCATCAGCTGTCACCCCGGTTACAAAGCGGGCGATCTTCTCGGCGCCCTCACGTATGAGGTGCCGATCAAGTAACAATTGCAGAGGGCCAGGCGTCAGCGGCCCCACTGACGCTTGCCCACTCGCCCTTCGATGAGACTCCAGCGCTGCGGACGATGCCCCCCTTGAGATAAGATAGACTGGTCGATCGAGAAACCTGCGTTTCGGGGTCGTCGATGTCGGAGCGGTCGGTCGAGCGTAGAAATGTCTGGTCGGAGGCGTTCGCTTGGGAAGGCGGCGCCAACTTGCGAGTGTTGCCAAGCACGCTCGCTTTTGGGGCTTTTTCGACTTTTGTCTTCCTTCTTTATCGTTGTCGCTATCTCGACCTGACCATCGAAGTCGGCCCGCACGAGGTAGCCGGCGTGCTTCTGGGGCTGCTGCTGGTCATGCGCACGAACGCTGGTTACGATCGTTGGTGGGAAGCGCGTAAACTGTGGGGCGGCATCATCAGTCAGGCGCGGAATCTGGCGCTTATTGGCCTGGCGCACGGCCCGTCCGATGCGCGTTGGCGCGAGCAATTCATCCGTTGGACAGCGGCCTTCGCCTGGACAGCCAAAGCACGACTTCGCAGCGAAACGGTCCTGCCAGAATTGACACGGCTATTCGGCGAGAATGAGGCTGCTCGCGCACAACAGGCGGAACATGTGCCCCTGTATGTGGCGCTAAGAATCGAGGAATTGCTGCGCCAGGCTTGCGAGAGGGAGGTAGGAATGGATCGCTTCGCTTTCTTGCAGGCCCAGCGCGAGCGGGCAGGTCTTATAAATCAGCTCGGCGGTTGTGAGCGCATTCGCGGCACTCCGCTGGCGCGGGGTCTATCGATCATCATCGACCGTTTCATTCTTCTTTACCTTGCCACACTGCCGTTCGCGTTGCTGCACAAATTCGAGGCGGAATGGATGGCGCCGGTGGTCACGGTCTTGGTCGCGCATCCCGTGCTCGTGTTAGACCAACTCGGCATCGAATTGCAGCAACCATTCGCTACCCGCAGCATCAATCACCTGCCTCTCGATGAGATTTGCCGCAACATCGAGAAGAACCTTCTGTCTCTTCTGGACATAGGCAGCGATTCCGCGAAGCAAGGTTAATTGGAGGCTGACACGAAGTCGCGCAGCGTTCTCTCCAGTTGCTCCGCAAGCTCCAGGTGATGTTGCAAGACATTGTTGACTTCGCAGCGGTCGTCCGGCTTGACAAAGAGTTGCGGCGAGCGATCGGCATCGTCAACGCCAGGCTTCACGGGCAGCAAAAAAGCCCATTCCGGAGTGCGTAAGGCGTATTCGATAGACTCCCCGACTTGCAGGGCCGTGCAAGCGAAGGGTCGAATCGATTCGATTTCGCCGCGGACTAAGGGCAGCAAACTGCGGCCATGGACTCCGGTGAGCGGCACATGAAACCAGTCGGCCAATGTCGGCGCCAGATCCACTGCTTGCGTCAAGGCGGCAATACGGCGACCTGCATCCATGCCGGGCACGCGAATCACTAGCGGCAAGTGAATCAGTTCATCATGCAGCCATGGACGATATGTTCCAACGATGCCGTGTTCCCCTAAGTTCTGGCCGGTATCGGTCGTGAGCAGGAATAAGATGTCATCGCCGCCCTCCAGGCCGTCGAGCGCTTCGAGGAGTTGCCCGATGGCGGTATCGACATAACTGACCATCGCCGCGTAGCTAGTCTGCAGACTTAGATAAAGATAATCGTCATCGCGATCGATCGGACCAGTTGCGACATCCGAAATAGGAGTTAATGGCTCGCTTTCCTCCATTTCTTCATCCTCATCGTCCTCTTCTTCGTCCTCCGGCTCCTCGTTGAAGTACGCTTCTTGAATCTCCGCCGGCACGCTCCAGGGGGGCAGTAGAGTGGCGAGATCAACCCACAGCAGCCAATTATCAAGTCGTTCCAACTTCTCCAGCGCCGCTCCGACCCTTTCCAAGGTCGCCTCCAATGGCACCTCCTCCTCGGCCGCCCTCACGCGCTCGACGGTGTGCCAACCGGCGAGAAACTCTGCCGGGGCCGAGCGGCTCTCATCGATAATTAAGTGACTGTGAATTTTTTTCTCTTGCAGCACGGTCAGCAGATCGCGCTGGGCGCTGGAGCTTTCCGCTAGGATATTCGGGGGCAAGTAATAGCGGCCGGAACGCCAGGCGCGGCGCGCGCCGGCTGGGTCGGCGTTATCGGCGAAGTGTTGATCGAACACAGCGCCCGCGGACGCCAGCGTATCGAGGGCCGGCGTATAGATCCATTGGTTACCGTAGCAGCCCAGCGCGCTGTGTTGCAAACCCCGAATGATGAGTACGATTGCTTTCATGATGAGATTTTACGGAATTTGCTGGGCAGCTGGTCGAATCTGCCACGAAAGAGTATCCTTGACACATGGAAAGCAAACCCAAATTATTCGGCTTCACCGACGTCGATCGAACGAACGACCCCGATTATTTCATCCGTTTTCTCGACGAGGCCAGCGCGGATGAATCGTTTCAGGCTTACAAGCAACATTCTTTCACGCTGTTGGATCTTCAGCCGGGGCAGCACATCTTGGATGTCGGCTGCGGCACGGGCGAAGATGCGCGAGCGATCGCGCAGCGCGTCGCTCCCGGCGGTCGCGTCGTTGCCGTGGATGGCAGCCAGGCAATGATCGCCACGGCCCGGCAGCGCAACGAAGGATGCGCCCTTCCAATCGAGTTTCAGACAGCCGATGCGCATCAGCTGCCTTTCACCGATGGCAGCTTCGATGCTAGCCGAGCCGATCGCATTTTCATGCACTTGGAATCGCCGGCGCGTGCTTTGGGCGAAATGGTGCGCGTCACCCGCGGCGGTGGCCGTGTGCTGGTGTACGAGGTCGATTTCGAGACAATAACCCTGGACCTGCACGATCGCGAACGAACAAGGAGAATCATCCAAACCTGGTGCGATGGTTTTCGCAACGGCTGGCTCGGGCGGCACGTTCCAGCGCTGTTCCGCGAGGCAGGACTTGAGGACGTGCGCATCACGGCGGCAACGCTGTGGCTGCGCTATCCGGTCGTCATGCAGATGGTCGGCCCCACCACGGTCGAGCGGGCCTGCGCGGCGGGACGAATAACCGCGGCTGAAGGCGAAGAGTGGCTTCGGCAAGTTCACGAACGCTACGAGGCTGGTTTACTTTTCAGTACGCTGACAGGATTTCTCGTCGTCGGCCGCAAATCTGAAAATAGTTGAGGAAGAGCTACAAGAAAACTCGCTAAAATCGTTAATTCCCAGTTCGCGCGCTCGGCAACGTCCTCTATAATTGTAAATGTTCCACTATGTGAACAGCCCTTTCGGGGGATGTGGGGAGCCGGCGCCGCACAAGCGGTCGCGTCGGCTTATTTCCGGAGAGTAGAGGCAAGTCTCTTTCCACCTTTTCGCACCCTCCCGCTCGCCTAGGGTTTTGCGCCCGTTACATCGTGCTGCCGTTCCACGTCAGCGGAGCCAATCTCGCCGCCCCGCTGTGCAAGCAATCCGTTTTCGTCCCATGCTTGCGCTAGGGTTGGCGAGGAAGGACACGGACGCGCAGCCGTCAAATCCCGGCAGTTCAACGGAGAACATGGATGAAGTCGAAAGCTCGCAACGGGTTGTCACGGTTCCTTCTCATCCCCAAGCTTTTTTTTCTCCCGGAGGCCAGTTGGTTGGGCGTCGCACTCTTGGCCCTTCTTCCGACGCTCGTTCTCATCGTTAAGGCCCTTGACATTCGCAACAGCTACGTGTGGGCCGATCTCATCACCGCGGCGACGGATCGCAAGGCAGAAATGGTCTTCCATCTTGCGTTGTTCTACGCTGCGGTTTATGCCGCCTCGGCCGTCGTGGCCACCTTCCTGCGCTTCACCGAGGAGCTGTTGGGCCTGCGCTGGCGCGATTGGCTCACGCGCCATCTCAGCGATCGCTACCTCGCCGGCCGAGCTTACCATCGCATCAAGGAATCGGGCCAGCTCGACAACCCCGACCAGCGTCTCTCCGAGGACGTGAAGACCTTCACGACCAGCACGCTCGCCATTCTCCTTATTTTGATGAATGCCTCCGTCGCCCTTGTGGGATTTGCAGGTGTGCTGTGGTCGATCACCCCTTGGCTGCTCGCCGGCGCTATTGGTTACGCTGCCTTCGGCACGCTCATGACGGTGGTGCTGGGGCGGCGCCTAGTGGGATTGGACGTGCAGCAGTTCAAAAAGGAAGCCGACCTCCGTTATGAATTGGTACGAGTTCGCGAGAACGCCGGTCCCATCGCACTCTTGCAGGGCGAGGAACGCGAGAAAGGCCGGCTACTTCGCAGGCTCTCACAGGTGCTCACGAATTTCCGCGTCATCATCGGCGTCAATCGGAACCTGGGCTTTTTCACCTCCTGGTACGGCTACATGACGCAACTAATCCCCGTGCTTATCACCGTGCCTTTGTACATTCGCGGCGAGATCGAGTTCGGACAGGTGTTACAAGCGCAGGTTGGTTTCAGCTTCGTGCTCGATGCCTTCTCTGTCCTCGTCAAGGAGTTTCAGAAAATCACAACATTTGCCGCCGTGGTCGAGCGTTTGGGTGCATTCTATGATGCGACGGAGCCGCTCCCGCTGGCGGTGAAAGCTCCCATCGAGATCGTCGAGGACGATTCTCGTCTAGCCTACGAAAGTTTGACCCTGGCGACGCCAGACGACGGCCGGTTGCTGATCGCTGATCTGACACTCGATGTTCCGCGCGGCAAACGGCTTCTCATTCTGGATCCGGATGGTTCCAGGCGAACTGCCCTGATTCGAGCCACGGCCGGGTTGTGGAAGACGGGGCAAGGCCGCATCATTCGTCCTCCGCTGGGAAAGTTCCTGTTCCTGGCGCAACAACCCTACTTGACGCTCGGCTCCCTCCGCGATCAGCTTCTCTACACCGTACCGCCAGGAACACATCTTTCCGATGACCGCTTGTTCTCCGTCTTGCAAGAGGTCCAGTTGAATCCCATTCTGGACCGTGTGGGGGGACTGGATACCGAGCAACGCGACTGGGCGGAACTTCTCTCGCTGAGCGAACAACAGAGTCTCGCCTTCGCCCGCCTGCTGTTGGTCGAGCCGGACTTTGCCTTGCTCGACGAGGCAGTCGGCGCACTGCCTGCCGATCGTGTGCGCAGCCTCTATGAGTTGCTCGCGCGGACGGCGATAACGTACATCAGTATCGTTTCCGGTCAAGAGCTATTGGAGTATCACGATCGGGTTTTGCAAGTGCACGGAGATGGCACGTGGACGGCACCGGACGTGGACGATGCGCCGGAGGCGGAATGGGATGTTGCAGCGGCGCCGGCTCTCAATTCGTTGCAGATAGGCTGAGATTGTCGTCGGCTTAGCGTTCCTCGCTGGCCACGGATGGATCATCCTTCGGTAGTGGATTACCGTTCTTGTTCGTGCCTTGGCCGGGGTTGAGACCGCGATCGGAAGGCGCGTTGCCGCTTGTATCATCGCGGACAGTTCCGGATTCGGGGGCCGACCAAACATCGTCCAATGGTTGACTTGTTTTGCTCGTCATGATGCTCTCCTTTCGGGCGCGCATCGTCGCTTCAACGCAATCGCAGTCTTTCCGGTCCCGGAGCGCGGGCGTCCCGCCCGCAATCTCAAGATTACGGGCGGGACGCCCGCGCTCCATGTTCGAAGACTTCATCTAAAAAGAAGTGCAACCGCCGTGCCTTGGAGAATCGAATTCACGAACGAGCAGCGGCCAGGGCCAGATAGAGATGGCCCAAATGGTACCAGGAACTGGTCTCCGGGAGCTGGTCAACGGCTCTTTCGAGAGCAGTTCGCGCATCGGCGGATCGGCCGAGAAAGAGCGCAGCCATGCCGCGATTGAACAGAACGGGCACATTGGGTTTCTGAGCTTGCCACAATGCCAGCGCTTCCTCGCCGTTACCACGGTGCCACGCCAGTGCTGCTTCCTCGTTGTCCCGTGTGAACCGCCAATCGGCAGGCACTTTCTGACTGGATTTCAATAATTCGCCCGCTTCATCGAAGCGCCGCATCAGACGCAGCATCCCGGCGGCGAGGAGAAGATGTGGATACCCTTGAAGCGCATTTGCCCACTCTGAGAAACCAGCCGGCATGACCACTGCTGGTCTACCCACGTTACCATGAACCGCTCGCGAGTGCAGCTCAGTCAGGTCACCGACAGAGAGCAATGGTTGTAAGTTTCGCACCATCTGCGGGAAGTTGCCGATACAGAACGTCACGGCGTGGGCCGGCTCCTGTGCAGTGACGAGTGCTGGCCAAACCGACGGCACTTCCAAGCGCGGCGTCGAGATCGATGTCGCCCCGGTCTTGCACAAACGGATGACGGCGAGCGCATCCTCCCATGCCAGCCTCGGATCAACGGGCTGCGCGGTCACGGCCTCATGAGGCACTACCTGCCCGTCTGGGTCGGCGAACCCCAGCCCCTCGGTCTGGGCCGCGATCTGGCGGTGGAGGTATTGCCTAAACAGCTCCGTCACAGATCGTGAAGTTACGCTCATGTTTCCCCCTCGTCCCGGCGCGAGCGGTCTCACTCTTCTCCATCGTTAGAACGCCTGAATCCTGCAAACTTGCGCTGCCAATTCGTTTACAATAGGAAAATGGTTCCCGCGTCCCGCATGGGGTTCTTGAACCCTCCCAACGGAAATGAGGGCCAGCCATGTTCGCCAGTCTACGCGCTCTGTTGACCGAGCTTATCGATTATGCCGGTCTTTTTCCGCCCTCCAAGCTGCCGCTCGACCAAGCAATACGCAATTATGCCCGCTATCGCCAGGAAGACGACGCCTGGATGCTTGGCCGCTTCATTATACCCGCTTCTCGTTTGGAAGACCTGGAGCCTTACCACGACGAATTGTTCCGCGTCAATCCGCCGTTCGCGTTCAGCGTTCTGGGCCGAGGCGGCGGAACCCTCACGGAGTTTCTCGGCAATCTGCGCGAGGACTTGCGCGACATTGCCGCGTTCCGCAAACGACACGGTCAATGTGTTACGGTTGATGTCCTGGAGATTCGCTTGCCACTCGATCTGATCGATCCGAGCCTGCCGGAATCCGATCTCAGTCTATCCAAAACCCTGCGCGTTTTTCCCATGGTCGATCTATTCCCGTTCTGCGAGTCCCCCGACCGGCCAGAGGAATTGGTGAAACAGCTTTCGCGGCTGCCCGGAGATAACGTGGGTTTCAAACTGCGCTGCGGCGGACTGGAAGCGTCGGCATTTCCCAGTAGCGAGCGAGTCGCGACCGTGCTGCACGGCTGTCTTCGAGCAACCTTGGCGTTCAAGGCGACAGCCGGACTGCACCACCCGTTGCCGCGTTTCGACCCCGAAGTGAAAGCCCGGATGCACGGTTTCATCAACGTCTTCCTGGCCGGCGCCCTGGCGTACAGCTGCAATCTGTCCATTGAGCAAATCCGCGGCTTGCTCGACGATGACCAGGCCAACCATTTTTCCTTCACCAACAAGCAAGCGTCTTGGCGGAAACACCGGACGACGACAGCCGAGATTGCCGCCGCTCGCCGCGACTTCATGCGTTCGTTCGGTAGTTGCAGCTTCGAAGAGCCGTGTGAAGACTTGCGACGTCTTGGTTGGCTGTGAGAGCTCCGTTGGGCAGATAGCTTTGCGCTGACAAGCCCTCTGGATCGGAGCGCGGGCGTCCCGCCTGCCGATGCGCCGAAAAAATGAACACTTCGTCTCCCCGCCCGGCAATAGTACATAGAGGAAATCACTGAGACGCGGGGAGGCACGCTGATGTCCACGTCACCGACGGCGGCTCTTTTGCGACACCTACGGCAATGGGCGAGGGGATGCGGCGATGATCCATCCTCTGACCGCGAACTCCTGCGGCGATTCGCCACGCACCGGGATGAAGCCGCATTTGCGGCACTAGTGCTGCGTCATGGACCTATGGTGTTGAGCGTGTGCCGGCGCATCTTGCACAGGCCGGAGGACGCCGAGGATGCGTTTCAGGCGACGTTTCTCGTTTTGTTCCGTAGAGCGGGGAATTATTCGTGGCGTGAATTCGTCGGCGGCTGGCTGCATCGCGTCGCCGCCCGAATTGCTCTTCGCCTCCGCGCCGATGCCGCTTGTCGTGCCGTCCTACTTCCCTGCGCGGAGGAGAAGGCCCTCGATGATCCCCTGGAACAAGTAATTGCCCGTGAACTGCTCGCCACATTCGACGACGAGCTGTCGCGCTTGCCCGAACGTTACCGCTCGCCTCTGGTTCTCTGCTGCCTGCAAGGCAAATCGCAAGAGCAAACGGCGGCTCTGCTGGGTTGCTCACTAAGCACGATCCGCCGCCGTCTGGAACACGGCCGGCGCTTGCTACACTCGCACTTGAGGCGGCGCGGGCTAGAACTGCCCGCCACGCTGGGAGCCGTACTGCTGTCGCGAGAAGCATCCGCCGTTGTTCCCGCACCGTTGCGCATCGCCCTGGGGCAAGCTCTCAACGGTAACGCCCCGGCCCGAGTCGCCCTGTTGGCGGAGGGAATTCTTACAGCCGTCACCTTGACGCCGTTGAAGGCAGCAGCTTGGGTTTTGATCTTGGGTCTGCTGACCGCCGGCGCGGGCTTGGCCGCAAGTCATCTCTTGGCCCTGAAACCCGCGGAGTCGGATCCCGTTGCCAGCGCGCCGCCGGAGAAACCGAAAAGTGAGAAATCGCAGCGCATCGATTTGTACGGTGATCTTCTGCCGCCCGGCGCATTAGTACGCATGGGGACGGTGCGCTTTCGAAGCCGCAACTTCATCGGCCAGATTGCATTCTCGGCGAATGGTAAGCTGATTGCTGCGGGATGCTACGGAGGAAGCATCTTATTGTACGATGCGGCGACGGGTCGAGAGCTGCGTCGAATTCAAACATTGACGAACCAGTTCCCTGCCGTGGCGTTCGCTCCGGATGGCAAGACCTTGGCCACCGCCGGCTCCCGAATAATCCAGACCTGGGATTTCGTTGCGGGCAAGGAGCTTCGACGCTTTGAGGTCAAAGTGACTCAAGATGCCCACGAAGATCATTCGCGGACGATCGCTCCCCTTGTTTTCTCGCACGACGGGAAATTGCTCGCGTGGGTAGCTCCGGATCGTTCCATCCGCGTCTGGGAAGTGAAGTCGAGCAAAGAGTTGGTGAACCTGTCGGGGCACAAACAATCGATCCGCTGTCTCGCCTTTTCTCCTGATGACAAGACGCTCTTCTCAGCCAGCGGTAATGGAGTGAGTGCTGGGTCAGTGCGCGTATGGCGAGTGGCAGGCGGTAAGGAAATGCGGAAGATTCCCCTCGAGCGTCGCCACGCGAGGGGGCAGCCTGATCCGCTCTGTTTTTCTCCAGATTGTAAGACGTTAGCAGTGGGGCTTTACGAATCCCTTCCGCCGAAAAAGGGCGAGAATGTTTGGAAAGACGCCCATCCGGTTGCGTTGATCGATCTCGAAACAGGAAAAGAGAGCCGGAAGCTGGAGCCACAGCCTGGCCGCATAAAAGCAGCGTGCTTTTCCCCCGATGGCAAGATCCTCGCCGCGATGAACGGTGTGCCGACGGTTGTAGGAAACTTCCGATCCGACGATAACAATCAAATCCACTTTTGGGAGGCGGAAACGGGTAAACACCTCTGGGATACGCCCGCCCATGCCGAACACTTGCACCAAGGTCCGTGCCACTTGGCTTTCTCGCCGGATGGCACGAAGCTGGCGGTCTCGGCCACGGCGAGCGCCCTGCACGTCTGGGATGGGGCGCGCGGCCGGGAAGATCCCGAGCGAACGGAATCACATCACGATCAAACTTATTGCGTCGTTTTTTCGCCGGATGGCCGAACCCTCGCATCCGGAAGTGCCGATCACGACATCGTCCTGTGGGATGCAGTCACCGGTAAACAGCGTTCGCGGCTGCGTGGACACCAAGGCACGGTTTCCAGCCTTGCATTTTCTCCCGATGGCAAACTCCTCGCCTCGGCCTGCCGCTGGAACGACCAAACCGTTCGGCTCTGGGACTTGACCAGCGGAAAGGAGATCCACCAATATTTGGTGTCGAGCGTGCCCATCCATAACGGAGGAAGCTGGGGTGTCGGTACCTGGGTTGCATTCGCGGCCAACGGCAAGATCCTGGCTGCGGGAGGGACCGATCATAAGCTGCGCCTTTGGGACGTGGCCACGGGAATGGAACAATTCAATCAGGAAATCCGCGGATTGCCTGCCCTGCCAAAGGGCCTCGATGCCTTCAAGTCGTTTACATTTGATCCAGTCTTCAGTAGCGACGGGCGCGTCTTGGCGTTCTCCATTGGAGAAACCATCTACATCTCCGATGTTCTCAGTGGGCAGAGGTTGTTCCAATTTGAAAAGCAAGGCTCGGTTTTGGCCCTATCGCCAGACGGCAAGACGCTCCTCCTTCGCGCGGGCGATTGCGTTCGGCTCATGGAGGTCGCCAGCGGCCGAGAGGTAGGGAAGATGGATCTGCCCGAAGGATTCGCCGCCGCCTTTTCTCCCGATGGAAGTACCATCGCGGTCAGCACTGGCGAGGCACAAGCGAAGATTCATCTCTTCGATGTGCTATCGGGCAAGGAACTTCTGCGCTTGCAGGGCCACAAATCCTATGTCTCCAGCCTCGCCTTCTCGACGGATGGAACCAAGCTGGCCTCCGCTCAATGGGACAGTACCGCCCTTATCTGGGATGTGGTCTCGACACAGCGCAAACTCCCCCGTAAATACCTCAATCTCAAGGAGTTCGAAGGCCTGTGGACAGAGCTTCGGGACACAGATGCAGCCAAAGCGCACGCCGCTCTCTGGATGCTCGTCGCCACTCCGAATCAGGCTTTGTCGTTCTTGAAGGAACATCTGCATCCCGAGCCGTGTGTGAGCGCCGAGCGTCTGCGGCAGCTGATCGCCGATCTCGATGCCGATGATTTCGCTCGACGCGAAGCAGCGTCTCATGATTTGGCCAAGCTCGGCGTTGAAGCGGCACCAGCACTGCGAAAGGAACTCGAGGCAAATCCCTCGCTGGAGAAGCGCCGCCGCGTGCAAGCGTTGCTGGACGGTTTGGCGTGTCAAACGGAAATGACGCCCGATGCTTTGCGTCAATTGCGGGCCATTCAAGTGCTGGAGCAGATCGGCTCGCCCGACGCTCGGCAAATTCTCACTTCGCTCGCCAAGGGCGCCCCGGCCGCACCGGCAACGCGCGATGCCGCAGCTGCCTTGGCGCGCCTCGACCGCCGGTTCCCCGAACGGTGAAACTCACCGGCTCAGGGCAGCTCGCGCTTCCATCGTCAACAACGCCCGCGGCGCACCTGCGGCCAGGATTCGCAACAACTCGCGTGCCTCTGGACTGCCTTGTCGCTCCAATACGTCAATCGCGCGGACGATGCGCAGCTCGTCGACCGAAAGCCCCTTGTTCGCGACGCGCTCAAGCAAATCGTCCAGCCGCTTGCGTGTCTCTAGAGGTGGCTTGCTCCGCAAGGTCTCGCGCATCACCGGCACAGCCAGATCACCGAATTCGGCGAGCGCTTTTGTCGCCTTTTCACGGACAGCGAACTCGGCGCTTTCCAAATCGGCGATCAGCTTGCGCAGGAGATCGTCCGACACGGGCTGGACGGGGTAAAGCTTACCACGAAGGAAAGCACTCGCTTCCTTCGTATCGCTCATGATCCACAGAGCGCGATACGCTTTCGCCGGTGAGCCGGCGAGGTCCGACCACAACGAATCCAGCGACGGCTTGGACTCTCTCCCCATCGGCGGCCGCAACGACCAAAGATACGCCTGAGCATCATTACCGCACGAGAGGACAGTGCTGTTATCGACGCCAAAGGCGATCTCGAGTCCATACTCCTTGTGCCCGCTAAGTCGCAGCACCTCACGACCGGTAACAACCTCCCACAACCGCACGCTGCCGTCCGCCCCGCTTGTACAAAGCCACTTGCTATTGGGAGAAAAACTCAAGCCGTCCACTCTCAGGCCATACTTTTTTCGGCCAGGATCGAGAAACAGCCCCTTGGGTTCTTCGATTGCCTGGAAATGCGTGATCTCTTCTCCTGTTCGCGCATCGCATAAATACACAGCACCGGTAACCAGTCCAACCGCGAGACGTTGACCGTCCGGTGAGACCGCCATCCCGACCACGATACCAAGATTGTCGGGAGTATCAGTCTTCAGCCGGACAGAGAATCGCGTTTTGCCGCTGGCGGCGTCAAGAAAGTTGAGATGAGGGCCCGAAGTGGACAGCAAGGTTTTTCCATCGCGCGAGAACACGCTCGGCCCGAGGTAACCATTACTCCGCCAGCAATCCTTGCCGCTGCTCAGATCGTACAGGCGTGGACGCTGACATCTCCCAAGCAACCGCCGGCGGCCGTCTGGAGTGAAAGTTAGCGACAGTGGCTCAAAGAGTCCCAGTTCCGTATCGAAGCGGAGGAGACGCTGTTTTTCACCGGAGAGGACCGCCCAGAATTGGACGGTGTTGTCGGTTTGAACCTCGGCCAGTTCTTTGCCATCCGGAGTGAAGGCCATGCTTCCCACGCCCGGCCCATCGCGCCGCAAGACACGGAGCAATCCCCCACTTCGGGCATTCCACAACTCCAAACGGCCACTCGCGTCGCCGACCGCGACGATGTGTCCGTCCGGCGAGAAGGCAGCATGCGTCCGCCCTGCGTAACCCGGCGGCTCGGATAGTTGCCGGCCTGTCTTGACATCCCAACGGCGTATCAAACCATCGGCGCCGGTCGTCACCATCGTTTTGCCACCTGGCAGTACATGAACGCCCGCCACTTCGCCGGTATGCTTGCTCAGCGTCGGTAATTCCTTGCGCGAAACAAGATCCCAACGATGCACCAAACCGGCCTTGGTTCCGAGTAACACTGTTCGGCCATCAGCGGAGAAAGAGAGCTGGTATTGCCAATAGACCTGGTTGAAAACGCGGTACTTTGCCGAGTCGGGCAGAGGAAAGGAGACGCGAAGTCGGCTACTGGGGAATTCGCGAACCTGGATCTCCCTATGTTCGTGGACGACGGCAAGCGTCTTTCCGTCGGGAGCGAAGGCAATGCCGTTCTCAACGCCGTTGTGCAAAGCAACCAATGGGAGGCGATTCGTCTCCTTGCCCTTCTGTAGATCGAGGACGGTCAGCTGAGACCGGATTGCCCCGCCGTCTTTCGATACCTCAATCCCTACACCGCTCCGCGCATCGGGTGAGAGAAGAAACACGTTCGAGAGCTGAAGTGACCGACTTTCCTTGTTCGCTTGCACGTTCCAATAGCTGACGCGAGACGCGCCATCGTTGAGGATCAATTCGTTTCTGTCGGGCGTGAACTGGCCAAGTGCGGAGAAGTGTCTGTGCTTTCCGAGAAATCGGGCGAGTTCTTTGCCGATGTTCACGTCCCAGAGGTAAGCGGCGTAATTATCCTGGACGTAGGCGAGATACTGCCGTTGAGGGAAAAAGTGAGTCCAGGAGTGCAAAATGTCTCTGAACTTTCGGAGTGCAGGCGTCGCATGATCTTCCCTTCGGCGAGATCCCAGAGAAAGACCGAGCCGCGCGAGGCCGTGGCGAGGATTTTGCCATCCGGCGAAAGAGCCGAATTATAGATGACGTCGGCATGTCTCATCCGTATACTGCCGAATCGAAATAGGGCGCCCTCCGGCAACGGGTCGCCGTATCGGTCAATGCGGGGCAGCTGTTCCTTGTTGGCGGCGGCTATCGTGTCCGGCTGGTCAGCCTCGGCCGGCTTCGTTGGCTGAACGAGAGTGACGACGGGGATGAGCAGGCCTAACCCCGTGACGAGCAGGCCGGCTAGCACCGCCGTCAGCCCAATCCTCAGCTTGGCGACAGATAGACTCTGTAACGCTCCTTCCGCCAACTCGGCGACATTCGCCGAGACGGTGCCGGTCGCCGTCGATTTACCAAGCAGGAGGGGAGCCGCTGTTTTGACCGTGGTATTCACGAGCGCGGCCGGCGCAGCTGTAGTGGTAGCGTCTTCGCACAACACAGCTGCGAGCAGCGCGCCGAATGCACCGATACCGCGCCGCTGCAATCGCCTTTGCAGCAGGTCCCGCGCTCGTTTCAGTTGGCCTGCCAGCGTGCCGATCGGAACGCCGAGTTGCCGTCCCGCTTCCGCATATGTCTT
>Ga0070738_10000842_pt1 | contig 75990 bp, 64 predicted proteins | sample Coa_R2_2_FD_66446 | JGI IMG/M metagenome (GOLD analysis project Ga0070738, IMG submission 66446) | Surface soil microbial communities from Centralia Pennsylvania, which are recovering from an underground coalmine fire - Coalmine... | ecosystem: Environmental > Terrestrial > Soil > Unclassified ...
CTGTTCGCCCTCATGAACTTGAGCGATTTGGCCCTGACCTTGTTTTTGCTCAATCGCAACGGAGGCGCCTATGAGAGCAATCCGGTGGCGGCGTGGTGCCTGCAGCGGTTTGGCTGGCCGGGACTGGTTGCTTTCAAGCTTTCTGTGGCTGCCCTGGCCGCGCTCGCCGTCGTTCTTATAGCGCGGAGAAGTCTGCTTGCCGCTGGAAGCGTGTTGACGTTTGCTTGTGCCGCCTTGCTCGGCGTACTTGTTTACAGCAGCTTGCTTGTTCCGGAAGTCTGCGCGGAAGGCAAGAGCCGGGAAGAGCTTTCCAATCACAAGGAACAGCTTGAGGCTCATCTCTCACGATACAGGGAGTATCAGTCCCTACTCGATCGTCTGGCGAACCAACTGACGGCTGATCGCTGTTCCTTGGATGCCGCCGTGAAAGCTCTGTGTAAAAGTGATCGGGTCCATGATCCTTTATGGGTTGAAAGTCTCTCGCAGCGCTTTCCCGGTTACAGGGTGCCGGAACTGATCGCCATTCGATTGATGCTGGAGGTGATGGAATCGCCGGACCTGACTCCCGATCAAGTGGCCAAACGCATCGGCGATCTATGCGTGCAGTTCCAGGCTCGTTTTCATCGACCGGCCCCCGTCGAGTTTGACGATGTGCAAAAGTCCATGTGAATTGCGACATCGGGACCCAGGGTACTTAAGTGGCCAATATTTTTCGTTCTGAGCGTAATCGCGTTCCGTGTACTAGACTTCCTCCGGATAGACGTTCCGTTCCTCCGGTGGAGTCTCGATGTGAGCGACCTGTGCGATACTTTGGATGAATTAGCGGCGATGGCATGCCCTGGCGGCGGGTGGGGATATGTTTCGGATCAACCCGCCCATTTGGAGCCGACCTGCCTCGCGCTGTTCGGCCTGGCCCATGAGCCTGAGCGATTTACCGCCGTAATCGAATCGGGTCGGAATTGGTTGCGTCAATGCGCCGCCGGCGACGGGACCTATCGACTTGGACGAGGACGCCCCGAGGCCGTGTGGCCGACGGCACTTGTTCTCTTTACGCAGGCGGTCCTGGACGACCAAGACGATTCGCTACAGCAAACGACGACCGCCCTCCTGTCGCTCAAGGGCCGGCAGATCAACAGCCGGGACGATGGAATTAGCGACATTGACGACCGCTTAATGGGCTGGCCGTGGGCAGAGGGCAATTTCTCCTGGGTTGAGCCGACGGCTTGGGCATGCCTCGCACTGAGGCGCATCGGACTGGGGCGTCATCCACGTGTCGAGGAAGGCTTAAAGCTGCTGCGCGATCGCACGCTCGACCAAGGCGGCGTGAATTACGGCAATCGCAGTATTTTCGGCATTTCGCTCGAACCCATTCCGACGCCGACGGCGTTGATGTTGCTCGCTCTACAAGGCCAGGCCGATGAGTCGAGCATCGACCGAAGCATCGAGTATCTGCGCCAGGCGGCCGAGAAGAGCGACGATCTCGAACATCTCTGCTGGGCGCGCTTGGCCCTCGACTTGTATCCGGATCATCCCGGCGTTCGCCAGACCGTGGCGGCGCTGGGCGAGCGCATCGTCGCCGCGCGCGCCGCTCGCATGGAAACGGCATGGTTGCGGCCGGCACCACTGCGGCAGGCGTTGACCGCCCTCGCTTTGAACATTGAAGACGGCAATCCTTTTCGCCTTCCGAGCCGCGACCGTGAGGGAGCGGAAGTGTGCGCCCCTGCATCCACTGCTCCCTCACGGTCGCGGCTCAGCGAGCGTATCAAGGCGAAGTTTCAAGGATTGGCGATTTATGCACTGACGCAGCTGCGGCAGCTCGATCCGCAATCGAATGTTCACATCGCGCCCGTCGCGGATTACAACGCCGACCTTTCCGACGTGGTACGCCGGCAGTACGAAAACTTCCGCACAAGCGTTCCCCTGGCCGGCAAGCGCGTCGTCCTCAAGCCGAACCTCGTCGAGTATCACCGCGACAAGGTCATCAACACGCATCCCCACGTCATTGCCGCGGTCATCGAGCTTTGCCGGCGTGAAGGCGCGGCGGAAGTCATCGTCGCCGAGGGGCCGGGACACTGGCGCAACGTCGAGTATCTCGTCTCGGCCAGCGGTCTGGGCGATGTGCTCCGACACTATAAAACGCCCTTTATCGATCTCAATCACGATGAACCGAGCAAACGTCTCAACCTTGGCCGGCTAACAGGACTGGAGCATCTCTATCTGTCACAAACCGTGGCGACGGCGGACGTGTTGATCTCACTGCCGAAGCTGAAAACACATCATTGGGCGGGGGCGACGCTGTCGCTGAAAAACCTGTTCGGCACGCTGCCGGGCATTTGTTACGGCTGGCCCAAGAATGAATTGCACTGGCGCGGCATCGACAACAGCATCGTGGACATCGCCGCCACACGCGCGCCGGACTTGGCCATCGTCGATGGCATTATCGGCATGGAGGGCGATGGACCTCTGAACGGCACCGCCAAACCGATTGGCGTTCTCATCATGGGATGCGATCCGGTCGCCGTGGATGCGACCTGTTGCCGGCTGATGCAGCTCGATCCGGAGCGCGTTGGCTATTTGGTGATGGCGCAGCGCAAAAAACTCGGCCGCCTCGCGGCCGCCCACATCCAGCAGCTCGGCGAGACCATCGAGGGACGCGCGCAACCGTTCGATACCATGCCGCATTTCCGCTCGTTATGGCTTGGCCGATCGGCTTAACGACCAACTAGTACTCGTCCGAGTCGCGCACGGAGCGCAGCGGAGTAAGCGGACACAAAAACCGCTCACTCCGCTGCGCTCCGTGCGCGGCTCGGAGGAAATTCGTTATGGATTTCTGTCAAGGTACTAGATGCGGTCGCAGAAGCATCGGCCCCTGTTCCTTGAGCAACTGCTCAAGAATCTGCCGATCCGTCAGACCTTGATCGATTTTCTTGCCCAGCGTTTTGCGCATGGCATTGGGCATGCCGCAGGCATTGGGATTGCAGCTGGCCAAGGTATAGAAATGCCCCGTGCAGCCATCCCCGCCGATGCCGCAGGAGCAATAAATACTCGCTAACAACCACTCGACTCGTTCGTCCTTACCACGGGGCCGATCCAGTCCGGAGGGCATCAGGGCTTCTTGCATCTCGCGCGCTGGGGCCGGCATTTTGACATGAATGCGTGCGCCTATCCTCAAATCGGTGGCGTCGTGGCCGCCGAGCACAAGACGCAGCCGCGTCCGTTCGCGCCACGGCTGCACTTCCCGCACCACTGCCGCGATGGGAGGATCGACTTGCAAATTCACCTTCGCGCCAGGCTGGAGGAAGCGTGCCCAGCGCATCGCCTCGTGATCGAGCATGACTTCAACTTCGCCGCTGAAAACATGCGAGAACGTGACGACACCCGGCAGCCCCTCCTCGATCCAGCGCTGGCACAACGCAGCCTGCTGCGCCGCGCGGCGCGCCTCAAACGCGGCGGCATCGAGAATCAGCCGTGCCTCGCCGCCCTTGCTCTGCACGTAGAGGTTTTCGCCGGCGCGAAGTGAATTCGGAGACGATTTCTCGTTGCCGCGATGGAACTCTGCACGCGCCATCCCCAGGCGGCGAACTTCTCCCTTGGCGGTTTTGAAAGCGACATCCTTGGTCTCCACCGAAGCGACAGCTACGCCTTGACCGTGTATGTCCTGCTCGCTCGGTTCGTCGGCCAACATGCAAACGGCGACGGGTTGCTTACCGCGATCGACGGCAAACCAAACCCAGACACGATCGCCGGCGCGAAGCTGGTCGAGCCGGCCCCACCAACCGCTCACCTTGATCTCGGCATCCGGCGTCACCGGCCAAACTTTCGCGAGGCTCTCACCTTCGATGAGCAGTGAAGCTTGTTGCCGCGCGGCATCGACGCCGCGTAGGGTAGCGAAGCGCTTCGGAATGCTGCGCAGATATTCTGACGCACCGGAGATGACTTTCCCGTCCTCTTTCTTCTTCACGCCGTACACGGACGTGTGAGGATTCTCCGCCGACCACGCGAACCACTTGACCTGCGTGCCGTCTAGCCAGTTCAACGTCCAGCCCTTCAGCGTCCCCTCGACGGATCGCCCCGCGATGTCCCAATGCGATCCGGTCTCCCGGTCCACAAACGGCGCTGCTTCCGACTTGGCGTCCTGCTCCAGAGTAACGGTCCGTGGCGTACCGCTCGCTTTCTCCGGCGGCGATGCTAACGGCAGATACGCCGCTGCCGTACCTGTAGGTGCGTACCACAGGATCACCCAGTCTTCCTTGCCCACTCGATCGCGAAGGAGTCCAGATTTCGCCAGCGACTCCAGCGGATAGGCCCGCGCTTGCTTGTCGCGACTGACGCCAAGAACCATCGTCTCGGCCGACAAGCGTTTGTCTATCTTTCCGGGCCGGCTCTTGCGCGAATCCTCGTTCACTTGACTGGGCAGCTCGCGCGGTTGATACTTGTCGAACATGTGATACGCTACCGCGCCGGGATAGCGTTTCAGCCAAAACCCCCAATTACTCACGAGAGTGGGCACAGGTGTCAAGCGTTTGCCTTTTTGGGGGCCGTCGATCGCCAGGCCGGTTAGACAAGAATAAAGTGTGCCGTCCTTGTGCTTCATGACCATCACGCCATTGTGCCAGCCGTGAAAGCGAAAATCGAGCGAAGGAGCGAAGCCGCGAGCAAAACCAGCATCGGCATCGTAGACGAAGACACCGTAGGTATCGCTGATAACGCGATAGGGATTGAGGAAGAAGCGCATCGGGATCGCGCCGCCGTCGGAATAGCCGCGAATCCAGCACAAGACGCGATCGTCGTCTTTCAGCTCGCCGGCGCGGCGCTTGGCCTCGTCACGGCAATGCGAGCATTTGGGATTGACCAGCGTGGGAAAAGCGTCCGGCTTGACAATCAGGGGAGGCGCGGCAGGCTCGGCGGCCGCCAGCAACGGCACCAGCAAGAAGAGGCGTCTCATGGTCGGTCCTCGCGGGTAAGAAACGAAAGCGGGTTGGTCCGTAGCGTTACTGTATGCGGAGCCGACGAAAGCGCCAATCAATCGCTGAGTGTTCATGGCGATGGGGCGGGGGCGAGTTCATAGCAGGCCATTTCCTCCGCGTTGCGTGCATACAGCCGACCGTGGGCAATGACAGGGTGATTCCACGTCTTGCCGTCAAGCGCCTTAAGCCGGCCCAACTCTTCGTGACGCTCTGGGTTGGCCGACAATAGGACCGCTTCGCCGCTCTCGGACATCACCAATAGAAGCGATTGGTCGGCCAACAACACGACTTGTCCCCGGCCATACCGGCCTTCTTTCCAGCATCGCTTTCCAGTTGCCAGGTCGATACAGCAGAAGATGCTCACGTCGAAGCCGTAGGCGTGGCCATCGTGTAGCACAAAATCGGGGAACTCAGGTCTCAAGTTCTTCGATGTCCAGCGCGGGACCACGCTCCAGTTCTCACCGTCCCGTTTCACATCGAGCAGAGTGACGCTGGTCATCTCGTAGCTGCCGACCAGAAGTTGCGCCTCACCGATAGCGTGAAGCTGTCCGTAGCGCGGTGCGCCCGGCATGGCCGCTCCGCCCTTCCAGAGGACCGCTCCCGTTGCGGGATCAACGGCGATAAGGCCGAGATCACTGAGAAGCAGGCACTGGCGTTTTCCGGCCAGAGTTGCCAGGTACGGCGAACCGTAGCCGGTAGTCCCAGCGGGAACTGCCCATGCAAGGTTCCCCGTATCCGCGTGATAGGCAAGCAAGTTTTTATCTCCATCGCCGCCGGCAAAGACGATGACCAGGCCGTCGGTCACCAGGGGCGAACTCGAAAAGCCCCACTGCGGCGGCCGCGTGCCGACATCTGCCGCGATGTCATGGGACCAGTATCGTTCGCCGATGGCGGCATCCAGGCAGTTGAGGATGCCCGTGCCGCCCAGCGTATAGATCCGTCCATCCGCGAACGTTGGAGTGGCCCTCGGTCCGGCACCCGACACGGACTCCCAAAAACGGGCCACGTCCGTATGTGCCCAAAGTTCTCGGCCTGTTTCGGCGTCGTAGCAGACGACGGCCTCCTGTTCGCCGCGTTGTTCTTGGGTGTAGAGCCGGCCGCCGACAACGATGACGCTCGACCAAGCCGGGCCGACCCGCTGCCGCCACAGCTGGCGCGGCGGGATCGTGTTCCAGTCGGTGGCGATCTTGATGCTGTGGATCACCCCGTCCCGATTCCGGCCACGAAACTCCACCCAATCGCCAGAGGATAGCGAAATGGATTCTCCGACACGCGAGGACTCGCTACGGTCGGGAGTGCGTTCGGCCATGCGCTTCCTTTCGGCTAGGAATAATTCCTCCGCAGATGGCTCCCAACGCCAGTGCGTGTCCGCATGAAGGTTCGAATCAAGTCCGTCCATTCGGATGAGCGTGAAATAACCCAATGCGAGCGCGATTACAACTACCGATCCCGACCATTGCCAGGAGGGGCGAATTCTTCTCGCCACGAGTATCCATAGTACCCATGCTGTCAGTACGACGGGCAGGTTCATTAACAGACCCAACCAGCCGATCGAGTTGTGGCAAAATGGTGCTACGATCAACCCCGCTCCGACCAAAAGGAGAAAGCCATAAAGGCGTACGCGAGGTTTGACCCTCCGATTTGTGCTCCACCAAGCGATGAAGAAGACAGCGAGCAGGGCAACGGAGCCTAGATTGAATAAGAAGCCGATGAAGTAAAACGTCTCCAGCCGGCTAACGACGAAGTGAGCCGCCCAATAGAGAACGAGAGCGGTAATTGCCGGCCAAAGTCGCAAGCGCGTGGTTGACCCGGACGGGAGTGGAGGTTCGAGCGTAGGGGACACGGTTGGCGTCGGTTCTACGGTCATGAGGCTTCTCCTGAAGCGATTGGTTTCGATCTGCGACGCTTCGCAGAAGCGTCGGGTCGTAGGAACGCCTCAACGAAGCGACGCTAGTCTCTGTAGTATTTCGTTAGAGTCGGACTGTGCTTTTGAGAATTGTTCCTCCCGTCGAATCGAACCGAGAATCGTGTATGCGTGCGCCCTCGAAGCGACTCTATTACTATAGAGAGATGTCTTCAACCCCGAGCAGTCGATGGCCAATACGCGACATCATCCGATCTTGAGATACTTGCGACAGGTGCTCGGAACTGCCGCCGGCGGGGGCGTCAGCGATGCCGACTTGTTGCGCCGTTTCGTTGACCAAAGCGATGAGGCGGCGTTTGAGTTGTTGCTTTGGCGTCATGCCGCAATGGTCTTGCACGTCTGCCGGCAAGTGCTGGGCGACTCGGACGCCGCGGACGATGCCTTTCAAGCGACGTTTCTCGTCTTCGTGCGCAAGGCCAGCTCCATCAGCCGACGCGAAGCGCTCGGCTCGTGGCTCTATCGAGTCGCCTATCACATCGCGCTGAAAGCGCGGGCGCGGCTCAAGACGCGACGCGCCGAGCCAGCCGATTTGGACGTTCTCCCGTCGCCGGCACAAGCCGAGAACGCGGATCAGCGCGAGCTGCGGCGGATCGTCTGTGAAGAAGTGAATCGTCTGCCGGCGAACTATCGAGCTGTCATCGTGGCCTGTTTTTTCGAAGGAAAGACGCACGAGGAAGCTGCGCATCAGCTTGGTTGGCCGCGCGGCACGGTTGCCGGACGGGTGGCTCGCGCTCGGGAATTGCTCCGCCGCAGGCTTGTACGCCGCGGCGTGACGTTGACGATCAGCGCTCTTCTCACGGCCTTGACCGTCCGCACAGCACAAGCAGCGCTGGCGGGGTTAGTCGATTCGGTCATTCACTCGGCACGACTGTTGGCGGCAGGCCAGTCGGTCTGCGCCGTTGTCTCTCCCCATGTCGCCGCCTTGGCGGAAGGAGTGTTGCAAGCGATGTACTGGACGAAAACGAAGATTGCTGTTGTCGCGCTGTTCCTCGCCAGTCTCGGCGGGGCCGGCGTCTCCCTGTTGGCGACGCAGGAGCAAGATCAAAAGCCAACCTCGATTCAATCGAAGGGATGGAGGGATCAGCCGGCGCTGGGGGTAGGGCAGGCGCCCACCCAGCAGCCGGCTCAAGCGAGTGTTGAGCAGGATGATCCACCGCAAGTCGAGCCGCCGGAGGATATGTCTGCACAGGATGCCGCCAAGCTGGCACGCGATATGGCGCGAAGCCGCCTCAATTTGAAAAAACTCGCCCTGGCCATGCACAACTACGCGGACACGTATCAGGGGCAATTGCCGAGGGCCATCATGGATAAGCACGGGAAAGCGCTGCTCAGCTGGCGCGTCGCACTGCTTCCCTACATCGAGCAAAATGAGCTATATCGGCAGTTCAAACTTGACGAGCCGTGGGATAGCCCGCACAACCGGAGACTATTAAGCAAGATGCCGGCGGTTTACGCTCCGCCCGGGGTCAAAACGCAGAGGCCCTATTCGACTTACTATCAGGTGTTCGTCAGTTCCGGCCCCTCCTCCGGTGGTGCAATGGCAGGTGGGGACACGATGCAGATGCAGAAGCAGATGCAGATGATGATGGGAGGGGGTGCACCTCAACTTGCTCCGCCAGCGGGTGGGGGTGCGGGAGCGGGTGTTCAGCCACCGGCAGGAGGAGCAGTAGGGCCGGGTGGTCCGATGATGGGAGGCGCAGGAGGAATGGGTGCGGGGATGGGTGGGGCACCGGCTGGGGGAGGACACGCCACCGCACCTTTCGTTAAAGGCGAGGTGACGCGCTTCCCCGCCGGTTTCCCGGATGGCCTGTCCAACACGATTCTCATCGTCGAGGCGGGCAATCCCGTGCCCTGGACCAAACCGGAAGACTTGCACTACGCCGAGGACGAACCCTTGCCGGAACTCGGCGGTCTGTTCCCGAACGTAATCCATGCCGTCTTTGGCGATGGAGTCGTCCACACGCTGGCTAAGAACTACGACGAACAACAACTACGGCTTGCCATCACGGCCAACGACGGCGCGATCATGGACCTCGCGAAGCTCGAGGTGTCCTCTCGCCGTGCTGTCGCCGGGCCGCGCGATCGCGCGTCGGTCGAAGCTTGGCAGCAAAAGAACGAAGAGTTACGGAAAGAGCTGGAACTGGCGCGCCGTCAAATCCGGCTGCTCAAGGAAGAACAAGAAGTGGAGCGCGAGCTTGCCGGCGAAGATCCGCGCGTGACGAAGTTGAAGGAAGAGAATGCCCGTATGGAAGCGGAACTGAAAAAGATGCGGACCGAGATCGAGTCCCTGAAGAAAAACATGCGCCGGCCACGTAAACAGCGCATCGAAGAAGACGAAGAGGAGACACCTCGCCCGATCCGCAAACAAAAGCGCATCCAAGAGGAGGACGAACAACCGGCGCCTACCCGAACGCGAAAACAACGGGTCGAGCAAGAATAGTTATCCGAGCCGCGCACGCAGCGCAGCGAAGTAAGCGGTTTCTTGGGTCGGCCGCTTACTCCGCTGCGCTGCGTGCGCGGCTCGGATGTATCCGACACCTAGGCAGCGTCTTCAGGCTCAACCACGGCCGACGAACGGCATCTTGGTGGCCATCACGGTTAGGAAAAGAGCATTTGCGTCCAGCGGCAGACTGGCCATGTAGACGACTGCGCGAGCGACGTTGTCCACATCCATCGTTGGCTCGACAGCAAGTTCGCCGTTGGCCTGGAGAATTCCCTGTTTCATGCGGGCGGTCATGTCGGTGTCCGCGTTGCCGATGTCAATTTGCCCGCAGGCGATGTCGTATTTTCGACCATCCAGGGCGATTGACTTCGTGAGTCCAGTGATGGCGTGCTTGGTGGCCGTGTAGGGCGCCGAATTGGGCCGCGGTGTCTGCGCCGAGATCGAGCCGTTGTTGATGATGCGCCCTCCACGCGGCGTTTGCTCCTTCATCATCCGAAAAGCAGCCTGCGTGCAGAGGAATACCCCGGTCAGGTTGACATCGACAACTTTCTGCCACTGCTCGAATGTTAATTCCTCGAATGGGACCGGTGGAGAGAACGTCCCGGCGTTGTTAAAGAGCAGATCGAGCCGACCGAAGGTTTCCTTGATTTTATCGAAGAGTCGCTGCACCGATGCGGGATCGCTCACGTCGGCGACAATCGCCAGCGCCCGCACTCCTGCCGATCCTGCATCGGCCACTGTCTGCTCTAATCGATCGATACGACGCCCAGTCAGCACTACCAAGTAGCCTTCACGCAATAAGGCGAGAGACGTCGCCTTACCGATGCCCGATCCCGCGCCAGTGACGAGTGCAATCTTCCCGCCGGTTATCATGTCGATGCCTCTGTCGAAAAAACGACCCCCTACGGGTTGATACTCTTCGCTATCCAGAGGCATCTTAGGAACAACGGCTCCTCTATCCAGTTTGCATGCAAGCTGGTATGCTTCCCCCAGATGCACAACGGATGCGAAACGACCGTTGATGAGGAGAGCATAAGATCACCCATGACCGACACGAAGCTGATTCGCAATTTTAGCATCATCGCCCACATCGATCACGGCAAGTCCACGTTGGCCGATCAATTCCTCCTCAAGACGGGCGCCATCACGGCCCGCGAGTTCCGTAATCAGGTTCTCGATGACATGGACCTCGAACGCGAACGCGGCATCACCATTCAGATGCACCCCGTCACGGTCTACCACAAGCATCAGGGACAGACCTATGAATTGAACCTCATCGACACTCCCGGTCACGTCGATTTCAGCTATGAGGTATCGCGCAGTCTGGCCGCTTGCGAAGGAGTCATTTTGCTTGTTGATGCCTTCCAGGGCGTGCAAGCGCAGACGGTGGCCAATGCTTACCTGGCGATGGAGGCGGACCTAACCATCGTGCCGGTGCTGAACAAGATCGACTTGCCGATCGCCCGTCCAGATGATGTGATCGCCGAGATGCAGTCCGCTTTGGGGGTCGAACCGGCCGACGTGCTGCGCGCCAGCGGAAAAAGCGGTCTGGGCATCGAAGAAGTGCTGCAAGCGATTGTCGAGCGCGTGCCGCCGCCGCCGGGCGATCCCGCCGCTCCTCTCAAGGCGCTCGTTTATAACAGTCATTTCGACACTTATAAAGGCGTCGTTGTCTATGTCCGTGTAAAGCACGGCGTACTTAGGAAAGGCCAGCGCATCCGCCTGATGCGCGGAGCAACCGAATATGACGTGACCGAGATGGGCCAGTTTCGCCCCGCGATGACGGCGTGCGACGAATTGTCGGCGGGGCAGGTCGGCTACTTCATGGCCCAGATCAAGAATCTGTCCGACGTTCACATCGGCGATACGGTGACGGACGCGCTGGAGCCGACGGCCGAGCCGCTGCCCGGCTACAAGGAACCCAAGCCGATGGTATTCAGCGGGTTGTACCCAACGAATAACAACGACTTCGAGTCGCTGCGCGAAGCGTTGGCCAAGCTGAAATTGAACGATTCCAGTTTCACCTATCAACCGGAAGTCAGCGAGGGACTCGGTTTTGGCTTTCGCTGCGGTTTTTTGGGCATGCTCCACCGCGAGATCATTCAACAGCGCCTCGAACGCGACAGCGATCTCGACTTGGTGCAGACCGCCCCAAACGTCACTTATGAGATTCTGACGCGGAAGGGCGAAACGCTGAGCATCGACAGCCCGCAAAAAGTTCCCGATGCCGGGCTGATCGAGGAGTTCCGCGAGCCATTCGTGCGAATCAACTTTCTGGTTCCGGCCACCAACATCGGCGATTTGATGCAAATGTGTTCCGAACGCCGCGGCGTCTACGTCCGAACCGAGTACCTAAGTCCAACGCGGGCCATCCTAGTCTATGAGATGCCGTTGGCGGAGATCATTTACGATCTGTACGACAAGCTGAAATCGGTGACGCACGGTTACGGAACGATGGATTACGAGTTCCTTGGCTACCGCCCTGCCGATCTTATCCGCCTTGATGTGCTTGTTCACCATAAGCGCGTGGATGCGCTTTCGACCATCGTTCACCGCTCAACGGCCGACCGGCGCGGGCGAAAGCTGCTCAAGAAGCTGCGCGAAGAGATCGACCGCCATCTGTTCGAGGTGGTGTTGCAAGCGGCGATCGGCTCACGGATCATCGCGCGCGAGAACATCGCACCGCTCAAGAAGAATGTGACGGCCAAGTGCTATGGCGGCGACATCACGCGCAAGCGCAAATTGTGGGCCAAGCAAGCGGCCGGCAAGAAACGCATGAAGCAGGTCGGCCAGGTCGAGATTCCCCAGGAAGCCTTCCTCGCCGTTTTGGAATCGGATCAGTAGCGGCGATTGATCGTTTCGCACGAAACGATCAATCACGGAGCACCGGCACTGCCCCTTGTTGGCGATGGGCTTCTTTGTGTACTATCCCTGAAGAGGGCCGAGCTTCCCGATAGCGGGTCTCGGCACAAAATGCGGGTAGGGCGTTTCCGAACTACTCATCGGAGGCGTCTCCTCGCTCATTCAAGGTGTCCTCATGGCAGACGATCACATTCCCGCCCCTTCGCCGCACTCTTCGGCCCGATTCGCTACAACTTCGGCCGAAGAACCCTCCGCGAATACGAACGGCCAAGTGACCAAGCTCGATCCGCCGGCGCCAACCAGCAACCTGGGCAAAAACTCGATCCTCCCACAATTGGCACACTTTGGTCGCTGGCTGCTGGGCTGCGCCATCCTTTTCGCCTGCGGATGGGGCGTCTTGGGACTGGCGATCTACCTGATGCTGCACTATCACGTTAGTGGTGTGGAATGGAAGTTCGCCATCCTCGCCGCGATTGACTTGGGGCTATTCTTTTTCCTGGAACGAGGATTTTGGCTCAGCCGGCTGATCGGGCTCCGCGTGGAGCCAGGCACTCACGAGTGGTACTCGGCGGTCATGCTCTGGCTTTTTGGCTTGCTCGGTGTGCTGTTTCATTCGACCGAGTTGCATCCCGAAAAGGAGGCGCGGGCCGAGACTCGGAACCGGCAGCAGCCGGCACAACATGGGGACAGCGTTCGCGAGATCGTTGAAACCATTGTTTTCGTTGTCGTCCTCGTTTTGCTTCTCAAGTCGTTCGCCGCCGAGGCTTTTGTCATTCCCACCGGCTCGATGGCTGAGACTCTTCTGGGCTATCAGAAGGAAGTGACCTGCCCCGATTGCGAGATCAAGTTTCCCATCAATTGCAGCCAGGAAGTCGATCCCAGTGAGGGGACACGACCGATTCCCGTCTTCGCCTGCGTTTGCCCCAATTGCCGGCAGCAAATCCATTTTCCCAGCGCTCCCGCAGGATTTCTGACGGATCATCGCAATTCAATGCAAACGGACGATCCAGGCCCGAACAGCGGCGACCGCGTGCTGGTCGCCAAATTCGTGTACGATCTCTTCAACAAGAACCCCGAACGTCTCGACGTGGTCGTCTTCAAATATCCCGGCGGCAGCGACTTTCCCCAGAGCGGCCCACACCGCAACCACAATCCGATGAACTATATCAAGCGCCTCGTCGGCGAACCGGGCGAAACGATTGCGATCCGTGGCGGCAAGCTCTATTACCTCAGCCCCGAGAATGGACCTCACTACCACGACTACGAAAAAGCCAAGCAGGATCCGGGCTTGATGGCGACTTTGTGGCAAAAAGAACACATGCACATCAACGATCTGACGGCCCACGATCTCTTCAAAAAAGAGGGCAAGTTCCAGATAATCCGCAAATCTCCAGAGAAAATCCTGTCGATGATGCGGCTGGTTTTCGATAACGATCATCCGAGCAAGTCCGACCCTGGTTCGACGGAACGCTGGACGAGCGTGGACCATGCATGGTCGGCGATCAACCCGCACGGCTTTCGCCATGACGGCAGCGATGACGGCAAGCCGGCTTGGCTGCACTATCGACATCTCTTCCGTGACAAGGACTGCCGGCCCGGACTCAGCAAGCCCGGACTGATCACGGACATGATGGGCTACAACACTTACCTGAGCAACAACCATTCCCCGCTACTGGGCGATAACTGGGTTGGCGATCTCATCCTCGAATGCGAGGCAGCAATCGACAATCCGCAAGGCGAATTGCGTCTGGAATTGTCGCGTGGGATCGATCGCTTCCAGGCACGCTGGGATCTCAGCACCGGCACGTGCACGCTGGTGCGCATCTCCCAAGAGGGCGAGAAAGACATCGAGCAGACACTGGACAGCAAACCAACGGCGCTGAAAAAGAAGGGCAGTTATCGGCTGCGTTTCGCCAACGTCGATCAGCGCCTGGTGGTCTGGGTAGACGGCGATTTACCCTTCGACAATGGCGTCAGCTATGTCGCGCCGAGCGAGATGGGTCCGCGAGTGGAGAACGATCTGAAACGGCCGGCGAGCATTGGCGTCCGGGGCGCCGGCGTGGCGATAAACAAGCTGAAGCTGTTCCGCGATACTTATTACACCGTGGGTGGAATAGATCACGATCGGCCCAGCTTGGCCGATGTGAGTATCAATCCCACCGATCCGAGCACTTGGTCGGACTTGAGCCATCCGCCGTTGTTGACGTTGTATGTCCAACCGGATCATTTCCTGTGCCTGGGCGACAACAGCCCGGAAAGCTCCGACGGCCGCTCGTGGGGCGCGGTGCCGCGACGATTGCTGCTGGGCCGGGCACTTTTGGTCTACTATCCGTTTGGCCGAGCCGGGCGTATTCGCTAGCAGCCCCGCTCGCCCAGAGGAAGGAATCCCATGACGAGCGGCGAGATTACCATCCGCGTCCGCTACGCCGAGACCGATCGCATGGGGCTTTTGCACCATGCGAACTATCTGATCTTTTTCGAGCAAGGTCGCACCGAATTATTGCGCTCCCACGGTTTGTCTTACAAGGCTCTGGAAGATCAAGGCTTTCTGTTGGTGTTGACGAAGATCGAAGTGAAGTATCGTTGGCCGGCGCGCTATGACGACCTACTGACACTAAAAACGATCGTCACGCGCACTACTTCGGTGCGGATCGATCATCGCTATGAGCTGTACTGTGAGGGGCGGCTGCTGGCGGAAGGAGCGTCCACGTTGGCGTGCATCGATCGCGACGGCCGACCGCAAGCTCTCCCGGATTTCCTACGCGAACGCGAGGAGTGATCATGATTCGTAAGGGGATTGTCTGGCGTTGGGGATGCGAGATCGTCTTGGCGGCCGTGTTGCTCGGTGGCGGGTTGGGCTGCAATCCGGCCGGCACGACCGGCGGCGGAGCGCCGGCTACCACGAAACCGAACAAACAGCCGGATAACAAGGAACAACCGGGCAAACAGCCTAAGCCCGATGTCGGAAGATCGAATCCTTTCAGGGATTCACCCGTTCGAGCACTGAAGATTGTCTCTCCGCTCCAACTCGCGGCTTAGATCGTAAGCGAGAGGACTGACCGTGCGCCGCCGCTTGATCCAGACCGTGCTGCCCCTCGTCTTCTGCCTGGTTCCGGCTTTGGCGGCCTTTCTCATCGCTGCCGCTCTACCGGGACAGGCCCGGAATTTCTACCTGGAACGTCTTACAACGCTCGACGGCCTCATCCTGGGTCTGGGCTGCACCATCTTCGCGGTGCAAATGTTGCTTTCCTGGACGGCCCTGCAATGGCGCGGCCGAAGCTTCGACGAGCGCCCCGATCGCTGGTTGTCGAACCTTGCTCAGGCAGCCGAGTGGTTTCCGCTCCTGGGGTTGATTGGCACCGTCGCGGGTATTCTGCAAACGTTCAGCTCCATTAAGGGACCGACGCCCCCGGCGCAGATTATTCAGCTTTATGCACCGGCCATCACGGCAACTGGCAGCGGCTTGTTCATGGCCCTCATCAACATTCTCCCTAGTTGGGTCGTGCTGCTGGGTCGCGACATCATCCGCTCGCTCGGCGGCGAGTCGGCCTCCTCGGAAGACTATGAAGTTGCCGCCACGAAACGGGAAGTCTGACCATGATCGAGATGCCCCGGCGAAGCGTGACGCGATTTTTCATCCCGCTCATCGACGTGCTCACACTGTTGTTTTGCATTTTCCTCGTTCTGCCCCTGGCGAAGGATCCCTCCGATTCATCTGCCGATATGGCAGCGCTGGAAGAACGGCTGCGCCAGAAAGAAGAGGAACTAGAGCGCGTCCGCGAGTCCGGCCGCGACATGCCCAGGGAATTGCAGGACGAAATCGAGAAACTGCGCCAGGATAAGGTCAAGGCATTGCAAAAGCGATTGTCGGTGCGCGTCCTGGAGATCGATGGCGACTCTGGTAAATTATACTATCGCGATCCGGATCGTGTTCTCATTCGCGACGAAGCAGCGGCGTATGCCCTCATCGAAAGCGATCGACGCAAGCTGGGTCGAAAGGAACTGTATTACCTGATCTTGTACCCGCGGAACCGGGGTAGTGGTTATCCAACGGTCGCGCAGCGCGAGCGATACGACCGCTGGTTCTCGGGAGTGGCCTTGGGCTATGACATCCCTTATGATTCCGGTCGAGGATCCCAGCCATGACGACGGATGTGGTGGTCAAGAGTCTGGCGGTTGTCGGTGGGGGAGTGGGCGGCGGTCTCGGCTTGGGCTTGCTGGCGCAGCTGCTTATGAGGGCCACGATGGTCCGCAAGCCGCCACGTTGGTCCGTCCTGGTGGTTCGCCTCTTTGGAGCCATAATCTGTGGTTGGTTGGTCGCTCTATGGCTGTTCGGCGGCGGAGGGCCGGGCATTGGCGGCGCAGGCGGTTGGGGATTCGGAACCGGATCGGGCCAGGGAAATCGCAAACAGGAGACGGAACTCGGCAAGAAGAACAAGGACGGCAAAGAGAGCGAGATTACGAAACAGGTTTCTCCCCGCGAGTCGCTGCGTATCGAGGTGCTGGGGAAGGACGCTCTACCCGAACCCGACATAGTGGCCGAGCGATGGTATCGCATCGAGACAGGGGATGGGGAGCGGCTTGTGGCATTCGATGATGTAAAGGAAGAGATCGAGAAACGGCAACACGAGAACCCGCCGTTGCGCCGCATAGAGATCGTGCTTTACAAGGACAGTCCCGATGAGCGTGTGCCTATCGTCAGCCGGCTGCGGAGTTGGGCTGGCGACGTGAATGGGGGCAAGATGAAAGTGGACATCTCGCGCCGCGATACCAATGCGTCGAGGAAGTGAAGAAGTGAAAAACGATAAGTCCCTAGATACTTGGGTTTGACTCCATTTTTTCGGGACTTACAATAACAGATGAGGTCTCGCCAAGGATGGCGAGTTTGCGGAACGTAGGCGAAGAGGTGCGATCATGTGGTCCCCGAAACCCGACCATCCGTTGCGGCGGATGTTCGCCGGTCTCACCGAACAAACGTTCATCCACACACTCGGCGTCGCCGATCCACGACTCACCGATTATCTTTCCGAGATGCTGTCGCGGTTCATTCACATGGACGCCATCTATCGGCTTTCCAACGCGAAAGGAAAACGGCTGGAAGAAGTGGCCGAGATGATGATCGAGGCGGAGTCAATGCCGCCGCAAGGCCGCACACGCCGCGAAATCTATCGGCATATCGGCGATTTCACCTTGTTCTGGACCGGCGTTTATCCGGAGGCGCTCAACCGGCTTCGTTCGATCCTGTCGAAAGACCATTTCATCGACTACTGTTCGCAGGGCAAGCGCTCCTATTATGTGGCCAGTACCTTCGAGGAGCCGCCCTACGAAGAAGAGGCGCCGGTATTGCGCCGATTGAGTGAAGAGTTCGAGTTGTGCGCCTACGGATTGCGTGAAATCCGCCGTCAATGGGAGCGGCTTCCCGGCGAAGGGCCGCCTGGACCGCCGGTCCTCCATTAGGCGTCCTCGCTCGATCTTCGTGAGAGGACCTCATCCATGTCCCCTGGCTTCGTCCGCCGAGTTCTGCTGCCGATGCACGAAGCAATGCTGGGGCGATCCACTTTTTCCATTTTGCGTCAGCTCAACGCGCGGCCGAACCCAAGCAAGGAATGGCTGTATCAGGTCCAACGGCAGGGATTGGAACACATCCTCCAACATGTCGTCAATCAAATTCCCTACTGGCGCGATCGCTTGGAATGCCGCTTGAGGCCCGATTCGAAAGAGGACGTGGAGGCGTTGTTGGCTTCCGTGCCGGTCTTGACGCGGGCTGAGATCGGCCGCAATCGAGAAGCGATGCGCTGGCAGTTGGCCCCGGGCAAGATTTTGATGCACCGCTCCGGCGGGACAACCGACGACAACCTAACGTTTTACTGGGGCCGCGCTCGGCAGAGCTGGGACCGAGCGATGCGCTATCGCGGCCTGTCTCGGCACGGCATCTTTCCCGGCGATCGCGTCTTGCACGTCTGGCCGCGATATCCGGGCAAGCGTTGGCTCGACAAATTCAAGCTGGGATTGCGCGACTGGCGCGATTGGCTCACCAATGACGAGGTGATTGACCTTCGGCCGATGTCGCCGGAGAGACTCGATGCCGTCCTACATTTTTGCACGCGCTATCGTCCTGCCGTCCTCATCGGCTATCCGAGCTGGCTCACAGCCCTGGCCGAGCGAATTCGGGCCGCCCATCCGCGCTTTCGCTTGTCCACATTGCGGTTGATTCTGTGTACGGGAGAAGTGCTTTTTGCATTCCAGCGGCGGCTCATCGCAGAGACTTTCGGCGTCGGCGTGGCACAAGAGTACGGCTCGCAGGACTCCGGACTAATCGCGCATGAGGATACCTCCGGCATCCTTCGTTTGAACGCCGAGCAGATGGTGGTTGAGATCCTGCGCGACGGAGAGACTGCTGCCCCTGGCGAACTGGGCGAAGTGGTTATTACACACTTCTACACGGAGATCATGCCATTCATCCGGTACGCTACGGGCGATGTCGTGCGCCGGCCGTCATCGGATGAATCACTAGGAGGGCCATCGGGTCACCCTGTGTTCCCGCAGCCCGAAGGTCGAACCAGTGATGTTTTGGCGACCACGGCGGGAGAACCCTGTCCCATGCGGCCGGTTGTCGAGGCGCTCATCGAACACACCGGCATGCGTGAGTTCAGTCTTTATCAGCCGGAAGCGGATCACATCATCGTCCTCGTCATTGAAGGGAGCGATCAAGCGAGACGGGTGCGAGCAGATGCTGAGGACGTTCTTCGTTCCCTCCTGGGCACGGATTTGCAGCTGGAGTGGCGCCGGGGCAGGCGATTTGAGCCTTTCACCAGCGGCAAGCGGCGGTTCGTGTGCAGCCCAGTCGGGATGCGGCTTATCGCCCACGATAAGGAATCGGGGATGGCGCGGGCCCGCGCCTGGCCGCAAAGGTTGGAACAAGAATCCCTGAGCAAGTCGTGAGGTGGACGACGCTCTGCGGGAGCCGCGCGAACCGCTACACGGTCTCGAAATGCGCTGTATGATCGGGAGAGAGGGTTTGCGTCTTCACTTGCGCGTTCACCGAGCCTGGCACAATGCTGACTGGTACGATAGGGAGATCCTTTTTCATGGCGAAAGCCCCGGCCACGCACCGTTCGACGTTGCTGGTCTTCGCCGAGGACTGGGGCCGGCACGTCTCCAGCTGCCAACATTTGGTGCCGCACTTACTCGATCGCCACGACGTTTTCTGGATTAACACGATCGGCACACGACGGCCGAGGCTAAGCTTAGAAACGGCCCGGCGAGCGTTGGAAAAAGCGCAGCACTGGCTGCTTCGACGGATTGCGCCGGAGCCTTTACCGGCTCATCTGCGCGTCGTCAGTCCGGTCATGTGGCCGTATTTCAGCACCGCATTTGATCGCCGACTCAACCTCGCCCTCTTGCGGCGGCAACTTCTACCAATCGTCAACTCGCTGCCGGAGCCTCCCATTGCGATTACCAAAATCCCGATTGTCGCCGACCTGATGGGCGTTCTGCCCGTCAAGCACTGGGTTTATTATTGTGTGGACGATCTCAGCCAATGGCCGGGACTCGACCATCCCACCTTGCAGCGCATGGAGGAAGTCGTTGTCCAACGCGCGGACCGTCTCATCACCGTAAGCGAAGTATTGCAAGAGCGGATCGAGCGAATGGGTCGTAGTGTCCGCTTGCTTACTCACGGCGTCGATCTGGATTTCTGGCGTGCTGATCCGCTCAGCAGCCCACTCCCCGGTCTGACTGGGCTTGAGCGGCCATTTATTGTTTTCTGGGGCGTCATTGACCCGCGCATGGACATGACGTTCGTGCGGCGTCTGGCGATGGAACTGACTTGCGGCACTATCGTGCTGGCTGGTCCCGAAACCGACGTTAATCCGGCCCTTGTCTCCTGCCCGCGCATCATACGACTGGGATCCCTGCCGTTCCCGGATTTGCCGCGGCTGGGACGCGAGGCAGATGTGATTATCATGCCGTACATCGATCATCCCGTGACGCACGCCATGCAACCGCTCAAGTTGAAGGAGTATCTGGCCACCGGCAAACCGGTCGTCGTGCGCGATCTGCCGTCCACGCGCCCCTGGGCCGACTGTTTGGATCTGGCTGCCACACCGGAGGCGTTCGTGAGGGCCGTGGAGTTGCGTTTGAAGACCGGGTTACCCTCATCTCAGGCGAGCGCACGCACTCGATTGTCCAGTGAGAGCTGGTCTGAGAAAGCGCGAATCTTCGAGCGCTGGGTTCTTGAGAACTAGACGACTACTCCACCGGCGCTACGAAATCCGCCATCCACAGCTGCGAGGGCTGCCGGCCGTCGCGCGTCGAGGTCCACATGAGTCGCTTGCCATCGGGGCTGAAAACCGGTAACACATCGGCTCCCGGCGCGTAGGTCAGCCGTATTTTCTTACCGGTGTCCACGTTCATCCAATACAGATCGTAATTCGGCCGACCTGCCACCGCGTGGTTGGCGCCCGCGTAGACGATGTGCTTGCTGTCCTTATACCAATACGGCCCCCATTGCACCCAGTTGAGATCGTCCGTTAGCGCCCGCTCACCCGTGCCGTCGGCATTGATGACGTAGAGCTGCAAGTGATCCTTCTTCTTGCGATCGCTGCGGAAAATGACTCGCTTGCCGTCCGGCGAGAAGAACGGCCCGCCGTTGTAGCAGCCAGACGCGTGCGTCAGTTGACGAACGTTTTTGCCGTCTCTGTCCATGATGTACAGCTCCAGATTATCGGGACCGCTGCGATTGGAGCAGAACACGATGAACTTCCCGTCGGGCGAATAGCTGCCCTCGGCGTCGTAGCCGGGTGCATCCGTCAGGCGCCGCAACTCGCTGCCGTCCGGATTGGACTCGAAGATGTCCAAATACGGATCGAAGTCCCATTTGTAGCGACGCCGTTTGCCGGACTTGCGCTCGTCCTCGCGCTGGCGATACTCCTCGGCGTATTGTTTCTTCGCATCGGGATCGAGGTGGCTGCTGGCGAAGATGATCTTCTTGCCCTCCGGTGAGAAAAACGAGCAAGTGGTCTTGCCGATGCCGGGACTGACGCGACGGACGTGCTTGTTCTGGAGGTCCATGACGAAGATCTGATAAAACGGATTGCCGGTGGCTTTTTCCTCGGCTTGGAAGATAATGCTTTGGCCGTCGGGAGAGAAATAGCCCTCGCCAGCGCGGATGAAGTCTCTGGTGATTTGGCGAGTGTTTTTCAGATGAACGGACTCGGCCTTTTGCCAATCTTCCGGTTCGGCAGAGAAAAGGGACAAGAGCAGCCAAACGTGCATAGGTGTGCTCCTTTTGGAGGCGGGCTACTTGATCGCGACGGATAATTCCCTCACCATTATAGAGGAACGATGCAAACCCGAAACGGCGGACTTGTGGAGCGAAACACGAATGCCTACCTGGCCTTGTGGCCCATTGGCGGCGAGACCGCCGGGACCACCTCTGATCGACAACAACATTGTCTTCTACATCGTGGTTGCCGGCATCCTCTTGCTGTTGATGCTGCCCATGATCCTCTGGCTTCGCCGTCGCAGGTCTCCCCCCGTTGATCCGGAAGCGGCACTGATCGAAAACTTGGGCGATTACCCTCCTGCGGGACCAGGACCAAAGCGCTTGTTGCTCTACGGCCAGCCTTTGCGACTGCGTCTGGTGGTGTTGGCTCCGATGGGCAAGCGTGCGTTGCCCGCCGATGGCGCGATGGAGCCGCTGCTCGATCGCGTGGTGCCCGGCTTGGGCGACATTGCTCGGCAGGATCGGCCGAGTATCCGCGTCTGGCCCTCGCAATTGAGTCAACAGGGGTTCCCGCCGACCTTCTTCCGTCTCACCCATCGACCGGAGCAAGCGGGTAAGCCCTCGCCGTGGATTCTCGCAGCCGGACCCGTTCGCGCCGGAGGACAGCAGTTCCTTCTCGGTCTGGCTCTGTATGCTGATGCCCCGACGGAACAGGGCAACCTGGCTCTGCAAGTGAATCAATGGAGTCAGGTTTTCCGCGTCGGACCCAGAGTTTGAGCTGAACGGAAACGAACCTGGCGAGCTTGACGGTGTCTATCAGGCGGCACGCCAAGGCTGCCTGGCCTGCTTTGGAGAGATGCACCCATGGAGTCACCGATTCCCTGTTCCTTGTGCGGCCGGCCTTTTGATCGCCGGCAACTCACCAAGCACCATTGTCTGCCCCGACAAAAGGGCGGCACGCAAGAGCATGTGGAGCTGCTATGCCGGCAATGTCACGGCATGGTCCATGCCACGTACACCAATGTCACCCTGGCGAACGTGTATCCGACGATCGAACAATTACGGGTAGCACCGGAACTGGCCGGCTTCCTCCGTTGGGTCCGCAAGCAGCCACCCAGTCGCCGGACCCGCAATGAACCGCGCCGTCGCAAAATTTGACTTGATTCGTTCAATTGGGGAGGTATACATGTCATCCATCCCAGTCAAGCCAACGTTGGCTAACAACGAAACTCGGCTCTCTTTAACAGGGAGATCGCTCATGTCGCGATGGGAGACGATTCGCTTTTATTGCAAGTTGACATGGCTTGCCTTCTGCCTGCGGCCGCTGCCGCATTTTCGGCCGTCGTTGTACGGTGTTCCCGCGCGGAACTTTGCTACGCAAGACATATGATTTTCTCCACGGTTGCTCGCCTGAGTTCGCTTCATGGAATTGCGTCTTGATCGACTGTTGCCCAAGCTGCGCGACGACGCAGCGGCCATCCTCCAAGCCATCGACCGCGATCCGCTGTTGTTGAGGCGTCAGAGTGGCCCGCTCGTGCTGGCCAATGCGAGTCAATCCCTTTATACACCGCAACAGGAACATCAACTCTTCGCCAAGGGCATCGTCTACCGTCGGGACCCCTACCGTGTCGCCTCGCTGCCGCTCGTCAAAATCTACAATCTGGGCGAGCGCGATGTCACCGTCACCGATTTGGCTGCACTGACGGTCGAATCGAACGTGCGACTTCATTTTCTGCGAAAAATCGACGGCTCGCTGATTCAAGTGTTCCGTCATGATGGCCGCATCTGGTTCACGACGCGCGGCATGATCGAGGGGGCCAGTCTTCGATCCAACCGGGAAAACGGCGAAGATGCTTCGGATTTCGACTACATCGGCACGGCTCGCCGCATCGCCGTTGAGCGCTATCCGAGTTTGCTCGATGCACCTGAATTGCTCCACGGCCGCACCCTGATTTTTGAATTGATTCATCCGTTAGCCAAAAAAGTTACGAATTACGGCGAACGCAGTGATTTGGTTTTGCTGAGCTGTTTCGATGTGCGCCGCCTGAGCTACGCTACCTTCCAAGAGGTTGCCGCGATAGCCGAGTCGCTCGGCCTGACTGTGGTGGATGCGCTTTCGCCGGGCGGAGCGACATTGGCGGAGCAGATCGAGGAATTGCTGGCGGCCTTGTCCGGCACCGATCAGGAAGGCTACGTGCTTCAATTCGAGAATGCGAAGGAGGTAATCTACCGCGTCAAAGTGAAGTCGCCGGACTATCTTCGCCGGATGCGCGCGATGGCCGAATGCACTTACGAAGCCCTTTCCGCTCTTATGGACGACAATCCGCATCTCACAAGTTGGCAAGAGGTCGAAGCGCTTTTGCGTGCGCGGGGCCGGGAGGCAATGCCGGAAGAAGTGCTGGCCTTTTATCGCCCGCACTATGAACGTTTCACCACCTACCTCGCCGATTGCGAGCGTTTGCGGCAATGGGCGATGCTGCGACTTGACGAACTCGATCGCCAACTCGGCGGTCGTCATGCACAGGATCCAATCGCCTATCGCAAACACTTCGCTGCCTTGGCGACACGCTATCCTCATTCCATGCTGGTGTTCGCGGCGTTGGATGGCCGGCTCGACCGCGAACGAATCCGCAGGCTCATTCGCGATCCCAAACAGGCGCGACAAGCATTGCTCGATCTTGGCTTGATTTGAGTGATACTTCGAGCCGAGCACTCAATGGATGAAGAGCCGCGACCGTAAAGGAGCGGTGAGAAAAACCGCTCCTTTACGGTCGCGGCTCTTCGCGCTGCTGAACTTGTTGCAATCGCAGATTTTTTCGTCGATCCCCGCCTCTGCCGCGTTATATCTCTATGGAGGGCGAGAGAGTACACACGAGCACGGCGGGCATGGAACCGGATGTAGAGTGGCGGAACGGCAGTCCGGCAGCCTTCGAGATGCTGGTGCGCCGCTGGCAACTGCCCGTGGCCCGTTTCCTCTTCCATCTCGTCGGCCGTGAAGAGCTTGTTGCCGATCTGTGCCAGGAAGTTTTCCTGCGCGTCTACGAGCACCGCTCGCGCTATCGGGAAACTGGGAATTTCTCGGCCTGGTTGTATCGCATCGCACTCAACGTGGCCCGCGATGCCAAGCGACGAAACAGCAAGGTGCCTCACCGTCTCGACGATGTCGAGCCGACTGACACCGCGCTGTCTCCTCACGCGGCCTGTGAACAGGCCGAACGCGGCCGACTCGTCGTACAGACCGTCGCCGACCTGCCCGAACCGCTCCGTGTCGTCCTTGTCCTCCGCCATTATGAGGAAATGAGCTTCGAGCAAATCGCCCGGATGCTCGGCGAGCCGGCCAGCACGATCAAGTCGCGTTTCAGTGCCGCGCTACGCCGTTTGCGCGATCGCCTGCGGCCCCTGTGCGATAACCCGACGGAGACTGAACCATGAAGTGCACCGATGTCCGGATCGCCCTGCCCCTACTGATCTATGGCGAGCAAAGTGCCGACGACGCCGCTCTAAAGGAGCACCTCGCAAATTGCGCCGATTGTCGCCGTGAGCATGAGGCTCTCATAGGTGTTCGCCGTTTGCTGACTGGTGCACCGGTTCCGAACGTTACCGTGGATGTGTCCGAAATCCAGCGATCGTTGGCCGAGCGACAGATACGGACAGGGCGGAACTGGCGACGTGTCGCTCTGGGAATGGGCGGCATTGCGGCCGTGCTCTTACTCGCTCTCGGCCTTCGCCTAGAGGTTCGGCTCGATGCGAATCAACTCGTCGTGCGCTGGGGCGATCCCCCCGTGGATCCGGCTTTCCAGCCTGACACTACGCCTCCAGAGCGTCAGGCTGGAAAGCCGGACCTACGAGAGGATTTGCACATCCTTAGCGATTTAATCCACGCACTGAAGCAGGATGCCGACGAACGCGACCAGCGCTTTACGGAACGACTCGACCGTCTCCAACAACATGTCCACGCCCTCCAGTCGCAGTCGGACACGCGCTGGGACACGACCGAAAAAGATGTGGCCGCTCTTTACCTTCTGACACGCAAAGGAGAGTAACCATGATTGCAAGATGTCTTGTGTTGGTCCTGGCGGCTGTGATTTGCACACCGGACCTTGCACGCGCGCAACACGGACCGAACCCGCCAGGCCCGATACTCGTGGATGCGTCCGACCTCTATAAGACGCATGAAAAACAAATGTATGAAGACATCGAAATTTTTCGACGCATCTTGGATCGTAAGCTGCAACCGCTCTATCCGACGGAGACCTCTTTTCCATTCGGAATGCTCGGCATGCAAGGCGGGATGATGGGCATGCAAGGGGGCATGGGGAGTATGATGCCGGGAATGCCTGGTATGCAAGGGGGAATGGGGGGCGGGATGGGCATGGCAGGCGGGATGATGCCTGTTGTCATTCCCATGCGATCGTTAGAGGGCGTCTACCTGAAGGGGCAAGGCGTTGTCTACACCGCCACGCTGTCCTCGCTGAATCCGCCATCGAAGACCGCGAAAACCGAGACGCTCAAGCCGGTCAGCGAATGGGAGAGCGTTCGCAGGCAAGTCCGCAATGAGAAGGATGAGCTGAAAAAGGTCGAAGTTACCGAACCGCCGTCGTTGAGTGATGTCATGCTGAAATTGCTGGCCGAGAACGGACACCACTTTTCGTGGCTCAACCCGGATGAAAGTTTAACCATCGTTCTCACCGTCCATGAGCCGGCTCAGCGCTCATCGCCTCGGAAGTCCTCCGGCGGAAGGCAAGGAGGATCGGCCAAATCGGCGTCGAAATCTTCCCCTGCAAGCAGCGGCAACGCGGATGCCGAAGAAGCGATTCGCAATCTCGAGCTACTGGGCGAACTGCATCTCAAACAAGGGAAATACGAAGAGGCGATTGCGGTATTTCAAAGAATCCTCGGGCATGCCGACAGTCCGAAACGGCAGGCGGAGATGCTGCGCAAGCTGGCTCAATGCCATCTCATGCAGGGACAGGATGAGAAAGCTCGCAACGAGCTGGATAAGGCCATCCTGATTTTGAAAAAGGAAACGGAAGCCAAAGAAAAACCGGCCGCCTCCGACAAGCCGGCCCCCGCGCTCCCTGCCAAGTTAATCATCTCGATGAAGAGGAGGATGCTCGACTACATAAAAGCGGGCAGAACCTCCTTCGACGACTTCCGCCGCGAGGCTCATGTGGAAACGCTTCGATTCGGCGAGCGATGATTCGCCTCCGAGCCAGAAGCGTTAGCGGAGCGCCTTCGCTGACGCTTCTGGCTCGGATACCAAAGAATTCTGGCGAATTCTCAGTGGCCGTCTCGGATCGCTTTGCTGTATCATTTCCTTCGGACTCGCTTCTTCACACCTGGTCCGGTGCAGCTGTAGGCTCCGGGAGTCACACGTTGCTTCGATTGCTGTGATCGGCGCGTCCAGGCCCCACGCAGGTCTTCCTCGGTTGGAAGCCCTCCACCTGCCGCGCGGCGCTCGATCCATCCTCAACCCATTCGGAGGAAACATGCGCGACTTCTTCTTGCCCGACCATCCTCAAGATCCTGCCGAGGGCTTGACCCGCCGTGACTTCGCTCGGCTGGCTGCGCTCCTGGCGGCGGGCGCGACCCTGCCGTTTTACAACGAATTCACGCTTGCCCAGGACATCAAGGCCATTGCCAACATCCCACCCGATGCCGTCAAGCTCAACGCCAATGAGAACCCGCTCGGTCCGTGCGCCGAAGCCCTGGAGACCATCCGCAAGATCGCTCCCAATACAGGCCGTTATCTCTTCCGCGAAACCTTCGAATTCGTGGAAACGATGGCCGCCTCCGAGGGGCTTTCCACGAACTACGTTTTGCCCTCGGCCGGCTCCAGCGATCCTCTCCATCGAGCCGTCCTTGCCTTCACCTCGCCCAGCCGGCCCTTAATAACCGCCGAGCCAGGCTACGAGGCACCCCAAGGGGCCGCCCGCTTCAACAAAGCCAAGATCATCAAGGTTCCTCTCCGCAAGGACTACTCCCACGACGCCAAGGAAATGGCTACGGCTCACCCCGATGCCGGCCTAATCTTCGTCTGCAATCCCAACAACCCGACCGGCACTGTCACTCGTAAGGAAGACATCGACGCCATTGTCGCCAACAAGCCGAAGGGATGCGTCGTCCTCGTCGATGAGGCCTACATTCACTTCTCGGACTCCGCAAGGTCGGCAACCGACCTGGTGTTGGCCGGCAAGGACGTGATTGTCCTGCGAACCTTCTCCAAGCTCTACGGGATGGCGGGACTCCGCGCCGGGGCCGCATTGGGTCGACCGGACTTGCTCGAAAAGATGCGTGCCCTCGCCGGGCTGAACTTCCTGCCTGCCACCGCCATGGTCGCGGCCACAGCCAGCCTCAAGAACAAGGGGCTGGTCGCCCAGCGTCGCCAGTCGCTCGCGGAGGTCCGGAAGGATCTCTTCGCGTGGTTGGATCGCAAGGGCTATTCCTACATCCCTTCCGAGGCCAACATGGTCCTTATCGATAGCAAGCGGCCCGGCCGCGAAACCGCCAAGACGATGCTCCAACACAAGGTCGCCATCGGCCGCTCCTGGGCGGCGCTGCCCACTCATGTGCGCGTGACAATTGGTACCGCTGCAGAGATGGAGAAATTCAAGGCTGCCTTCGAGCGCGCCGTGCATGCATGAAGCCGCATCTTCCGAGCCTGAAGCGTTAGCGAAGGCTGCCTTCGCTTTGGCTTCAGGCTCGGAAGCCCTACCTCTCGACGGACTTCTTCCGAACTGCGATGGATTCGAGCAATTGAAGCGCCACCCGACGGGGGGAATTTCCCTCGACATCAACCTGCCGATTGGCTTCCTGCATTACAGCATCACTAATGGCGCCTCCGTCGCGGACGAGCGGCATCAGCGCTTCCGCAAATCCCGGTTTGGCGACTGCCTCCGCGGAGGCCAACAGAATGGCATCGTAAGAAGGAAGGACGTGCAGGTCATCTTGTAACAGGACCAGGCCATACTTTTCGATGCGTCCGTCGCTGGTATACGCCACGATCACGTCCACCTGATCATCCCGCACGGCGCCGTACATAAGCGTGGGATCTGCTTCTTTTTTCTCTCGGAATCGCAGTTGATATCTCTCGCGAAGTTGTCGCCATTCCAGCCGGCGAAAGAACTGAAGATCGCCCGCAACCGAGACTGAGAGGCGTCGTGATTGCTCCGCCAGCCTGCTCACCGTCCATTGGCTTCGCTCTGTACCCAGCAACGCCTCGGCCCTCTGGGGTTTCATGGCCAGCGCATAGGCATTCTCGAAACCCAGCTCGCCAAGACAGATCACGCCGTAGCGCTCCCGCAAAAAATGGCGAACCTTCGCGCGGAGGATCGAGCGTTCGGCCGATTCCTTCTCCTTCATCAACACCGTCCAAATGTTGCCCGTGTAATTGATGCAGCAATCGATCTGATTGCCTCGAAGGGCGAGGAACTGAACTCCCTCGGCCATCCCCTTGCGTTGGTTCACCGTGAAACCGGCCGATCGCAACTGCTCCTTCATCACCTCGGTGAGAATGTGTTGCTCCGTGAATGGCGCTCCTGCCACATATTCCGGAGTCGGACTAAAGAGCTTGCTTACCGGACCCCATAGTCCAGCGCCCAGCAGGAACAACAAACCGAGAGCGCCCAGCCATGCCAGCCGTTGATCGCGCCGCTGGGCCGCCAGTTCAAAAAGGCGGACTAGCTGATCCATCACGATCGCCAGGACAGCGGCAAGAACGCAACCGAACACGGTGGCCACGTAATCGCTGGTCTCCAGCCCGCCAAAGATGTAGTTGCCCAAACTCGTGCCGCCGACCGGAGTGACCAGCGTGGCCGTACCAACCACCAGGACCGTGGCAGTTCGGACGCCGCCGATGATCACGGGAGCCGCCAGAGGCAGTTGCACCTTTCGCAGAAGCTCGCGGTCGCTCATGCCCAGGCCCCGACCCGCTTCGATAAGGATGGGGTCCACTCCCCGAAGGCCGACGACCGTGTTCGCCAGAATCGGCAGAATGCTGTACAAGATCAGCGCCACGAAGGCCGGCCAGAATCCCGTCCGGCCGCCCAAGAGTGGAACCATCAACACCAAGAGTGCCAGGCTCGGCACCGTCTGGATCACCGCCGCGATGCCCTGGGCCAGTTCCGCCAATTTCGGACGCCGGCTGACCGCGATTCCCAGCGGCACGCTCAATACCAAACCCACAACCAGAGCGCTGAGCGAGAGCAACATATGCCCGCCCAGGTAGTCGGGCAAATCGCGAAGACTCTCGATCAGTTGCTCACTCACGACGATCCTCCCTTCGGTCCGCCCGCGACAAGGGACTCCAGTTGGTCGGCCTGGCGCTTCGGGCTGGACATGAGGGAACCCACGAAATCATCGCTCGGGTTGGCAAGCAGTTCATGAGGCGTTCCCAACTGGAGTAGCCGGCCTGCATTCATGACTGCAATCAGGTCGGCCGAGAGCAATGCCTCGGTGATGTCGTGCGTCACCATCACGGCAGTCAGCCCCAATTGCCGGCGGAGTTGAAGAAATTCACTCCGCAGCTCATCACGCGTCACCGGGTCGAGGGCGCCGAACGGCTCGTCCAGCAGCATCACCCTTGGCCCTGCCGCCAGGGCACGAGCAAAGCCGACGCGCTGCTGCTGGCCGCCCGAAAGCTGCCGAGGCATCCGGGAGCGGAACTCCTCCGGCGGCAGGTGGACCAAGCGCAGCAGTTCATCGATTCGCTTCTCGATGCGCTCGACGGGCCAGTCGAGCAATCGGGGAACCACGGAGATGTTCTCGGCCACGCTCATGTGCGGGAAAAGGGCGCTCCCCTGAAGTACATAGCCGATGCCGCGCCGCAGTTGCACGGGATCCACGGAGAGAACATCCCGGCCGTCAACCTCGATTCGCCCTGAGGTCGGCTCGACCAGCCGATTAATCATCTTTAGTGTGGTGGTTTTGCCGCAGCCCGACCCGCCCAGCAGCACAAGCATCTTCCCGGCAGGGACTTCCAGGCTGACGTTGCAAACCGCGACGTGGCCCGTGTCATACGTTTTACTGACCTGCTTGAGCACGATCATGGGGAAGGCTCCGGCTGCCCATTTCGGGTGAGGGCTTCAAAGACCAGCCGTTCAAAATGCTGGATGCCTTTTTCGTGCCGGATCATGAGTTTGCCCTGAGTGTAGAAGCCGGAGTTCAGTCCACGCTGCACCGACTCGCAGAGGATGATGTCTTCTTGCTGGACCTGATCGATGAATGCCACCATCGTTTCCGCCTCCGGCATCCCATCCTCGAAGTAAAAGTCATAGATCGCCAGTGTGCGATCCGGCGCGACAGGGAGGATGATATTCGTTGAGGCGTTCCCGCGACCCGGATAAAGGTTAATCATGAAATTGGGCCAGAGGTAATTGTAGATGCCTTCCTGTCCGCCATCTTCCTTCAAGAAACAGGTGTTACCCGCGCACGCCTTCGCCGACGCTTTCAGCGGCCCCCGCTGAGTGGAGAAGTAGCGATGGGGAATAATCGTGTATTCGTTCAGGTCGATTAGATTTGCGAAGCCCTTGTGTGCGACGGCGCAGTGATAACATTCAAGAAAATTCTCGACAACGATTTTCCAGTTGGCTTTCATGTCATAAATGCGGCGCTCGCGAAATTGGAGCGTTGTCAACGGCGAGGACGATGCCGTGAGGATGCGCGGAAGCTCGCCAATCGTCTCCTTCCAACTCGGAGCTTGCGGATCGGGTTTTACAAAGACGAACGACCCCAACACGGCAACACACACCGGCGTCAGCGGATAATCCTCCTTCCGAAAACACGCCTCGTCGTCGGAGCCTGGCGCCGCGCGTAGTCGGCCGTCCAGTCCCCAGGTCCAGGCGTGGTAGTGGCACTGGAGCGTATTGCGGTTGCCGCTACTGCCCTCCCGGATGATCTCGGCCCCTCGATGCCGACAGACGTTAACGAAGGCCGCGATCTCATTGCTTGCGTTTCGCACCACGACCACAGGTACATTCCCCACGCGACACGCAAGATAATCTCCCGGCTGGGCCACTTCGTCGATGCGGCAGGCGTACTGCCAGTAGTGGCTGAAGATGGACCGCATTTCCTGAGCGAATTTCGATTCGGATGTGTACCATGAAGCCGGCAACGTCGCGCCGGCCTTCAGGCTCTCGCTCAGCGCATGGAGTTCCACATCCGGGGTCATCCTTGCCTCCATTTCTCTTCCTCCCATTGGGTTCGTAACGCGGCTCAAGAATCGAGCGCCATGAAAAGGGTGTTGAGTCCCTCTGCCAGCGCCGGATGGGCAAAGGTGGCGTCGCGCAGGGCTGTGTAGGGCAGCCGGCCCATCATGGCGATTTGCACCATCGACATGATCTCACCTCCTTCCAGACCGAAGACCGTGCAGCCGAGGATTTGCTGGTTATCCGCATCGACGATGGCCTTGACCATGCCGCGCGATTCGTCTGTCTCCAGGGCGCGGGCCACCCAGGTCATCGGCATTTTCGCGACCTTGATGTTCCGGCCTTCCCGCCGGGCCTCGGACTCGTGCAGCCCGATGTGGCCGAGCTGCGGGTCAATGTACACTGTGTAGGGCACCATGCGTCCGGTGGTGACGGCGTTGCCTCCCTTGAGCAGGTTGGTCGCCAGGATGCGGTAATCGTCGTAGGAAATATGGGTGAAAGCCGGCCCGCCCTTGACGTCGCCGAGCGCGTAGACGCCCTGCACGCCGGTTTCCAGCCGCTCGTTGACGCGGACATAGCCGTGCCCATCCACGGCGATGCCGGCGCGATCGAGGCCGAGGCGCTCGGTGTTTGGTACACGGCCGGCGGCAACGAGCAAATGCGAGCCGGCCAGCGTCCGCTGCCCACCCTCATGGCCGATCGTCAGACGGACCCCGCCGCCCTCCCTCGGCTCGACGCGCTCGGTAACTGCCGACACGAGGACATCGATCCCATCTTCGCGGAGGACCTTCACGACCGCCTCGGCGACATCGGCATCCTCGTGCGGCAGGAGTTGTTCGTTGCGCTGCACGATCGTCACGGCGCTGCCGAAACGTCGGAACATCTGGGCAAATTCCAGCCCGACGTAGCCGCCGCCGAGGACGAGCAGGTGGCTTGGAACCTCCTCTAGCTCCATGATGGATGTGGAATCGAGAAAATGCACTTGATCGAGTCCGGGCAGCGCCGGCACCGACGGCCGGCAACCCGTATTGATGAAGATCTTCCCAGCGCCAAGGCGGCGCACGCCCCCGTCGTTTAAAGCGACCTCGACCTCGTGCGGTCCCGCAAAGCGGCCCTCGCCGAAAATCAGGGTGAGGCGCTGGGTATTTTCGAGCTTTTTCTGGCTGCCGGAGCGAAAGCTCTCGACCAGGGCGCGCTTTCGTTCGCGGACTTTAGCGAGATCGACTTTAATCGGTCCCGTCTTAACGCCGAAGTCGCTGCCCCGGCGGGCAAGGTAAGCGACACGAGCGCTGGCGACCATCGTCTTGGTAGGTGTGCAGCCGACGTTGACGCAGGTGCCTCCGACGGCCTCTCGTTCGATCACCGCCGTATTCCAGCCGGCGCGGGCCAGTGCCGAGGCGAGGGGTTTGCCTCCCTGCCCGGTGCCGAGGACGATCGCATCGAAGTATTCCGCGGTTTCGAACGACATGGCATTCTCTCCTGGGAGATGTAGAAATCGTGCCTCGCAGACCGCGAGGTTCGTTGTACCTGGGAAGTCGATAGCCGGAAAGAGACGAGATGCGGATCGGGATTCAGAAGCGCAGTTATCTCGGCGTCGTTTTGTTACGAGTCAGGATAATTCAATGACCCCGAGGGGATTCGAACCCCTGTCGCGGCCGTGAAAGGGCCGTGTCCTGGGCCTCTAGACGACGGGGCCACGTCGCCGAGCATCGACAACAACCGTATCGTAGGGAGCCTGGCGCGCGCCGTCAAGTTGAGCGCCGGCATCCGTATCTCGCGCTTCCGCCTTGACGGACAGACCCTCGATGTGGTGATGTTTACTCGATAGGTCTTCCCAACAAAAAAACAGGATTATCAAGCGTTGAGGGAACCATGAAGCAAGACAGCGAGACGCGGACCATTGAGAAAGACCTTGTCTGGTTGAAGAACGACGATCCCGAAATCTATCACCTTCTTCACGCGCTCGACGGCGATCTGGATGCGCTGCGCTGGCTGAAACATCACGGCGACGGGCTGTTCTTGTTCGTCGAGGCGCTCACGGGCGCCAAGGAAGCCGTGGACACGTTGCAGGCTCGGCCGAGCGACAAACTGGTCGATCTGTTCGACACGATAGCGCATTGCGACGTGGAGGAATGGCTGAGCGAGAATCAACCCGAGTTGCACGCTCTGTTCGCCTACGTACGCGGCGACGATGCCCCCCTGAAAGCCATGAAGAACAAGAAGGCCGCCTTCAAGCGCGTTGCGGAGATCGTGCGCGAAAAATACCGAGATTATCACGAGGAGGACGCCGACGGCTTGGCGTCGGTGGACGGCTTGGCGGCGCCGCCCGAAGGAGCCGCCGCCGATGTGGGATGTCTCATCGGCGAAATGCACCTAAACCATCAGGAGTTTCACAAGGCCATCGAAGCGTTCAGCCGCGCCATCGCCATTGATCCGACCCCCGACGCCCACGCCGGCCGCGCCCGCGCCTATCGTGCATTGGCCGCGCTCGACGATCACGCCGCTGCTGAATTACGCGAGAGAAAGTAACGGCCAGCGGGACGCGTGACGCTCCGCGCGAAAAAAAGGAGAGGTTGTGCCATCCTTACCATGGCATTACCCACCTCCTTAACACTACTTCCTCATTGCGGCAAGTCGTTTCCGAGCCTGAAGCGTTAGCGAAGACCGCCTTCGCTTACGCTTTGGGTTGGTTTGAACCTGCTCTTGACTTCCACCATTACACTGATTAGTGTAATCCCTATCCAAGGAGACGCATGCCATGCCTTCGACCAAGACTGACCCGACAAGGAAGATCAGCGCGGCCCGCTGTGCGAGCGCTCTCTCGAACGCAGACGCGCTTCTCGCGCCCGGCCGGGCCGTGGAGCTGATGGCCCTGTTTAAGGTGCTGGCCAACGATACGCGCTTGCGGCTGCTTCACGCCCTTGCCACGAACGGCGAGCTGTGCGTGACCAGCTTGGCCGATGTTCTCGGTATGAAGCCGCAGGCTGTTTCCAATCAACTGCAGCGCCTTCTTGATCGAGGCATCCTGGCTTCGCGGCGGCAGGGGAACAACGTCTATTATCGCATCATCAACTCGTGCGTGACCGATTTGCTCGACCGCGGGTTGTGCTTGGTGGAAAAGAGCTGCGATGAAGCATAACGGAGTGATCGCCCTATCCGGTTTCAAGGAAGAAAGGGAGAAGAGAATGAGGCGGGTAATTCTTGGCCTTGGCATGGCCGCGGCCTTGTTGGTATCGCGTGCGGCATCGGCACAGGACGCCGCCTCCGTTGCGGCAGCGGCGGGACGCGAGGGCAAGTACGTCTTCGTGTTGTTTCACAAGGAAGAGGACGAAAACACGCGAGCCGTGCGGCGAACGTTGCAAACGGCGCTCGCCAAGCGGCAGGGGCAGGCAAAGTCTGTCGAAGTGCGCGTCGGTGATCCGGTTGAGAAGGTGATGGTGGACCGCTACGGCGTTGCTCGTTCGCCGATGCCCTTGGTTCTCGCCATCGCACCCAATGGCGCGGTGACGGGCGGGTTTGCCGTCAAATTGACCTAAGAGAGTGTGGCGCAGGCTTTCGTCAGTCCCGGACAAGCGGCGTGTATGAAATGGGTTCAGGCGCGCAAGTTGGTCGTGGTGTGCGCGCTGCCCGCAAACGGCGCAATCCCCGAGGGAGTGCGCGACTTCAAGGCCGATGCCCGCTATGGTCCGGCGACGGAAATCGTGAGCCTACGCAACGATGATGCGGCAGAGTCCCGCTTCCTCAAATTGCTCCAAATCAACCCCGGTACCGCGACTCCTGTAACCGCGCTGCTGGCTCCGCCCGGCCGATTGCTCGCTACGTTTCCCGGCGCGGTGACGAAACAGCAGCTCCTGGAGCGTGTTACGTCGCCCCAGGGCTGTTGACTCGGCGGCAAATGCTGTCCGGGCGGACAGTGTGGGAAGGAGTAGGAAGCAGATCCAGGCGGCACTACGCCGTGGTCCGCCGGGGATGGTCAAGGAGGATGGAACGATGAGATTGTGGACTATGGTCGGCAAGGAGCTGCGCGAGCGGCCGGTGCCGATGGCAACGTGCGGGTTGGCGATCGTGTTGAGTGTGACCGCACTTGTCGCCGTTCGCACCGTGACCGTGTTCTCGGAGCGTGCCGTGGCCCGCGACCTGGATGCGCTGGGAGCGAATGTGTTGGTGTTGCCACGCGGCGTGACTTTGCAAGATTACTACGCCGCAGACATGCACGGCGAAACGCTGCCCGAAGAGTACGTCGAGCGGTTGACGCTCTCGGGGCTGGAGGGCGTGGATGATCTCTCGCCCCGGTTATGCGTATCCGTCCTGGTGGCGGGCCAGTCGGTGACGCTAACCGGCATCTTGCCGCGTAGCGAGTTTCAGGCCAAGGCCGCCTGGGGCGGAGCCGGGATTTTCGCTCGGCCGGCAGGCTGCGGCGCCGAAGCCGATCTGCCCATCGGACAAGCCAATGATCCCGTGGTACTGGCACGCAAGCGGATCATCGAGGAATTGGCCGAGCATGACGCGTTGATCGGAGCTGAGGCGGCGGCACGAGCGGCGGTGAACGAGGGAGATGCCATCGAGTTGCTCGGTGAGAAATTCACGATACGGGCGATCCTTCCTTGCACCGGCACGGTGGATGATGCCCGTATCTTCGCGCATCTGCACACGGTTCAGCGCCTGGCCGGGAAGGGCGAGGTCGTAAATGCCATCGAGGTTATCGGCTGCTGCAAGCAGATCGCCGCCGGGCTGGTTGAGAAAATCGCCGCGGTGTTGCCCGAAGCGCGCGTTGTCACCATCGCGCAAGTGGTGAAAACGCAGCAAAACATCAACCGCACGATGGGCAATTTGTCGCTGGCTTTCCTTGCTCTGCTCTTGGCAGTCGGTGGTGCTGCCACCGCCGGGGCGATGTATGGCAACGTCTCCGAACGGCGGCGCGAGGTCGGGACGTTGATGGCTTTGGGCGCGACGCCGGGTGTGGTGTTGCGGCTGTTTCTGGGTAAAGCGCTGGTGCTGGGTTTACTCGGCGGACTGGGCGGCGGGCTGTTGGGAAGCGTCGTGGCCATATGGCTGGGTCCGGTGTTGGCGAACGTGGTGGTGCGTCCGTTGCCTTCATTGGTAGCCTGTGCGGTCGGCGTGGCCGTGGCGATGGCGCTTGTGGCGAGCCTGTGGCCGGCCTGGCGAGCAGCCCGCCTCGATCCGTGTGTCTGTTTTCAGGAGGTATGACCATGCTGCGACTCGACAACATCCGCAAGAGTTACGCGGGGCGAGGGCGGGTCGTGGAGGCGCTGCGGCCGACGACGCTCGACATGGCCGCCGGCGAATTCGTCGCCGTGGTCGGTCCCTCCGGCAGCGGCAAGACAACGCTGCTGTCGATCGTGGGCGGCATGCTCGCTCCTGATGACGGCAAAGTCTGGCTGGAAGGACAATCGCTCTATGATCTGCAGCTACGTGAGCGAACGCGGCTACGGCGGGAGCGTATCGGCTTCGTGTTCCAGAGCTTCAACCTCGTTTCGTATTTGTCGGCAGTGGAGAATGTGCAGCTACCGCTCTATCTGGCGGGTGTTGCGCCGCGGACGCAAAGGCAGAGGGCTGTGCATCTGTTGGAACGTCTCGGCTTGGGTGATCGCCTCGGCCATCGTCCGGTGCATCTGAGCGTCGGGCAGCAGCAGCGCGTGGCCCTGGCCCGTACCTTGGCCAACGATCCCGCCCTGATTCTCGCGGACGAACCGACAGGCAATCTCGACCCGGACATGCGAGGGCAAGTGCTGGACCTGCTGGGAGAATTTCAACGCGAAGGGCGCACCATTGTCATGGTCACGCACGATCCGGCGGCAGCAGCGCGGGCAGATCGAATCCTGAGATTGGTCGATGGCATCATCGGAGCCTTTGATTCGGGGGCGAAGCCTGCCCCTGCCGCGTGAAGATTCGCGCATCAAAATGAAACGGTGTATTCCATCCCTGAGAGGAGCTGTCTCGATGCGATCCTACGTGAAACCCCTCATTCTCTTATACGTGCTTGTCCTCGTCGGCTGGCCGTTAGTCGCTTCAAGCGAGGAGCCGGCAAAGACCGACCTAGACCCGAATCTGCCATACCACGCCAGGCGCTCAAACCCCGTGACATATGATGTCGATTTCGCGGTTGCCATCACCGCCCCTTACCACGCCAAGAAACTCAAGGTCTGGCTGGCCTTACCGCAGACGGATACCGTGCAGGAGGTTGAGGAAGGCGGTATCACCACATTTCCAATGAAGGTCTCGCCAAAGATCTCCAGTGAAAAGACCTTCGGTAATCAGTTCGCCTACTTCGAGTTCGACCATCCCGAGGGCGGTCAACTCATCCGCCATAAGTTCAAGATCAAAGTCTGGGAGCTGTTTTGGGACATTGACCCGGCGAAAGTCGTTCAGGTGGCCCGGTGGCCGGCCGGCTTCGACCGCTACTTGAAGTCGGACAAGACGGTGCGCGTGGACGACCGTTTCCAATTGCTCGCGAAGGAAATCGTGCCCGAGCAGAAGAACCCCGCCGATGATCTGGCCGCGGTCATGGACTGGCTTGACCAGCACATGACCTACGACCACTCGCAGGCTTCGCTGCGAGCAAGTTCGGAACACGCTCTCACGAAGAAGACCGGGCATTGCAGCGACTACCACGGACTGTGCGCTGCATTCGGCCGCGCTCTGGGCTTTCCGACGCGAATAACCTATGGCATTAACACCTTCGCCAAGAATTCGCCGTCGCATTGCAAGATCGAGGCTTACCTGCCGCCCTACGGCTGGGTCAGTTTCGATGTCTCCGAGACGCAAAACCTGGTCAACAACATCAAGAAGGCGAAGTCGTTAAGCGAACAAGAGAAAACGAATTTGGTTCGGGCGGCCACCCAACGACTGCGGCGCGGTTTCCGCGATAACACGTGGTATCTCCAGACGCGAGGGACCGACTACGAGTTGTCGCCGCCGGCGAGCACGCGCGTCCCGGTTGTCCGCACTCTCTATGCGGAAGCGGACGGTGTCGCCTTGCCAGACCCCGATCCGGCAAACCCTAGGAAGCACGAGTTTGCCTGGATGACTCTCCATCAGTTCACACCCGACCGAGCAGTGAGCTATCCGTTCAAGGAGTGGAACAGTCTGGTGGATTCCAAAGATGCCAGGTAGCGTTCTTCGGTTAGCCGCGACGCGCAAAGGAGCGCGGTGGGACCGGCGTCTCGCCGGTCGAAAGAGTAAGAAAAAATGGGAACCACGACACCCCAATTATGTGATGGGAACAGCTGCCTGGACCTCGCCCTCCGCCACGCTTATTACTTTCGACGGTGGGCCTCCGTGCGAGGCATGGAGTGGGAGGACTTGATCGGCGAGGCCAGGCTTGCCTGTGTGTATGCAGCCAATCGTTTCAGACCAGAGCGCGGCAATCAGTTCGCGGCCTATGCTGCGAAAGCGATCCGGAACGCCCTGAGCAACGCCATTCGGCAACACCATCGCTTCCTCTCGATGATGACGGCGGATGGACATCGGGTAGAGCCAGTTGCCCGATCCCTGCCCGATCCGGATGCCGTGATGGATGTTCAAGCGTTGCTGCAAAAGCTGCCGCACCAAGAGAGAGAGTTGCTGGAACGGCGTTACGGCTTGATGGACGGCGAGGAGTGGGGAACGCGGCGACTGGCAGCCGCTCGCCGTATGAAGGAAGAGCGAATTTGCTTCGTTTTACATCGGGCGTTGACGATTTTGCGCTGTCATCTTGGTCTTCTGAGTGAGCTTCAATTGCGCCGCTGCGTGCGGGAGAATTCCTCTTGTCGCATTACAACAACGGAGCATGAGTCATGATCGATTCCATCCGACCGCTTAGCCGTATCCTGTTCGTCTGCGTCGAGAACAGCAACCGCAGCCAGATGGCGGAAGCATTCGCGCGTTTGCACGGGGCCGGCCGCGTCGAGGCTTACAGTGCCGGGTCTCGGCCCTCGGGGTTGGTCAACCCGCGTGCCGTGAAGTTCATGCGCGAGGTCGGCTATGATTTGACGGCGCATGAGTCAAAATCGCTCGATAGGTTCAACGGTACGGAAACCGACGTGGCCGTAACGATGGGCTGCGGCGATGCGTGTCCGTTCGTGCGTGCCGGTCGGCGCGAGGAGTGGAACATCCCCGATCCCAAGGAGCTGCCCGACGAAGGTTTCCGGCAAGTCCGCGATTTGATCGAGCAAAAAGTCAAGGAGCTGCTGGCGAGTCTGTGATTGGTTCGCCCTAAAAAGGAGATATCATGTCCGAAAATATAGTCGAACAAGTGCGGTCCAAATATGCTTCGGTGGCTGCGAGCAGCCTTTCGAGCGAGCACGTCGGTGTTCGCGCCGTGGCTGAGGCGTTCGGTTACAGCCCCGAGGAATTGGCCTCGATCCCTGCCGAGGCGAACATGGGGCTTTCCTGCGGGAACCCAACGGCTTTCGCCCGTCTGCGGCCTGGCGAAGTCGTCGTCGATCTCGGCTGCGGCGGCGGTCTGGACGTGCTGCTCGCGGCCCAGAAGGTTGGACCCAAGGGCCAGGCCATCGGCATCGACATGACCCCGGAAATGATCGACCGCGCTCGCCGCAACGCCGGGGCCCAGCGGTTGTCCAACGTCGAATTTCATCTGGCCACCATCGATCGGCTGCCGCTGGCCGATGACTCGGTGGATTGCATCATCTCCAACTGTGTCATCAATTTGGCACCCGATAAGGGTGCTGTCTTCCGCGAGATCTTTCGCGTCCTTAAACCAGGTGGACGGCTCGCGGTTTCAGACATCGCTCTGAAACGGCCGCTGCCGGACGATCTGGCACGCAACATTATGGCCTATGTCGGCTGCATTGCCGGGGCGGTCCTCATCAGCGACTACGAGCGCGACCTGCGTCAGGCTGGCTTCCAGGCGGTGCAGATCGTGGATACGGGCAAGGACCTCAACGCCTACGCCAAGGTGGAGAATCAGTCGGGATGCTGCTCACCGGCAATGACGGATGACAACGGCTTGTCAGTAATCTCGAATTGTTGCGGCCCGCAAGAGGGCGTACACGAAGACTTGGCCAAGCTGCTGCGCGAGTACGATGTCAACGATTTCGCTGCCAGCGTCCAGGTCTACGCGCTCAAGGGGCGCTGACGACGGCGCCCTGGCAGCCCGAACCGCTGCCCGCAGTACAGCCGTAGCAGTGCTGGGCCGTGACGATCGGTCGGCGGCTCAGCGCTACTGCGTCAAAATCGCGGATGTTCCGCGGAAGACCGGGCGACAGGTCGAGTTCCAACATCTGATTGAAATCGCAGTCGTACAGCCGGCCGTCCCAGCCGACCGACAACGTGGTGCGGCACATCAGGCCGGCGACGGCTTCCGCATTGTACGCGGCTACCAATTTCGCCAGATATTCCTCGTGACGGCCCGCCCGCACCAGATCTTCCAGAAAGCGGCTAATCGGCATGTTGGTGATCGTATAGAGGCGATTGAAGGAAATCCCGAAACGATCGGCCAACTCGCGGTGATAGGCGGCTTCCAGGGTGGGTTGTGGCGACGGCAAGCTCGGTCCCAGCGGATTGTGTACCAGTGTCAGGATCAATTCGCTCTCCGGCCGGCCATAACCGAGGGCGTTCAGCCGTCGCAAGGCCGCAATCGATTTCTCGAACACGCCGTTACCGCGCTGACTGTCCGTGTTCTCGGCCAAATAGCAGGGAAGCGAAGCAACGATCTCGACGCGGTGTGCGGCTAGAAACTCTGGCAAATCCTCATGACCGGCGGCAAGCAGGATGGTCAGATTGCAACGATCGAGGACGTGTCGGCCCAGACCGCGCGCCTCGGCGACGAACCAGCGGAAATGCGGATTCAGCTCGGGAGCACCGCCAGTGATGTCGAGAGTGGGGATGCCGGCGCGGATGAGGACATCGAGACAGAGGGCCATCGTCTCTCGTGTCATGACCTCCCGACGTTCCGGCCCGGCGTCCACATGACAATGGCGGCAGGTCTGATTGCATAATTTCCCGACATTCACCTGCAAAACCTGGATGCTGTCCGCCCGCAGCGGCGCCCGGCCCGTTCGTCCCAGCGTTCGGGCGAATGGCGGCTGCCCGCTCTCCTCCAGCAAGCGGAGTTGTTCGACAGGATCAGCCAAGCGATGGTTTTGTCGCATCAACGTCGGCAGAAGCATGCGCATCCCTCTAGTGGTGCTGTAATTGTAGGTAGGCGAGCGGGGTCGCGTTAGCGCCCCGAGAGGAGCACTCGGGGTCGCGTTAGCGCCCCGAGAGAAGCACTCGGGGCGCTAACGCGACCCCGCTCGCCTCAACGCACGATCGGATAAAACGCGGCAAGGCGGTTGGGATGCACGCCAGCGGCGGCCAAGGCCGTCAGACCCCAGTTGCACAGGGTTTGCCGAATGAGGCCCTGCCGTTGCCAGCGCCGCGGCGAGACGAAGATGCGGCGGGGAGCGACGGCAATTCGCCCTTGACGACGTAGGGCTTTACTGAGAAACACATCTTCCATCAGTGAAAGCGGCGGAAATCCGCCGAGCCGCTCGAAGCGACGGCGTTCGACAAATAGCCCCTGATCGCCATAGGCTAATCCCGTCAGGCACACGCGGGCGGTGGCACAGGCTTCGATGAGACGATACGAAATGGCATCAGCCATCACCCTCATGCGAAAGCAGCCCGCAGCGATGCCGGGTCGCCCCAGGCATTCCTCGGCCGCTTTTAGAGCGCCTTCTTCCAGGGTACAATCGGCATGTAGAAACAACAGAATGTCGCCGGTCGCTTGCGCCGCCCCGTGGTTCATCTGGGCTGCGCGTCCGCGTGGACGATGCAGGACGCGGTCGGCGGCGCGGGCCAATTCACACGTCTTATCGCTGCTGCCGCCGTCCACCACAAGGATTTCCAATGGTTTCTGAGCGCGGACGGAGCGCAGCGTTTCGGGCAAACAAGCTGCCTCGTTCAACGTCGGAATGATGACGGAAATCGACATGTCCATTTCGTCGCGTTCCCATGCCCCATCGGATTGCATAGGAACGCAGGCCCGTCTGTCGAGGAGGAGAGGTCGATGAATCAACGAATCAAGCAACTAACGGGGATGGTGATGGTTTCCGGGGCCGGCCGGCTGAGATGGACGCGGACCGCGGCGCGCAGGCGGTCGCCGGAGATTTGCTTGCGATCGACGCGGATTTTGAGTGTGGCCTGATGGCCCGGCCCCTGCGCCCAACGGCAATCGATCGCTGGATGATCGGACTCGATCCTGTCGATCTGGACTTCGCGATCATCCGCGGTGCTCAACAGCACGATACGCGACGGCAACGGCCGATCGGCGGACTCAGAAAGCACGACCGACGCCGGGGCTGCGCTGACCTGCCGGCGGGATCGCTTGACGATGGTGAAGGGCACTTTCAGCTCCGAGTACAGCGGATCGGAAGTGCAGATGCGCAACGTCTCCACGTGCGTCCCCTCGGGACAATCCTCCAGCACTTCGACACGAATCGTGCGGCGCCAACGACCGGCGTCGTCGCGGCGCAGTTCGCCCAGATGCGTATGGACATGCGGCGAGGATGAGGGGACCGCCCGAACAATCAAGGGCTCGGTGCGGCGATCAATCACCGTAATCTCATGGCTGATTGCCGAGTCCGTGTAGATCGCCAGCGAGGGCGGCTCCACAGTGATCTCGGTGACGAGCAGCGCTCGGATGTAAAGAGGTAATTCCTGCTCGACCGCTCCGCTTTTGTAGCGTAGGGTGATTCGCCAATTGTTCTGACCAGCCGGTTGCGTCAATGTGTTGACTTCCAGCAATAGCTCGGCCGATTCGCCCGGTTGCAGGCTTCGCTTCTCCAGCTTCGGGGCCAGGCAGCCGCAGCTGGGATGAACGTCCGTGATCTCGACCGACTCGGCGCCGCGATTGGTAAAGCGAAAACGATGGGCGAGAGGCAGGCCGCTTTTCACTTCACCCTTATCCACGACGGATTGCGCACATTCCAGATCCGCGCGGACGTGCTCCACCCGCAAGGACAACACAATCGGCACACACAATGCCAACAATATGTGCGCACGGGGTAGCATGAAGTCCTCCGCCCTGCTCTCCTTCAAGCAGAGAGCGTGTGAACAAGATCAGCGGGGCGGTATTCATACTCACTCACGTCGTTCGACGCAAGAGAGACTTTTGGCGAGCGGCCGGCGTAAACCCGCCTGTTCAGCATCCATCGTCGGACACCATCTCCGGCAACGTGTATAATCTCAAAAGACACGCTATGCTGACCCTCGAAATCCGAGACATGACGCCATGAATTGTCAGACACAACTTTATCTTGGCCAGAACCCGAAGCTCATGACGCGCCGCTGGTTCTTTCGTCAGTGCGGCGTCGGCCTGGGAGCGATCGCGCTAGGCGAACTGCTGCGCCAATCCGGCTTTGCCGCCCCGGTGAGCATCGATCCTTTGGCCGTCAAGCAGCCCCACCACGCTCCGCGCGCGAAGCGCGTCGTTTTCTTATTCATGGCCGGCGCACCCAGCCATCTTGAGCTGTTCGACTACAGGCCGCAGTTGGCCAAGTACGACGGCACGTTGCCGCCCAAGCACCTGATCGAGGGCTACCGCGCAGCTTTCATCAATCCGAATTCCAAACTATTGGGACCGAAGTTCAAATTCGCCAAATATGGAAAATGTGGGGCGGAATTGTCCGAATTGTTGCCGCACCTGGCCACGGTCGTCGAGGATATCGCCATCGTGAAATCGATGGTCACGGATGCGTTCAACCATGCACCGGGGCAAATTTTCATGAATACCGGCACGCAGCAGTTTGGCCGGCCGAGCTTTGGCGCGTGGGTAACGTATGGACTTGGCAGCGAGACGCGCGACTTGCCGGCTTTCATCGTGCTGAATTCCGGCAAGAAAGGACCCAGCGGCGGAAACTCCAACTGGGGGAGCGGCTTTTTACCCACCGTGTATGAGGGCGTACCGTTTCGCGGCAGCGGCGATCCGGTATTGTATCTATCCAACCCGCGCGGCGTCGATGGTCAAATCCAACGAGAATCGCTGGACACCATCAAACGCCTCAATCAATCTCGTCTCGATGTGATCGGCGACCCCGAAATCGCTACGCGCATAAACTCGTTCGAGATGGCCTATCGCATGCAGGCCAGCGCTCCGGAGCTGATGGATCTCTCGCGGGAGCCAAAACACATTCTCGACATGTATGGCGCCCAGCCGGGCAAGCCGTCGTTTGCCAACAACTGCCTTTTGGCACGACGCCTCCTGGAACGCGGTGTGCGTTTCGTGCAGCTTTTCCACGAGGCCTGGGACCAGCACGGCAACCTCAAGGCCGACCTGAAGAAGAACTGCAAAGACACCGATCAAGCCTGTGCCGCGTTGGTCCGCGATCTCAAACAACGGGGGTTGCTCGAAGATACGATCGTTCTGTGGGGTGGCGAGTTCGGCCGAACGCCAATGGTGCAGGGCGGCGGAGATGACGGCCGCGACCATCATCCCAATGCGTTCACGATGTGGATGGCCGGCGGCGGCATCAAGCCGGGGCTGACACTCGGCCAGACAGATGAATTTGGTTTTAACGTCACCGAAGATCGCGTTCACGTCCACGACCTGCACGCAACGCTCTTGCACCTACTGGGCTTCGATCACACCAAGCTGACCTTCCGCTTCCAGGGCCGTGATTTCCGCCTGACCGACGTGCATGGCCAACTCGTCCGCAAGCTGCTTGCATAAGAGCGGAGTTGGGCCGCATGAAACGGATGCCCGATGCGCTAACGGACGGCACTTTTGATCTGCTCATTCTCGGCGGCGGGATCACCGGCGCTGGGGTTGCTCTGGATGCGGTCTTGCGCGGCTTGCGTATCGCACTCATCGATAAAGCGGATTTCGCCTCTGGCACCAGCAGCCGATCGTCGAAGTTGATCCACGGCGGCCTACGCTACCTGGAGCATGGCGATTTCCATCTCGTTTACGAAGCCCTCCACGAACGCGGCCGACTGCTGAACAACGCCCCGCACCTTGTCCATCCCCTTCGCTTTGTCTTGCCGTTCTATGAAGGCGCTCGCGTTAGTTCGTGGAAATTCCGGATCGGCCTCGTCCTTTATGATCTTCTCGCTGGAGCCGACAACATCCACCGCAGCCGGGCAGCGCCGTTGTCGCGCTTGCGCCGTGAATTTCCGGGATTACGGCCGGAGGGGTTGTTCGGGGGAGCCGAGTATTTCGACGCCCAGATGGACGACGCCCGACTGTGCCTCGAAGTGTTGCGCACCGCGGCCCTGCACGGCGCTCTCGTCGTCAACTACGTTGAAGCGCTCGCCTTCGAGATGTCCGGGAGCATGATCCGCGGCGTGCGGGCAGTCGATCGGCAGAGCGGCCGTGAGTTCTCGATTCGGGCCAGGCAAGTGCTCAACGCGACCGGCCCCTGGAGCGATTCGGTACGCCGCCTGGCCGGCGAAGATGCCGATCCGTTGCTTCGGCCAACCAAGGGTGTGCATGTTATCGTGCCTGATCGCCGATTGCCCGCGGCGTTTCTGCTCCTACACCCCGCCGATGGCCGCGTATTCTTTGTAATTCCATTCCAGAACAAGACACTGCTCGGTACAACCGATACCGTTTGGGAGAATTCGCCCGACAAACTGACCGTCACGCCGGAGGACATCGATTATCTGCTCACCGGCTACAACCATTATTTCGCACCACCCCTGTCCACGAAGGATGTACGCAGCAGCTTCGCGGGCTTGCGTCCGCTGATCCGAGCGCGCCCCGGCAAACCGTCGGATCTGTCGCGTGAATTCGAGCTGCATAACTCGCCTTCGGGTCTATTGACGGCCACCGGTGGCAAATACACGACCTATCGGCGCATGGCCGAGATCATCACCGACACAGTGGTCCGTCGTCTGGGAATGCACCGTCGCTGTCGGACGCATTCGTTTCGACTCGACGGCGCGCCGCGCGAACCGTGGCCGCGGTTCCGAGCCTCAACGATTCAAGCACTGACATCCACCTGTCAGTTAAATGCAGAAACCGCGGCGCATCTTGTCGATCGCTATGGGAGACGTGCCACGGAAGTGGCGGATTATCTACTCCGCGATCCAGCGCTTGGCCGGCACGTGGTGGACGGGGAACCTGAAATTCTCGCTGAGTTCACCTATCAGCGCGACCATGAAATGGCCCGGATGCCTCCGGATTTTTTGTTGCGGCGGACGCACCTTGGTCTTTTCCACCCTGAACTGATGGATGATCCGCCGGTATCGGCGACTGGCCAAATCCGCTAACATGGTGCTCATGTCACAGCCGTGGCGGCGCCGGCTTGTGCGGCTGCTGGTACGCATTGCAGCCGCGGACCCTGACATTGCGCTTGTACACACGGTCGCCGCAGGTGGCGAACAGCGTGTCGAAGTTCGCGCCGCCGAAGCAAAGGTTCGCAACTCGGCCGTTGGGCGTGGGGATGATGCAATTGACGCGGCCGGCCTGATCGCACACCTGGATGCCCAGACGCGTCGTCACGTACAGCCGACCGTCGCGGTCCACTCGGATGCCGTCTGCGCCGCCGTCATCGGCAGTGTCCGGCATGTGCAAATGATAATAACGCTGCTTGTGCGCCAGCGAACCATCCGGTTGAATCTGATAACTATAAACCCAATGCGAGCCGTAGTCGGCTACGTAGAGAAGCGACTGATCGGGAGAGAGCGTGATGCCGTTGGCAAACTTCAAGCCTCGATCCACGATTTTTTTCTCGCCCTTGGGATTGATGTGCCAAACCAGGCTCGGCTCGCGGCCGCCGCCGGGATGCGTCACATAGATGTCACCCTTGTGACCAACAACAATGTCATTGCCATGAATGCCCTCGGCGATGACCTCGGCCTTACCGTTGGCATCGTAGGCCAGCACTTGAGCCGTCCCCGTGACAGCGTACAGTCGGCCGTCGGGACCGAACGCCTGGCCGTTGGCCCGTTTCGAGTCGGCGATGAAGACACTCACGTCGCCACTGAGATCGATCTTGTAGGTTTTGCTATTGGGGATGTCGTTAAAGAACACTTCGCCTTTGGCGTTGACGGCTGGACCTTCCGTGAAGGAATAGCCCTTGGCAACCAGCTTCCAATCCTCCCCGGGCAGAAGGATGGCCTTGAGTTGCTGCGAGCCGGCGCCCGTCTTCACCGGAGCTGGCCAATCTTTCCACAGCCAGCGCATGGCATCGGGGAAAACCTCGGTGGCGTGTCTACCGTTGTGGCCGCCGTCGCCCCAGGCGTGATTCACTTCGTAACCGGCGAAGCGCAAGGCGCGTTCCATTTCCTGATTGGCCATCCACCAATCGCCGCCGTAAATGTTTAGATCGTTGCTGCCATCCTCCAAAAAGACGCGTATCGGCTTGGGTTCAAACTTGCGGATTAGAGTCGGATAATCGTTGGCACCGCGCAGGCCGACATAGGTGCCGATGGCGCTGAAAACCCGGCGAAAAGCATCCGGCCGCTCCCAGGCGGCTGTGAAAGCGCAGACGGCGCCGCTGCTGGCTCCGCCGATGCAGCGATCGTTGCCCTCGTGAGAAAGGCGAATCGGCCGACCGTTGGCCGTGGTCTGCTTCTCCACTTCCGGTAGCAATTCTTCCAACAAAAACCGCGCGTAGTTATCGCCGAGTCCATCGTATTCGTAACTGCGGTTGAAGCGGTCGAGTGCCTGATCCGAGAGAGCCTTGACGCGGCCGTGCATGACAAAGACGCCGATCGTGACCGGCATTTCCTTGCTGTCGATGAGGCGATCGAACACGGCGGGGGCGTTGAAGCTGGAGTTGATCCCGTCCTGACCAACGTAAACGCATGCGGGTTTCGCGGGATCATACTGCTTGGGAACGTAGATCCAGTAATCACGCACAGTGCCGGGGAAAATCTTGCTCTTGTCGAAGGTGTACTTACCAATCTCGCCTTTGGGGACTTCCGCGCCGCCCGGCGGTTGGGCGGCCAAAACCGTCAGCATGGCGAGGAAGGCAAGGAGCGAAACGGAGAGGAGGAGTTTAGAGACCTTCATAGAGTAGATCCTTGTGAGAATGCGCCGGTCTGGAAGCCCGCGGATGAGATGATTGTAAGCCCCCAATGGTTGAGTGGACAGCAAGCGACTGTCCCTTTGCGAATGCCCTCCAAACCGCTAACAAGTCGGAAGGGGGTTGCAAGACTCTATACCCGCGCCGCATTCGCTTCGTCAGCGGCTCGGGCAGAAAGGAACACGGCTATGAAGGTCTACGAAATCCGCGATCGCTTTGGTCTCGAAGCGCTGACGTTAACGGAGAAGCCGCAGCCACAACCAGGACCGCACGAGGTACTCGTACGTATCAAGGCAGCGTCGCTGAACTACCGCGATCTGCTGGTGGTCAAAGGTCAATACAATCCCAAGATGCCCTTGCCGCGCATCCCGCTGTCCGATGCGGCCGGCGAAGTTGCCGCCGTTGGACCGAACGTATCCCGCTTTAAGGTGGGCCAGCGTGTAGCCGCCATCTTCATGCAAAAATGGATCTCCGGTGACATCGATGAAAACAAGGCGAAATCGGCGCTGGGCGGGGCTATTGACGGGCTGTTGGCCGAATATGCCGTGCTGCATGAGGACGGCTTGGTGCAAGTGCCAGAGCACCTGAGCCTCGAGGAAGCCGCTACGCTGCCCTGCGCCGCCGTCACGGCCTGGCACGGGCTTGTGACCGAAGGCCGAGTTAAACCGGGAGATACCGTACTGCTCCAGGGCACGGGCGGCGTATCGCTGTTCGCCTTGCAGTTTGCTCGCCTGGCTGGGGCGCGCGTTATCATTACATCGAGCAGCAACGAGAAGCTGGAACGTGCTCGGAAGCTCGGCGCGGCGGAGGGAATCAACTACAAGGAAACTCCCGAATGGGGAGATAAGGCGCGCGAGTTAACCGGCGGCCGCGGCGTAGATCATGTCGTTGAAGTTGGCGGAGCCGGCACGCTCGGCCAATCGCTGCGGGCCGTGCGCATGGGCGGGCAAATTAGTCTTATCGGCGTGCTGTCCGGAGCAGGGCAGGCCAACCCTATGCCCATCCTTATGAAGAATGTCCGCGTGCAGGGCATCTTCGTCGGCTCGCGTGAGATGTTCGAGGCGATGAATCGCGCCATCACCGCCAACCAGCTGCGGCCCGTTATGGATCGCGTTTTTCCGTTCGCCGAAGCAGTGCAAGCGCTGCATCACATGGAGAGCGCGGCCCACTTCGGCAAAATCTGCATCCGCATGCCGTAGGTCAGGCTTTCCCCGGATGCTACGACAACACAGCCACCGAATAGGTATGAAGATCAAACAACAGCCCGACGATTTTCAGGTAGAGGAGATTACCGCCGTCGCTCCGTCGGATGGCCCGCATTCCCTGTATCGCCTGGAAAAGCGCGGCTGGTCAACTCCGGATGCACTGGCGGCGGTTCGCCGTCGCTGGCGCATCGAGCCACGACGCATCTCTTACGGCGGCCTCAAAGACCGCCACGCCGCCACGATACAGTACCTCACCATCTTCCACGGACCTCGCCGCAACCTGCGCCATCACGACATCGTCGTGCAATATCTGGGTCAGGTTTCCGAACCGTACACTTCGCGCGATATCCAGGCCAACCGCTTCCGTCTTACCCTTCGCGACCTGGCAACCGAAGCACGAGCGGCGATCGAGGAACGCCTGAAATCGCTGGCGCGCGAGGGTGTGCCGAATTATTTCGACGATCAGCGTTTCGGTTCGGTCGCCGGCGCGGGCGGCGAATTCGTAGCGCGATTGCTGGTACAAGGGCGTTTCGAAGAGGCCCTGCGTGTGGCGCTGGCCGCATCTTACGAATACGATCGCGCTGCACAGAAGGAGGAAAAACGTCTGCTGACGGAGCACTGGGGCGATTGGACACGGCTCAAAGACGAGTTACCGCGCGGCCACGCTCGCAGCCTGGTCGATTATCTGCGCGTCCATCCCGGCGATTTTCGTGGAGCCGTGGCCCGTCTGCGTCCGGAGCTGCGCGGCCTGTATCTATCAGCGTACCAGAGCCATCTCTGGAACCGCATGCTTGCCAACTGGCTGAGCACGCATCTGCGGCCGGAACAACTACGCTCCGTCGCACTGCGTCTGGGTGAGGTCCCGTTTCATCAGAATGTTGATGCCGAGCAGTTGCAAGAACTCGCCGCGTTACAGCTTCCATTGCCGTCCGCCCGACTGAAACTCGATGAGGCCGATCCGCGTGCAGAAGTAGTGCGAGCGGTGCTGGCCGAAGAAGGGCTGGAGCTGCGACAAATGCAGATAAAAGGCGTCCGAGAAATGTTCTTTTCGCGCGGCGAACGTGCAGTTTTGTGCCTGCCGTGCAACTTGACCCATTCATTTGCGCCCGATGAGAATCATCAAGGACGCGAAAAACTCACGCTCAATTTCGAGCTTCCACGCGGCAGTTATGCGACTTTGCTCGTAAAATCAATTATTTAGCAGCCGTAAGCATGTGAGGAGCGCGGAGATCTTCTTTCTCCTCGCTCCCCACGTTTAACACCTCACTTTAATTGGGCATGAATCGACATCAGATGATCGTGATTTTCCCTTTGATGTCCGGGTTCGGCGGGGCTAACGTTGCGCCGCCGCGCCCGCCGCGTCCACCGCCGCCCTGGCCCTGGCCCGGCCATCGAAAACCTGCCGCTTCCAGGGTTTTACGCTGCTCCTCCGTGAGGATATTCCTCAGCTCTTCCAATTTCGCCTTGGCTTGGTCCTCGCCCTGTACCTCTTCCTTGTCCATTCTTTGGACGATGTCGTTGACTTTCTTCTTTTGCTCGGGGTCAAGCGTCACGGAGAGGGGATGGCTCGTTAAGAGATCGAGCTTCGCGAGAAGAGTCCCCAGCTGTGCTTTCGAACTAGGTCCGCGTGGACCGCCGCCGCCCATGCCCGGACGGCCGCCCCCCTTGCCGCCCATGCGAGGATTAGCGCGGGGTGGTACCGAAGTATCGGCTCCTTCATTTGCCCGTTCCTGCTCCATTTTGACCGCATAAGAGTTTGCCACTATAGTGACCCCTGCGCCAACGGCGACCCCTACTCCCAACCCACCGAGAATACCCATAAAAATGGCCGGTACTTTGATTTGAGAAGCACGCGTGAAGTACATCAAGAGGGCCAGGATCACCACCACGCCGCCGCCGATGCCTAGGTAGTGATACCACGTCAACTGATCCCAATCCGGAAGAGTCATGATGATTCTCCTGCGAGTTTGGTATGATACCCGTCAACCACCAACAAACTACAGCAGACAAGCCGCTGGCACAATCAAAAAAGTGGAAAACCAAGACCGACGGACGCTGGGCCCTGCGTGGTGGTTGGCGTCTCGTCACCGCTCGCCGTTGGCTTGCGACGCTCGTATAATCCTGTTGATGTTCTAACCCGAATCCCTTCCCGGTGGAATTAACTCATGGACGAACACGCAAGTAACGACCCACTGCGGCCAAAGTATTGCCGCGTCATTTTGAAGCTGAGCGGCGAAGGGTTCGGCTATCCAGGCAAAAGCGGCATCAGTATTGATGAGACCTTGAGCATTGCCCGGCAGGCAAAACGCATCGTCGAGCGCGGCGTGCAATTGGCCATCGTTGTCGGCGGCGGCAACATCCTTCGCGGTGCTCAGTTCAGCGCCGGCGGCGAGGTCATCAAGGAAGGGACCGCACACTACATGGGAATGTTGGCCACCGTCCTCAACGGTCTGGCCTTGCAAGACACACTGGAAAGCCTCAACTGCCAGACACGCTTGCAGACGGCCATCCGCATGGAGACGGTCGCCGAGCCGTACATCCGCCGGCGTTGTACGCGCCATCTAGAGAAGGGCCGCATTGTCATCCTGGCCGGCGGCACCGGCAATCCGTTCGTGACCACCGATACCGCCGCCGCCCTCCGCGCCCGCGAGCTGCAAGCGGACATCCTCCTCAAGGCGACAAAGGTGGACGGCGTTTACAGCGCGCCGCCTGAGATCAATCCGCACGCCGTTCGCTACGATAAGTTGACCTATAACCAGGTACTACGCGATAATCTACAAGTAATGGACATGGCCGCTATCAGCCTGTGCCAGGAAGCCAAAATGCCGATCCTCGTTTTCAACTTCAAGCAGGACGGCAACATCGAGCGCGCCATCGCCGGCCACACCATCGGCACGCTGGTTAGTTTTTAAGGGCAGAGTAAAAAGGAACCGCCAAGGCGCCAAGAACGCCAAGGAAAGAAGGAGAAAAAAAGAGAGAAGAGGAAAGGTGCAGTGCGTCTGGGGTTCGGCTTGTCTCGTGATTCTTGTATTGTCTCTTTCTTTTCTTGGCGTTCTTGGCGTCCTGGCGGTTCGAGGTTCTTAAGTAAGGTGCGGACATGACAAGCGATGAAATCCTTCTGGATACTGAAGAACGGATGGAGAAAGCAGTCAACGTCTTCCGCGATGAGCTGCGAGGTTTGCGCACCGGGCGGGCCACCCCCGCCCTGGTCGATAGTCTGCGCGTCGAATATTACGGCTCGCCGACGCCCTTGAAGCAGCTCGCTCAGATCAGCACGCCCGACCCGCAGCAAATCGTCATTCGGCCTTACGATCAGAGCGTCCTCAAGGACATCGAGAAAACCATCCGTTCCAGCGACCTCGGCATGTCGCCGAACAACGACGGCAAGATGATTCGCCTGCAAGTGCCGCCCATGAGCGGCGAGCAACGAAAGAAGATGGTCCAGCGGATAAAGAAGTCTGCCGAGGATGCAAAGGTCGCTTGCCGCAACATCCGCCGCGACGGCAACAAGCACTTCGACCAGGCCGAGAAGGCCAAGGAAATGACCGAAGACGAGCGCGATACGGGCAAAGAGGAAGTCCAGTCGCTGCTCAAGAAGTACGAGGAGCGGATCACGGAGATGGCGGAGAAAAAAGAAGCCGAAATCATGGAGACGTAGTCATCACCGGCGAGCGGGGCGTGTTAACGCCCCGGTAACATCCACCGGGGCGTTAACACGCCCCGCATGAATTTATGCGCACTATTTCCGACATCGAACATCTCTTTCCCGGCGCCGCCGAAAATGGTCTCTCCTCCGCGGCAGCCGCCCAGAGCGTTCATCAGTTCGGCGCCAACAAGCTGACGCCGTTGCCGCGCGAACCGTTGTGGAAGAAGTTCCTGGAAAAATTCGACGAGCCGATCATCAAGATCTTACTTGGCGCGGCGCTCTTGTCGATGTTCGTCGATCTTTTCCAGAGCCGTCCCGGTCTCGCCGGCATGGCACTGGCCGTCGTGGCGGCCGTCATCGCGACGGCATTCGTGCGTCACAAGGGGCATTGGGTGCCGAGCATTCTGTTCGTCTCCGCCCTTGTCCTGTTCTTCGTCGGATTGATTGCGGCGCGGCATCCCTCCGTCGAGGGATTGGCCGTCATGGTCGCCGTCATTCTCGCCACCGGCGTTGCTTTTCTCAGTGAATATAAGAGCGACCGCGAGTTTGAGGTGCTGAATGCCCATAAGGATTCGCTCACGGTCAAAGTCCTGCGCGATGGGGCGATTCACACCGTTCCGATGGAACAGGTCTGCGTCGGTGATGTGGTCGTGCTGGAAGTCGGCGACGAGGTGCCGGCGGACGGCCGGCTCGTCAAGGCAACCGATCTGTACATCGATCAATCATTGATGACCGGCGAATCCGAGCCGGTGCGGAAACGCCCGCAACCACCGCAAGAAACCAGCGACGGACCCGATCAGCCAGGCTGCCTCTATCGCGGCACGCAAGTGGTCGATGGCGTTGGGCAAATGCTCGTCAGCGAAGTCGGCGATGCCACGGCGCTGGGCCAGATTGCTCGCCGCCTCTCTGCCGAAGAAGAAGAGGAAGAAGAACCGACCGGCGAGACGCCGGTCCCACCAGGCGAGACGCCTGTCCCACAGGGCGAGACCGAGGAAAAGAGGGTCAAGCGCAAGCTGACCATCTCCAAGGAACTGACTCCCCTCCAGGTCAAGCTGAAGAATCTGGCTGATCTTATCAGCAACGTCGGTTACATTGCGGCCCTGGCCATCTTCCTCGCCCTGGTGGGACAGGGTTTGTATAAGCATGACCTGCGCTGGTATCCCGAACGCCCTGCTCCGCTGGCGGCGGATGAAGAAGAGGACGCACCCCGACCGATGGAAACGAGGGGGCAAGCCCTCTTGTCAAGCAGCAAGGCGCTGCTCAACTACTTCGTCTATATGGTCATTATCATCGTGGTGGCCGTGCCTGAAGGGCTGCCCATGAGTGTGACGGTATCGCTGGCGCTCGCGATGCGAAAAATGACCCGCGCCAATAGTCTAGTCCGCCAGTTGGTGGCCTGCGAGACGATCGGCTCGGCGACCGTGATTTGCTCCGATAAGACCGGCACGCTGACGCAGAACAAAATGCAAGTGGTACGTGTCTTCTGGGATGGCCGCGTCCACGACCGCGGCTCGCCCGAATGGCCGCGGCCTGCCAGCCCGCCGAGCGAGCAAGGAACCCTCCACCCGCTCGACTGGATCGTCCTCAACGCGGCCCTCAACTCCACGGCCAACCTTGAAGAGAAGCAGGGCAAGCTCGTTACAGTCGGTAACTCCACGGAAGGTGCGCTTTTGCACTGGCTGCACGAAGCCGGCCTGGAATACCAAAAGTTGCGACTGCAATACGAACCGCTGTATCAGATGCACTTTTCCTCAGAGCGCAAGCGCATGACCACGGTCGTCCAGTACGGTGATCGGCTGGTGTCCCTGGTCAAGGGAGCGCCGGAGTGGCTGCTGGAGCGTAGCACCCATTACCAGGCTGCCGACGGCTCCGCGCGCGAGTGGACGACCGAGGCGCGGGCCTCCGTTCAAGCCTGCCTGAAAGATTCCGCCGGCCAGGCCATGCGCACACTAGGTTTCGGCTACGCGATTCTGCCGCCGGGAACCGCCGCCGATGAGGACGCCCTGCATGCGCGCCGTGACATGCTGGAGAGCGGGCTTGTCTTCGTTGGCTTTTTGGCCATCCGCGATCCGCTGCGCGACGACGTCAAAGACGCCGTCGAACAATGCCGCCGTGCCGGCATCGAAGTGAAGATGATTACCGGCGACAACGTCGAGACGGCCCGCGCCATCGCGTATGACATCGGCCTTATCGACCGGCGTGATGCTCCCATCGATGAGCCGGATGCCGTGGTTCTCACGAGTCCCAAGTTCAACGAGCTGCACGCTCAATTGGTCGAACTAAAGAAACACGGCGAACTCGCCGAGAATGACACACGCCGGCTCGATGACCTCGCCCGCCAGTTGGCCGGTCTGCGCGTGTTGGCCCGCGCTCGGCCGCTCGACAAGTACAAGATGGTCGAGTTGTTGCAGGAACGGCAACAGGTCGTTGCCGTAACCGGCGACGGCACCAACGACGCCCCAGCCCTCAAGAAAGCCGATGTCGGTCTGGCGATGGGTATCGCCGGCACCGAAGTCGCGAAGGAAGCCAGCAAAATCGTGCTGCTCGACGATGCGTTCTCCACCATCGTCAAAGCCGTGCACTGGGGCCGCTCGCTCTACGAGAACATTCAGCGCTTCATTCAGTTCCAGCTGACCATCAATGTCAGCGCCTTGACCATCGCATTCCTCGGCCCATTCTTCGGCGTGAGGCCGCCGTTCACCGTGCTGCAACTGTTATGGATCAACGTCATCATGGATACGTTCGCCTCAATCGCTCTTTGCTCGGAGCCGCCGCGACCGGGCCTGATGAATATGCCGCCCAAGCGCAAAGACGAGAACATTGTCACGCAGGCGATGATGCGGACTATCTTCGCGACAGCTACCTTTTTCGTCCTCACCATGATGATCCTTCTGATCGGCATGCAGCATTTCCAATGGTTCGCGGCCGGCAGCGGTGACAACCCGGAGAATTGGGACTTTGGCCCCCTAAACATTCGACAAGTGAGCATATTCTTCACTGTCTACATTTTCTTCCAGGTGTGGAACCAGATCAATTGCCGCTCGCTCACGCCGGACGCCAGCGGTTTGAGCGGCATTCTGAACAATCCGACCTTCTTGATGATCGCCGGTACGGTGGCCGTCGTACAGGTGCTCATCATCAGCGTGCCGTGGCTGGGCCGAATCTTCAAGGTCGAGCCGCTGTCGATTCTCGATTGGCTGTGCATCCTGGTCGGTACGGCTTCGGTGCTGCTTTTCGCTGAGATTGCCCGGCGAATCCGCATGGCGATGGCTCCATCAACCGGCGTAAGCAAGGGATGAATTCATGGACGCGAAAGAGGAACAGCTCGAATCCGTCGCGGCCAAGCTCGGCATCGGCTCATACCATCGCCATGTTCTGTTGTGTACGGGACCGAACTGCTGCACGCCGCAGGAAGGACTGGCAGCCTGGGAAGAGCTGAAACAGCAAATCAAGCAACACAACCTCGGCAGCGGCAACAACGCCTGCTATCGAACGAAGGTCGGCTGCCTGCGTATCTGCTGTCATGGGCCAACGATGGTCGTCTATCCCGAAGGCACATGGTACCACGGCATGATCGCTGAACGCATCCAGACTTTCGTGCAGAAACACTTGGTGGAGGGACAGCCGATCGCGGAGTGGATCTTTGCTCGCAATCCGCTGGGAACCTCTCCAAATAGTGATGAATAATTCCTTTTACTGTGGCGTGAAGTATCTTCTTGTAGGACGCGCTTCCCAGCCCGTCCGGACGGCCCAGGGAAGACCGTCCCACGTCAAAATTCTTTCTTGCCGAGGTAACACGCATTTGACGAAGGGAAGGGAGTGTTCTAGCCTTTAGGCGGATTTTCTCAGGAACGACGTTCCGGCCCTTCGGAGACGCGCATGCTCGGTACTGCCACGGTCACGTTTTGGCGCTGGTTAACCGGCCAGTCCATGCCCGAACTGTCCTCGCCCCCAGGCGAGGCCTCCACGGAGGAACGCCGAGTCTGGCTGCGCTACGCGGCGAATTTGAACGTGCGCTGTGGAGAGGTGAGCGGCGAAACGGACAACGGCGTATCCGCGGAGATTTGCGATATTTCGCAGGGCGGCATCCAGATGATCGCCCCTCGGCGCTTCGAGCCGGGCACGCTTCTCAGTGTAGAAATGCCCTCGGCAGCTGGCGAAAAAGCGATGGCCATGCTTGCCTGCGTCGTCCGTACTCAGCCGCATGGCGATAGCGAATGGAAAATGGGCTGTCGTTTTTCCAGCGAACTGAATGACCAGCAGCTGAACTCCTTGGGCGCCCAACGCACACGTCCCAACGAACCCGATCCGCGCGGCTGGGAGCGTTTCCCGTGCGACACGAGAGCGTTCTATCAGCGTGTGAATGGTCCGGCCGGGCCTAACCAGGCTGCACGTATCCTGAACATCGCGGTTGGCGGCATGGCTCTTTTGGTCCAAGAGCCTGTCGCTGTGGGCGATTTGCTGAGCACGGAGCTACACGACGCCAAGGGGACGCCCGTGGTCACGATTTTGGCTTGCGTGGTCCACACGCAAACGGCCCCCGAAGGCCAAGTCGTGGGGTGCAGCTTCATTCGCGAATTGACTGATGCGGATATTAAGGCTCTTTTGTGAGCGCTAATGCTCATCCGCTAGCGATTCTCACTGCCATCCGTTAAAGTAGTTCGTGTCAAAACGAACTTGCCCCTGTTGCGCAGGGGATTGGGAAGGATGGCGAATCATGCGCAAATCTGTTTGTCTCATCTGTCTGTTGTTCTTTGGATGCCGCGGTACCGAACCGGCAGCACCGCCCACGACATCGTATACGCCACTTCTAAAAATACGGGCACAGCGAGTCCGTAAAGATCCCGATCGCCCGTCGTTGACGCTGAACGCTGATCGTGAAACCGCCCCCAAACCCGGCGATCCCCTACCCAAGGATCTACGCACGCGCAAAAGCGGCAGCGATTGGCCGACCTTCCTCGGTCCCACGGGCGACAGTATCTCTACCGAGAAGGGTATTCTGACCACCTGGCCAAAAGCGGGGCCGCGTATCGTTTGGCAACGGTCGGTCGGCGAAGGCTACTGCATGCCGGCCATCAGCCGCGGCCGACTCTTCCTCTTCGATCGCGCCGGAGACCGCGCTCGTTTGCGTTGCTGCAAAAGCGAGAACGGCGAACCGTTGTGGACCTTCGATTATCCAACCGATTACCAAGATCTTTACGGCTACAGCGGGGGGCCGCGCTGTTCACCTGTCGTGGACGGCGACCGCGTCTACATCTACGGCGTCGAGGGGATGCTGCACTGTATCCGCGTCGAAGATGGCAAGCTGATTTGGAGGGTCGATACCCTCGCCGACTTCGATGTCCGGCAGAATTTTTTCGGCGTCGGTTCCACGCCAGTTATCGAAGGCAATTTGCTCATCGCCCAAGTCGGCGGCAGTGCGAACGATGATCGCGCGCGGACGGCAAGAGATCGGCCCAAGGGTAACGACAGCGGCATCGTGGCTTTCGATAAATACACCGGCAAGGTCCGTTATCACGTCACCGACGAGACAGCCAGCTACGCCAGCCCGGTGCTGGCGACGATTGACGGCCGCCGCTGGTGCTTCGTGTTCGCGCGTGGCGGTCTGGTGGGACTGGAGCCGGCGACGGGCAAGGTCGAATTTCACTATCCTTGGCGCGCGCCGATTCTCGAAAGCGTGAACGCCGGCAATCCCGTCGTCGTGGGCAATCGCGTTTTCATCTCCGAAACATACGGTCCGGGCAGCGCCCTGCTGGAGGTCAAACCCGGCGACTGCAAGGAAATCTGGACCGACAAGGACAAAGGCATCCGCGAGAAGAGCATGCGTTGCCACTGGAACACGCCGATCCACGTTGGTGGTTATGTCTACGGTTGCAGCGGTCGGCATACCGAGGAGGCCGAGCTACGCTGCGTCGAGTTGGCTACAAGGAAAGTCATGTGGCGGAAGCGCGGCCTAACGCGCACTTCGCTACTCCTGGTCGATAATCACTTCATCTGTTTGGGCGAAGATGGCATTCTGCGCCTCCTGAAAGCGAACCCGGACAAGTACGAGGAACTGTCGAGCGTCGAATTGAGAGAGCCACGAGCTGACGGCAATCCTGGCGAACCGTTGCTCGCGGAACCCTGCTGGGCGGCGCCGATTCTGTCGCATGGCCTCCTGTACGTGCGAGGGCGCGACCGGTTGGTGTGCTTGGAATTGATCCCGAAGGACCATTCCCGCTGAGATGTTCTCGATTCGATTAGCGAAGCTTCGCGTTAGCATCCTTTCACTGGGACGCTTCTGCGAAGCGTCGCTAATCGGGATCGTCTACTATGCGGGAATCATCGTCTTTCTTTAGCGGTGTCGGACTGCGGTACATCAAAACACCGGCCAATCCAAAGAGAAATAGTCCGAAGTAAATCGCCAGCCGTCCTAGCATTTGGTAGGGCGGTTCGCGCCAGGGCGGTGCGGTCTGATTCAATCGATCAGACAAGCCATCATCTTCGCCGGCTACCTTGCTCTGCTGCGCCAGCATTCGCAACTCTTGCAAACGATGCTCTGCCTCGGCCTGCTGTGCCGTCAGTGGCACATAGGTCGTGGCCGCATATCCACCCAAGATCAGCGCGAGACCAAGGGCCGCCAACAGCCAGGGGCGATTCCATGCACCCGACGCGGACAACAATTCCTCTTCTTCCCGTGTCACCTTTTCTCGTTCGTTCTCGAAACTCGCCATCGATCCCTCACGAGATTTTTGCCACCAACAGCGTGCGATCGTCGTGGATTGGCTGACTGCCGGTGAACTCGTTTAGCGCGGCCAACACCGAGTCCAGAAGATCCGATGCCCCGACCGCGCAATTCTCCAAAACCTTATCGAGCCGGGATAGGCCAAACATCTCGCCCTGCTCGTTATGCGCCTCCGTAATGCCGTCGGTATACAGCACCAGTTGATCGCCGGGCATGAATCGATACGTCTGTTCGCGGTACCTCAACTCCGGCGCGATGCCCAGCGGCAAGGCGTTTGCCCCATCGAGCAAGTCCAGCGTACCATCGGCGCAGCGTTTCAGTCGAGGCGGATTATGTCCCGCCGAAGCGTAGGTTAACGAGCGATCGGCCGGGTCGAAAACGCCGTAAAACGCGGTCACGAAAGTGTCGGAATGGACGGTATAGCGCGCCGCGAGATGGCGATTGACATGTTCAAGCATGTGTCCGGGCGGCGTCGGGGGATAGGGAATGGAGTGAGCCAGACTGTGCGTGACGGCCATCAGCACGGCGGCCGGGGTGCCGTGGCCGCTCACGTCAGCGATGAGAATGCCCCATTTACCATCGGGAAGAGGGAAAAAGTCGTAATAATCGCCGCCAGCCCGCTGCGAGGTCTGATAGTAGGCGGCCAACGACATCGTGGGAATGTCCGGCATCTTCCTGGGCAGGAGGGAGCGCTGGATGTCGGCCACCAGCTTCAGCTCATAATCGACCGCCTCATACGCCTCCTTGAGCTGCTCCGAAAGCACGAGGTTCTGCGTCGCCCGGCCGAATAGGTTGCTCAACCAGACGACTTCGGGGAATTGTTCCGGCGGAAACGCCGCCGGCTCGCGACGCATGGCCAGAATCATATTGAGGGCCACGCCCTGATCGAACATGGGAATGGCCAACATCGAACCCATGCCGGCCACATACTCGACGGCGGGATCGTCGTCGTCTACCTGAATTTCATCGAGGATGCGCGGCTCGTCGGCATACAGTAGCTCGGCAAACAAGCCGCCTTTGAGCAAGGGGAGGCGATCGCGCTCCTTCCAGGGGTTGATATCTTCCTTCCACAGCGAACAGCGCGTGACGCGATACCACGGATATTTCAAGCCGCGGCGGCTGAGCGATACCCGGCGATCGACCGGCCGCAGTTTCTGCATGCGTTTGCCATAGGCCCGGCTCATCTCCTGTGGGTCGGTCTGCCGGCTCATGTCTTTCATCATTTCAACGATAATGTCCAGTCGCTCCCGCCAATCCCGAGCGACATCGTCGAACAATCCGGGTGATGCTCTCATGAATCAGAGTTCCTTTGCTAGCGGAGGTTGCCAAGATTACTTTATTATTCGCTCCTGCGGCCTTGCGGGGTAGTGCTTGCCAGAAAGATAAATCTGTCGTCAGCAATTCCACTTCCGAATACAGTAAAGCGCATTACTCATTGCTCCGGGAGTTCGAACATGAACCATCCGCGGTGGTCGGTTTTAGTCGCTCTGATCTGCCAGTCCATTCTCACAATGTCTGTTCGGGCCGAGTTGGACATCGAACCCGCGAAGGATTATCAATCCATCGCCGAGCGACTGACCACATTCATCGAGCGCGAGATCCGCTCGAAGAGATTGCCGGCGCTATCGATCGCTCTCGTAGACGATCAACGTATTGTCTGGGCCCGCGGCTTCGGTTTCGCCGATCCAAAAGCGAAAGTGCAGGCGACAGCCGAGACGATCTATCGCGTCGGGTCGGTATCGAAACTGTTTACCGATTTCGCCGTCATGCAGCTGGTGGAACGCGGCGTCCTCGACTTGGATGTGCCGATCACCAAGTATCTTCCGGACTTCAAACCGGGAGATCCGTTCGGCAAACCGATCACCCTGCGGCAGTTGATGGCCCATCAATCCGGGCTTGTCCGTGAACCACCGGTCGGCAATTACTTCGATCCCAACGGGGCATCGCTGGCGAAGACAGTGGAAAGTCTCAACAAAACGCAGCTGGTTTACAAGCCGGGAGCGAAGTTGAAATACAGCAACGCCGCGATTGCCACGGTCGGGTTCGTGCTGGAAGCGGTGCAAAAGCAGCCGTTTGCCCGCTACCTGTGGCGAACGCTGCTCGATCCTTTCGACATGAGACACAGCAGCTTCGAGCCGGACCCGGTCGTCACGAAAAACCTTGCGAAAGCCGTCATGTGGACGTATCCCGGCCGCGAGTTTCCAGCGCCGACATTCGAGCTGGGCATATCCCCGGCCGGCAGCATGTACAGCAATGTACTCGATCTGGGACATTTCCTCAGCGTCCTCTTCGCCCGCGGCAAGGCAGCGCACGGTCAAGTCCTCAAGCCCGAAACGCTCGAACAAATGTGGACTCTACAATTTGCCAATAAGGCTGGCGGCAAGGAAGGAACACAGCCGAAAGAGGGCTTCGGACTCGGCTTCTACATCTCGGACTTTGAAGGTCGCAAGAGCATCAGCCACGGCGGCGCGATTTACGGCTTTTCCACGGAGTTGCGGGCGTTACCCAAGGAGAAGCTCGGCGTGGTCGTCGTCACCTCGCGCGATGGCGCTTTTGGAGTTACCACGCACATTGCAGAAGTCGCGCTCCAACATTTGCTCGCCGTCAAGGAAGGCAAGCCGCTGCCGGCCATCGAGAAGACGAAACCACTCTCAATCGAAAAAGCGCGCCAGCTGGCGGGCCGTTACAAGAGCGGCGACCGCTGGCTCGATTTGCTGGAGCGCGACGGCCATCTGTGGGCGCTGCCCGATCGCGGTCCGTTTCGGTTTGAGTTACGGGAACTCGGCGATCACCTCGTCGTCGATGACCAACTCGGGTATGGACGGAAAATCGAAGTGAAGGACGGCATGCTGCACATGGACGGCAAGACCTACGAGCGCGTTCCGCTCGAAAAACCCGCTCCGTGCCCGGAGAAATGGAGGAGTCTGATCGGGGAGTACGGCTGGGACCATGACACACTGGTCATCCTGGAGCGCGACGGCAAGCTGTACACGCAGATCGAATGGTTCTTCCTGGACCCCTTGACGGAAGTATCGGCCAATGAATTCAAGTTCCCTGAGCGCGGACTTTATCAAGGCGAGAAGATGATTTTCACGCGCGACGAACATGGCCGTGCCACGCGTGTGGTAGCTGCCAACGTTGTCTTCGAGCGCCGCAAGATGGACGGCGAAAACGGCGAGACGTTCAAGATCAAGCCGCTTCATCCGGTCGAACAATTGCGCCGCGCCGCACTCCAGGCCAAACCTCCCCAGGAGAAAGGCGAATTTCGCCAGCCGGATCTCGTCGAGCTGGTTCGCCTTGACGATTCGATCAAGCTCGACATCCGCTACGCCACGACGAACAACTTCCTTTCGACGCCGTTCTATATCCAGGGGAAGGCGTTCATGCAGCGCCCGGCCGCCGAGGCACTGGTGCGTGTCCACAAGAAGCTTGCCAAGCAAGGCTATGGCCTCATGGTTTTCGATGGTTATCGGCCTTGGTCGGTGACAAAGATGTTCTGGGACGCGACGCCGGAGCAACTCCGCGTGTTCGTGGCCGATCCAAGCCAGGGATCGCGCCACAATCGCGGCTGTGCCGTCGATCTGACGCTGTATAATCGCAAAACGGGCAAGCCGGTCGAAATGGTCGGCGGCTACGACGAAATGTCGGATCGCTCCTATCCGGATTATCTCGGCGGCACGTCCTTGCAGCGCTATCACCGCGACCTGCTACGCCGTGCGATGCAGGAGGAGGGATTCACCGTGTACGAGGCCGAGTGGTGGCACTTCGATTACAAGGACTGGCGGAAATACGCCATAGGCAACCTTACGTTTGAAGAGATCCTTGCGGGGAAGAAGTAAGACCATGCCGATGAAGCAGAATTGCCCCTGATTTTCGGGAAAAAGCGCTGTCTCCGACAATTGGTCGGCGACGCGGACAGCTCGCGGATGAGCAAGCGACGAACCGATATGCTCGAAGGGTCGATCTAGGCTCGATTACTCTATCTCCGCGCGGGTCAGCGCTTTCGAGACCGATCACATTCTGAAGCCCGATCTCGACCGTCTCGTCTTGATTCCTTTTCGCCGCGATGATATTTGGAGAACCCGATTTGGTTCACCCGATTTGGCGAACCATCGAAAGGGATGTCTTATTCCTCGCCCAGAAAGGAGGGAGCCGCGCATGGCCCGACCCCCGGCCCGCGATCTGACGGAAAGAGAGCTGGAAGTGATGCACGTCTTCTGGCGGCAGCCGCGCGCCACCGCCGCGGAGGCGCGCGACCACTTGGCCGCTGCCGGTCTCGATCGCGCCTACACGACCATCGCCACGTTGGTCCGCATCCTACACGACAAAGGCTTTCTCGAACAACTCAACGACGAGCGGCCATTTGTTTATCGCGCCGCTCGCTCGTATGAGGAAGTCTCCGGGCGTTTACTGGGCGATGTCCTCGACCGCGTGTTCCGCGGCTCGCGGGAGCAGTTGCTCGTCCGCCTGGTCGGGCAACGCAAACTCTCGGCCAGGGAGCGGGCGGTTCTCGAAGAAATCCTCAAGGAGGCCGACGCATGAATAGTCTGGGGATTGCGCTGATTTGTTCGGCGTTGCAGACAACGCTGCTGGGACTCCTGGCTGCCGTTTTGTATTGGCTCGCCAGCCGTCGCGGTTCGATCCTGGCGGCGCGAATGGCCACACTCAGCTTGGGGGTTTTGATCGTCCTGGCGCTCGCCTCACTCTGTCCCTTGCCGACCTGCTGGTCGTGGGACGCGCTTTTTGGTCGGCCGACGCCCGCGTCCAGTCCGGACGGAGGGATGACCGACGCCATGGGCGTGGTCCACGGAGTTGCGGCGCAAGCAGCCGCCGCGCCGTCTGACACACGCGAATCGAGCGAGGGTCCCGCGATCGACTTCTCGTTGGCCCGGCTGCGCAACGTGTGGGAAAGCCTCTCTAGGTACAGCACCGAAGAGGATGCTTCGGCCCATCGCTGGCCGGCGGTCGTATCAGTGCTCTTCCTGATTGGTTCGGGCTTCGGTCTCTTCCGCCTGGCCATCGGCTTCTGGAGCGTCTCGCGCTACCGTCGCCGCAGCCGAGCGATTGAGGATGCCGCATTGCTCGATATGCTCGGCGTACTGCAAGTGACAATGCGTTGTCATCGTCCCGTCGAAATTCGTGAATCGTCTGATGTGTCCGCTCCTGCCACCGTTGGCTGGCGGCACCCCTTGATTCTCCTGCCTATTGACTGGCAGACATGGACTGAAGACGAACGACGTGCGGTTTTGGCCCATGAATTGGCCCATATCCGCCACGCCGATTACGCCGCTGGCGTGCTGGCGCGTATTAGCCTCATTGTGCATTTTTATCATCCACTGGCGTACTGGCTTACCAGCCGTCTGCTGTTCCAGCAGGAATTGGCCGCCGACGAGTTGGCGGCTTCCTGTGTCGGAGGCCGGCAGCCATATCTGCGTGCCTTGGCCCATCTGCTGATCCGTCAAGACGACCGGCCGCCGCGCTGGCCGGCGCGAGCTTTCCTGTCCCCTTCCGGAACTCTTTTAAGGAGAATTGGCATGTTACGAGGCAAGGATGATTGTCGCCGGCGAATCTTGCCGCGCTCTACCGCGGCGTTTCTCTTCGTTGTGCTGACAGCCGGCGCGGTCGTCATTTCCGCGCTGCGAGGTTCAGCCCAGCAACCGGGGGATGTTCGCATTGACAACACGGGTAGGCTGCTCTTCGTTGTTGGCGATAACCTCAACATTGGGCTTAGCGGCAGCGTTGTCCTCAATGAACGCAATTACGATACCGCAGCGCCGTCCGTTGACAATACCCAGAGGGTGCCGTTCGACCTTGCTTATGTGCCACTTGATGCCGTCGGCGTGGTGGCGATACGCCCTGCGGAGTTCTTCCGCCGTCCCGGCGCCACGCTATTGGTTGACCCGTTAAATGCCGCCGTCCCGGGATTGTGGGAGGAATTCAACCTCCCCAGCGATCTCGTTTTGCGTTTGGATGCAATCGAGCAGATCATCGGCGAGGTGAAACTAACTCACAACGCGAAGGCGCCCAAGGGCCAGAAGAACGTATTGTATATCAGTCCAAATCTCATTCGGATGGAGAAGAGCTTTGATTGGAAGGAACGGATGCGATCCGTAGTGCCCAAGGCGGAAGAGATTCATTATCGAGGCAAGACCTACTACAAGGGCAAGAGCAAAAGCTTTGCTCTCGGCTTAGACATATGTTTTTTCATACCCGACGAGCGAACCCTGGTTCTCCAATCGGAGACGGCAATGCGTCGAACTCTCATTGGTCAGAACGGAGGGTCGGCCTTTACCGCGTTCGCCGATTGGAGGCGCGTCGAAGACGGGTTGGTTGCTTTGGCGATGGATATACGCCGGGCGACAAAGATCACGAAAGAGCAGGAACCCGGTTTGGCCCCTCTTTTCGAGCACACCGCCAATTTGGTCTTCGGGGTCGATCTCCATGATTCGCTGAAGATGTGCGCCTTCGCTCAGTGTGCGGACAACAAAGCGGCCGAGACACTGGTCCACTGGGCCAAATCCCAAATTGCCGAGGAAATTGCTCCTTTGGACAAGAAAAAGGGCGATAAGGCGGCCTCGATGTCGTTGGGCGATCGATGGTCTCACGCTCTCTTAAAACATGCGCGCGTAGAGCAGCATGACTCGCAAGCCACTCTGCGCACCCACATGGCCATCGACTTTACGGAGCTTAGGAAACTGCTAATGGCTCCGAAGTAAGACGCAGTTGGCCAACTCTACCAATCTCATCGACCTCGCGCTGGGGCCTGGTCTGCAGACCGTGCTCCACCGCGGGGTTTGATAAATGATTGTGGGTGATGCTGATCCTGCGTTAGGGCGTCCGTTGAATTTCCTCCAGAATCATTTGCTCCACCACTTCCGGCCGAGCCGTGCCTTTGGTTTCGCGCATGACGGCGCCTTTGATCGCCTGGGCGGCCTTGGTCTTGCCCGCCTTGAAGTCCGCGACGGCCTTGGGGTTGGCGGCAAGAGCACGACGGACGATTTCTATCAGATGGTCCGCCGCCACAGGCTTGATGCCCAGTTTAGTAATTGCTTGTTTTGCGTTGGTGCCTTCGGCTAGCATCAAGTTAAAGACTTCTTCGGCCATCTGTTTGCTCAGACCCATCGTTTTTTGTTCTTTAATCAGGTCGGCCAGGTCAGAGGATTGGATTGCAAATGGCCCAAAATCGAGTCGCTTCTGCTGCTTGAACGTTGCAAGCAATTTGTTCGTGATCCAATTACAGGCAGCTTTGGGGTCACTACATGCCTTGGCCGTTGATTCGAAATACTCCGTGATCGCCCGGCCCTTACTGACAAGTACATTGGCATCATAGGGCGATAAGTCGTATTGCTCAACCAACCGCACCCGCTGGGCCGCCGGCAATTCTCCCATTTCGGATCGGGAACGCTCTAACCAGGCGTCATCGACAACCACGGGGGCCAGGTCCGGCTCCGGGAAGTAGCGATAATCCGACGCTTCCTCCTTGCGGCGCTGCACGATCGTCACGCCGCGATTTTCGTCCCAGCCGGCCGTCGCTTTCGACACCTGCCCCAGACGATAATTGGCATCCTGCGATGCTTCTTCATACTGCCGCTGCGCTTCGTACTTCATGGCCCGTTCAACGGCGCGGAAACTATTAAGATTTTTCACCTCCACGATCGGCGTTTTGATGACGGAGCCATCGGTTTGCGGAACGTGGAGATTGATGTTGGCGTCGCAGCGCAGGCTACCTTCCTGCATCTCGCAATCGGAGACGCCGATTTCGCGCAAGAGCAGGCGAATTTCTTCCAAATACGCCTTGGCCTCTTCGGGCGTTGACAGATCGGGCTGGCTGACAATCTCCAGCAGCGGCGTGCCGGCGCGGTTGAGATCGACGAGGCTGTCCTTGCCGGTGCCGTGTTCATCGTGCAGCATCTTGCCGGCGTCCTCTTCGAGATGGACACGGATGATGCCGATGCGCTTGACGCCGTCCAGAGTGGGGATCTCCAGCCAGCCGTCGTGGCTAAAGGGCAAGTCGTACTGGCTGATCTGATAGTTCTTCGGCAAATCGGGATAGTAGTAGTTCTTTCGGTCCCACTTGGTGAAACGGGCGATTTGGCAATTCAGCGCGAGGGCGGCGCGCAGGGCGAGATCGAAGGCACGGCGGTTCATGACCGGCAGCACACCGGGCATTCCGATGCACACGGGACATGTGGCCGAGTTGGGCGGCAGTCCGAACTTCGTGTTGCAACCGCAAAATAGCTTGGTCCGCGTAAGCAATTGAACGTGGACTTCCAATCCAATAACGATGCGATACGGGAGATCCGCCATGATTGGCCCCTACTCAACCAACGACGATGTTCACCAACTTCCCCGGCACGACGATCACCTTGCGCACCTGCTTGCCTTCAATCAACTGCCGGACGCGCTCATCGGCCAGGACCGTTTTCTCCAACTCGGCCTTGTCGATCTCGGCCGGTACCGTCAGCCGCAGACGCACTTTGCCGTTGATCTGCACGACTACCTCGGCTTCCTCAGCCTTGGTCAGCGCCGGATCGAACGCTGGCCACCGCTCATAGGCCAGCGAGTCACGATGGCCGAGAACGTGCCATAGCTCCTCGGCCAAGTGCGGAGCAAACGGTGCCAGAAGCAACACGAACGGCTCCAGCACCGAACGCGGCCGGACCATCAGCGGCGTCAGGTGATTGGTGAACTCCATCATGGCGGCGATGGCCGTATTGAAACGCATGCCGTCGAGATCTTCGGTGACGCGCTGGATGGTGCGATGCAGTTGCCGCAACGTCTCCTTTTCCGGTGGAACATCGCGCACCGCCTCGGACAGCTTCATTTCATCGGCGCGGTCGTCGATGAATAAACGCCAGACTCGGCCCAGAAAACGATACACGCCCTCGACGCCGCGCATGCTCCACGGCTTGACTGCTTCCAACGGCCCCATGAACATTTCATACAGTCGCATGCTATCGGCGCCGTAATCATTAATCACATCATCTGGATTGATGACGTTGCCGCGGCTTTTGGACATCTTGTAGGCTCTCGCATCCAAGCGGATCGAGGGGTTCTCTGTTAGTACGAAAGAATCCCCTTTCTTCTCGACCTGATCCTCCATGAGTTTAACGAGCGAAATGGGGTCAGCACTGATCAGTTTTTTTTCAAACGCGACCTTACCATCAAAATGCACCCCTTCCGCGGAGATCCATTGGCCATGTCGTTGAAAGCCGGTGTATTCCATCTCGCCCAAAATCATGCCCTGATTAACCAACCGCATGAACGGCTCCGGCGTGTGAACATGGCCGCGATCGTACAGCACCTTGTGCCAGAAGCGCGAGTACAACAAATGCAGCACGGCATGCTCCGCCCCGCCAACGTACAGATCGACGGGCATCCAATAACGCTCCTTTTGCGGATCGCAAAACACTTTATCGTTCTTTGAATCAATGTAGCGGAGATAGTACCAGCACGAGCCGGCCCACTGCGGCATGGTGTTATTCTCGCGCTTGTAGCGTTTGCCGTTGCGTGTTACATACAGCCAATCTTTCGCTTTGCTCAGGGGCGGTTCCGCTCTGCCGGATGGTTTGTAATCTTCCAACTCCGGCAATCGCAGCGGCAATTCGTCCGGCGACAACGGCTCGATGGCGCCGGTAGGATTGCCCTTCTCGTCGATCTCGTGCAGGATCGGAAACGGCTCGCCCCAATAGCGTTGACGGCTGAACAGCCAATCGCGCAGCTTGTAGTTGACCTTGCGCTGGCCCTGACGGCGTTCCTCTAGCCAATCAATGATCTTCCGCTTGGCCTCTACGATTCCCAGGCCGTTGAGGAATCCGCTATTGATGGCCGGCCCCTCGCCCAGATAAGCCTTGCCCTCCCATCCCTCCGGCGGTTGTACGGTGCGAACGATCGGCAGCCCGAAGACCTCAGCGAATTCCCAATCGCGCTCATCCTGGCCGGGCACAGCCATGATCGCTCCCGTGCCGTAGCTGGCCAGCACGTAATCGGCGATCCAAATGGGAATCTTCTCGCGGTTCACCGGATTGATGGCGTAGGCGCCGGTGAACACGCCAGTCTTCTTCTTGGTTAGCTCGGTGCGTTCCAGATCGCTCTTTCGGGCGGCCTCGGCACGGTACGCTTGAACGGCAGCCCGCTGTTCCGGCGTCGTGATCGCCTCAACCAGGACGTGCTCCGGTGCCAGCACCATGTATGTCGCACCGAACAGCGTGTCCGGCCGCGTTGTGAAGACGCGAATCCGCAAGCCCGTTTCAAGAGCGAAATCGACCTCCGCTCCTTCGCTCTTGCCAATCCAATCGCGCTGCATCTTCTTGATCGATTCCGACCAATCCAGGCTCTCCAAGTCTTCCAGCAGCCGCTCCGCGTAGGCTGTGATGCGCAGCAGCCATTGGCGCAGCGGCATACGGACGACGGGATGGCCGCCGCGTTCGGATTTGCCGTCGATCACTTCCTCGTTGGCCAGCACGGTGCCCAGTGCCTCGCACCAGTTGACCGGCACTTCGGCCTGATAGGCCAGCCGTTTGCTATCACGGTAGGAGCGCACGGCGGTATCGCCCTGCTGCCGTATTTCCGGCGGGATCGGCAGCTCGGCGATGGGCCGGCCCCGCTTCTCCTCGGCGTCGTACCACGTGTCGAACAGTTGCAAGAAAATCCACTGCGTCCAGCGGAAATAATCCGGATCGGTGGTATCGATTTCGCGATCCCAATCATAGCTAAAGCCGAGCATCTGGATCTGCCGGCGAAAATTGGCGATATTTTTTTCCGTGGTGATGCGCGGATGGGTGCCCGTGTTGATGGCGTACTGCTCGGCTGGCAGACCAAAAGCGTCCCAGCCCATTGGATGGAGCACATTGAAACCGCGCATGCGCTTGTAACGCGCCAGGATGTCGGTGGCGGTGTAGCCTTCGGGATGGCCGACGTGCAGCCCGGCCCCGCTGGGATATGGGAACATGTCGAGGATGTAGTATTTCGGCTTATCGGAGTGATCGGGCGTGCGGAAGGTTTTGTTCTTCAGCCAGTAATCCTGCCAACGCCGCTCGATGATTTTGGGGTTGTAAGTCGGCATGCGCGCCAATCCACTTTGCTTCCAGGGTCCAGGGCAAACCGTCCCGATCCCGCGGGCCGGCATCCGCATTATCCTATCTAATTAAGGACACGTCCTCGATACCTGTCGAGGAATTCCTGGAAGATGGACGATGGCGCGGAGGGTGGGGTTCACGAAACGGGGAGCTTTCCGAGCCGCGCACGCAGCGCAGCGGAGTAAGCGGACGTCCCATGCCGCCGCTTACTCCGCTGCGCTGCGTGCGCGGCTCGGAAAGTCATTTCATATCGGCTGCGGCAATCCCTCCGTGACCCAACGGACGGCCTCGTCGAATTGGGCCTCATCGAAATAGTGAATGGTGGCGCGCGTGAATGGATGACAGAACACAGCCATGCCCTTTTCCCACTTGCGATCGCCCACCAATGCCAGCCGTTCGATGTCGGCGAAGTGCTTGAGGTCAAACTTGATGTCTTCCCATAGCGCCCCCATCGTCCAGCCGTGGAAATCGTGCATCCGGACCAACATACGTAGCTTGCCCCCTCCTTGAATAAGCCGTTCCACTTCCGGCACGAACTGCTGGTAGTCCTCCTTCGTTAGTTTGCCGCTCAGCTCCACGCGCAGCAATTTGCCGCCTGCCTCCCCGTGCAATTCAACTGGCATGCTGAACCTCCTTCAAAGAATGGACGACATTCACGAAGCCTATGTGCGATTTCGCGCACTCACTCCGCCACTGGATCTATGTTGCCCCCGAAGCGGCCTTCATCGATAAGACCGTGTGCGCCAGTTCGATGAGCTTGAGGTTTTTGGCGCTCGCCGTTTTCTGGAGGCGGCGAAAAGCCTCCGGCTCGCTCAAGCCTAACTCTTTCATCAATACGCCTTTGGCCCGCTCGATGATCTTGCGATCCTCAAGTGCCTGACGCATATCCGACGCCTCACGGCGCAGCGCCTCGAATTGCTCGAAACGGTGCATGGCCAATCCGATAGCCGGCTCCAGACTCGCTTGCTTGATCGGCTTGATCAGATAGGCCATGATATGATCGGCCTCGGCCCGTTCGATGAGCTTGGGATCGCTATACGCGGAGACGAGAATAAAAGGAATCGGCATCTCATCGTAAATCCGCACGGCGGCATCGATGCCGTCTATTCCCGGCATTTTGATATCGGTAATGACCAAATCGGGCCGATGTGTCCGGCATTGGTCGATCAACTCCTCTCCGGTGGCCGCGGCAGCAACCACAGTGTGCCCCAAACGAGGGAGGATTTTACAGTAATAATCGCGGACATCCATTTCATCGTCGGCGACGACGATGCGTAGGGGTTGCTTCATGAGTTCCCTCGTGGCAAAAGCAGTTGAATTTCCGCGCCGGCACCCTCAGGCGCTGCAGCGGCGATCTTGCCGCCATGCGCTTCGACGATGCGTTGAGCAATTGCCATGCCCAGACCCGTGCCTTTTGTTTTGGTCGTGAAGAACGGCTCGAAGATGCGCCGCCGCTGTTCCGGATTCATACCTGGTCCATTGTCGCGCACTGCAATCCAGAGCGCCGGCTGTCCCTCCAGATCGGCCGGCGAACACGTCACCGTGATCTGCACGGGATCCTTGCATGCTGCCAGAGCATTTTCCAAAATGTTGCGAAAAACTTGTTCCAGCCGGAACGGATCGACCGAGCATGACAGGTTGACGCCATCGCTCTCTTCCCGCATCGTCGCGATTCGTCCCTCGCGTTGGTTTGCAAGGTTGCTCCAGGCTTGACGCCAGATGGAGCGCACAGAATGCATCTCGCGCTCCAGTTTCAGGGGAGCGGCATAGTTGCGGACCTCGCTATAGAGCTGCTGCAGATGGTTTTGGGCTTTTTGGATGCGCGCAACAAGATTGATCGCCTCCGGCCGATCTTCGATTTCCATCGCCAACATTTCCAGACACGCTTGACTGCGGGCCAAGGCGTTGCCGCTCTCGTGGGCCAGGCCGGCCACCATCTGCCCGATCGCCGCCAGGCGCTCCGATTGCAAGGTGCGTTCTTGGGCATGTTTGAGCGCGGTGATGTCCTGGCCGACCATCAAAATGGCCGGCTCACCCTCGTAATCCGGCAGCCGCTGCGCGTTCCAAATGATCCAGTGATGCGAACCATCGCGGCCGCGCACCGGATTCTCGAAACCGCGCACCGGCGTCCCCGCGAGCACTCGCTCTAGCTGCTCTTGGACCGTTTGTTGACAGTCACCGCATAGAAAGCGTTGTATGTAGTTTTTGTCTAGAACCTCATCGGCCTGATAGCCCGTCAATTCTTCGGCAAAGGGGCTGAAATAGGCGATGGTGTGATCCGGACGTAAGATGGCGATGAGGCAGGGAGCGGCCTCGACGAGGGTCCGGAAGGCAGCTTCGCTGCGTTCCTTGGCCAAGGTTAACCGCCGCCGTTCGGTGATCCGCGCCAGGCTGGCACGAAGCGCATCGGGGTTTATGGGCTTGAGAATATAGTCCGCGGCTCCTTGCCGAAGCGCCGCGATGGCGTCTTCAAGATCGCCGTAGCCGGTCACAATGAGGATCGATGCTTCCGGAGCCAGCGCGCGCAGACGCGGCAGTAGCTCCTCGGCACTACCGTCGGGCAACCGTCGATCGAGAATGATCGCCGAGACGCGGTCCCAGCTATTGCGCCGCAGCACCTCAGCAGCGGTGCCGGCCGTCTCGACCTGGAAATCATCCAGTTCCAGGATGTCGCATAGATTGCTCCGCGTGTCGGCGTCGTCATCAACAACCAGCACGCGGAGATCGGCATCCGTCGGCATTCGGGATCTCCAAAATAACTAACCACAGAGCCACAGAGACCACACAGAGCAACGCACAGAAAAAAGCAAAAGGAGGAAAAAATCATACAAAGAGGGTCGCTACATTCTGATTACGTTTTTTTTCTTTTCTGCGTTTTTCTCTGTGTTCTCTGTGACTTTGTGGTTAGTTCTTTTCTGTCAGCTGTTCCAACGTGGTCAACAAGCGCGGCACGTCAAATGGTTTATAGCACACCGCGTCTGCGCCTTCGGCCATCACGCGCTGGACGAGCGGATCCATTTCGATGCGATGTCCAGTGATGACAACGGTCCGAGCCTGAGGATTAGTCTGTCGGACGCGCTGAAAAACACCGCCCCCATCACCGCGCGGCAGCTTCATATCAATCAACACGATGCGAAAATTATGCGCTTGCAACAGACGACCGGCCTCTGCCTCTTCGTGGGCCACAGCCACACGGTAGCCGCGCTCGCGTAGAAGATCCCAGAGATTGGCGCACAGGTCGTGATCGTCATCGACGACCATCACCAGCGGTTGGTCCAGCGCTTCCTCCACCAGTTCCATCAGGCGAGGGAAGTCCACGGGCTTGGGCAAAACCTGCCAGGCGCCGGCGGCCAACGCTTCCTCCGCCGTTGCCTTGCTGGCGTAGGCCGTTACCACGATCGCCACCGTCTCCGCGCACATCTTTCGCAGTTCGCGGTACAACGTCAGCCCGTCCATGCCGGGCATCTTCAGGTCCAAAAGTGCGATGTCATAGCACTTATTGCGTGCCAGCTCCAGCGCGGCGAAGCCGTCGAGGGCGGTATCTACGTCGTAGCCCAAGTCCGTGAGAATATCCGACAAATTACGGCAGGTATCGGCCTCATCATCGACGACAAGTATGGAAGCAGATGCCTTCATGAGCTGTGGTTCTCCTTGGTTCAAGCGATCCGAGCCTGAAGCGTAAGCGACGATGCTTCGCTCACGATTCAGGCTCGGATTTTTTATCCGTTTGCAGAATCACGGTGAACGTGCTGCCGCGCCCCGGCTCGCTGGCCACACGAAGGCTGCCGCCGTTCTTTTCCAAAATCGCCCTCGCTAGCGATAACCCCAATCCCAGGCCGCGCGCCTTGGTCGAATACAACGGCTCCATCACATGGATCAGATGCTCGGCCGGTATTCCGATGCCGGTATCGGCCACGCTCGTCTCGATGACGCCATCCAGAGGCCTCGCCGTTACGGTGAGCCGGCCTCCTTGTGGCATGGCTTCGCGGGCGTTCCGAATGAGGTTGGCGAAGACGATGCGAACCTGATCGCTGTCCCCTAGCGCAGGCGGCAGTCCAGGAGGACAATCGATCGTGACCTGGATATTCTCAGGCAACGGATTCGTTTCGATGCACTCGCGGACGCACTGTTCAATGGCGAACGGTGCTCGATTGGGCACCGGCATCTTGGCGAAGTTCGACAGTGCCGTGATAGTGCCGTCCGCCACCGTGACATGCTTCTCGATTCGTTGCAGATGCTCGGATCTTTTTTCCGGTACGGGGTTGCGAGCGTGGAGCAGGTAATAAACGGAGGTCTTGACGACATTCAGCGGATTGCGCAGCTCATGAGCAACGCCGCCGGCCACTTGACCGATGGCCGCGAGCCGCTCGCTGCGTTGCAGCCGTGCGGCGTATTCGGCCTGGTAGGCGTCCTCGATGATGGCCAAGTCGAGATCGAGCAGTTTGTTGAGGGCACGCACGGTCTCTTGCAGATCTTTCTTGTCCCCGGGCCAGCTTTCGTGCAGATGGCGCATCAGTCCCGTTCGCAGCCGCGATAGGGCGACATTGGTGTAGACCTGTTCCAAGCCAATCTCGACGTGGCGCCAGCCGACTTGCCAGCGGCGAGCGACGTAGTTTTGATCATAGGATCCGGCCAGCAGCTCACGCAGCCATTGTCTCAGCGTGCCCTTGAGTCGATTGATCTGGGCTTGCCCGCCCGTGATGACCTTGAGTGCGTTTGGATGGCGGCCAATTTCGTCATAGAAATCATCGATTAGAGCTACGAGATGCGGCGCAAGTAACTCGGCAGTTGCGGCCA